>ERZ650311.326-NODE-326-length-31292-cov-9.937382_pt1 | contig 31292 bp, 28 predicted proteins | sample MGYA00376247_ERZ650311 | MGnify/ENA primary metagenome ERZ650311 (study PRJEB26733, sample SAMN07839324) | wastewater metagenome | biome: small river; feature: stream; material: water | place: USA: North Carolina | collected 2016-07-28 ...
ACAGGTTCGTACGGTGGCGCAATTAGCATTGCAAGTGGTGCTGTTCTTCAGCATTCATCATCCTCTAGTCAGTCTTTATATGGCGCCATTTCTGGTTCTGGATCAGTCGTTAAAGATACTTCTGTAACCAGCACACTCAGCTTAACGACTTCAAATACATATTCGGGCGGAACCTTTGTCAAAGCTGGAACCCTCTATATAAGTTACGCAGCTGGTGCTGGCGCTAGCACTAGTGCAATCACGCTAGGTGATACATCAGGCAGCAATGCCGCCATACTTTCAGTGGCGAATACGATCACTGTGCCTAATCCTATTGCACTCAATACGAACGGTGCTCTTTCGGTGCAAACAGCTGGTGGTTGGGCAATTACATTCTCTGGTGGGGTAACCGGTACGAATGATTTAACGATTAATGCGAGTGGTAACACCATTACTTTCAGCACTAATTCTGTTAATAATGCTGGTAAGGTAACTAATACTGGGTCACGTCAAGTGGTCACCATTAGTGGCGGCATCGGATCTAACGTGACAGAGATTATTGAAAATAGCTCAAGTGCTGCAATGACCATTAGTGGTGCCATCACGCCTAATGCAAACGGCACCACGATCACAAATAACAACGCAAGTGGTACTTCGCTATTGACGATTTCAGGTGGTGCTAGTGGTACTGGTAATTTGATCTTCAAAAATAACAGCAGTATTTCTAATGGCATTACTGTTAGCACGACTAGTCTTAACAACACGGGAACTATTACCAATAGTGGTACTGGATCTGGCAACACACTCATTAGCAGTGTCATTGGCACTAATGTGACTGGTGTCACTCAAAATAGTTCAACATCCACCTTAACATTATCTGGTGTCAATACTTATACAAGTACGACAACTATTACTAGTGGAACTTTAAAGCTTGGTGCTTCAGGTGTAATTTCTGATAGCTCTGCTGTAGTGGTCAACGGTACATTAGATCTCTATGGTGCTACCGAATCAGTTGGATCAATATCTGGCTCAGGAACAATTACAAACTCATCAAACTCAAGTATTACTTTTACTACGGGTGGTGATGGTACATCTACTACATTTAGTGGTGTTATTCAGAATGGGTCAGGTTCTGGAACAACTTTAGGTTTGACTAAAGTTGGTTCTGGCACATTGACCTTGTCTGGAACTAGCACTTATACAGGCGTTACTACTATTAGTGCAGGTACGTTGTCTGCCTCAACTTTGGCTAACGGCGGATCTAACAGCAATATCGGGGCAGCAACCAATGCTGCATCAAATCTAGTCTTAAATGGTGGCACACTCATGTACACCGGTGCTGCAGTAACAATAGATCGTTTATTTACCCTAGGTTCTAGTGGTGGTTCCATCAATACCTCTGGCACTGGTGAATTGATATTTGGTAATTCAGGATCCATTGCTACTACTTCTGCAACGTCTCCAACTCTGACACTGACCGGGTCTGGTAATGGAACGTTGACGCCAATTCTTGGTAATCCAGCTACATCAGGTTCTTCGGCTATTGCTCATACTGGTACAGGCGTTTGGACTCTTAAAGGTATTAATACATATACTGGTACAACGACTGTTGCCAGTGGTGCAACGCTAGATATTAAGTTGAATTCAACCTCTACTTCAGCTTTACTTGCTTTGACTTCTAGTTCTTATTCTGGTGCTGGAACTGTCATCATTGAACCTTTGACAACGGGAGGTTCAATTAGCTTAAGTTCAACTGGCTCAACTGGTAGCACTCTTAATCTAGCAAGTTATCTATTTAATGGTTCTGGTGGTACGCGTAAGTTTACAGATGGTTTCTCAAAGATCATCATTGGTAGCTCTTCTGTTGGGAATATCACTGTTGTAGGTTCTTCAACATTTAGTGATTCAGTAACACTCCTAACCGGAGGTAATATCACGCTTAATTCCGGCGCATCAATTGCGATGAGTCAAGCCTCAGGAAATCTTGTGCTGGCTGCTACCGGTAACTTTGTTAATAATGCGGGCTCAAGCGCCTTATCTACAACCGATGCTGGATCAACTGATCGATGGATTGTTTATAGCTCTGCCCCAGGCACTAATACATTTGGAAGTCTGTTAAGCAACAACTTTGCTTATTGGGGATCCACTCATTCAACTTTAGATCCAACATCTGTTGGCGCAGGTAATCGTTACGTCTTTTCTACAAGCGGTAATATCACAATTACCACAATTAATGCATCTAAAACCTATGGGGATGCAATAGATTTAAGCACAAGCTATTCCTTGAGTGGCTTACCGCTGAACGCCGCCACATATGGCAATGTGTTTACTAATGCATCTTCTTCTGATGTATTTAGCGTGTCACCATCGATTACATCTTCAGGCAGCAGCACAACTGCTAGCGTTCTTGGTGGAGCTTATGCAATTTCAGCCAGTGGCGCAACTGCTAATAATGGATTTACTTTGGTGTATGCGAACACTGGTTTGTTATCAGTAACCCCTAAAGCATTGACAATTACAACACCAATTATTAGTAATAAAGTCTATGACACTACGACGGCTGCAACTATAAGTAACACGCTCACTATTAATCAAAGTGATTTTGTGGGTACTCAAACAGTTACTGCTACAGCATCAGCAACTTTTGCCAATAAGAATGTGGGTAATGCTAAGACTGTAACGGTTGTCTATACCTTAACTGATGGATCTAATGGTGGTTTAGCAAGTAATTACAGCTTAGCTAATAGTTCTGTAACAGCTGACATCACGAAGGCTGATTTAGCGGTGAGTGGTTTAACGGCATCGAACAAGGTGTACGACACAACGGTGACGGCTACTTTAGGTGGTACAGCGACTGTGACAGCCTTGGGTAGTGACGTATTAAGTGTGGGTGGCACAGCAGCCGGTGTGTTTGCAGATAAGAATGTGGGTACAGGTAAGACGATCACGGTGAGTGGTGTGACCTTGGGCGGTACGGATGCTGGCAACTACAACTTATTGCAGCAGACTGGTTTGACGGCTGATATTACGAAAGCTGATTTAGCGGTGACTGGCTTAACGGTATCGAATAAGGTGTATGACGCTAGTACGACAGCGACGTTGGGTGGTACGGCGGCGGTGAGTGCGTTGTCTGGTGACACAGTGACTGTGGGTGGCACAGCGGTGGGTGCGTTTGCGAATAAGAATGTGGGCACTGGTAAGGCGATCACGGTGAGTGGTGTGACGATCAGTGGTACGGATGCTGATAACTACAACTTGGTACAGCAGACTGGTTTAACGGCGAACATCACGGCTAAGAGCATCACGATCAGTGGTACGACTGCCTCGAATAGTGTTTACAACGCAGGTACTGTGGCGACCTTGGTGACAACGAGCTCAGCGTTAACGAGTGGTGCTAGTGCCTCGAATGACAACAAGTACTACAGCGTTGACACGGTCACGTTGGTGAAGACGAATGCAGTTGGTGCCTTTGCAGACAAGAATGTGGGCACTGGTAAGGCGATCACGGTGAGTGGCTTCACGCTCAGTGGAGGTGATGCTGGCAACTACAACTTGGTACAACCAACGGGTTTAACAGCTGACATCACGAAGGCTGATTTAGCGGTGAGTGGTTTAACGGCATCGAACAAGGTGTACGACACAACGGTGACGGCTACTTTAGGTGGTACAGCGACTGTGACAGCCTTGGGTAGTGACGTATTAAGTGTGGGTGGCACAGCAGCCGGTGTGTTTGCAGATAAGAATGTGGGTACAGGTAAGACGATCACGGTGAGTGGTGTGACCTTGGGCGGTACGGATGCTGGCAACTACAACTTATTGCAGCAGACTGGTTTGACGGCTGATATTACGAAAGCATCAGCAACCGTGACAGCTAATAGTGCAACTGTGACTTATAACGGTTCTAGCCAATCTATTAGTGGTTTCACAGTAGTTGGTTTGTTGGGTAATGAAACGGCTGCTACTGCGTTAAATGGGGTTACGGCTTCTGGTGCTATAGCTACAAATGCCGGCACATACAGCAATAGCTTGAGTGGTTCAGCAACTAACTACAACTTAACATTTGTTAATGGTTCTTTAACCATCTCTCCTGCAACATTGACATTGACCGGAACACAGGCTTATAACGGTACGGCTGTTATTTATGGCGCTGGTTTGACCGCATATGGAGTTAATAATGAATCATTTACTGTGAGCGGCAGTGCAGATCTTATAAGTAAACATGTTCAAACTAATCAGGCGCTGGCAAACGTGAATGGTTTGACGTTAACTCCAGTAGGTAGCGCGTTGCTATCAAACTACTCGCCATTAACAGTATCTAACACAAGTATTTCAGTGACGCCATTGCCAATCACTTTAACTGCCCCAACAATTAATAAAGTATATGACGGTGGTTATACCTACACTGTCACGAGTGCTAACTTAGCAGCTTTATCTGCTCAATTGGTCGGTGGTGATACTGTGACAGCAGCTAGTGTCGCGTTTGCTGGTAATAATCCGAATGTGGGAAGCAATAAGACAGTTAATTTATTGTCTGCAACGATTAGCGATGGTAATAACGGAGCGAACTATAACGTTTCATTAGCAAGTACAAGTAACAGCCAAATTACTCCTGCACCATTAATTGTGAAGGCTGTTAATTCGGCTAAATTTGTAACACAGACAGATCCAAGCAATTATGGTGGCGTTATTTACACCGGTTTTGTTAATGGTGAAACGTCATCTGTTCTATCTGGCACATTAAGCATTGCACGAAGTGATTCTGGTAATAACAGCGCAGGAAACTACACGTTAACCCCAAGTGGTTATGGATCAGCTAATTCTACCAATGGTAACTATCAAATCAGTTATCAAACAGGTAATTTCATCATCGTACCAGCGCAAAATTTATTGGTGACTGTGTCAGCAAATACAAGCACATATGGTACTACGCCAACTTATACCTTTACTGCTCAATATTTAGCATCTAATTCATCAACTATCACTTACTTGGGTAGAACTGGCACAAGTCCGTCGACCACAGCTATTAACTTAACAACTAGTGGATCAACACCAATTACTGTTAATGATGGTGTGGGTAGTACAGCAACATTTACCATTACACCTGCATCAGCTGCAACAAGCGGTTCTGGCAATGTCGTAGTTGGCGCCTACAACTTATCTGCGGCTAATACACAAACCACTGGTAATAACTTCTTAGGCTTCACCTTGGTAGGCTCATTAACAGTGAATCCTTTAACTTTAGCAGCTAATGAGCTTGGTATTTCAGGTGTTAATAAGGTTTATAACGGTAATAACAGTATTACTGGTCTGACTTTGAATGTTTCCCCGCTATTGTCACGAGTTATTTCTGGTGACAATGTGAATGTTTTGGGTACAGGTACTTTTGATAATGCAAACGTTGGAGCAAGTAAGGCTATTACATTGAATGTGGCCTTGAGTGGTGCAGATTCAGGTAACTATGTACTATCTAATAACCAATTAAATAACAATAGTGGTTCTATTACTCAGTTAGCTTCTGTAACTTATGTGGGTGCTAATGGCGGTAATTGGTCTAATGCAAGTAATTGGGCGGGTGGGGCAATACCGACTTTAAGTAACGTTGCACAAGTGATTATTCCTGTGGGATCAACAGTTAGCTACGATAATGCTGCCATGTCTGGATTATTGCCGACTAGCACGATTACTAATAACGGTACGATTGCATTCAATGGCTCTAATAATTTTGAATTCACTAATATAGTTTCTGGAACTGGTAGCATCAGCCAATCTGGTGCAGGTGTGTTGACTCTTAGTTCAGCCAACACTAACACTGGTGATACCTTCTTAAATAGTGGTACTTTAGTAGTAAATCACGCTAATGCATTAGCTACTAGAATAATTGCAGCTAATGGTGGCGCCCTTAAGGTAGCCAATGGCATTACGTTAGCTGATTTAACGGTGAATGGTTCAGTGATTATTGATTCAGATATCAATACAGTCGGCGCACAAACATACACTGGACCGGTGACTATTTCAGGTGGTAATGCAATTAACAATGTAGTGACCCCGTTAGCGCTCTCAACGAATAATGCCAACATTACATTTAATAGCACATTAGGTGCGGGATCAAATTCACTCAGCAATAAGCGATCTCTGGTTTTGAACGCTGGTACTGGTCAAGTGACTTTTGGAGATCGTGTAGGTGCAATTAATACAACATATGGCGCTTATCTAAATAGAGCTACTGATGTTAGTTTGTATGACTTAACTGTCAATGCCGGAACTATTTTAATTAAGGGTGATATCACCACATTTAATACACAAACATACAATGGCGATGTTCTGATTGGTGATAATGGTACGAATGGTTTGGTTAGAACTCTCTTGTCTCAAGATCCTACCGTTACCTTTAATGGAAAGATTGATGATGTGGTGGCGAATACCCATACACTCGTTATTAAAGCCATTACGCTAACAGGTAATGAGGTGCCATCTATTACATTTGCTCAAGATGTTGGGTCTCGAACAGCTTTGGCAAATTTAGTGGTGACAACGGGTATACAAAATTCTGATCATGCCTCTCTGTTAAGCGACATTTCTCTTAATTCAAATGATTTTGTTGGCCAAATTAATATCGCAGGAAATGTAACAACTTCAGGCAATCAAATTTATACCGCTGACACTTATAGCTTGGGTGTGGCAGGTAATACCTCAGCAAATACACAAGTGTTTACTAGCTCTAATGGTGGTGACGTGACATTTAATGTGGGAACAGACCCCACCCCATTCACTCTAGTAGGTGCTGGTTCAGTTGGCTTTAATTTAAGTGGCGGCACTGTAAATGCTGCTGGAATTAGCGCGATGAATGCATCTGGAATTACAACTTTAACGCAATACACGGCCCCAATTGCACCTCCAAGTGAACCATTAGTTGTGTTGACAGCCCCACCGGTGATGAAGGCAAATGATTTACGAGAGAATTCTAGCTACTCTAATGTAGTTGGTTCTGTGGATGTGGGAGACCTTGAAGATGGTGGAGCAGCGCCAAAATGTGATGAGCCAGTAAATGGTAAATTGGACGATAAGTGTTCCATTAAACTTTAATCTCAATCATTTTTGCTGACGCTCAATTAATATGCCGATATCCTCCACTTTAGACAATATGAATTGGGGATACTCACGAAAAATCACGCCTTTTTATGGGGTAACTAAAAGTTACTTTCAAAAAGTAGTTGGATTTGTAGTATTAATTCACGTTCTTATTTTTGTGTTGGCTAGATTTGGTTTGCCAAGTTTCAAGATCCCTCAACGTCCAGATATTGTTATTGAAATTGGAGCAGCTCCAGCGGCATCGAATGGTCCTTCAATGCCAGCAGCATCACAAAATAAATCATCTCCTAAGGAGGTGGTTAAAGATAAACCTGTTCTTAGTAAGGACCCTGCAGGAACTCAGTTGCCAACTCCAACAACATCAGCTCCAACGCCACCCTCATCTGCTTCGTCAACGGGTCCGGCTTCAGCCCCAACTGTAGAGCCAGATTACAAAGCTGCTTACTTACAAAATCCTAAGCCAGCTTATCCCCCTTTAGCATTTCGGATGAGAATTGAAGGTAAGGTTATTTTGGTGGCAGAGGTGTTACCAAATGGCCAGTCTGGTTCTGTGAAGATTGTTGAAAGTAGTGGTAATGATATGTTGGATCAGTCTGCGCTTGAAACAGTTAAGAAATGGAAATTTACACCTGCTAGAAAAGATGGTGTGATTGTGACTCAAGCTGTACGTATACCAATTACTTTTAGTTTGAAAAATCGTTAATGTTATTTACAAAGAAAGCGCATCATGGATTCCTTTATAGTTAATCTAGTTTTATTGATTTTGATTGCATTATCAGTTGTGACATGGTCGATTGCTATATTGAAAATCAAGCAACTCAAAAAAGTGGCTGCTGAGACCAATGTGTTCACAGATTCTTTTTGGAATGCATCTGACTGGGCGGCTGGAGAATCCTTGGCTAAGTCAGCACAGGGGGATGTGGCTGCATTAGCGCAGCTCGGATTCGCGGAATTCAATGAATACGTCAAAAATCCTGGTAGTCTTAAATTTGCTGGGGATGTTCATGAAGTGTTAGAGCGTCCCATGCGTCAAGAAATTCAAAAAATTCTTCGTCGTCATGAGCGCGGTTTGGCCGAATTAGCCTCAATTGGTTCAACTGCGCCATTCATTGGTTTATTCGGAACGGTGTGGGGCATTATGAACGCACTGCAAACAATCAGTGCAAGTGGTCAAGCTAGTATTGATATTGTTGCTGGTCCGATTGGTGAAGCTCTAATTGCTACGGCAATTGGTATTGCCGCTGCTTTGCCTGCTGTTCTTTTTTATAATTATTTCTTACGTAAGATGAAAATCTGGGTAACCGAGTTAGATGGTTTTACAGAGTCATTCTTGCGTTTAGCATCAAAGCAAGTGCAGATTAAATAGGAGGAAATATGGCAATTTCTTCGAATAAAGGTGAAGATGGCATGATGGCTGAGCTCAATGTGACGCCATTAGTGGACGTTATGTTGGTCTTGTTGGTGATTTTTATAGTGACCGCGCCATTGATTGTTCCTCAGTCGATGAAGGTTAATCTCCCTAAAACTCAGGCAGTTGCTCAGCAAGATAATGCTAAAAATGCTCAACTAATTGTTGAGGCGAATGGTAAAGCGACATTACAGGGTCGTGTTGTGAATGATCGTGAATTAGCTGCTGAGCTTAAGCAGCAATCTGGCACGCCACAGTATCAGTTACAGGTGAGTGCGGATAAAGCAGTCCCTTACGGTCGTGTTGCTGAAATCATGGCGATTGCTCAAGCTAATGGTGTTACTAAACTATCTTTTGTTAGTCAGGCGTCTGGCATGAATTCTAAGGCTAAATAAATTTATGGATGCTAATCAAACATTAACTGGTCGATCAGTTTTCTCTGTAGAGATAACTCCCGATGGTGTCATGGTTAAAACACGCTTTTTAACTGAAGATGGCCAAGTTCTAGATATGCCAGCGATTTTTCCTTCCCCAGACTACGCTTTAGCGCAAATTGATGAACTGCGTACTTTGGTTTCTCAAAAGTTTGGTGAAGCAGTAAAGCTCAGCGGTCAAGCCATGGCCGATACATCAGCCATTGTGGCTGATATCAAAAAGAAGCCTTAATCTATTTAAACTTGCTTTCTAATTCTTGCCTAATCTTGTAGGCATGTGTGCTGGTATCAACGGCGACATCATCCCAGGATAGCGATTGTCCTTTTTTAACAGGGCGAATGACTTTAATGTCGTGAGCTAGACCTAAAGGGAGCCCGCCCATCGCCACAGATTTCTGAGCTGGTAGTAGTTTGCCCCAAACGGTGTAACCACCTTCACCATCTAGTATTTCACCTGGTTTTAAGTCACGCTTGGCAGTAGCCACTACATCCGCATTCCAACAGTGTGCAACACCGGTGGCTTCCTTGCGAAGCGCCACACTGGCGACTGACATGCCCACCTCTAGTCCAATCAAATGCCAACGTTTGTAGAGTGTGAAGTATCTGCCACTTGGGTCGGTATGAGCGTTGTATTCTTCAAAGCAGTTTTTGATGTAATCAGTTTCAGCTTCAACAGTAACCCAAACACCCATACGAATGTCATAAGGGATTTTTCTGCCATTTGCCTCTAAGGAGGAAATGACTTCCACCATGCCTTTTTTCTCTAGAACACCACCTTCTGAAATGGGGCGTGTCACGTAAGGAATATCCTCAACGCTGGCTGGTGGATAGAGTAGACCATTGCTAGGTACTTCAAGTCCTGTGGCGTTGGCTACGGCAGTACTTTCAATGGATGGCTTGGAGCCATCTAAAAAACTATTAAACATTTTCGGGTTAAGGCCACCACGTTCGGCTTGCTCGGGTGTGAGACCATAATTACCCCAAACTGTTTCAGGGGTGGATTCAGAAAAGTGGGGGAGCCACTTGTGCCCACGACCAGCAGCAACCACCGGGAACCCACAGGTTCTTGCCCAATCAACTAGATCGCAGATGAGGGCAGGTTGGTCACCAAAAGCTAGGGAGTAAACAACTCCTGCCTCTAGTGCTTTCTGTGCTAGAAGTGGACCACAGAAAGCATCTGCTTCAACAGTCACATTCACCACATGCTTGCCATTCTTAAATGCCAACAAGCAATGATCCACGGCTGCAATAGGGTGGCCGGTGCATTCAACAATCACGTCGATGGCAGGGTGACTGACTAAGGCTTCCCAATTTTCAGAGATATGAGTTTGCCCTGTCTTAATGGCTTGATCTAAAGATGGTGCATTAGATTGTTCATCTTTCCAGCCCACTCGAGATAGATTTTTTTTGGCGCTACTAGGCGATAAGTCAGCAATACCAACTAAATGCACACCTGGCGTGTTGGGGATTTGAGATAAGTACATGGAGCCAAATTTACCGGCACCGATTAAACCTACTTTGATACTTTGATGGTTGGCGTCTAGCTCTTGTAGTTTGCGGTGTAAGCTCATGTTTGTCTCTCAAAGGGAATGCTTATTTATAAAACAAAGGATTCGTTTTGAGTAGTGCTTGTAACCCTATGAATCTAGGTTTTGACCAATAAAAAAGCCACTCTAAAGAGTGGCTTCTGTTATCTAAGGCTTTAGTTGAATTATTGCACTTTAGCTTTTGACTTTAACTTAGTTAGCATTTCTTCAAACTTTGCTTTTTGCCAATTTTGATCTTGAGCCATCATCTGAATTAACTGTGGTTTGAGTTCTGCAACAGTCGGAACTTTTGATTCACGTACATCTTCTAATTTAATGATGTGAAAGCCAAACTGAGACTTCACTGGCTTATCAGTCATTTGACCCTTATCTAAGGCTACCATTGCTTTAGAAAACTCGGGAACTAATGCTTGTGGGTTCATCCAGTTCAAATCGCCGCCATTAACAGCTGAACCTGGATCTTTAGAGTTGGCTTTCGCCAAATCTTCAAACTTCTCACCAGCTTTGATTTTTGCAATCAAAGATTTAGCATCAGCTTCTTTTTCTACAAGAATATGCTTGACCTTATATTCTTTGCCAGAGAATTGGCCTTTAACTTGTTCATAAGCAGACTTTAGTTCTGCCTCTGTAACACCTTCACGTTGAATGTAGTCTTCAAAAACTGCACCAACTAAAATATTTAAACGGGCTTGTTCCAATTGTTCTTGGATACCATCATTGTTGATAACGCCACGTTTAATCGCTTCTTGATTGATTAATTCACGTGTAATCAACATATCGCGGGCGCGATCACGCAACTCTGGGTTATTGGCTACTTGACCAGCGCTTGCTAACATCTTGTCTAGCTTAGCTTTTGGAATCGCTTTGCCGTTCACAACGGCTGCATTTTGTGCCATTACTGGTGTTGCAAGAGTAGCTGTCAAAGCTACAGAAACTGCCAAAGTAGAGAGTAATTTCATATTCATCAATCAGTTAGTAATAATTGCTAAAGCATGGATTTCATGAGGCATCCAAGCCGACAGAGCATCATACACCAGGCGGTGTTTTTGGACCCTATTTAAGTCTTTGAATGCAGGGGAGTGGATGTGGATTCGGTAATGACCTGCACCGCCTTGAGCACCTGCATGACCAGCATGTAGGTGACTTTCATCTTCGATGACAAGGCTATCGATTTGAATAGCACTTCTCAAAGCTTCTTCAAATTTGGCAATTCTGTTTTGTGACATGTCAAATTAATCTATTAAAGGTTATTTGTGGTCGTTAACAATGAATTTATTCAACCAGATGCCCTGGGCAATCACAAAAGCTAACATCAAACCCATGCCTCCAAATAACTTGAAATTAACCCATGTAGCCTCATCAAATTGGTAGGCGACTAACAAATTCAAAATACCCATGATGAGAAAGAATACAACCCAGGCAAGATTGAGTTGTTGCCACAAATGATGACCAACACCTGGTTTTAAGGTTAATTGATGTGCCATAGCAGCTTGTATCAGGTTCTTTTTCCAAAAAGTGGCACTGGCCCACAAGCCAATTGAGAATAGCCAATAGAGGATGCTTGGTTTCCATTGAATGAATGTTTTGTCTTGTAGACCAATTGTTAAACCGCCAAAAACCATGATTAGCGCCAAACTAGCCCATTGCATCGGCTCTACTTTTTTATATTTCAAGGCAACCCAGATGATTTGTGCAACTGTCGCAGCCATAGCTACGCCTGTAGCCACATAGATATCTGCCATTTTGAAGGCGATGAAAAACAATATAACTGGCAGTAAATCAAAAAGAAATTTCATGAGGAATTTAATTATTTATGAATCAGGGTTGAATTTTAACGAAGCTGAGTTGATGCAGTACCTTAATCCAGTCGGAGCAGGGCCATCCTCAAAAACATGTCCTAGATGAGCGTCGCAGTTTTTACAGCGTACTTCAGTACGGATCATGCCATGGCTAGCATCTTTATATTCAGCAATATGACTTGCCTGAATCGGTTGAAAGTAACTTGGCCAACCACATCCCGCATCAAATTTGGTATCTGAGGCAAATAGTGGAGTACCACAACAAACACATTGATATTGCCCATCTTGCCAGTGATCCCAGTATTTGCCACTAAATGGATATTCCGTGGCCGCTTTACGCGTGACACGATATTCAATGTCACTTAGTATTTCTTTGTATTCTTGATCGTTTTTTTTCATGGTGAGCGCTATGATGAACAACTAATAGGGATTGCAGGCAACTCTGGAGATGGACCAGCAGCATAAGAGTCAGAAATTGCTTGAGAAGTGAAAGGGGTCTCTAATACTTTGAGTAATCGAGCAACTTCTGAAAAATCCTTCTTTTGTGCCAATTCAATAGCATGCTGAGCCAAGTGATTGCGTAAGATATATTTTGGATTAATCGCCAGCATATTTTCTAGGCGTTCATCAGTAGATTCCTTTTCAACACTTAGACGTACTTTGTAGGACTCATACCAATGATTCATGGATGATGGCACCCCCAATCCTTCAGATAAATTTCTAAAAAATTGCGTGAAATCTACTTTGTCTCGGTGCAGTGTTTGCATCAGTTCTTCTAGTAAAGTTAAGTCATGCTCGTGATCAGTCGCTAAGCCTAGTTTCCTTCTGAATAGAGTTTGCCAAGTTTGCGCATATGCTCTGTTGTAGTTATTTAGTGTATTTTTGATGTATTCAACCGCCTCATCGCCATCAATGCCATGAACTCTTTTAAGCTCATCTTGTAATGGTTGCAACATAGCGCTAGCTAAGCAATATATATTCCAATGCAAGACCTCTGGTTGACGATGGTATGAGTAGCGACCACCATGGTCTGAGTGGTTACAGATATGATCTACTTGAAATTGATCTAAGAATCCAAATGGTCCGTAATCAAGAGTTAGGCCAAGCAGACTAGTATTGTCCGTATTGAGTACCCCATGACAAAACCCAAAAGACTGCCACTGAGCAACCATTCTTGCTGTTCTTAATGAAATTTGATCTAGCAGTGTTAAGTAGGGTGTTGCACTGTTATGACACGCTGGATAGTGATGCTGGATCAAGTAATCCAATGTGGCGGATAGCTCAAGCCACATTTGGTTATGGCCATAGTGTTCTATGTGACCAATGCGTAAAAAGCTTGGGGCAACCCTTGTGCATACTGCAGCAGTTTCTGCGGTTTCACGTACAACGGTCATATCTGAACCAACCACTGCCAATGCCCTAGAGGTAGGAACTCCTAAGTTGTGCATCGCTTCACTGCACAAAAACTCTCTGATAGATGACCTTAGTACTGCTCGACCATCTCCCATTCTAGAGTAGGCAGTTTTACCAGCACCTTTTAATTGAACCTCTTGATTAGTAATATCGCCCAAATAAATGGCACGACCATCTCCCAATTGACCTGCCCAAGATCCAAATTGGTGTCCGCTATAAGCGGTGGCATAGGTTTTAAAAGATTGTTTACCAATGTGAGACTGATTGCCTGCTAACAGATTCAAATAATCTGGATTACTAGGTAAACCATTCAAGACTTCAATACCCAATAAATCTGCTGTTCGATTTGAAAATCCAACCCAATAAGGATTGGGAATCGGAGTCGGACTGATTTCTTGGACAAGGCTGAGATTATCGGTAAACGGAAGGTGAAATGCCATAAATTTATATATTAAGTATGACCTCATTCTAGGTTGCTTAGCGAATATTTGCAGAAAACCTCTGTATGACAGCTATAACCACGATTAAGATATGGCTATGGATAAAAAACAATTAAAAGACCTTGGTGTTGAATTAGATGTACCTTTCCTAAAGTTGTTGGGAGTTCGTTGTTTGCGCGCAGAATTAGGCGAAGGTGAAGTGGTTCTGGCGTTAAAACCTGAACACAACAATAGTTGGGAGGTTGCGCATGGCGGCGTTCTATTAACTTTAATGGATGTGGGTATGGCTGTTGCAGCACGAGCTGCTGACGAGGCTGGTCGAGGTGTGGTTACGATCGAGTTAAAGGCTAACTTTATGCAAGCGGCAGAAGGTATTGTGAGGGTGGCAGCAAAAACTGTTCATGCGACACCAACCTTAGTATTTGTTGAGGCAAAACTGTACGATGAGCGGGACAGAGTTTGTTGCATGGGTAGCGCAACATTTAAGTATTTTAAAGAGCTACCAGCTAGGCAATCTAAAAAAAGTTAAGCCTTGGCGTCATGGAAGTTTTCCAATTGACCCTCAAAAACTTGTATACCTAATTCTTTTTCCGCATTAAAGAGTTTTTCTATCACTTCGTAGCGACCATCTTTTCTGATTCTGATAAGGGATGTTGACCTAGTGCCGTAATTAGGTGTCCTAATAAATGCAGAGGAGAGTACTTTTTCCCATTCATAAGATACCCCAGTTTGAGGTAAGTAATCATCGGGGGCTTGGGTCAGATCTTCCATAGCCCTCAGGTAGTGTTCTGAGCGTTTAAACTGACCTGTATCCATAGCTAATAACTGTGCAAATGCACCCACTCGATGTTGAACTTTAGGCCAGGGTGTGTCGAGCATGCCGTTGGATAAGCCATAAATACCTGGATTTAATCGTTGTGGATTCATGACTTTTCTGGGCCTTAAATTTTTCCCCATCAGCACTCGATTGCTCAGCCAAACCAATGCAGGATTTTTATTGGATAGATCTGTTGCTAGCAAATTAAAACCGTTATAGCGATTAAATGTATGGCTATGAGTATCAATAAATGTCTCGGGGTTATCTGAAGATTTCAAAAACTTAGCAGTAATTTCGCCACGAGTTTGCGCATCTGGGTTTTTCTCGCTGGGAGCCCTGACATTGGTGATTGCTGCAAAACGACCAGATTTACTAATGCCCATCCAAGTACCAGATTGGCCCTTCACATCAGCGCGATCACGTCCAGCGAGTATATGTGGATGGTCATCCCACCAATGCATGGGATCAGTGGCGCGCTCATAAAACTCATCACGATTAGCAAGCACAACCAGTGGATATTCTGGGTGTGATTGCCAAGAGGTGAGTATTAAACACATATAGTGAGTTTATATTTCAATTAATGGGTAAGGCAAAGTTACAAATTGAATGACTGGTCCATTCGCGGATCCCAAGTGAATAGATCCACTCTCCAAAGCCTCTAATTTGCATTCAGCTTGAATATCGATACGTTGATTAATGCTAGGGTGTGGTGCGCTAAGGACTACCATGCCACATGGTTGTGATGGATCTTCGCTATGAAAAATCTCCGTACCAATTGCAACATCAGTATTGATATTTAGGTGACCGATTTGCAGTCGACGTTTAATTGTGCCTCGGTACTGGCTTCTAGCAACGACCTCTTGCCCTGGGTAACAGCCTTTTTGAAAATCAATCCCTTTAAGAGACTCCATATTAATCATCTGAGGCACAAACTGCTCAAAAGTTGATTCTGTAATTCTCGGAATACCACTCTGTACCTCTAACCAATTCCAATCATTAATAGATGATTTTGTGTTGTCATTACTGATATCTTGTATCGATGCCTCTTGTGCTCTAGGGCAACTGAGTAGGTAACGTCGGCAATCGTTGCCATTTGATCGAACTGATGGCAATTCAGCCACAACAACACCGATAGAGCTCAGTTTTTCTAACAATGCCAACTGGGAGTTGTTTTGATCTAGCAGGCCATACACAATGTGCTGACCGGTCTGATCAATCACTTTTACTTTAGATCTCAATACAAACATAGAGAGACGTTTACTCAAAGACTGCGCCAAGTCTGAAGAGATTAGTAATTGATACTGTGGAACGTCTTCATTTAGCTCATTTTTAATGTTTTGACGCGTAATCCAAAAGCTAGCCATTAGGCGACCTTTGGCAGAGCAGTAGCCTGCAAAACGATTTTGAGTATGCGTAGTAGCGACCATACCAGCAGTAATTGGTTGAATTGATTTAACGCTATTGGTCAGTTGGTTTTGAAGAAAATCAGTGGCATCCGGACCAGTCACCGTGATGACAGACCAATTATTCAACTGAGCAATGGTTGGGGCAGTAGTTTGTGACATGGCTATTTAAATTTCTAAATATTTATAAATATGCTTTTATCATAGACGGATGAACAATGTTTTTACATCTATTTTTTCTAGACCTGTATTCAAGGTTATATCCCTAATATTTTTAGGTCTCTTCGTTAGTTTTATTTACCTTGGTTTTGTTGCATCAGTTGTACCCAATAAGGGCGCTTCATTGACGCCGGCGGGACAATTAAGAGTTAAGGTTTTGCCTGGATCCAATGTGGCAAGCACGGCAAAACAGCTTGCCTCTCAAGGAGTCAATGTTTCGAACATCACTATGCAGATAGTGGCGCGTGGGTTATTTCAGGGAAAGAAGCTAAAAGCAGGGGTTTATGACTTTGCTCCAGGCTCAAGTTTGGCCACAATTCTTTTTAAGATGGGGCGAGGGGACAGTATTAAGTTGAGTGTTACCTTGGTTGAAGGGTGGACATTTAAACAATTTAAATCTGCGATTGATTCGCAACCAGACTTAAGGAAGGAAACCAAGGGTCTTTCTGCTAAACACATTTTGGCTAAATTGGACGCAAAGGAAGCTCATCCAGAAGGATTGTTTTTTCCAGATACTTATGTCTATGAACCAGGTGACAGTGATTTAATGATTTATCAAAAAGCCTACAAATCCATGCGTACCAGGTTAAATGATGCATGGTTGGCAAGATCTAGTGATTCACCAGTTAAGACACCATATGATTTGCTTAAGTTAGCATCGATTGTGGAGAAGGAAACAGGTCATCCAAATGATCGCGGTCTTGTATCCGCAGTATTTAATAATCGCTTAAAACTGGGTATGAAGCTGCAAACAGACCCAACTATCATTTATGGTTTAGGTGATCTGTTTGATGGAAATATTAGAAAAAAAGATCTTTTAAAAGATGGTCCATACAACACCTATACTCGTTATGGTTTACCACCTACGCCGATTGCCATGCCAGGTAAGGATGCATTGATTGCTGCTGCCAATCCGTCTAACTCTAAAGCTCTCTATTTTGTCGCGAAGGGGGATGGTAGGAGTGCATTTTCTGAGTCGTTGGTAGCGCATAATGAGGCTGTGAAAAAATACCAGCTTAATAACGCCTCATCTAAATAACGTTTGTATACCCCCCTTATTAATATAGATTCTGAATTCATATGTCTCTAATGACCCAGTCATCCAACCAACCGGGGTTTTTCATTACCTTTGAAGGTATTGATGGTGCCGGCAAAAGTACTCACATTGAAGCTTTTGCAGCTGAATTAGCAAAAAAATATCCCCATAAAGAGGTGGTTTTGACTCGTGAGCCGGGCGGCACTGCCTTGGGTGAAAAATTGCGTGACTTATTGCTGCACCATCCAATGCACCTTGAGACTGAAGCGTTACTGATGTTTGCTGCTAGAAGAGAGCATTTGGCAACAGTCATTGAGCCTGCCTTATCTGCTGGAAAAATCGTCATATCTGACCGATTTACAGACGCTAGCTTTGCCTATCAGGGTGGTGGACGAGGTCTAGATTTGGCAAAACTATATGAATTAGAGGTTTGGGTGCAGATGCGCCTTAAAAACGATGGGGTGGGGCAACGATATCTTTTGCAACCTGACTTAACCTTCTTGTTCGATCTGCCCAGCGAAACTGCGCAGGCTCGTAGAAGTGCAGTGCGCGAACCAGACAAATTTGAGCAGCTCAACACTAGTTTTTTTGAGAGCGTGCGCCAAGAGTATTTGCGTAGGGCTAGCGAAGACCCATCTCGATTTAGATTAATTGATGCTAGCCAAACAAAAGAAGAAATCTGGAATTTACTTCAAGAAATATCTATATCTATATGATTATATTTAATATTTTTATCATTAATTTTAACTATAATCATCGATATAATCTAAAGCTATGAAGAATTCTTTACTCCCTTGGTTTGAGCAGTCTTGGTCTGAGATCAGCTTAAACAATATGCCCCATGCCGTGCTACTGCATGGCCAAACAGGTATCGGGAAGATGGAATTCGCTCTCTATTTGGCTAAGGCTTTGCTATGCGAATCGGAACAGGGGCAGAAGCCTTGCTGCTCCTGTGAAGCTTGCCACTGGTTTGACACAGGCAATCATCCTGATTTTTTGGGTATCGTGCCCGAAACAATGATTAATAGTTTGCCCCACGAACTGATGGATGGGGCTGATTCTTTGGAAGATAAACCGAAGCGTGGCAAAAAGAAAGCAGATGACGATGCTGAAAAGGCCGATAAGAAAGCCAGTTCATTTATTAAAGTTGAGCAAATTAGGGAGGCTTTGGAGGGGATTAATACAGCCCCACACAGAGGTCGCCAAAGAGTTGTTTTAATAAATCCTGTTGAAGCGCTACAAGCAGTATCTGCCAACACGTTGCTCAAGACTCTTGAGGAACCTCCCGCCAGCACATTATTTATCCTGGTTAGTGATCGTCTAGACCGTATTTTGCCCACGATCAGATCTCGATGTCGTTTAATCGCTTTACCAAGACCGCATAAAGAACAAGCACTCGCTTGGTTATCTGACCAGGTTCAGCTTCTTGGTATCAAAAAATCATCAGCTGATATTGATAAGGCCTTGAGTGAGTCCGGTGGATCTGTGATGGATTCCCTTGCCCAGTTACTTGGGGCGGATGATGATAGGGGAGATGCCTCTCAGGCAACAGATACTCTCTTGGGTGCTCTTGCGGAAGCGGGCCATGTCAATTGGTTAGCTGTTGCCGAGCAAATCTATAAAGCACCAATGTCTGATTTATTGATTACCCTAGAGCGGTGGATTTTTGATTTATTAAGTCAACAACAGTCTGGGCAAATACGTTATTACCCATCTAGGCAGCTTGATATCGAAAAGTGCGCTAAATTGGCAAAGCCCAATAAAGTGGCAAATTTTTGGCGAACTCTCATAGACGCTCGAAGACATGAACTCCATGCTCTTGCCAACAGAGTTCAAATTGAAGCTTTGCTGATACGCTATCAAGAGCTATACAGAGATTAATGAAGGGTAAATGTTGTAATGTTTGTTGATTCACACTGCCATTTAGATTTCCCAGAATATGCTGATAAAGTTCCAGAGCTATTGGAACGAATGAAGGCTGCTAAGGTGATGCATGCGATGTGCATCTCTGTGGATATGCCAGATTTTCCAAATGTTTTGGCTTTGGCTGAAGCGCATGACAATTTATTTGCCACTGTTGGGACTCACCCAGATTATGAAGATACTCCTGAACCGACCGAAGACCAATTAGTGGAGCTTGCCAAGCATCCAAAAATTCTAGCTATTGGTGAAACTGGTCTAGATTATTACCGTATTGGTGATAGAACATATGAGCAAATGGAGTGGCAGAGAGAGCGCTTTCGTACACATATTCGTGCAGCTAAACGTGCCAATAAACCTTTAATTATTCATACGCGCTCTGCATCTGAAGATACGATCAGAATCCTTAAAGAGGAGGGGGCTAGTCAGGTAGCGGGTGTCATGCACTGCTTCACAGAAACATGGGATGTGGCCCAAGCTGCCATGGATTTAGGCTTCTATATCTCATTTTCAGGGATTGTGACTTTTAAGAATGCCAAAGATTTACAAGAAACTTGTATAAAAGTTCCTTTGAATAGAATGTTAATTGAAACGGATTCACCATTTTTAGCACCCATTCCACATCGAGGTAAGACAAATGAGCCGGCCTGGGTATCTCATGTTGGGGAATTTATCGCTAACCTCAGGGGCATCTCTGTTGAGGAAGTTGCCAAGGCCACTACAGAGAATTTCAGAACGCTATTCAAAGCTCCATTTTGATTATTACACCTAGAGTTTAATGCAAAAATATATCGCAACATGTTGTTTTACAACGTTAATATCGTTATTTTCCGTACCTGTTTCAGCTCAAAATTCGACGGTAAAGACTAACCATTATCAGACTGAGGATTTTTTAAACTCAGTCAAAATGAATGATGTTAAAGCTGTTAAAAAGGCTTTAAGTAACGGAATTAGTCCAAATTCTATGGATTTACAAGGTAATTCTGCGCTAGCGCTAGCCATTACTGAGAAATCACTAGATGTGATCAAACTACTAGTTGATACACCTTCAATTGACCTTGAAAGACCCAACCTTGCTGGTGAAACACCGATCATGATGTTGGCTTATAACGACATGTATGATTTATTGGTCTATTTAGTTGATAAACGTGATGTTGAAATCAATAAGCCTGGATGGACGGCTTTGCATTATGCGGCTACCAATGGTCACGAACGTATAGCTGCTTATTTATTAGATAAACATGCCTATATAGATGCGCTCAGTCCCAATGGCACAACACCATTGATGATGGCAGCCAGAGGTGGTCATATCCATGTAGTGAAGCTTTTATTAGATCGTGGCGCAGATTTATCTAAGCGCAATGGCATGAAGATGACAGCTATTGAATTTGCAGAACAAAGTAATCAGTCTGAGATTGCAACGGGGCTTAAATCTAGGTGGTCTAAGCTATACGGTAAGCCATACGCTCAGTGACAATATATTCGCATAATCATTATTATGTTAAATAAGATATATGTATCAGAAATAACATATGGTGAAACCTATCAAAAGGCTAATTACCTAGTCACTACCCCAGGCTGTGAAATACAGTTCAAGATCAATCAAGTCAACAAGGAACTAGCCACATTGATTGAAAGCCATGGTGTCGATGGCGCTAGTCTAATTACAGCTTGTAATCCATATGGCCAAGCAGTTTCTATTATTGAGAATGTCAAAGCCAATCAATCCCTAGAGCAAGCTATTCAGTCAACAGGACTACCCTATTTTCTTGGCCAAGGAAGTGATCCAAAGGGTGAATGGAAAGAAGACAGCTACTTAGTGATGGGCATCAGTCTTGAGGAAGCAAAAGAGTTGGGGGATTTATATCAACAGAATGCAATAGTCTGGATCAATAAGGATGGCTTACCAACACTTGTGTGGTTGAGATAGGTTAAAGATGCAGATGGCAATAAAAAAGCCGCTAACGAGTAGCGGCTTTGTTGAACAAACTTAGAGGCTTATAAGCGCTCAAATACAACAGCGATACCTTGACCGCCACCGATACACATTGTTACCAATGCATATTTACCACCTGTGCGGTGAAGTTCATAGATTGCCTTTGTAGCAATGAACGCGCCAGAACAACCCACTGGGTGACCCAAAGCAATCGCACCACCGTTAGGATTGGTCTTTGTCATATCCAAACCTAAGCCTTTAGAAACTGCAATGGCTTGGGCGGCAAAGGCTTCATTAGATTCAACAACATCCATCTTGTCGATAGTCAAACCTGCACGCTGCAAGGCAAGCTTAGATGCAGGGATTGGACCTTCACCCATGATGTCATTAGGAACACCAGCCAACGCATAAGATACTAGGCGCGCCATAGGCTTCTGCCCTGCTTTTGCCGCAGCTTCAGCAGAAGCTAAAACAAAGAATGCTGCACCGTCATTAATGCCTGAAGCATTACCCGCCGTCACAGTACCATCCTTCTTGAAAGCAGGCTTCATCTTGCCCAAGCTTTCCATTGTTGTATTTGCTTTAACGTGCTCGTCAGTATCAAACACCACATCACCCTTGCGAGTTTGCATAGTGATTGGAACGATTTGTGATTTAAAGCGGCCCTCAGCAATCGCAGCTGTAGCACGACGGTGTGATTCAACTGCTAAAGCATCCTGCTCTTCACGGGTGATGTTCCACTTAGCTGCCAAATTCTCTGCTGTGATACCCATATGACCAGCACCAAACGGGTCAGTCAATGTGGCTACCATCATGTCAATCATTTTTGTGTCACCCATGCGTGCACCAGTTCGCATTGCAGGTGCGCCGTAGATACCACGAGACATCACCTCAACACCACCGCCAACACCATACTCACAATCACCCAACATGATCGCTTGAGAAGTTGTTACGATACCTTGTAAACCTGAGCTACATAAACGGTTAACCGCCATAGCAACTGAGTCCATTGGCAAGCCCGCTTGAATCGCAGCTACACGAGCAACGTATGGGAAACGTGATTCTGTAGGAATACAGTTACCCACAGTTACATAATTAATTTGCTTAGGGTCTACGCCAGAACGATTAACAGCCTCTTTCATAACTGTGCCAGCTAATTCAGCCGGTTCCATGCTGCTCAATGAACCACCAAAACCACCAATAGCAGAACGAACTGCACTCAATACAACAACATCACGTGCCATCTGGAACTCCCTTGTTACTTGTTATTAATAGAAAAACTAGTCTGTAGGGCTAATCTTACGAGTAACTGTCTAAAACAATCTATTAGTACTTACCAAGGGTAATCACTCATAAAAAATGACTAATAATTGATTTAGATGAAGGAATTTTGCTCAAAAACTAAAGCTGAGCAATTAGGTCATGACCCTGAGTACCAACAACTGTAGCCTTCACAAATTCGCCTACTCGATACTTTTTGGAAATCTTGTCTGTAGGTAGTAAGTGCACTAAACCATCAATCTCGGGAGCATCTGATTGACTCCGACCTACTCCACCTTGACCATTCACTGCATCAACAATTACTTTGATGCGCTTACCTACTTTGGCTTGAAGAAGTTGAGTGGATATATCTTCAGCGACAGCCATAAATCTGGCTTGCCGGTCATTTCTAATTTCGTCAGGCAATGCACCATCTAATTCATTAGCTTTAGCACCTTCTACTGGTGAGTAGGCAAAACAACCTGCCCTATCAATTTTTGCCTCACGCATGAAGTCAAGAAGATAAGTAAACTCTTCTTCAGTTTCCCCAGGGAATCCTGCAATAAAAGTACTTCTGATGGTTAAATCTGGACACGCCTTACGCCATGCCTGAATACGATCTAAATTTTTCTCGCCACTCGCTGGTCGCTTCATGCGTTTGAGCACATCTGGATGAGCATGTTGCATTGGTATATCTAAATATGGCAAAACCCCACTACCCTCATCTGCAAAACTTGCCATGATGGGTAATATCTCATCGACATGCGGATAAGGATAAACATAATGTAATCGTACCCATGCATCATGTTGACGAGCCAATTTGCCCAATGCTTCAACCATATCAAACAATTTAGCTTTGACAGGTCGACCATCCCAAAAACCAGTTCGATACTGCACATCGACACCGTAGGCGCTCGTATCTTGAGACACTACCAATAACTCTTTAACACCTGCCTCAAATAAATGTTGCGCCTCTAGTAATACATCGCCTATTGGTCGTGAAACTAAGTCACCTCGCAAACTTGGAATAATGCAAAACGTACAGCGATGATTACAACCTTCGGAAATTTTTAAATAAGCATAATGCTTAGGTGTTAACTTAACACCTGCCTTAGGAACCAAATCAGAGAAAGGGTCATGCGCTTTAGGTAGATGTTGATGAACAGCAGTCAACACCTCATCAGCTGCATGGGGACCTGTAACAGCCAAAACCTTAGGGTGAACTGATGTAACTACATCGGAACCATCAGCATTCTTTTTTGCCCCTAAGCAACCAGTAACGATTACTTTGCCATTTTCCGCAAGTGCCTCACCAATCGCATCTAAGCTTTCTTGAACAGCCGAGTCAATAAAACCACAGGTGTTAACCACAACAAGATCTGAGCCAGCATAATCCTTGGCAATCTCATAGCCTTCAGCACGCAGTTGTGTAACGATGCGTTCAGCATCAACTAAAGCCTTAGGACAACCTAAGGAAACAAAACCAATCTTGCCGCTCAATTATTTATCGCTCTTATTGGGAGTTGTGAAAGGAAACCCTGTAAAAACATTAGGGGTTTGATCTTTCATTTTTTCTTGCATTTGAGTAAATAGATTTTTACTCTGCTCAATGTAGTTGCCCATCTGCATCATTGGGTTCTGCATGTTCATGAATTGAGCCCAACTTTCAGGTGTAGCACCACCCTGCTTAGATTGCTCTGCAAATTGACTTTGCATATCGATGAATGATTGAATGTTTTTCTCTAACATACCCCCCACCATTCCCTGCATAGAATGACCATAGAACCTGATCATTTGAGACAACATCGGGGTTGTAAATAATGGCACACCACCAGCTTCCTCTTCCAAAATAATTTGTAGAAGAATCGCACGGGTTAAATCTTCATCAGTCTTTGCATCAACAACTTTGAACTCATCATGAGCAAGTACCAAGCCTTTAACATCAGACAAAGTAACGTAAGTACTTGTTTGAGTATCGTAAAGACGGCGATTAGGATATTTTTTAATCGTCCTAATGCCAGCAGATTTAGCGGATTGTCTTTTTGTGACCATATCAAATAATTTGGGCTTGAATACGCATATTGTATGTGTAAATCAAGCCCACCTCTAAAAACTAAGCAATATGCCCTTTTTTGGGGCATGGGATTGCTTAGCCCATATGTAAACCACCATTTAGCGAGAAGTCAGCGCCAGTTGAGAAGCCACCCTGATCAGATGCTAACCAAGAAACGATTGAAGCAATTTCATCGGGTGTGCCCAATCGCTTAACTGGGATTGTAGAAATGATTTTCTCAAGAACATCTTCACGAATCGCAGTAACCATGTCTGTACCAATATAACCAGGAGATACAGTATTTACTGTCACGCCCTTAGAAGCAGTCTCTTGTGCTAATGACATAGTGAAGCCATGAATACCTGCTTTTGCAGTCGCATAGTTTGATTGACCAAATTGACCTTTTTGACCATTAACAGATGAAATGTTAATGATGCGGCCCCAACCAGCATCAACCATACCGTCGATCACTTGCTTAGTTACGTTGAAAAGTGAATTCAAGTTGGTATCGATAACAGCACGCCAATCTTCAGGTGTCATTTTGCGGAAAACTGTATCGCGAGTAATACCTGCGTTGTTCACCAAGACATCTACTTTGCCGTGCTCAGCTTTTACTTTATTAAAAGCAGCCACAGTACTCTCCCAGTCACCAACGTTACCTTCGGATGCTGTGAAATCAAAACCTAATGCTTTTTGCTCAGCCAACCATCTATCTTTACGAGGTGAGTTAGGACCGCAACCTGCAATCACTTTAAAACCATCCTTTGCCAAACGTTGGCAAATAGCGGTACCGATACCACCCATACCACCAGTTACATACGCGATCTTTTGACTCATTCTTCTTCTCCCTTAATGTGAATACTTTACTGCTATAAAAATTACAAATAATTAATCAATTGCTTTTTCTTTGACGTAAGAGCCAGGTGCTTTTTCAATAGGTTTGTACCTGGTGTTTCCATAAGATTTAGGCGCGGGCTTTTGCTTACCACTATGAGGAACTAACCACTTAGCCCAATCAGGCCACCAACTTCCTGGAATCTCTTTTGCTCCATCAAACCATGCATCTGCAGTTGCTGCCAACTTTGAATTAGCCCAGTAATTACGCTTTTTCTTGGCTGGTGGATTGATTACGCCAGCGATGTGACCAGAAGCGCCAAGAACAAAATGTACTTTTGCACCTTTAAGTAGCTTCACAGACTCATAGGCTGACCACCAAGGAACAATATGGTCTTCTCGTGATGCGTATAGGTAGACTGGACATTTGATTTTTCCTAAGTCAACTTTTTCACCGCAAATAGTTAGCTTGCCAGGTACTTTGAGTTCGTTTTGTAAATACAAATGACGTAAGTACCAAGAATACATAGCACCAGGTAAGTTTGTTGAGTCCCCATTCCAATAGAGCAAATCAAATGGTGGCGGTGAATTTCCTTTGAGGTAGTTATCAACTACATAATTCCAAACCAGATCATTTGGTCTCAAGAATGAGAATGTATTGGCTAACTCCACACCTCTCAACATGCCACACTTGCCACCATTCTTGCCGCCGATGCTGTTTTCTCTTAGGCTGACCAATGCCTCATCGACAAACACATCCAAAATGCCCGTGTCTGAGAAATCAAGCAACGTGGTTAATAGCGTTAAGCTTGCTGCTGGATGCTTATTTCTAGCTGCCAATACGGCTAATGCTGTTGTGGTGATGGTACCGCCAACGCAGAAACCTAAAATATTAATTTGCTTTTGACCGCTCATATCTTGAACAGTTTCAATGGCATGTATCGCGCCATCACCAATGTAATCATCCCATGTTGTGTCCGCCATAGACGGATCAGGATTTTTCCAAGATACCAAGTAAACAGTGTGCCCCTGCTCTACCAAGTAACGAACAACTGAGCTCTCTGGTTGAAGATCAAGAATGTAATATTTATTGATACATGGTGGAATCATTAAGTATGGTCGCTCATAAACTTTTGCAGTTAATGGCTTGTACTGAATGATTTGAAATAATTTTGTTTGATAGACAACGGCACCTTCAGAAGTTGCAACATTTTTACCAACTTCAAATGCTGATTCATCCGTCTGGGATACCTTGCCTTTGCCCAAGTCTTGCAAAGCATTCAGAATACCTGTGCGTAAAGACTCGCCTTTTGTCTCAATCAGGCGCTGTTGAGCTTCTGGGTTTGTAGCCAAGAAGTTTGATGGTGACATAGCATCAATCATTTGCTCGATGCTAAAGCGAATTCTTTGTCTAACTTTAGCTTCAGCTTCTACAGCATCAGCCAAATTTAATAGGTGGCGAGAATTCAGTAGGTAAAAATTAACTGTGGCTTGATTCCATGGGTTTTGCCATGCATCAGCCCTAAAACGACGATCCGTAATTGGTGTACCAGTTGGATTTGCCCACAATGCTGATAGCTCTTTAGCATATTGCTGCTCAATTTCCACCAATTTTTCTGGCGGTATCAAAGCCATATGCTGGGGAGCGAGGCTAGGACCAGAACCAAAGCCTTGCATATTCACCATAACGTTCCCTTAAATGTAATTATTGACATTTTGTCCAACCCCTATTCTGAGGTTTTATTGGGGAAATCGTTATAAGAATTAACCCTATCCGAAACTTCTTTAAAGCTTACTTAACAAGATTAAATTGAGGCTTTGATCCAAATCAAGCTAGCCATGCGTCCAGTCACCTGATCTCTACGATATGAGAAGAAATTCATATTCTTGTATGTGCAATCTTGGCCACCATCTATTTCATGGATTCCCATGGCGTTTAGCCTATTCCTAGCTAGACCATAAATATCAGCCATGTATTTGCCAGCATGCTGACTTGGAATAAATAGTTTTGATACTTGTGGGTCATGCTCTACAAAGATAGTTCTAACTTCCTCACCTACCTCAAATGATTTTGGACCAATAGCGGCACCAAAATATGCTCTGATGGTTTGTTTTGTATGTTTAGTAATAATTTTTGATTGCATGGCTTGTATAGTTTTTTCTATCACGCCACTAGCCAAGCCACGCCATCCAGCGTGGACAGCCCCAATAACTGAACCACAATTGGATGTCAGTAGAATGGGCAAACAGTCCGCAGTCATAATGGCTAATACTTGATTTGCTCTAGTGGTGACAGCAGCATCAGCCGTAGGTATCGAGCAACCATCCCAATCATCCGCATCAAAGACTTCATGACCATGAACTTGATTCAGCCAAATTGGCCTATTAGGTAATTTACTGGTCAATTGATCTCTGTTTTTTTGAACAGCATTCAAATCATCACCAACATGGGTCGCTAGATTAAAACTCTCATACGGGGGCAGACTGAATCCACCTTTTCGATCCGTAAAGAGAATGTCTACGTTCGATGGGACAGAACCAGTATCGATAGAAACATCAAACATCAAATGATTCCCAGTTCGGCCACAAATTAGAAGCGCTAAATCCTATCTTTTCACCCAGTTGTTGCATATCCGATGGTAGCGGAGCTTTCCAAATCATAGGTTCTTTAGTTCTTGGGTGTTCGATGCCCAGTACAGCTGCGTGCAAGGCTTGCCCTTGCCTTTCAAAGGCTAGTTCGGAAGCATCAGCTGGCAATTTCTTTTTATAGACTGGATCACCCACCAATGGATTACCAAGGGATTCAAGATGCACCCTAATTTGATGAGTTCTTCCTGTTTCTAAGCGACACATAACCAATGAGATTTTGGTTTTTTGAAATTCCACTGTTTCGAGTTGATGAACATGTGTGACAGCTGGCTTGCTTGCTGAGCCAGTCAATAAAGCCATTTTTAATCTGTCACGCGGGTCTCTGCCTAAAGAAGCATGAACAGTCTGAGACCTAACTTGACCCCATGCAAATGCTAAATATCGTCGTATAACTTGCCTGGATTGCAACTGACGAACTAGATCGGTTTGGGCTTCAAGCGTCTTAGCAATCATCAATAGTCCAGAAGTATCCTTATCTAGTCGATGGACAATACCTGCTCGTGGCACAGAGGCAATACTAGGGTAATGATGGAGTAAGGCATTTAGAACTGTGCCAGACCAGTTTCCTGCTGCAGGATGCACAACCATGCCAGCCTGCTTAAGAATCACGAGGATATCCTCGTCTTCATAAACAATATTAAGAGAAATATTCTCTGGAAGGTAAGCTTGCTCCTCTGCGGTAGCCTGTGGAATCACAATAATTTGATCTCCAGCACTCACAGAGTATCTAATTTTTAAGGCATTTCCAGCTAGGGTCACAAATCCACCCTCAATCCAAGATTGCAGACGATTCCTAGAATGTTGGGGTATTAATTGGGCTAAAACTTTGTCTAAACGCTCTCCTGCCAAATTATCTGGCACAACTACAGCAATAAACTCTTCCTCATCGATATAATGGGATGCATTGATCTCAGGAGAATCTGGTAATGCCAAAATTTGGTGCCCTTTCATCTAAAAGTTACGTTAGTTTAAGTCCGAAATTAATTCATCTAGTTTCACTGTCCCTATTATTGATCACCGCCCTTCTATCAGGCTGTGCAGGTGATGCTAATGATGAGACCGCTGGCTGGTCACAAAACAAACTATATGTTGAAGCAAAAGATGCCATGGATGGTGGCGACAATGCAAAATGTATTAAGTACTTTGAAAAGTTAGAAGCCAGATACCCTTTTGGGCCCTATGCGCAACAAGCACAAATTAACGTTGCCTACTGTCACTGGAAAGATGGTGAATTAGCGCAAGCGATTGTTGCGGTAGATCGATTTATTCAGTTACACCCTGGTCACCCTAATGTTGACTATGCCTATTACCTCAAAGGCTTAATTACTTTTAACGACAACATGGGATTCCTTGGCAAGTTAACTGGGCAAGATTTGAGCGAGCGAGATCCAAGGGCTGCACGTGATGCCTTCGAAGCATTCAAGACCCTCACAACACGTTATCCGGAAAGTAAATATACGCCAGATGCCTTGGATCGCATGCGCTACATCGTTAACTCATTGGCTGACAGTGATGTGAATACAGCTCGTTATTACTACCGCCGTGGTGCCTATTTAGCAGCAGTAAACCGTGCTCAAAGAGCCATCACAGACTATGACAGAGCCCCAGCTACGGAGGAAGCGCTTTATATTCTTTATAAGTCGTATGAGGCCCTGAACATGAAGGATCTTAGTAATGATGCTTTGAGAGTGTTAAAGCTTAATTTCCCTAATAGCAAAATCTTGGTAACAGGTAAACGCGCTGATGCAGATGAAAATAAAGCATCCTGGTGGCAGATTTGGCGTAAATAAATATATATTTAGCCAGTCATAAAAAGGAAGGTTAGACCTTCCTTTTTTATTGTCATCTTCAGCTAGTTCTGGGTACTCTGGGCGCTAATGCACATAGCAACTCGTAGCCAATCGTTCCGGCAGATTGGGCTACCTCATCGACAGGCAAGAAATTTCCCCATAACTGGACATCTGTACCAACATCTGCGTGGGGCATGTCAGTAATGTCAACAGTAATCATATCCATCGAGACTTGACCTGCCATTCGGCAAACTTTGCCATCTTTTAAACCTGTAGGTCCTGCAACCCAAACAGGAGTTCCATCCGGCGCATGTCGTGGATAGCCATCTGCATAGCCACAAGCAACAATACCAATGCGAATCGGTACATCAGTTCGATATCTCGAACCATACCCAACTGATTCATGGGCATCTAGATGTTGAATGCCAATTATCTTTGAATTTAAAGACATCACAGCATGCAGATTGGCATGCTTGATATCTTCATGTTTACCAGATGGCGATGCACCATAAAGCATGATTCCCGGTCTTACCCAATCTGAAAATACCATGTGGTGATGCCATAAGACAGCCGCTGAATTAGCTAAAGATCTCTCGCCCGCAAATCCCTCAATAGCTTGATGAAAGAGCTCTGATTGCTCATCCACACTGGGTCTTCGATCAATGTAGTCGGCATTCGCGAAATGTGTCATATGAGAAATGACATATCCACTAGAGTGCAAGCGATGGTAAACCTCCCTGTACTCATTAGGTTTAAAACCAAGACGATTCATCCCAGTGTTCATTTTTAGATAAATCTTAGGTAAATAACTGCTTGAACCACGCTTGCCTTCACTGAGTGCTTCTAGCCAGTCTACTTGATCGATATGATGAACTACGCAATCGCAATGAAGGTCTGATAATAAAAATATATCTTCTTGGCAAAATAGCCCCTCTAACAAGAGTATGGGGCCTTGCCAACCCATTTCGCGCAATAACTTCGCTTCAGCCAGGTCCAGTAAAGCAAATCCATCAGTGGTTTTTAAACCTTCTAAGGCGGGTATCAGCCCATGACCATAGGCATTGGCCTTAACTACGGACCATACTTTTGAACCGGGCACGAGTTCCCTGACCCGCTCCAAGTTGTGGCGCATGGCATCAGAATTTATGTGGGCATAGATCGGTCTAGACAGAAAATACTCACTTTCGTGTTTTAATGACAACTCATAACTGAATTGTACGAATGAAACCAGGTTTTTACACAATTATGGCGGCGCAATTTTTTTCG
>ERZ650311.329-NODE-329-length-31214-cov-6.852306_pt1 | contig 31214 bp, 49 predicted proteins | sample MGYA00376247_ERZ650311 | MGnify/ENA primary metagenome ERZ650311 (study PRJEB26733, sample SAMN07839324) | wastewater metagenome | biome: small river; feature: stream; material: water | place: USA: North Carolina | collected 2016-07-28 ...
AGGCCTGGGCTGTCCCACGTGGCCGGAGTGCGTCGAGGGCTCCTATGTTCCGGTGGCACGTCAGGCAGAGGCATGGCATAAGTACGTGGAATTCGGGAACCGGCTCTTGACCTTCGCCTTGGGTGTCGTAGCGATTGCGACGGTTATCGCCGCCATCGTCTATACGTTCCGGCGTGCTCGGGCGGGCCAGCCGATGCGGCCTTCCATTCTCTGGCTCGGCATCGCTCCGCTCATCGGAACCATGGCGCAGGCGGTTCTCGGTGGTATCACGGTTCTCACTGGACTCAATCCCGTCACAGTGGGGCTGCACTTCCTAGTCTCGTGCGCGCTGATTGCGGCATCTGTTGCACTTGTGGTGCGCTCACGTGATTCGGGTGACCAACCTGTTGCATTCCTCGCCCGCAAGGCTGTGTCCGCACCCGCCACCGGCCGCCGGGGCCAAGGGACGCGAGCTTTTCGAATGAATCGAGCGGGCCGTCACGCCGGGCGAGCAGCTGCAGCGAATAGGCGAAGTAGGGTCGCGAGCAGTGGTAATCGCGTTGCCGTTCGGGGATTGCGCGTACGAAATTCTCGCGCCTGCCGGCACGGTAATCGCCGAACTTGACGGCGCCCCTGAGGAATCGGAGCGCATCGCTCTAGACGCCGCTCGCATCGTCCGCGCCGTCAACGCGCACGACGAATTGCTCGCGGCGCTGCTGGCACTGGCGGATCGCGTCGCGGTTGTGATCGAAAGCGACGCGGACGACGGGAAGCCGGAGGATGCAGAGCTTCGCACGGCATGGGACGCGGCCGGTGTAGCCATCGCCAAAGCGGAGGGCCGGTCATGAGCAGCGACCGTGAGACGCGCGGCGACCGCTACGTCGCCAAACAGCGCCGCAAGAAGCACCGCTTCTACGGCAACGAGCCCGGCGCCGTCCAGCGCCCCAAGCTCAAGGGGCGTTATCCGCTGCGCGCCCAGTCCGCCGACTTCGCGGACGACGAACTGACCTCGGTCTACGAGAAGGGAGGACGCTGACATGCGTACGGTTCCGGATGTTCTGCACAAGCACGCGAAGCTGCTCAACAGAATCTTCGTGGCTCTGTTGTTCGTGTTCGTGACTGACGCGCTGCTGTGCCTCGCGTTCGCCTTCCGAGGGGAGCCCATGCAGTTCTTCTGGGCACTCTGCGTTCTCGTGCTGCTGTGCGTGGGTATTCGCTCGCTGGAACCTCACGTGAACATCGACGACGATCCCCTGCCCAAGCTACGCGACACTGGAGGGCTGTAGCCATGCCTATCTGGAAGAAGGACGCTTTGATGGCGATGGTGATGATGCTCACATTCGGCGTGGTCGTCGAACTGCTTCCCGACAAGTCAGTGCCCCCCGCCGCTGCCGCCGGCGTGGTCGTGGACAACGGCGAGCCGTCACAGCTGTCGTACATCGACGACCCCGAGACGGGCGTGCGGTGCTACTACTTCGAGCGATTCGTCAAGAACCACACACTCAGCTGCGTGCAGGTGCGCAAGGGAGCCGAGGAAATCCTCGGCGCCATCGAGTTGGCAGACCGCAAGAGACAGGAGAAGCAACCATGAGACTGTTCGGCCTCGAAAAAGAGTTCTTCGTCCGCACCAAGGCTGCCGAAGGCCCGGCCAGCGTGGTGCTGGTTCCTGCCGGTGTGGGCTACGATGCCTGCGGCTACATCGGAGAAGCGCGCGGCCAGCCATTCGCGGACATTCACGACGCGGTCGGCTCGCTGAAGGCGGACTACGCGCGCAACCTGCGCGCGGTGCACAAGGACCCTGCCCTGTACGTGGACGACTCCCCGCTTGCCTTCATCAGCAACTCGCTTCGCCTCGAAGCGTCGCGCAAGTTCGCGAAGGGGCTGACCTCGTTCCAGAACATCTACGGCCACGAGAATCACAAGGCTCGTTACGCTCGCGGAGAGCGCACGGCCGGTGTGCACTTGTCCGTGACCACCAGCACCACGTTCTCCTACACGGAAGCCGTGAGGCTGGACAACGGCAAGGTGCGTGTGCTCCCACGCACGCGGAGATACAACCAGCCGTGGGACTTCGTGCAGTTCATTCGCTATCTCGACAAGCGGTTTGTGAATGAAATCAAGGAAGCACGGCGAATGCCCGGCTTCTACGAAATCAAGAGCGACGGCCGCATCGAATACCGCTCGCTGCCCTCGAACATCAACCTGAGCGCCCTCGCCGATGCGGTAGCCGACTACAAGTGGGAGACGTGAAATGAACCGCGAACAAGCAAAGGCCCTGCTGCCGCTCATAACGGCATTCGCCGAAGGAAAGGTGATCCAGTACAGATACAAAAAGCCCGATTATGCGTGGGCAGAAACAACCTGCCCGTCGTGGGACGTCAAGTCGTACGAGTACCGTATCAAACCCGAGCCCCGCTCTGTGTGGGCAGTGTACGCTGGAGAAACGATGGTCGCCGGGCCGTGCACTACGCGCGTATGGGCAGACAACTACGTGCAGCAACACAAGACGACAATCGTGAACCACATGGCGTTCCCGCACCGCATCGTCGAGTTCGTGGAGAAGATGGATTAGCAGTACCCGTTTCACCCGGACCCGCTAACGCGGGCCTTTTATCGTGGTATAACCGTGGAGAACACCAAGTGAAGCAGACCATCAAGGACAAAGTCGCCGAGTCCCTCGCCGCCGCCGTCCCCAACATCGCCGACGAAATCGCCACGCAGCTGGCGAAGGAGGAGCACGGCAAGCGCGTCGAGGCCGGGCGCAAGGTCTACGACCAGATCGTTTCGCTCGAACGCCACATCAACAAGCTCGACCGTCCCGACAACGTGGCGTACAACGCCGACGGCACGAAGGCCGGCGAGAGCTACAGCAAGGGCCGCATCGACGAGTTGCAGAAGCTCCGCAAGACGCTCGGCGAGAAGGTCGCCGCGCTCCGCGCCGCCGCGCCGGGCGAGGGCGAGAACCCCACGCCCGCGAACTTCGACAAGCTGTTCGCCGAGGCCGCGAAGCCCGTCAACCTGAAGCCCGATCCGACGCCGCCGCCGGCGGCAGCCGAGTAACGCTCGGCTGTCGTCGTGGATGCCGTAGCAGTAATACGGCAGCGCGTGGAGGCCTTGCTCGCACAGAAGGCCTCCAACTTCGTTGCCGACCTCTTCGCCGCGTGCTTGCACGTAGGGCGCGCCGACGAGGATCAGCGGGCGGGTGGCTGGAACGGTGGGCGACCGGAAACGGACTACGGACGCAAGACGGCCGAACTCGTCAATGCGTTGCTTGCGCGACGAGAGAACAGGCGCAAGCAGGGGCTAACGCCAGAGTCCTCCAAGGTAGCGCGACGTTACAACGCGCACATAAGGAAGCTCGATGAAGAAAGAATCCAGCTCCTTGTTGATGAGGGTATTGACCCCGGCACCCTTGGGCGCAGGTGGCGTGGCCAGCAGCAGAGGCTTGCCGCCCTTCGCGTCACGTCCAATAACCCGTGCTCGGAGGTCTTCGTGCCGCTATCTCAACGTTACTTCGAGGGGCGCCGTGGGTAGGGCTTTCATCCCGATGCTTTCGGAGGACCATTCACAGAACGGCGCGTACGGAGAGCTGGCCAACTTCATGCGTGACTTCAACATCCCAACCGAGGTTTTCTGGCAGGGGGGAAGGCTGGCGCACCAGATGCGTGTCGCGACGCACCCGCAAAGGTGCGTGCAGTGGGTGCTGTTCTACGGCCCGGAAGAAGCGGCAATGGGCGACGGTGTTGGGAAGGTGCCGATGGTACGCCTTCGGCATCTTGCGACAAGAGAAGAACGACTCGTCAATTGGTGGCGAGCGGCAAACATCATCATCGACGGAGGGTTCTGAAGATGTGCACTACGGCAACGGCGAAGCGTAGACGCCGGCAGGCTCGGATGAACAACGCCCATCTCGCGAAGATCGGCCGGCGTGAGTATCACAAGATGAGCGCCGAGAAGTCGGCGTCCCGCGAGGCCCGCAAGGCCGCCACTCGCCATCGCATGGCGCAGAAGAAGAAGAAGGGGTAACAACATGCTGCAAACACTGCTGGACTGGCGTGTGGACAACATGCTCGGCGTGTTGCTAATCGCGTTCTCGATCCTCTTCCCCGCCTACATGGTGCGGAAGCAGATGCGCGAGGAGAAGCCGACGTGAGAATCGACTGGCCCCGAGTCGGCATTATCTCGTGGGTGCTGATGGTTCTCGTTGTCCTCGTGCTGTGCGTGTACGCTGATGTGTCACGCGCAGCGACGGTCACGTGGCACGATGCGGCAACTGGTCGTGTCATCACCTGTCCGGCGGATGTGCAGCCGGATGGTAACTACGTCCGTGTCACGGCGGTTTCCGTGACGGTGTTCGTCAACTGCGACCCGATTTTCAAGTCGGGATTCGAGTAGACCTTATACAGAGGTAAAAGCCTGTGATGAAGAAACCCGTTCTGTTCTTCCTGCTGGCGTTGATCGTGTCGCTGCTCACGTTCATCATCGGCCCGCCGCTCATTTCGGCGCGCTCGTACATCGCTGTCGTGATCGGCTGGACCCTCGTGCTGGTCACCGGATGGGCGTGGTACACGTTCATCGCCAAGCTCGCCGACAAGGTCGAGGAGGATGACTTGTTGGCCGACCTCGACGCGATGGACGGCGACCCGGAAAACCGGTGATGAAGAAGCTCATCGGGGTCATCTGCGTCGCTCTGGTCCTCGTGCCGTTCGTGTTCGCCGGCTACCTGATGCGGCAGGTGAACCCGTGGCTCATGTTTCTCGGAGTCGCTATCATCCTCGCCCACCTAAGCGTCGGGTGGGGCAAGCCGCGTATCACCACGATCAAGCCATCCGGCTCGGTGTCGGTGATGCACGCGTGCACGAGCGGCATCGAGCCGCTGCGCCGTGAAGCATGATGCAACCGCTTTGCCCCCGTAGCTCAATTGGACAGAGCAGGAGATTTCTAATCTCAAGGTTGTGGGTTCGAGTCCTGCCGGGGGCGCCACTTGCTGCACCGCTACACGCTGTAGATGTACCGCTGTAACATCCCTCAACTACCTCCAAAGGAGGCTTCACGTGAAGAGTCTCATGCGTATCATCGTTCTCGGTTTGCTGTTCGCCTGTTCGGTCGCCTGCACGCAAGTCCCGCCCGGCAACGTCGGCGTCATGGTCAACCTCTCGGGCGGCGACAAGGGCGTGAGCCCCGTCGCCGAAGTGTCGCCCGGCTGGTACTGGGTCGGCCCGTTCCGCGACCTGTACCTGTTCCCGACGTTCTCGCAGACCCGCGCGTGGCAAGGCGGCGAAGCCCTGTCGTTCTCGACCGTCGAGGGCATGACCGTCACGGCCGACGTGGGCATCACGTTCTCCGTGAAGCCCGACTCGGTGACCGCGGTGTTCCAGAAGTACCGGCGCGGCATCGACGAAATCGAAGGCGTCTTCCTGCACAACATGGTGCGTGACGCCCTCGTGATCGAAGCCTCGACCAAGCCCATCGAGTACGTGTACGGCAAGGGCAAGGCCGAGCTGATCGAGCAGGTGCTCCAGCACGTCCGGCGCCAGACCGACGGCATCGGCATCAACGTCGAGAACATCTACTGGGCCGGCGCATTCCGACTGCCCGAGCAGGTGGCGGCGTCGCTGAATGCCAAGATGGCGGCAACGCAGATGGCGCAGCAGCGCGAGAACGAAATCAAGACGGCGGAAGCCGAGGCGCAGAAGGCCGTCGCGCAGGCCAAGGGTGAAGCCGACTCGCGCCTGCTGGTGGCGAAGGCCGAAGCCGAGGCCATCCGCATCCGCGGCGATGCACTCCGCGAGAACCCGCGTCTCGTCGAGTTGCAGGCCGTCGAGAAGTGGAACGGCGTGCTGCCGCAGTACATGATGGGTGGCAACACCACGCCCTTCATCACCGTGCCGACCGGCAACAAGCAGCAGTAACTCGACCGGCGCATTGATGTCTTCGTTGAAGAACCACACCCCAAATTTCTGGGGTGTGGTTTTCTTGGTGATACTGTTCCACGTGTGCGCAGCATTGTGCGTGTGGGTCAGCATGATTTTCATACCAATCACGGCGCTGGTGTTCATTCTCATGACCGCCTACGGCATCGTGGTATTTAGCAACGCGGGGTGGTTCGATTGAAAAACCGCAATGAAATGGTCGCCGAGCTTCGGCGGCTGTTGCAGGTGAGTCTCGGGGATTACCGCCTCACAGAGGCGCTTGACACGAGTAATAATGGCGAAGGCGGCGCGCTGCCGTTCTATCTCTCCGGGGATGACGGGGGGGAAAGATTTCCCTTCTGTTGCGGCGTGCACGTACTCGGTGATTTCGAGAACGCTCTGGAGTACGATAACTACGATGCAGTGTGCAAAGTAGAGGGCGAGGCGGCAGTGGCCGCGTTCATCCAGTACGTGTGGATGCGCAAAAACCTCCTCCAGTCCTTCCTCGTCGCCACCACCACGAGACACCAGACCGTCGCGGAGCAGGCGCTGAAGGCGCTCGGCTTCAAGTCGGTGGCTTTCCGCAACGTCAACAGCCACAACATCGTTCGGTTCTGGTCGGCGAAAAAAGAGGACGTGCAGGAATTGCTCACGGAGGCCCATCATGGCATCGAAGAAGCCGGCGCCGCGTAAGGAGAGGGTCAAGCGGTGGCCGGCCACCGCTCCGGCAACGGTCGCAGGTGCGATGAAGAGTGCGCTGGACTGGCCTGCTGGAGGGGGGATGCAAGTACGCGATGTGCCGGGTTGTTGTGGTGCAATCCACCTGTACGATTTTTGCGGCTATCACAGGGAAACCGTGCTGCAACAAGTGATCCAGAAGCTGAAGCGCGTCGGCCTCGACAGCCAAATGCGAGTGGGCACCGGTCTCATCACGGCTGTTCTCACGACCGATCAGAAAACGGCGCGTGATGTGCTGAAGTACCTCGGGTTCAAGGAGGGAAGCAAGGCCAAGAATCCGAACACCAGTAACACCGTCGTTGCTTACAGCGTGGGTAGAAGCACGCTGGCGCGACGCCTCCGATCGGCGCTTCGCCGCCATGCAGCAGATTCTGTCGGTCGTTGATCCTCAGTTGCGCTTTCACCCTCGCGTGGAAAGCGTAGGTTTCACATGCGCGCGAGTAACACCCGATGGTGTCATCCATCGGAAGTTCTACAGCACGTCCGAATCGAGGCTGGAGCGACTCCTCGTTCGGGTGGAGGGGCTGGCTGAAGCTGCTAAGTGGAACGTGGTCTTCGCTCACCGGTTGCACGGGGGCAGGGTCATCATTACGGATCGCACCTTTCTGCAAAATTCCAAGAAGAAGGGAGGCTCACCATGTTGAGCGGTGGCGCGGGGCAAAAGAAGTACAGCATCTCGGCAGATGCAGTCATCACCGTGTGCACGGACGGACGCCAGACAACGGGCGTCGTCGTCGCTGTCCACAACGGCACGATGGCAAAGGCGGTAACACTTCCCGTGAGCGGCGGCGTCCGCGACACGACGGAAGCAGAGCTTCACAGACCCAAGCCGAGGCTCGGCAAGGGGTTCTTCATCACAGGCCCTCAGAAGGCTGCAATGGCCCAGCTGCATTCGCGCGGCTGGCGCGTCATGAATGGGGACAATCCATCGCTCCCCGAAGGTAACGACCCCACTGAAGGTATCAAGTCGGGCTTCGTGAAGCAGGAAGAGAACAAGCGTGGCTTCCGTGCTCGCAAGCAGCCGGTGGTGGCAGCGACTCCGGGCTAGGCTTTTACCTCGGTATAAGCCAGCCATGCAGCCACCGTTCGACTTCCGCACGATGAGTGCGGACCAGCTTCGTGAAGTGTTCAACAGAGACGATAACAAGGAACTAATGACCCAGAACAATCCCGGCCAAGTGCCGGTTCCGGAATACCTCCCGCTGTTCGTGTACGGCACGCTGATGCCGGGCTTCGGGAACTTCGACCGCCTCCTCAAGGGCAACTTCACCACCACTGCAAGTGCGACTGTCACCGGGTTCCAGATGCTCGACCTCGGTGCTTTCCCCATGGTTGTGCTGGCGCGCAGCACGAACACCATTCGCGGCGTCATGATCTACGTCAAGCGAACCGAGTTCGAGAAGGTGCTCAAGAGCCTTGACCAGCTCGAAGGCTACCCGACCTTCTACGACCGCGTGATCGTTCGTGCTCGTGCGATGGTGAAGGACCCGCAGAAGGAGGGGGCGTACCTGTATCAGGACACCGACTGCTATATGTACGCCGCTCCGCACGGCACCGAGGAAGAGTACAAGAAGCTTTACCCGGTAGTCGCCGGCGGTAGCTGGATGGGACGAATCTCCAACAAGGGTGCGCAGCAGGTCATCAACGAATGAACAAGGCAGCCTTCTCCCCAATCGTGATGGTGGGGGCCGACCCCGAGTTGTGGGTCGTTGACAAGGAAAACACCGTCGTGTCGGCCATCCCGTACTTCCCCGAGTACAAGGGGGGTGGCGAGCCGGTGGCTGGTGGGCTGGGCTTCGTCATCCACGACAACGTGGCTGCGGAGTTCAGCATGAAGCCGGCGGAGAACGAGGACGAGTGGGTCGCCACGCTGGAGGAAATAAAGGCTGCCCTGCGCATCGAGCTGGAGCGCCGTGCCGAGGGCAAGGAGCTTCGCCTCGTGACGAACTTCGCCTCTGCCAAGGTGGCGAAGTCGCAGCTGAAGCACGTCCATGCCAAGACGTTCGGGTGCGACCCGGACATGAACGCGTGGAACAACGGGCTTCCCAACATGCCTCCTGACGCCGACGAAGTCGGGCAGATGCGTGTGATCGGCGGTCACATCCACATCGGCATGAAGACCGACGAGCGCGTCAACTGCATCCTGACCTCGCACTGGGGTCGTGTTGCTGCCGTCCGTCTGCTCGATGCTACCGTCGGTCAGTACGTCCTCAGTCTGGAGGCGGCGTCACCGCACGCCGAGTCGTTCGTCGAGCGTCGTCGCATGTACGGCAAGGCCGGCTCCTTCCGAGTGAAGGACTACGGGCTGGAGTACCGCACGCCATCGGCGATCTGGCTGGAGTCTCCGGAAACGGAAGAGAACGTCTACCGGGCGGTGAACAAGGCGATGCACCTGATCGCTGACCTCGACACGGTCAACGCGATTGCGGTGCACGGTGGTAACTCCAATGCTCTGGGTATGCTGGTCTCACGTGCGGGTGTCCACGCTTCTGACGTGGAGCGCTCGATCAACACGGGCAAGCCGATCCAAAGCCTCGTCGATGGAGCGATCAGCTAATGCTTCGATGCAACATCAATGGTCTGATCTTCACCCGAGCGCAACTGCCAATCGGTGTACACGAGGGGTACTCGGTCCACGGATCAGGAAGTGTGGGGAACGGTATGTTCTGGGCCCACATCACAACTAAGGAGTTTCGCACCAAGACGTTCACGAGTGTCAAGGTGCCCGCCCTTCCCGCAAGCGTCGGTGTGAGTGGTGATCTTCGTGTTCTGCTGCGGTTGGACCAGATCGCTAATCCGCCCCTCCCACGAAGGCCTGCACCCGGCTGGGTGGCGGCGCACCCAGACCCAGCAACTGTCGGCGATGTAGTCGAGGAGCTAATCCGAGAGACATGGCCACCCCGCGATCAGGCGGGGGCTGGTCTTGGGCGTTTTTTGGAGCAGAGGGAAGTGAATCTCATCAACGCGCCCACAGCTGAGCAAAATCGCGAGGCTCTGCCAGCAGCCAGAGAGCGCCAGCCGTCCCACGCGGAAACCTTCGCTATGCTGTGGACTGTCGGAACCGCGTGGATGCACACGCCGGGTCTTCGTGATCCTTACTCAGCGGCTCCGGTGGAGGATGTGGAGGAACATCTGGGGCTCGCCACAAATCCCCCGCGACCGCAGGTGTACCAGATGTTCTGGCTAAACATCGCCGCCGATCCGGAGGACCCGGAAATCGACGATACCACGCTCAGCCATGCAGGAGGACTGGTGAGGGGCACGTTCGGGGGCAGCTTCGGTGACCCGTACACGCAGTTCTGCGGGATGACGGCTCGGTATAACGAGCGCTCAGTTGTCATCGCTCTCACGGCAACGTCAGAGGCTCCTCCGGGGAGGGCCATCACCAATGCCATCACCGCTATCAGTGTGGCGTGGCGAGACGCCTCCGAGGGGGGGCGAATGCGTTCGGTCTTGCGTGAAAAGGTAAGTGAGTTCTTCCACTACTTCTCCGAATCTGGGGACGTCCTCGATGATTTCGACGGTGACCACGAAACCCGCGCTCGGTACGTGGCGCAGCTCGCGTACCGAGAAACGGCTTACGCGACTGTAGCGAGGGTGTAAGGTATGGCAGAGAATCTGGCCCCGAATTTCCCGGTAGAGGACTTCCTCCGTTATTATGGGGGAACCCATGTCCGGTACAGGGGTGAGGCGATGTGGGTGCACCCGCACATGGACCCGAACGGTAATGTGCAGCTGTGTGGTCTGGGAAAAGAAGATCAGGCGCGTGCTAACGTCCCGGTGCAGGAGTTGCTGCATTGGGACAACCTCCGTTGGCCGGAACTGGGTTGGGTGGACTTCGCCGGCTCGCCGTGGTACGTGGTGCGTGTGCCGAAGCGTGATGTGGCGAAGGGGATCGGGCCGAACAACTGTACCGCCACAGTGCCGCCGTACATGGCGCGCATTCTGAAGGTGACGGGTGCGCCCGTTGTCCACCGCCGCGTTACCGAGACCTCTGACTTCTGGGGGGCCGTGTTCAACGAGAAGAGCATGCCGCTCGGGGAAGCAGTCCAGCAAGTGTTGTCAGGGAGGAGCTTGTACGCCGTGGTCAATCGGCGCGTGGCGGTGATGGTGAATGGAGATAAGGACACGGCACAGGAGTTTCCGGCTGTCGTGTTCGTGAAGAACTTACTGGCAGCGCGTGTCGATGAAGAAGGCAGGCTGCACCAGCTGGGCGAAATCGACGTATCGGAGGCAATCGAATGACGGCCAAAAAGAGGCCAAACGCCACCATCGGTGAAATGTTCCGCAAGCAAGGTCCGATGCGCGTGACGCCGGACGATTCACTGGTGATGCCTTTCCTCCCCATCGGCGTCGAAGTGGAGGTCGAGCGGTGGGACCAGTCCGCCCCGCCAGCCAAGTTCTTGTGGCAGCAGCACAACGACGACTCGCTCCGCAATGGGGGCCGCGAGTTCGTTCTCGGGCCGGCTTGCGGCCGGCAAATAACCGACGGTCTGCGTGCTCTGTTCGGCATGGCGAAGGAGAAGGGCTGGGAAGCCAACGCACGTACCGGCATCCACGTCCACGTCGATGCTTCGGGCAAGGGTGCGCTGTTCCCGTACTACTTCACCAGTGTGTACCTGATGGTGGAGCACGCCCTGTACGGGTACGCGGGCGAGTGGCGGCGCTGGTGCAACTTCTGCCACTCGTTCGAGGACGCCGAAGAGTCGCTGCTGAGTCTGCGCAAGATGCTCCTGTGCACGGACCAGAAGTCGTACATCAAGGCAGCCAGCGACATGCACCGCTACGCCGGCCTTAACTTCAACTCCCTTGCCAAGCACGGCACGATAGAGGTTCGCATCCTTTGCACGTCGTTCGACTATCAGTACGTGCTCAACTGGATCAACTTCATCATGTCGATCTACAAGCTGGCCGAGGAAATGGAAGCCAAAGAACAGAACATCGTGGACTTGTACAAGGACCTCGGCCCGGAGCGCATGATGCGCCGCATCTTCAGTCGCGATGACGTTTACTCCGCCATCGAAGAGCACATCAAAGTGCCGGAGGTCCGCCGTGGTCTGCTGCGCGCGAAGCTCATCGACGTGGTGGACGACGCTCGTGTGCTGCAAGACATGGAGAGTGTCGGCGGCGGCGCCAAGAAGCAGGGCGAGATTCGCCAAACCAAGGCGTATGACGGGCATACCCCGGTGGCTGACTTCCTGATGCAGTTCGTTCAGCCTGAAGGGGATGAGTCCGCAAACCTGCCGCTCGTGAAGAAGTTTCTAGCCAACAAGGAAAGAGAAAAGATGGAGGCGTCCCACTAATGTGCGGAATGTTTGGTTTCGTAACGAGCCGCAAGTCGGGCACGCTCAAGGGTGCTCTCGCTGATTACGTGCAGCAGGCAACGCTGGTTGGTTCCCTGCGGGGCATGGACAGCGTTGGTTACGCTGCCCGTGAGCAATCCAGTAACAGGGACGCAATCCTCAAGCTCCCCATTTCCGGCCCGCAGATGTTCGCACACCCGATGATGCTGTCCGTCAAGGAGGCAGCCCGTTCGGCGTCCATATTCATCGGCCACAACCGCGCGGCGACGAAGGGTCAGGTCAACTTCGACAACTGCCATCCGTTCAAGCACGCGAAGAAGGACGGCACCGGCGATATCATCGGCGTCCACAACGGCACCCTGCTGGACTTCCACTGGGGCGCCAAGACGGAAAAGCGCGACGAGTTCAACGTGGACTCCGACTGGTTGTACTACCAGCTGGCGCAGTACGGCGACGAAGCGTTCAAGAAATTCGACGGGTCGTATGCGCTTGCGTACATCGAGTCGGGCAAGAACCAGCTCAGCCTCGTGCGAGGCAAGGATCGCTCGCTCGCGTTCGCCTACGTCGAGGGTCACCCGGCGTTGCTGTTCGCGTCGGAACTGAAGATGCTGCTCTGGCTCGCGGACAGGCTGGAAATCCCCATCGAGGGCACCGGCTTCGAGATGCGGGAGGGGTATCGAATCAGCTTCGATATCGAAGACCCGCGCAAGCAGGAGGTCACGGAACTCCCAAAATACGAGCGCCCGTCGTACAGCCACAGCAGCGCGAGCGGGCATCAGGGACACTTCTTTCCCGGAGCGAGCGGAGGCAGCTCAAGCGGCAGCGGCGGGACGAACGTCGGAACGCACGTCGCGCGGCAGACGAGACTTGCGCAGGACCTTCTTTACGAGGATGTGGACCCGAGGGACAAGGAAAGGGTAAACGACCGCGAGGCAGAAAACGCCGTGCGTCTCGTGATGATGGGAGATTTCGTAACGGCAAGAATCACAGGCGGTGACACGGTGCACGCGCGTGCGGTGCTCAGCTGCCGCGGTGTGCCCGAGAAGGAGTCCGTTTCCTACCCGTGCCTGCTGCGTCGGCCGTCCGCCGTCACGGCGTCCAAGCTGGCCAAGTCGGCGTGGTTCGTGGCGCCTATCATCGGCGTCCAGATGAGTGAGGACTACACGCCGCGTGACCTCGACGAGGATATCGTCCTGATCCTCGGTGAACCCCACCACTACATCCTCCGAGACGGAATGTCAAACAAGGAGAAGTCCTTGTTTGACGAGGAGTCCACCAAGATAATCGCTGGCAACGGCAGGGCAGGGGTCCACTAACGTGTCCGCGTGCATCGTGACTTCACGCGCCTCTTCGGGGGCGCTGAAGATTGCGGAGAAGGCGGACCTGTTCGTTGTGCGTAACAACCGCCTGCCACATCTGCGCCACACGTTGGCGTTCAACTGGGGGTCCCATGAAATCGCGCACCGACCAAACCAGCGTGTCCTCAACCCGGCAGCAGCAGTTCATCGTTCGTCGGACAAGGCACTGGCGCTGCCGGTTCTGCATGAAGCAGGTGTACCGGTTCCTCCCTTCGGACGCAGCGCGGAACAGCTGCTCGCGCGTCACCCTATCGTCCTAGCGAGGACCACGACGAGAGGTTCCGAAGGGGCCGGCATCGTCGTCATTCGCCGAGGCGATCCGATTACCCGAGCACCCCTTTATACCGGGTATATCGAGAAAACGCTGGAGTACAGAGTGCACATCTGCAACGGTCGCGCCATCCACATCCAGCAGAAGCGCAAGCGCAACGGCTACGAGAGGAACCGTGACGACCTCTTGCTGCGCAACGTCAGTCACGGGTGGGTTTTCACGGAGAACGGGCTGACATGCGACACCGACGGAACGCGGCAGCAGCTGGAAGATGTTTCTGTGCACGCTGTCTCAGCGCTCGGTCTGGACTACGGCGGGGTGGACGTTATCCGAGCCCGCTCCAACGGAACGTACGTGATACTGGAAGTCAACTCGATGCCCGGTATCGAGAGCAGCAGGACTACCGAGGCATGGTCGAGCGCTTTTACCGCGCTCGCGACGAACAACAACGCGAGAGGAGGACAGTAGCCGTGGAACAGCAGGCGCAAGCACAGGAACCCAAGCCAGCGCAGGAGCCGGAGAAGCTCGGGTGGTTGACGCTGTCCAGCGAGATTTACCGGCACATCTCGCCTCTGCAAACGAAGCGCCCGATCCAGCCATTGCCCAAAAGCGTGGTACTCACCCCGCAGAACCGACACACCGGGCTCGACGATCTGTACCCCGATCTGAGGGTGCACCACGACCGGCGTGCCGTTACCCTCACCAACGGAATGGTGCTCTCGCTTCAGATCGACTATGACCAAGTAGGCTACTACCCACACATTTACACTCTGTACGACAAGCCCGCTCCGGCTAATGCAAGTACGCCGCACGGGTACGCGTTGGCTTCGTTCCGCGTACAAGGGGTGTATGCGTGTTGCGGCGCGGCGTTCGTGTCCTCGTTCTCTGGGGGGCGCGACGGCACGGTCAGGTCGTACAATCAATGGGCGGCAGCGTTGCTCAATGCTGTGCGCCGCTACTGGATGGAGGACGGCCACAAGATGGGTATGCTCAGTGCCATCCTGAACGGAACGCAGCGTGGCGGGGGCTGGGGAGAAGTGCTCGTGAAGGCCGGGTTCCCGGCGCGGCACGGGTTCCGCAACACCAGATACACCGGACACGCGGCGCTCACCCACCACATCGCCCTCGCGGAGGAAATGGATGTACCAGCATATTGCAGAGAGCCTGCGGATTGGGGAGACAGCGACCAACATCCTGTGCCCGGCCTGCCAAGGGGGCCGGAAGAAGGACAGGGCGTTCTCGGTAACCCGGCGTGAGAACGGGCTGCTCTACAAGTGCCACCGTGCATCGTGCGGCCATCAAGGATTTTACCCTCTGGGCCCGGCCACAGCCGTCCCTGCTGGGCGCCCTCGCAAGGCTTCTCGCCCCCTCGCGCGGCCTCTGCTCCCGCTGCCAGAGGGAGTACGAATGGACCTCAACCGAAGGTACCACCTGTACGCGCACATCGACCAGCAACGGTTACGGTGGTGCGAGCGGGATGAGGAGAAGAGCGACAAGTACGGGCGAGTCTGGATACCGGTCGTCGATTGCACGGGCCGTGAGGTAGGCGGCACACTGCGCTCGATCTACGGGGACTTGCCGAAGGAGGTATCGTTCTTTGACAACGAAGCGCCGGGTCTTAGCTGGTACTGGAATGATCCTCTCGGGGAACTTCCTTGCATCCTTATTGTCGAAGATCGCTTCTCAGCAATGCGCGCATCACGATACGTGCACAAGTGTGTCGCCTTACGAGGAACGCACTGCGGGCTGGGGCAGCTTCAGGAAATCTACGCCAACAAGCGCCCGCACGATATCGTGTGCGTCGCCCTCGACAAGGATGCTTCGGGGAAGGCAGCGGAGATTGTGAGCACGTTCGGCTACTTCGGGCAGCTCAAGATGCTCACGCTACAGCGTGACCTCAAGGACTTGCCGGAGTTCGAGTTGCGCCTGAAGCTGATGGAAATAAAGGAGTTGCTGGAATGATCGCGGCAGCGAGAATGAATGTGGTGCAGGACGACGAGACGGAAGAGCGGGACGAGAGTGAAGGGCTGAGCGACGAGGAGCTGGATTTCTGCAAGAAAGTCGAGAGCTACCTCTGCCACAGCTACTGCTGGCACATTCTCGGCGTGCGCCTCCAGCGCAGGGGTTTCGCTGAAGACCTCGCTCACTGGATCGGCAACAACTTCTACGTCGGCGTGCATCCGCTGGAGTGGATGTGCCACACAGACTTCCAGAAGATGCAGGGTCACCAAGCAACGGACTACCCCCTCTACATCCGAGTGATGGCCGTCAGGCGCCTCATCAAGAAGGAGAGGGAGGACGACAGGGACGCCGCCGCGTTGCAGGCGGAAATCAAAGCCATCGTCGCCGCACGCGCAGAGGAACACGCGGATCAGGTCACCGATCCGGCGTATCTCGATCCGGACGACGGCATGGACCCCCGCAACTGGAGGTACCATTACGACTAAGTGGAAACCAAGATCACAAGAGCTGCGCTAAGCAGCCGTCAAGTATTCGAGCGCATCAAGGAGCACATCACCACCAAGGTGTACTCCCCCGAGTTCCAAGAAGTGTTCGGTTCCATCGACGCTTACTACAGCCGGGACGGTGCTGCGGAAACGGTGGATTCGGCCCTCCTGCTTGAGGGCCTTAAGCTCAAGTTGCAGAGCGCCAAGGCGTACGACCGTGTAGCGAAGTTCGTCGAAGTCTCTGAGAACGAGCAGGTATCTGTGCCGAACGTCGAGCAATTCGTCATCTCTGCTCGTCGCTACGAACTGGAGGTTCAGCTCGGTCAGGCACTCATCAACCACTCCAGCAAGAACGTCGAGAAGATGCTGGAGGAGTACGCCCGCCTGCGCGACGCCGAAACGCTTGGCGCGGAGGATGATGACTCGCGGGTGTTTTCCGGAATGCCGGTCGAAGAACTGGTCGAGCGGAAGATGGCGGAAGCCAACCTCATCAAGCTCGCGCCGAAGTCCTTGAATGACAGGCTGGACGGTGGTTGCAATCTCGGACACACGGTACTGATTTTCGGACCGCCGGAGATTGGTAAGTCGGCGGCTGCCATCACGATCACCGACGGCCTGCTGAGGCAGGGGCTGAAGGGAATCTGGCTGGAGAACGAGGAGCCGGTCACAGACACCGCCCTACGCCTCGTGTGCGCCTCTACAGGACGAGATAAGTGGCAGGTAAGGGGTGACCCTAGGGGTACCAACAAGATCGCTCAGGAGAACGGCTACGAGCTTCTGACGTTTGCCGAGCTTCCGGGCGGCACCTTGGGCCAGATCGAGGCGCTCATCAAGGAGCACCAGCCCAAGTTCATCGTCATCAACCAGCTGCTCAACCTCGATATCAAGGCGGACGGAGAACCGCTCAGGCTGCAAAGGGCGGCGCAGATGCTGCGCTACCTTGCCAAGAAGTACCAGATTCTGGTCATCGCCGTCACCCAAGGCGCTGAGTCCAGTATCGGCAAGGCCGTGCTCGGTCGTGCCGACGTGTACTTCTCCAAGATCGGCGTTCCCGGCGCTGTCGATCTGATGATCGGCGTCGGTGCTACCGAGGAAATGGAGGAGAACGGAGACAGAATGTACAGCTTGGTGAAGAACAAGATTGGCGGTGTTCGGGGTCACTTTCCCGTCCGCTTGCTGGGCCCATTGTCTCGTGTCGTGTCAGTAGGCACTTGACTTCATTCCGAGGATTCCTATAATGACTAAGTATAAGGACGAAGGGGCTTCTACGCAGGAGCGTAAGAGCAAGAGCGCTCTAGCTCCCTTAGGAGCTAGAGCAAAGAAGCTTCTGCGTAAGAGCTCTTACGCTACGCGCCGCTATGCGGCGCCGTCTCCGCTAAAGCTCTTCGCACTCCGTTGAGTCTCGCTGCCTCACCGCCCAGCGGCAGCGAGACACGCCTGATGCTCGATGAATTGAGCACGGCTGCCGGTATCTCCGCCGATACCCCGTACCCCTCCGATCCGCCATCGACGTGGGACTCGCTCGTCTCGTCCGGAGACGAGTCGCTCCTGCTCGATCACGGATTCGAGTACGGGTTCCACATGCAAACCATGTGGGGATGGGACAAGGACGGAGCGCCGTGGGTTGCCCACGTCAAGGACGAAGGTGGTTCGTACGGAGCGATGGACTTCTTCCGCGTCAACTCGGACAGAGGCACCACCGTGAAGCACGGCCCGCTGTACCACCACGAGTTCAACGAGATGTTCCCACGCCGCCTCAAGCGGCTTATACGGAGGTAAAAGCCCCATGACCATTCTGCTGCTGTACTTCGTCCTCGCCGCGCTGACCCACATCATCGGTACGTGGCGTTGGTGGTATCCGAAGGTCGACCGGTACGGAGAACACAATGGGCTGATTGTCGCCGCTCCGCTGTTCTGGCCCATCACCCTCGTCGTCGTCGCGTGCCAAGGCATCATCGCTTGGCTCCAGCGCAAGTACCCGGTGCCGCAGTGATGAACGACCTCGAACGCAAGATCAAGGTGATGCAGGCATTTGCCGACGGGAAGCCGATCCAGTGCCGCTTGCGCATCCGCCGAGATGGGGAATGGGCATCCTGCAACGCACCGCTCTGGGACTGGCACCAGTGGGACTACCGGGTCAAGCCCGACGACGCCCATCGCAAAGAGGCGAAACCGCTGCGCGACGCCATTGCTTTCATCGCAACTCTGGACGGCCTGCCACCCGCATCTGATGCGAACGCTGTCGAAGTCCGGGTTGGATTGCAGCGTTATCTGGAAGAGCACTACCCCGACGACTGAGGAGAGCCGATAAGACAGCTACCCCCGTTTCTGAGTAAGGGTTCGCAGTTCGTCTACACCAACGACAACTACGTTTGCCTAGACGTAGAGACTACGAACCTAGACTTCGGAACCGCGCTTGATCCGGGCAACCGGCTGATCCTCGCCTGCTGGCTCGTCGTGAAAGACGGCCAGCGTGAGTGGAAGTACAAGTTCGGTACCGAATTCGAGATGCAGGAACTGCTCAAGGACATAGAGCAAACGGATTTTGTCGTGGCGCACAACGCCAAGTTCGAGATTCAGTGGCTACAGCGATGTGGCATTGACGCTCGCAAACTCTTGGTGTGCGACACGATGCTGATGCAGTGGGTGTACAACGGCAATCGCAAGGCGCCGCTGAACCTCAGCTGGGTCACGAAGCATTGGAAGCTGCCGACGAAGGACTCCTACGTCGAGTGGCTCATCCACGAGATGGGCGTGTGTCCTTCCGAGATTCCAACGGACTGGCTGCGCGACTATTGCTTCGCCGACGTTCGGGCAACGGAAGCCCTGTTCCTCCTGTTGCGAGATAAACTCGCCGCGCGCAACCAGCTACACATCCTCCACGTCCGCAACCTCACGTGCATCGTGCTGGCGGACATTGAGTGGAACGGAGTCAAGCTGGACGCGGATCGGGTGAAGGAGGAGTACGAGAAGACGGCCACGGAAATGGCCGAAGTGCAGACCGCTCTGTTCGACTTCACCGGTGGTATCAACCTAAACTCGACCAAGCAAAAGGCCGAGTTCCTTTACGGGACGATGAAGTTCAAGGAGCTTACCAAGTGGGGCAAGAAGCTCAAGACGGGCGGCGGCGCGCCGCTTACCGACACCGACACGATCCAAGCCCTCACGTGCACGAACAAGCGGCAGCGCGAGTTCGTTGCGTTGTTCAAGCGATACAGCCAGCTGCAAGCTGCGCTCAGCAAGTCACTCAATTTCTACATGGGGGTGTGTGAAGACTACGACGGTCACTTCCGTGCCATTTTCAATCAGGGCACCACAGGTACCCACCGGCTATCCAGCTCAGGACGTAAGCGATACATCAAGCGACTCGACGCCGAGTTGGGAGTTCAGCTACAGAATCAGGCACGCATCTACAAACGGCTTTACCGCGCCACCCGCAAGGGACTGTTGCTCGGAGAGTGCGACGGTGCGCAGCTTGAGTTTAGAGTGGCTGCGGACCTTGGACGAGATGCTGTTGCCATTGAGGAAATTTCTAGCAACGCAGACGTTCACTCGATCACAGCCCAGTACCTGACAGACGCGGGGGAACCCACGTCACGACAGGACGCCAAGGCGTTCACGTTCAAACCGCTTTACGGTGGCAGTTCCGGTTCCCCGGCTGTCGAAGCGTACTGCGAGTTCTTCAAGCAGAAGTACCCCGGCATCGCACGCACCCAAAGGGACTGGGCGCTGAGCGTTGCCGAGAAAGGACGCCTCGACACGCCATACGGAATGAAGTTCTGGTGGAGCGGAGTCAAGGTACAGGCGGATGGATACGTCACCAAGCAAACGGAAATCTACAACTACCCCGTTAACATAGCGGCGTAGCTTCGAGAGGAGCTAACGAAAACGGTGTGAACTCAGGGAACGCCCCATGCGGGTAACCCTGAGCTAAGCCTCAAGGAACATATGCCAGCACCACGGCAGTTTAGTGAGAAGCAACTGAGACAGCTACCACAAGCATTCCACTCTGACAAGGGTGGAACGGAAGTCGCCAAGCAACACGGCATCAGCTTTCACCCAACGCTACGCCGCCTCTGGGTCGCGGAATTTGGTGAACCTGCCTACAGGCAGCGCGTGCGAAGGCTTTGCCGGCTACAGCAACTAGGGACGAAGAACAGCATGGCTGGAAGGTTTGGTGCCCTGCATCCGAACTACAAGCCAGTGCACATATCCAACTTCGGTTACCGCCACGTAGATGCGCCTGAGTGGTACACAGGACCGGTCGATAAGGGCAAAGTTGCTGAGCACATTCTAGTCGCGTGTCAAGCGGCCGGATTGACGGAGCTTCCAGAGTTTCACGTTGTTCATCACAAAGACGAGAACAAGCGCAACAACGCGCCGGCGAACTTGGAGATTGTGTCGCGTGCCAGCCACGCGCAGATTCACCGATGGGCTCGTCACAAGAGGAAAGTGCAACGACTATCCCTAAAGGGAGTAGGCTCTAAGTAGAGCCGAAGCGCACCGGGCCCAGATGTGGGCCGTGATATAGTCTGTTCTCCCAGCAATGGAGAGAGGACCAGCGGAAACGGCTGGCCCGCAACATCAAAGACAGGGTTTTGCGACCGGGGAAATCATTCCGATTGCCATGATCCACTTCTGGCACAGGATCGCGAACACCGAGATTGTGATGGTCAATACCGTCCACGACTCGCTAGTGTCCGAGCTTCCGCCGGAGGAACAGGAACGCTTCGAGCGCATCTGCGTGCAGGCAATGACGTACGACGTTCGCCGCTTCCTGAAAGAGATTTACGAGTACGACTTTGTTACCCCATTGGGCGTCGGCGTCAAGGTGGCCGAGCACTGGGGCGACACGAAACGGGAGCGCACGTACAACGTGTTCTCGGATGGCCACTTCACAGTGAAGGAAAAAAACTAAAACAATGGCTCAGATTCAAGGCACCATCGAATACGTCAACGACCGCGACACCGCGTACGGCAAGATGTACGCCTACAAGGTTGCTGGCGTGAACTACTCCATCGGCAAGAAGCAGCCAACCGCCAACAAGGGCGACTTGATTGCGTTCACCGCCGAGCAGAAGGGCAACTACTGGAACGTCGTCGGCGAGGTCCAGATTCTTGGACGCAAGGCGGCGGCTCCTGCGCCGGCTGCTACCGCAGGCGAAGCCCCCAAGGGCTACGCTGCTCGTGTCTACATGGACGACGAGCGCAAGCAGGGCATCATCAGCAAGCAGGCTGCGCGTAACTCCGCCATTGCCACGACCAAGATCGTGCAGGAAGCTGGGCTCCTGCCCGAGGTTGCCAAGGGAAAGAACAAGGGCGAGCAGCATCAGTCGCTGCTTCGCTTCATCGACGAACTGACGGAGAAGTACCATGCTGACGCTCTTGGATTGGATAATCCGAAAGCTCCGGGGGACAATGGGGAAGCTCAGGCCGCGGCCGACGCAGCCTCCGATTCCGGATGGCTTGGCTAACGCTTGACTTCCGTCCGAACATCCGTATAATGAAAGGTAGAGGAACGCTCTGACCAGCTGGCCTCTGTGACGCGCAACATGGATGTATCTCCTTTCCGCCCGTAAGGGCGGGCCCAGTCTCGCCGGCGGACTCTAAACGCCGGCACTTCTTGCGGTGGTGAAAGGGTAAACGGCTACTTCGCATTGGTTGTGATTGGGGAAACCCATATCCGTTCCCGCTTATTCCCCGCTCTTCGTCTGCTGGAGTGATTACCAGCGGACAGCACTTGGTTGTTCCCGGCGTTTAGCGTTACCCCTTCTTAGGGTGGTGTAGAGTTCGGATACTTCGTTGACTTGAAATCTGCTACCAAGTCCGGATTCACTTGTTCCCCCTTTTACCGGAGTAAAACCCATGTCCTCCCTCAACAAAATCAAGCGCACCTACGGTGCGACCGGCGTGTTCCGCACCCACGAAGGTGGTCCGGCTGTCCGCAAGGACGCCGAGACGGAGCTTCGCCGTGCTGTGCTGGCAACCTTCCTTTGGGAGGACGGCTTCTACGAGAATGGCGTTTCCATCGCCGAGCGCATCAAGGCGCTCGTCGCTCGGTGTGACGAGCAGTTTGTCATGGAGCTTGCTGCCGAGGCGCGTGACGTGTACCAGCTTCGTCACGTCCCGTTGTACCTGATGGTCTGCCTCATCCGCACCAAGCGCGGTAACAGCGCCATCGGCAAGACGCTGGCGCACGTGATCCAGCGCCCGGACGAAATCGCCGAGTTCCTTTCGATGTACTGGAAGGATGGCAAGGTCCCGCTGGCAAAGCAGGTGAAGCTCGGCCTGCGCGAGGCGTTCCGCAAGTTCGACGCGTACCAGCTGGCGAAGTGGAACCAGACGGACAAGGCGGTCACGCTGCGCGACGTGCTGTTCCTCGTTCACCCCAAGCCGGGCCGCAAACAGCGCGTCGAGCGCGTGCGTGAGGAGCCGGCCCTGCGTAAGGGCAAGTACCGCCGCGGCAAGGTGTGGCGCCACGAGGCGTCGCTGTTCCTCCAGTTGATCGAGGGCAAGCTGCCGACCCCGGACACGTGGGAAACCCGCCTGTCTGCTGGTGCCGACAAGGGAACGGCGTTCGCGGAGTTGATCCGCGAGAACCGTCTGCCGTACATGGCGCTGCTCAAGAACCTCCGCAACATGGAGGAGGCGCGAGTGGACCGTGGGCTTGTCACCGATGCCATCGTGAGTGGTGCCGCACGCTCCCGCGCGCTTCCGTACCGCTACATCACGGCGGCGAAGATGGCGCCGGCGTACGAAGCCGCTCTTGACGAGGCGATGCAGACGGCACTGGAGACGATGGACAAGCTGCCGGGACGCACGTGCCTTCTGGTGGACGTGTCGGGCTCCATGGACTGGGGCATCAGCAACGGCCATTATGGCCAGCGTGTGCAGCCGCACGAAACGACTCGTATCGACGTGGCCTCCGGCCTCGCAATCATGACGCGTGGTGTGTGCTCTGACGTTGACGTGTACACGTTCTCCCGCAAGCTGGTACAGGTGCCGGCGAGACGCGGCATGGCGCTTCGCGACGCGATCTACAACTCGCAGGAACACCGCGACACGTTCCTCGGCGACGCGCTGCGCACCATCGGCAAGCTGAACCAGAAGTACGACCGCACCATCGTCATCACCGACGAGCAGACGCGCGACCAGATTCCGGCCCCGATGGGCAAGGGTTACATGGTTAACGTCGCGAACGCCCGCAACGGCATCGCGTACGGTCCGTGGACCTCCATCACCGGATGGTCGGAAGGCGTGGTTCGCTTCATCATCGAAAACGAGAAGAAGGGTTTCTAAGCCCTCAGTAACAACCTTAAGGGCAGGGCGAAAGCTCTGCCCTTTTTTGTCTCTGGAGTGTGGATTGACTGAACACGGTACCAAGCAATGTCGCGACGCATCTTTGGACGAGATGCGTCGCGTACTGGAGTTCTACGAAGCCAAGGAGAAGCAACATGGCCGGCAGCCTTCCTGACGACGCAGCGGAACGTAACCGCTATCCCATCGCCGATGGGTGCCTATTCTATTTTCCGAACGCGCTCGCCGCCGTTTCGGAGGTTTCCCGAATGGGGAACACGCAACACAACGGTGATGCGCCAATGCATTGGGCACGCGGCAAATCCACGGACCACGCTAACAAAATCCTCCGGCACCTGATTGACTCAGGACTGAAGGACTCCAAGGGAATGCGCCATAGCGCGTACCTTGCGTGGCGCGCCCTTGCACTCTTGCAAGAAGAAATTGAGCGCGAGGAAGGCGCTCCCATGCCGCGCAACGCGCGGCTGTATACGGAAGACGGCTCACAAGGAAGTGCCAATGGAATTCAATCTAGTAGCTGACGAGGAGAACCCAAATGACGAGTCGGTACGAGGGAGAACCCCGTGGTCCTCAGTCGGATACCTCACGTACAAGCGAACCTACGCCCGACCGCTTGATGGAGGTAAAACTGAAGAGTGGGGACAAACTGTCGATAGGGTACTTCGGGCGTGCCGAGAGCAGCTTGGCTGCGGCTTTAGCGGAGACGAAGAACAGGCCCTTCGAGGTTATCTTGAACGACTGTCAGGCAGTGTTGCGGGTAGATTCCTCTGGCAACTTGGAACTGACACTGTTGGACGACTGGGACTCGCTTCTCTCCAGAACTGTGCATTCGTAACTGTCGATAAGCCGGAAGCGTTTACGTGGGCATTCGATATGCTCATGCTAGGTTCCGGTGTCGGCTACAACATTCAGAGAGAGTATGTCTACAGACTCCCAAGAATCAGTAAAGACTTTCGAGCGCCTCGAAGAGTTGACGAATCAGGCGCAGCGTTTATTGTCCCGGACACCCGTGAAGGGTGGGTTGAGCTACTTCGACTTTGTCTCGACTCTGCTTTCCAAAGCTCGGGTTCCGACGCACGACGACCCGCTGGGCCTGCATCTAGACCCGGCTTTACTTACAGCACTCAACTCGTCCGAGGTAAAGGCGCTCCTATCAAAGGGTTTGGCGGAGTGGCTAGCGGCCCAGAGGACTTGGTTTGGGGCATTGGTGAAATCGGGCGAATCCTTGAAAGCAGAAGTGGACGCCAGCTAAGACCGATTGACTGCCTCGATATCATGAACATCATCGGGGCGGTGGTGGTGTCGGGCAACGTACGCCGCAGCGCGCAGATCGCGATTGGAGACTATGACGACCAGAAGTTCCTTAGAGCTAAGCGTTGGGATTTGGGAAACATCCCAAGCTGGCGAGCAATGTCGAACAACTCTGTCGTGTGTAACCGACTTGCTAATCTCCCCGACGAGTTCTGGCGAGGCTATGAAGGCAACGGTGAGCCCTATGGCCTTATCAACCTGCGCCTTGCGCGATCCGTGGGCCGATTGGGTGATACTAAGTACCCGGACCCAGACGTTGCAGGTTTCAACCCTTGCGCCGAGCAGCCTTTGGCAGACTACGAGACTTGCTGTCTTGCCGAAATCTTTCTGCCGAACATTACAAGCTATGCTGAGTTCCTCGACGTTGCGCGACTCCTGTATCGTGTGTGTAAGCATTCCCTCGCGCTGCCTTGCCATCAGAGGGAAACTGAGCGCGTCGTACATCGCCACTTCCGGATGGGACTTGGTGTTACCGGATACTTGCAGGCAACTGAGGAACAGCGAAGCTGGCTAGCGAGGGCGTATGAAGAACTTCGTGCATATGATGTGGAATACAGTCGCCGGCACGGCTGGCCTGCTAGCATTAAGCTCACCACCGTTAAGCCTTCTGGTACTCTCTCTTTGCTGCCCGGCGTTACTCCGGGCTGCCACCCTGCCTATAGTCGCTACCTCATTCGCCGTATTCGGGTTGCTTCTAATTCGCCATTGGTTGGTACTTGCAAGGATCACGGCTACAAGGTCGAGTACCAGAGGAACCTAGATGGGACGACGGATCACTCTACTTGTGTTGTCGAGTTTCCTTTCAGCTACCCTGCTGGTACTGTGCTCGCGCGTGAAATGTCCGCCATCGACCAGCTTGAGGTTGTTCGACGATTGCAGGGGGAGTGGTCGGACAATGCTGTTTCCTGTACGGTGTACTACCGTCGGGAAGAGCTACCGGCGATTCGCGAGTATCTAGCGGAGAACTACAACGAGAACTTCAAGAGCCTCAGCTTCCTGCTTCACTCGGAGCACGGCTTCGATCAGGCCCCTCTTGAGGAGATTACCGAGAGTGAGTATAACCGGATGGTATCTCGTACGCGCGTTATCACGAGCGTTGACTCGGCACAGTTCGACGACGACGCCGAGTGTGCCTCCGGCATCTGCCCCATCAAGTAAACCCCTGACGTACGATCAGGTAACCGCCCTTATATTGGAGTATAGCGACCAAATGAGTAAAGCACCCAAGAAGCCCCAGAACCCGTACCCCAACGACCCCAAGAGCCCGAGCAAGTCGTACCCGCGACGGCCGAGCTAAGTTCCCCGGCACCGTAGCTCAATGGTAGAGCAGAGTCTCGATAAGGCTTTGGTTGAAGGTTCAAGTCCTTCCGGTGCTACCACGTTCTACTGTGCAGGTAGCCGCGAGGTAGCGGCCCTCGGTTGTGACCCGAGTCCCAAGGAGTTCGACTCTCCCCTGCACCCCAACAAGCGGGCTTGGTGTCAACGGTAGCATCCCGTCCTTCCAAGTCGGTGGTGAGAGTTCGAGTCTCTCAGCCCGCACCAGTTCTATCGGCGGCGTCGTTCAACGACTAGGACCTCTGGCTCTGAACCAGATGATGGGGGTTTGATTCCCTCCGCCGCTGCCAGTACACCGTGTATGTAGGCTCGTAGGGGGCGAGGGCAGACTGTAAATCTGCCGTCTTCAACAAGGCTCCGGTGGTTCGACTCCATCCATACACACCAATTGCGGTCCTGTAGCTCAGCGGTAGAGCGTCGCCCTGTTAAGGCGCTGGTCGTAGGTTCAATCCCTACCGGGGCCTCCATTCACACGTGTCGGTAGCTCAATCTGGCAGAGCAACGGGCTCCAAACCCGTCGGTTGTAGGTTCAACTCCTACCCGGCACGCCAGCTAGCAGGAGGGTCCGTGGCGATAGATACGTTCCGCGGCGAGTACCACTGGCTCAGCAACTTCGAGCCATCGCCCATCGTCTACAAGTCACAGCTGTGGCCGACGGTCGAGCACGCCTATCAGGCCGCAAAGACGGACAACACGGAGCAGAAAGAGCGCATCCGCGCCGCGCCCACCCCTAGTAACGCCAAGGTCTGGGGCCGCAAGGCAACGATGCGGCGTACATGGGAAGACGAGAAAGTCGGCGTCATGTGTGAGCTTCTCGAACGCAAGTTCTCCATCCCCGAGTTTCGCGATAAACTTCTCGCGACGGGGGACGAGGAGTTGATCGAGGGCAACTGGTGGGGCGACACCTTCTGGGGTGTCTGTGAAGGCCGCGGCCTGAATTGGCTCGGGGTGATTCTCATGACGATAAGGAAAGGAATGCGTGAGTGACCGCTGACGAGCGGAAAGGTCTACTAGGTCTGTTCGCCACGGGGTTCACGCAAGTGTTCTTCGTGGCGTTCAACGTGTTTGCCATCGCCCACCAGATTCTCTGGCTGATCGGCTTCACGTCGTTTGCAGTATCTTACGTGTGGAGCCACAACGTGCGTAAGGTAGCTTTTGGTACAGAGTGGCACAGGGTGGTCTACGCCCTCGGCGCAGCCTTCGGCTGCCTCGCAGGATACGGGGCCGGCAAGTTGTTCACATACCTATTCCAATAGGAGTACACATCCAGATGAACCTGCAAGTCGAAAGCACCAAGGCAGCGCAGTCGAAGAACAACGGCAACAGCTTCATCCACCTCCGTCACTGGGAGGCGGTGGAGCGGGACGGCAAGCTCGTCCGCGTGCCGCTGTCGCGCGGTGGACTCACCATCGCGTACGCCATCGAGGGCAACGTCGCCAGCTTCGCCTACGCGAAGTGTTGCATCCGCGACAACTTCAACCGCCGCCTCGGCCGTCTCATCTCGTCGTCGCGCCTGACGAAGCCGAGCAAGGACGCGGAACACCCGACGCGCTTCGAGGTCCACGGCGTCGAGCCCGAAATCCTCAACGGCAAGCGCGAGGACCAGCAGAGCTTCATCCTCCAGCAGCTGGCGCAGGTGCTGCCGGAAGAAGCCCGCGGCGACTTCTTCGCGATGGTGTCGGCCGACCCGATGCGCGGCACGTCCGTGCCGCTCGACGAGCCGGTGCTGGCGGCGGAGTAACAACGAACAGGTGGGATTAGCTCAGTCTGATCAGAGCACTCGGTTTGGGACCGAGTGGTCGCAGGTTTGAATCCTGCATCCCGCACCACATTGCCCACCGGCCGGTAAAGCCGGTGGGTCTTTTATCGGAGTATAACGATGACGACGTTCTTCACTTCCGACAACCACTGGGGGCACAAGCGTATCCGTGAGTTCTGCCCCACTCGCCCGCAGGCGACCACTGTCGAGCAGTCAGACGCCGTGCTGATCGAGCGATGGAATGACGTCGTGCGTAGAGGAGACACCGTGTGGCATCTTGGCGATCTGTGCTTCGGGTCCAACGAATACTCGCAGCACGTGCTCGCCCAGCTGAACGGAGAGCTACGCCTAATCATCGGCAACCACGACGAGTATAAGCGCCTAGCCATGCTAGCCGCTTGGCGCAACGAGAAGGCAAACAAGCGCACGTTCGCCTACGATACGGCGTACCGCGAGATTCGCTGCGAGGGGCAGAAGGTAGTCCTGTGCCATTACGGGTGCCGTGTGTGGAACGGAAGTCACCGCGGAGTGCCCCTGCTTTTCGGCCACAGCCACGGGACACTGAAACCGTACGGCAAGAGCGTGGACGTAGGCTTCGACGCACCTTGGGTCACCGGAGAAGCCCCTAACCAACCACTCGCTTGGGAACAGATCAAGCTATTCCTAGACTCCCGACCAACGGAGCACCCTGACCATCACATGGCAAAGGAAGATGGGAACAAGAGATAACGGACGTAACGAGATTCTGCTGCACGTGAAGGGACAGCACGGTCCCGGACCGTTTGTAGCTGGTGTTGTGTACCACGGCAACAAGGTCGTGGGGTGTGCGCCGTACCTAGCGGCGCGCGGCTTCTGGACCATGACTCTGGAAGAAGCCATCCAGCGGTGTCTGAAGAACGGCTGGAAGTATCGGATCAGCGCGTGAAGCACATCATCAGCATAGACCTTGTTCTCACCCCGAAGGAAAAGGCCGACAGGTGCCGCAGCCACTTCGAGTGGCACGTCTACCACCCAGAAACCGCCAACGCTATCTGGGAACGGCTTGCCGGCATGAAAGACGCCTCCGTAACCATTCGGTCCGTTGAGACGCCGACGGTCGAGTTCAAGTGACAGAAGTTCTAGCCAACCTCAATCCGCTGATCGACGGCGACGTGCTCGCGTACTCGTGCGGCTTTGCCCCCGGTTCCGAGATTTCCGTCGAGAACGCGCTGCAAGCGACCAAGACCAAGATCGAGTCCCTGCTCGCCGCGTTCCCCGGTCGCTCGTACCACAAGCTGTACCTGACCGGCAAGGGTAACTTCCGCGACAAGGTCGCAACGATCCTGCCGTACAAGGGCAACCGTGACCCGAGCCACAAGCCCGTGTTCTACGAGGACATTCGCCAGTACATGCTCGACGTGTACGACGGCGACCTCGTCGAAGGACGCGAGGCCGACGACGCCCTAGGCGAGGAGCAGTGGAAGTCCGGCAAGACTACGTGCCTCGTCGGAATCGACAAGGACCTCGACATGATTCCGGGGTTCCACTACAACAGCAAGACGCACCGCGTCTACTACGTCAACCTGCAAGAAGCGAACCTCAACTTCCTCCGGCAGATGCTGGAGGGTGACCGTACCGACAATATACCCGGTATAAGGGGCATCGGTAAGGCGAAGAAGTTCAAGCACATCCCGAAGGGGATGCACCCCAACGATGCCTGTCGCGTCGTGGCCAAGTTCTACCACTCCCAGTTCAAGGAGGACTGCTATGCCGCTGTTCGCGAGATTGCTACGCTGCTTTGGATTCAGCGCGGAGGAGACGCCGACAAACAGCTGGACGAATTCGTCCGACGAATCCACGAAGGATTCCCCGCCCCGTTCTAAGTCGCTAACAGCCCGAAGAAACGCCGCTCTACTGCCCGCTCGGGAGCACGAAATGACCGATACCAAGTACGTGACCGTTCCGCGCGAGCCGACGCGGGAAATGCTGATAGCTGCGAACGCTGCATGGTTCATTCCGGACCCGTCCCCATTCAACAAGGGGGACGAAGCGCGGCGCGCGATCTACAAGGCCATGCTCGCCGCCGCCCCTCCCGCCGCGAGCGGGCGGGCGAGGGCGATAGACGCATTCGAGGCCGGCTACATTCAGGGCCACGATGCGACAGTCGAAGGCCGCTACGCCGATCCGAGCGACGCGGCGCAGGATTACGTCCGCACCCTTCTCGTGCCGGTGGATGAGGCGAACGATCCGGAAATGTGCCCGAACTGCGTCACGCCGTGGAAGTGCAACGGGCCGCACGAATTTCCCGCTGCCACGTCGGAGGCGCCGGTTGCGTGGCGCTACGTTCGCGGCATGTCGAGCTACATCGACCAAGGACCACCGCCGACGCAAGAGGAATACGGCATGTTCGATTCGATCACGCCCCTCTACACCCACCCCGCCCCCGCATCCGCAGGAGAGGGGGTGACGGACAGGTTCGTTGATGCGGTCTACACCGCGATCAATCGTCTTGGAACGCCGATCAGTCAGGCGACCGTCCAAACCGCACTCGAAGCCGCCCTCGGCGCGCGGGAGGGGAAGTGAGCGTGGCCACGCATCGCGAGCTTCTCGCCAAGCATCGGCCGTGGTGGTGGATTTTCAATCCTTGGCTGCGTGCGCTGCGCATGGAACGAGCGTACGCCAACGCGCTGGAAATCATCGAAGAGGACGGCCGAGAACTAGCCGCCCGCAAGGACACCCCATGACCGAAGAACTGAAGCCGGCGTTTATCGAGGACGATCCGCAGCCGTCCGCCGAAGAAATTGCGAGGCTCAAGGTGGAACTGGCCAGAAAGCTCGACGCCGCCGAGGCGGAGATTCGCAGCCATCGCAGCATGGAACCGGAGAGCGCCATGACCGACGAACTCAAGCCGCGTCCGGAACGCGGATGCGAACATGGGCTCGCACTGCATCGCGCGCGCTTGCCTACGGGCGGCTGGAATGGTCCGGTCTCGTACTGCGAGTGCTGCCAGTCCTACTTCGGCTATATCGACAGCATGAGCATCGGCACAGGCGGCGCGCACGGCAAAACATGGACACCAAAAGACCGCTGTGCGCAGTGCGGTGGCAAGTACCACGATTGGAGCAAAAGTCCATGACCGCCGACGAATTCGAGAGACTGCTGGATGAGTTCGCAAGCGAGTGCGTACGACACAACGAGTACGACAACACTCGCAATGTTGCCGCAGCCCGCGCCGCCATCATCGCGGCGTGGGAGGGGCGGGAGGTATGGCTTCCGATCGACACTGCGCCGAAAAACGGGACGATTCTATGTCTCGACAATTACGGCCCGCAGGTTTGGGCGGCGCACGTGTACTGGCAAAGCATCGCGAAAGACGCGCATCCGAAGCTGCCGATAACCGAAGCAAAAGCCGTGACGAAATGGTGCGCAATTCCGCCGTGGGACGCCGCGCGCACCGAGGGGAAGGGGAATGGCTGAGACACTGACGCAAGCGCAGGCCGTAGCA
>ERZ650311.331-NODE-331-length-31163-cov-31.396490_pt1 | contig 31163 bp, 31 predicted proteins | sample MGYA00376247_ERZ650311 | MGnify/ENA primary metagenome ERZ650311 (study PRJEB26733, sample SAMN07839324) | wastewater metagenome | biome: small river; feature: stream; material: water | place: USA: North Carolina | collected 2016-07-28 ...
CCCACGCAGCCTCCGTCCAGCGCATCAAGTCCAGCGTGGAGCGGGCCAACACGAAAGCGCAGATGGCTGCCGAATCGAACATCAAGCTGCTGCGCCGGTACTCGTCACGCGCCGCCTCCGCACTCAATAGTGCAGGCGTCAGCGTCCAGTCCACGGCGTCTGAATCCAACAACATTAATGCAGGGGTGTGACCATGGCGACCGTAGGAACCGCAGCGCAAGGCATCTCTGCCGCCATCGTCTATACCGCCATCAACCGCATCACGGAGATGATGAACACAGCGGACGCAGCCATGGTGGCTGCAGTCGGCTCAGAAGTGAACCCGGCCCTCCAGAGCGTACCGAACAGGCCCAACACCAGCGACGTGTTCTACTCCCCAGAATACTCGTCCGCGTCGTCGGCGCTGGCCGATGCCAACCTGGAGGGCGAGAACCTCGACATTGCTCCCCTGCCGCTGTTCCTCGACGGTGTGATCGGGTCGTTCTTTGAGGACTACACCGGCAAGCTGGACCATCTGTTTCCTGGGCTGGGCCTGGCTGGCGCGGATGCCACGGCGTTCGCTATTGCCGCACTCCAGAACGCCACGGGCATGTCCTACGACGAGCTGGTGGACAGCGCGCCCGCAGAGACTGCGTCCCTCGTAGCGCAGCGCCAGATGCACGCGAAGGAGCGCGAGGCCATGGAGGCAGCGTCTGCGGCAGGCCACCGGTTTGCCCATGGGCACGCGCTTGAAGCTCTGGCGCGGATGCGCGGCGAATCTGTCAGTGCGGCCACGGACGCGCTGCTTGCGTCGCACCGGCAACGCCTGCAGCAGGAGCGCGAAGAAAAGATGCGTATGGCGCGGGCGCTCATGGGCGAAAGCATGAACCGCGTCAGGCGGCTGCACCAGCAAGTGGCCCAGGCGCTGAAGCTGCAGCTCCAGGCGAGGGGGATGTGGGTCAACGACCAGAACGCCGTGATCGACGCAGCGAACAACGTCTATGCCGTGAACGCGCAGTTTGACGCCCGCGTGGCCGAGCTGCTGCGCCGTACCGCCACCCGCCGCTTTGGCCTGAAGTTCGACGAGGCAGCAGCCCGCGACCGAGACGACTTCCTCGGGAAGATCAAGATCGCCAACGCAAACGAGGTAGTGGACTTGTTCGGGAACATGGTCTCCATACTGATGAACCAGATCAAAGGGCACGCGAACTACAACGGTAGCGAGCGCGACGTGACGGATTGGGATTCGATCTTGAACCCGGTCTAGGGGTAAAATCCCTCCACCCGCCACTGGAGCCACGGCTATGAAGGTGCCCAACCAGGAGCACCCATGCCTCAGCATCCACAGCCCTCTCTCCGTCTTGCTGACGGCGGCAACTTTATCACCCGCTGGGCGCAGAACGTCATGCGCCCTGGCAACACGGATAAGCGGCTGCGCGAGATCGAGGCGTCGCCCCCTGCGCCTGCGCCTGTAGCCCGGCCCGCACCACCTCCGCCCCCACCACCGAACCCGAACTCCAACGCCACGCCCGACAACCCTGCAGGCATCCGCTTCCAGGACGGTGGAATGTTCGGGGACCTCGATCAGATCCAACAGTCCCGGCGCCAGCGCAGTCTGGCCGAGGCCGCCCAAGACATGGCCGCATCTCAGGCCGAAGCCGACCGGGAAGCCATGGATATGGTGCAGCGCGGTGAAGCGCGATGGGTCGGCTTCCAGGACGGCGGCGGGCTGAGCAAGGACGCCGTGATGGAGGCGATCGCTCGCCAGCGTGCCGCTGCGGGCGGTCAGAGTGGGGGTGGTAGCGGTACCGCCCCACAAACCCAGCCTCAACCTCAACCGCAGCAGCCCAGCATGATGCGCGACTTCCTGCGCAACCCCGGCAGCATACTGCGTGACCGGGAGCGCGCGGCCGGCCTGCGCTTCCAGGACGGCGGCATAGTCCCTGGCTCTGGTCGGGGCGACAAGATCCCCGCCAAGTACGAGCCGGGCGAGTTCGTCGTCTCCAACGACATGATCGACGACAACCCCGGGCTGCGCGAGCATCTGGCGGGGCTGCGCGCCGAGACCCTGGCCGCACGCGGCAAGACGGTGGAGGAGGCGGACGCGAAGGCGCTGAACGGCGGACGCCGCCCAAGCCTCCGCGCGGCTGACGGGTTCGATCCGCTCGACCGCATGGCCAAGGACCTGACGGGCCAAAACTCTCTCCCGCCCCGGTCCCCTGTCGGTAACATGGCCGACGATCTGACGCGCAACGCACGCGCCGCGCCTCCTGCGCCACCCCCAGGACCTGCGAACCCTGGCATGGCCAACCCCCAGGCCCAGGCTGCGTACGACGACATGGCCCGCGCGAGGGCCCAGCCCGCCGCGCCAACCGTCGAGCCCGCAGCCCCGAAGCCCCCAGGTGCGGCGTCGAAGTGGTTCGGCTCTGCTGACGATTGGAAGAAGTTCGTCAAAGGCCCTGCCGACAGCCCCCACAAGACACTACGGATGACTGCGCCGGAGGCGCCCGGCAAACTGGCGAAGGCAGGTGGTGTCGTCCAGGGCCTCGCCGGGGCGTACAACGCGTACCAAGGGGTCCAGGAAGGAGACGCCCTCAAGGCCGGCGTCGGAGCCGCCGACGCTATAGCTGCCGGCGCACTATTCACCCCCGCCGCGCCTGTGGCCGGGGCCTACCTCGGCCTGCGCGGCGCTTGGGACACGGGCAAGGCTGCTGGGGGTGCCATCAACGACTACCTCCTGAGCGATAAAGCGAAGGACGTCATCGGCGGCACATTCAACCAGATCGGGCTCAATACCGGCCTGTGGGGCGAGGACGACAGCGCCAAGCTGATGGCGGACGCCCAGGCGCGCGCGGGGCAGCCCGCCGACACGCCCCGCAAGACCGCGCCCGCCCCTACCCCAGACCTCCGCGACCCCTACGCCGCAGCCACCGCGGCGGAGAAGGCCCGCATTGAGGCTGCCCAGGCGGTCGAGGCTGACCGACGCGCCCGAGCAAGCGAGACCGACCGGCGCACGCAAGTCGACAGCGAGGGCCGCCCTGACCTCGGTTACGGCCCTGTCGGCGACCGCACGACCCTGACCAATGAGCAGGCATCCATCATGAACCCCCAAGGGCGTATCACGGCCGTGCGCCAGCCCAACGGCACCCTGGCCCTGAGCGGTGGGGATGTGCGTGGAGCCGTGTCGTACCACGATGCCTCGGGTAAACCCCTACCTGGCGGCGGCCTGCGGGGCAGGTTCGCCGACTTCCAGGTGGCGCCGGCTGGCAGTACCGTAGCGGTGGGGCCCAACGGCTCCTATGCCTTTGGCTCCGGCGGTGCCGGGGGCAGTGCCGGGGGCAGTGCCGGGGGCAGCACGGCTGGCATGACCCCCTCCCAGGCCGCTCAGTACAACGCCGAGGTGCAGCGGGCTCAGGCCATCAACGCCGACGAGCGCGCCCGCCACAACTCGCCCGCGGCGCGGATGCAGCGCTTGGCAGACCCGTTCACGGCCGAGGGCCGAGCCTTGCGGAATCTGCAGATGGACATCGACAGCAGCCTCGACCGAAAGGGCCGGCCTACAGGCAGGACCCAGGCACTGGTGGATCAGTACAAGGCCGCCACAGGGGCATACCTGGAGGAGCCTGGTCAACAGCGCGTTGCCGAGACGGAGCGGTACAAGTCCGACAACTCTCTGCGCGGCACCGTCTACACCTCCGACAGCTCTCTGCGCGGCACCGTCTACTCCGCCGACGCGCAGCTGGGCGGCAAGAGCATGGAGATGCAGCAGAAGGCGCGTCAGCAGCAGCTCGTGGCCGAAGCATGGAAAGCCGCCAAGGGAGACCCCAAGGCGTTTCAGGACTACATGATGCAGTTCGGCATGACCGACGCGGCTAAGACGGGCGGCGACATGGCGCGGGACAACCAGACCATCGCCCATAACGCCACGAACAACGCACGCGAGCGCCTCAAGGGCATGGCGGTGCGGGACGACGGCAAGGGCGGTACGGTCGTGGACGAGGGCCGCCTGGCCCGCCTGGAGAGCACCCTCGGCAAGATGGCTCCAGGCTGGGCGCAGGCCGATGAAGCGACCCAGGCCAAACTGCTGCGCAAGGTGGAGGCTTCGGTCAATATCCTCGAAGGGCTGAACAGCCAGCGCAACAACGGGTGGTTCCAAGCATTCGGTATCGACGGCAAGAACGCGCAGCTCGACAACCTCCCACACAAAGAGATGAAGGGCGCGAAGCTCAACGAAGTCGGGTTCATGGAAGGCGCCGGGACCCCAGGCACCAGCCGCAAAGACTACGTGATCGAGACCTCTGGCGGCCACAAGCTGTACCTGCCGCGCAGCAGCGTCAACCAGGGCGAACTCGAACTACTCAAGTCGCTCGGCGTCGACATCACCGGCATCAAGAAGTAAGGACATCATATGGACGACCTCCGCGATCCATTCTTCGCCCCCAACACCGTCTCGCTCGACGAGATGGAACGGCTCCAAACCTCCGGCATGGGCTCACTGCGTCGTGGCTGGGAATCCGGCCGCATCGGTACCGAGCGCAACGCGCTGGGCATCGACGAGCTGGCTGCCCGGGATGCCGGCGACCTGCAGCGTGCCGAGGGGCTGCGCGCCCAGAACGAGGCGCTGGGCCGACGCCAGGCCCTCTACGCCCCCGAGGTCGGACGCGTAGAGGACATCGACGGCGTCGGTTCTTTCGGGAGCTGGGCCGCTGGGCAGTTCGGGCAGGGGCTGGCCTCGATGGCCGAGCCCGTCGCCGCGACTACCGCGCTGGGCGGCGTCGGGCGCCTGGCTGGCATGCTGCCGGGTGCAGCCGGTAAGGTAGGGCGGGCCATCGGCACCATCGGCGGGCCAGCAGCCGCGTTCGGTATCAACCAGCGCCAGATGGCCGGCGAGTTCGCCAACAACGCCATGCAGGACCAGGAGCTCATGGCCCGCACGTCGCCCCAGGACCTGTACCGCACGGCGAACCTCGTCGGTGCGGCGGGCGGCGCGATGGACACCGTCCTCCCGGGCATCATCGGTCACCAGCTGACCGGCGGCGCGCTGCGCGCTGGTATCAAGGGTATGGGCCCTGCAGCCAAGACGGCGCTCGGCATGCTCGGCGAAGGCGGGACCGAACTGACACAAGGTGAGGCCGGCCGCTACGCGCTCGGCTACCTCAACCCCAACCGCGACACGAGCGAAGACGCCTCGAACCGCCTGAACGAAGCTGCCGGGGGCGCAGCAGGTGGCGGACCGCTGATCGCTGCTGGCGCCTACGCCGACGCAGGCTTCCGCCGTGTGGGCCACACCGCTGACCAGATCGGCACGAAGGCCGGCGAGGTCTACGACATGGCCAAGGAGCAATACGAGGGCAGCGCGCTGGAGCGGGGCGTGGACGCCGCTGGCGCCAAGGCTAAGGGGCTGTTCAACCGGGGTAAGGACGAGGTCATCGACCTCTACGAGGCAGCCAAGGACGAGGACGGCAAGGTCAACCTCGGCAAGGCGGTGGACATGGCCAATGAGCGTGTCCGCCAGCAGGCCGAGGAGTTCCTGGGCCAGCCGCTGCAGGGCGGCAAGCTCAAGCTCGACGACGACATGCGCAACGCGCTGGCGTTCGGCGCCGACCCCAGCGTACCGGCCCCACAGCACGTCCTTGACAGCCAGGACCCCGAGGCCACCCAGAAGTGGTACAGGGAGGGGTACACCAAGCGCGGCCAGACGGCGCTGGACATCCTGGACGAGCTGGCAGCCAACGGCGACCAGACAGCCGAGAGCCTCGCACAGCGGATCGCGGAGGAAGGGTTCAACAGCCCAGCCGCAGATGAAGGCGTGCTGTACGCCCAGCAGGTTGCAGACGGGAGCGAGGGGGCGGAGTTCAGGTCGACCGCCGAGGCTGGGTACGCCGTCGCCGGCAAGCTCGGCGTCATGGGTGCGCGCGCCATCGGCAAGGGCGCGGTCAAGGTGGGCAAGGGCGCACTCAAGATCGGCAAAGACATCTGGTCCGCTGGCAAGGACGAGCTCAGCAAGAAGAACGCTCAGGGCGAGGAGCTGAGCGCCTACGCCGCGTGGCGCGAGCGCACCGGGCGGGCGAAGGCTGACATGGATTCGCTGGACATCCAGAACGCTGAGGTCCGCACGCGGCTGCACAACTCCATGCCAGCCGAGCGCAAGGCGCAGGAGGCGATCGCGCAGCGCCGCGCTGAAGCCATGGGCGAGATCCTGGTGGCTGAAGCCCAGGCCCTGGACGAGACACCCGCCATCGCCTGGACCGTACAGGGGCTGGGCTTCGAGCTGGCAGACATCGCGGCCAGCTGGGGCATGAACGGGCCGAGGCAGGAGGGCGCTGTCGGCCTGGCAGCAGGTACGCGCCAGATGGGTGGCCTCACGCTGACCCTCGACAACGCTGCGCGCGCACTGAAGATGGTATACGGCGACAAGGCCATCGGCGCGGTGGATCAACTGCGCGCCGTGGCCGACGCCGGTGCTGGCCCGATGTTCGACTACCTCGCCGAACGGATCGAGAAGGCGGGTACCGCAGCGGGCCGCGCAGAGATGGCCGCCACGCGCAAGAACGTCGCCAACCAGATGATGCAGCTGGTGCCCGCCGACCAGGTGGCGCGCATGCAGGCGAGCGGTGGCGACTACCGCGAGAAGTTCCTGCGCGCCATCGAGACCATCGCCAACGGGGTCGCCGACCCAGGACTGCGCACGGCGTTCGAGCGCGAGCTCGGCAAGAACACGGTGCTGGCGCTGACCGGCATGCTCAACAACGTCACACCCGAGAGCAAGCCGAAGTCCGGCAGCATGTTCGGCGACAGCCCGGACACCGGGGTGGAAGACGACTTCGAGCGCGCTGCTGCCGAGAAGAACGTCGGTGCTGGCGCTGGCCAGGCGGTGTACGGCTTCCACGCGACATCCACGTTCCGGGGTGGCAACCGCCGCATCGACCCGTTCGCCGCTGACATCACCGCCAAGGGTGAAGACAAGCTGGCCGCCGAAGACGAAGCCCGGCAGCGCAAGGCCGACGGCGAGCGCGGCGGGAACCTGGGCAAGAAGCGCCCGACGCTGTTCAAGCAGGGGCAGAAGCTGTTCGGTGGCGAGGACGCCATCGGCAAGAAGATCGCCGACCTGGAGAAGTACCTGGGCGTGGATCAGACACCCGAGCGCATGGCCAAGATCATGGAGCAGGAGGGCAACGAGGCGGGCGCGGCGAAGGTGAGGGAGCTGATGGCGCGCGGCGACGAGAAGGCGCAGGCCACGCTCAAGGACGGCGTGAAATCGTTCTTCGTCAACCGAGCAGGAAACTACAAGGTCGGCGCGAAATCCGCGAAGGAGGTGATGGACGGCCTGGGGTATCAGCCCGGGAAGGTGCTCTCCCTCTACCGCGATTACTTGCGCCAAGAGAACAAGGGGCTGCGCGCCAACAAGGTAGCCCAGGCGGTACTGGCCCTCTCCGAAGGCGAGAAGGAAGGGCGCACGCCTCGTATGTCTGCGGACGAGGTGTCGAAGATCGTCGCTGAGGCCGAGAAGTATTTCAGCGAGCGCTTCCTCGTCGTGGCCGAGGGCCTGAGTGACCGCGTGCCCGACAAGATGAGCGTGGGTGAGGTCATGGACCTGGTGCGCGATGCCAGCAAGGCGCTGGACAACATCGACGGTGCGGTGCGCAAGCGCCTGCTGGCCGCCGGGCTGGACGCCGACAAGGACAGCAAGGAGTTCATTGACGCCCGCAACGAGATGATCTCCGAGGGCAACTTCATCTTCTTCACGACCACCGACAAGATGAAGAACAAGGACGGTACGGAGTCCTACAAGCGCCTGCCCATCAAGGCTAGCCAGCTCGTCGGGTGGGTCAAGGCGCAGAAAGCGCAGTACGAGACGGACGTGCCCGACGAGACGGGCAAGAAGGACAGCTTCGAGAACATCGACAAGGACATGCAGTTCCTGGAGAACCTGCTCAGCGGTATCAACGCGGTGCGGGAGAGCGGACACACCAAACAGGACACGACGCCTTACATGTTCGACAAGTTCGGCCGGCCGGAGTCGTTCGGGGATGGCATCCCGCCCAGTCTGCAGCTGGCCACGACCACGCAGTTCCAGCGCGAACGGGTGCGGAAGGAGAAGCTCGCCGACATCGACCCGCGGTCCGTGCCATTCGGGCCGCGTGACCCGCGCAAACCCGGTGCGAACGCGGACCCCGAGTACCAGGCGGAGGTGGAGCGCGATCAAGACAAGGATGAAGTGGGTGGGGACGGGGACACCGACGCCGTGCCAGACGACCCACCAGCGCGCCTGGTGCGCGAGCGTCTCCTGTCGATTGAGGAAAGCAACAAGCTGCGCGGGCTCACCTCAGAGGATGCGCGTGCCGCGTACATCGAGGAGTTGGCGAAAGAGGAGTACGAGGCCGCGTACACCGAGGAGTTGACGAAAGAGGGGTACGAGGACGGAGACGCTGAGGCGGCAGGCGCCAAGGCGGCAGAAGAGTTCCTCACCGCCTTGGCGCTGTATGGCGTCAACCCGACAGGGGGGCACACCACGCCCACGTTCAACCGCAACGTGCGCAGCTCCAAAACTGACCGCCTCGACCGCACCCCGCTCGACTTCTTCAGTGGACAGGAGGAAGGCGAGGCGCCCGACGAGTTCGCCGACGCCCTGTACCGCACGAAGCGCGGCGGCAAGAGCGTCTACGACCCGCTGCCGTTCGAGACGGTGAGCGACGCGGCGCGCAAAGCCGAGGACCGCAGCGGTCCGATCCTGCAGGCGCTGCGCGGCAAGCTCGGCACGCCCGAGCAGGGCCTGAACCAGATCATCCAGCGCATCAAGGCAGCAGAGACGCCCTACACGAAGGACGGCCCTGCCGGTGGTATCCAGTACCTATACCCTGCAGCCGCGGCGCTGAACCCCGGCGTGTTCGACGCGGAGCTGGATGGTGGCGGGAAGATGGAGGATCTGAACGACCACCTCATGATGCTGCGCGGCCAGGTGTTCCGCGTGCTGCGCGATGGCGACGTCGCCCCGAAGCACAAGGTCGCCATCACCCGCCTGCTGGTGGGCGAGAAGCACGCCGCGAAGATCACGGCGGCGAATGTGGACGAGGCCATCGCCAAGCGCGCCGCGCCCGACAAGGAGTCCGGCCTGGACTACTTCGAGGTGAAGACGCCGCTGGAGATGAAGGACGTCACGAAAAAGCCAATCGAGCCAGACCTCGCTCCACGCGGAAACGTCCAAGAAACCACTGACGACTTCGGACGCACCCGCAAGGTGCCGGGGCGTGATCGGCCGACGGACGATTTCGGTAACACGGTAGAGGGCGCACGGACCGACCCACGCTTCCCCGGCGAATACGCCCGCACGCGCAAGTACGCGGACAAGTTCGAGGGCAGCGTGGACGACATGAACGCAGCCATCGAGCGCAAGGGCGGGCAGCTGCGGGCCACGAAGCTGCAGACGATCGCCAACCTGGCCGAACGGGCGCGTGAGTCTGCCAAGACCAAGGCTGCCCCGGAGGTGGCGGCCAAGGAAGCCCCAAAATCCCAAGGCGGGCAACGTGGGGGACGTGACCTCGGTGCGCTGCCGATGCACTACAAGATGCCGCCGGGCGCTGTACGGCAAGACCTGCGTGCGCAGTACCCGAACGGCACCACGACCGCGCAGCTGATGGCCGATGGTCACCGCACGGCAACGACGCGCCGTGCGTTCGGAGCGGTGGGAGATACGTTCACGGTCGCCGGGCGCGAGTACCGCATCACCGCAATCGAGAAAGTCAACCTGGACACCGCCGCTGGGCGCGCAAAGTGGTCACAGCGGGAAGGGTGGGACGTCGACTACGTGCAACGTAACCTCTCCGGCCAGGTGTACACAGGCGCTTTGCAGACAGTGTTTGAGCGCGTAGGGGGGGCCGCGAAGGGCAAAGCTGCCCCGGAGGTGGCGGCCAAGCAAGCCCCAAAATCCCAGCCAAAGCCCAGTGGGGGGTTTAAGCTCACGCCGCGCGGACCGTTCACGCTTAAGGATCAGCTGAAGGCGAGTAAGGCCACGGCATTCATCGGGCGTGGCTCTGCCAGTTCGTCCACCAACGCCTACGCTCAGGATGCAGCAAGGGCCGGCATCCCCGTGAACCCGGGCAAGTACGGCGCCGACGACGTCGTGTTCGTGTCGGCCGAGGGCGCACGCGGCGGGCGCATCGCACCACCCACAAAGGAGCTGGACGCCGCCATGGCGGCGGGGGCGACGATCGTCACAGATACGCCCGCGCATCGTGCGCGTGAGTACAACGTGGGCGAGCGTGAGGTCGCCGCGCACCTGTCAAAGAGCGGCTACGTTGAGCGCAAGCCCGGCGAATGGGTGCCGGGCAAAGGCTACGGCCCCGCCGACTGGTCCGATACCGGCGCGCGCAAGCTGAGCGCCATGTCGACCGAGATCCACAACGACCTGCAGCGCGGTGGTTTCGCTGCCACGCACGACTCGCCCATCCGCCACGAGGGCAAGTTCGACTGGCGCGAGTATATTGGTAAGGGTGAGGGCAACGCTGCATTCGGTGCGGGTACGTACCTCTCGACCGGCGACAAGGCGCATGCCTTCTACAAGGAGATGATGACGCAGAAGGCCCGTACCGACGCATACTTCAACGACCCGCAGATCCGCGATCTGAACTCGAAGCTCTCGAGCCTCAAGGAGGAGCACCGCATGGCGAGCGCCGACGGCAAGCCAGTGCTTGCGCGGCAGATGCACGCGCTGAACACACAGTTGGTGGCGCTCGCGGAGAAACTCAACCCGAAGTCGCCGACCTACCACGTCTCAGTGGGCATCATGAAGGCGCAGCTGCTGAACTGGGACAAGCCCCTGTACGAGCAGAGCAGCTACGTGAAGAAGCGGTTGGAGGAGGTAAAGCGTCAGATGGCTGAGTTCGTGGCGGCAGATCTGGAAGGGGGGGCCTACGATGCCCGCCTAGCCTACGCCGCGGAAAGAATGAGCGGCGCCCCGGGCAAAAGCATCTACGGGTTCCTCACCGAACGCCTCGGCTCCCAGGCCGCCGCGTCCGACTACCTCCAGAGCCTGGACATCCTGGGCCACGAGTACGCCGCATCCAACGGGCGCGACGGCACCACACCCAACTATGTGATCTATGACGACAGCAAGATCACGACGAACTATGTCCACTTCAACGCCCAAGCCGAGCCCATGGCGGGATGGAAAGCCGGCCCCACGGCCAAGGCCACGGGCGCCCCGGCCAGCGACCGCGAGATGGCCCAGGCCCAGGCATACGTGAAGAAAGTCCTCGGGCCGAAGTTCAAGCTCATGTTCGAGAAGGACATGGGCCACTCAGGTGAGTTCATCGAGGCCGAGAACCTCATCAAGATCGCCGTCGGGGCGGCGGCGGGCACCATGCCCACGGCCTACCATGAGGCGCTGCATGCCTTCTTTGCCAGCTACCTCAAGAGCGACCCCCGGGCCATGGAGGTGATGAAGGCACTGGCTGAAAATCAGACAATACTGGACAGAATCACAGCCCTACTGGATGGGTACCCAGCTGCCCAGGCCCAGCTGACCAGCGGTGAGGAGCGACTGGCCTACATTTTCCAGTTCTACGCCGCCGGGCAGCTCGATCTGCCCTCCGGAAAGGGCCGGAATTGGGTCCAGAAGCTCGTAAGGTACTTCCGGAAGGTCCTGGGTACCCTGCGGGCCGACGAGCGCGCCACGGACATCCTGGACGCTTTCCACGACGGCAAGTTTTCTGACCCGTCTACAGCACAACGTGTGCTGGCCAAGATCTCTACTCCCAACTCGTTGACAGTAAAGGCACGGCGCAATTTCGACGGTCTGATCCAGGGGGCTGCAGCCGCCGCGCTGCCTGCCCAGGCCATCCTGAACGACAGCCCGAGCCGTACGGCCAAGCGCCTGATGCGCACGTTCTATGCCAACCCCGGCTCCGAGCGGGACGGCAAGGGCGGCGAGGGCTACCTGAACGCGGTCAAGAGCGAGCGCACGCGCCGCAACAACGCCATCATGGCCGCGCTGGAGGAGGGCGGGGCGACCGAGCGCGACATGAAGGCCATCGTGACCTACCTGCAGCAGGGCGTGGACCCCATCGCCGAGGCGGACAAGATCCCCTACGCACCGCACCGTAAGGCCGTAGCCAAGATCCGCGCCGAGCTGGAGGACTTCCACCACTACATGACCAGCAAGGGGCTGGACATCGGCTACATCCAGGACTACTTCCCCGTGGTCTGGAACTCCGAGGCGCTGGCCAAGAACCCGACGAAGTTCGCCAAGATGCTGGTGGAGAACTACCCCGAGCAGATGGGCAAGGCCATCGAAGGCACGAACCTCTCCCCCATGGAGGCGGCGATGCACCTGACCACGCTGCTCATCGACCGCGCCGTGTTCGACGGTAAGCTGGCCCCGGGCCGCGAGGACGGCGTGCTGATCCCATTCTTCGAGAGCAGCGAGAGCCGCACGCTGGACTGGATCAAACCTGAGCACCGTGAGCCATGGCTGAGCAAGGAGCTGCTGCCGACGCTGACCAAATACTTCGGGCAGGGCGTGCGCGCCGCCGAGTACGTGGAGCGCTTCGGCGAGAAGGGTGAGAAGCTGGACCACGCACTCAAGCTCATCGACCAAGAGCTGTCGGCCGAAGGCGCCAAGATGGTCAAGGCCGGCAAGCTCAAGGACGTGGAGGCTGGCAACAAGTGGGCCGCGCGTCAGTACCGCGACGTGCGCATGGCCATCGGAGCGATGGAGGGTACGCTAGGTAAGAACATCTCCGACACGCACCGCTCGATCACCAGCTGGGTGGTCGTGTATCAGAACATCCGCCTGCTACCGCTGAGCCTGTTCGCTTCGGTCGTCGACCCGCTGTCCATCGTGGCGCGCGGCGGCGACTTCAAGCTGGCCGGTGAGGTGTTCATCAACGGCATGAAGGAAGTTTTCAAGGGCTGGAGGGAAGTGCTCGGCACGCTGCCGCCAAACCAGCAGAAGAACGAGTGGGAGCAGATGGCTGAGTTCATCGGCGCCACGGAGTCGGCGATGATGGCGCACTTCGTCAGCGAGGAATACTCCTCGCAGTACATGTCGCCGCGCGCCAAGAAGATCAACGACATGATGTTCAAGCTCAACGGCATGGAGTCGTGGAACCGGGCGATGCGCGTAGGCGCCACGAAGGGCGCGGCGCAGTTCCTCATCAAGCACAAGGACCTGCCCGACGCGCAGCACAGCAGGCGCTGGCTCGAGGAACTGGGCCTCACGCCCGAGGACATCATCGTCGACAACGGCAAGCTGGTGGTGGACAAGCACGAACTAGCCACGCTGCGCGGGATTAGTCTGGAGGAGGCTGACGCCAAGACCCGCAAGGTGCAGTTCGCCATGAACCGCTGGATCGAGGGCGCGGTGCTGACGCCGAACTCGGCGCAGCGCCCCTCATGGTCGAGCGATCCGCGCTGGTCGTTCATCTTCCACCTCAAGCAGTTCACCTACAGCTTCCAGCAGACGATCCTGACCCGGGCATGGAACGAGATGAAGCAGGGCAACCTGGCCCCCATGGGCTCGCTCTCGCTGTTCATTCCGGCCATGATCGCGTCGGACATGACCAAGGGGCTGATCGTGGGCGGCGGCGAGCTGCCGCCCTACATGCAGGGGTACAACGCGGCCGACTGGTTCGGGCATGGCCTGGAGCGCGCGGGCGCGCTGGGGTATGGCCAGCTCGCTTTGGATGCGGTGCAGGACCCGGCGTCGTTGGGCGGCCCGATGGCTGAGCAGATCGTCGATGCCTTCCGCCAGCCGATCGGCGACACGCTCCTCAAGGCGGCACCGGCGAACGCCCTGTACCGGAACGCATTCACGTGACACCGAGCTCCGGGCCCCGCGCCCCATACTTGGCAGTGCAAGAAAAAAGAAAGGCCCGCGAGGGCCTGGAGGGAGAGGGTAGGTGAAGCAGGTCAACGTGCCAGCGTGCGGGCCGCGAAGCCGAGGGTGGCAACGGCGCGCATGATGCGCAGGGTGAAGCGGACGATACTGAGTGCGGTCAGGAAAAGGCTGAACATTCTGTCTCCAGTTGAACTTGGGTTGCTCCCCAGGACTTGGTGGTGATGACGACGACCTTGCCTTTGCGGGGGTTGGTCGGGTCGATGTAGTACCTGGAGATGATGGGTCCGCCAGTCTTCATGGCGATGGCGTTTTGTCTGAGCTCACGGGCGGTGGCGAGACCGTGCTCATTGACAGCATGTCGTGCGACAAGATCGAGCGGCACGCGGCCGAGCGCAGCGAATGCTTTCTCGGTGGTGCTGATGCCTCCGAGGAGGAAGTTGGAGTACACGGGGCGGTCCGGTGGTGGGTTGTTGCAGGAGGGAGGCGGCCTTCGACTCTTAAACTTATGAACTGATTTGCAAACTCCATCTACTCTATCTACTTAATACTAAGAATTAAATTATTTTTTCTTTGTAGTTTTATCAATTTATAAGTATAAGAATATAAGTAATACTCCCTCTAGGAACTGACGTGATGAGCTGTCACATCTTCTGTCACGTCCTCGAAGATGTCATTCCTCTGCTGATTGACGTACGTCTCCTCCCCCACCAGGCGTCGGGTCAAGGCGCCGAGGAACCCATAGCTGGCGAGGTCGCACATTCCTGACAGCGGTAGGAGGGTGCAGTCCGTGAGTGGGTGCAGCTGACTGTGGTGCTTGGAGGTGGTGCGACTGTACTTGTCGGAGTTTGCGAACCAGCGTCCGTCGTCATACACGAACAGCGGCCAATGCGCGCCGTAAGAGTAGACGACGTAGCGGTCGTCCACACAGATACCGAATGTGTTGTTGCCCCGGAAAGGCTTGCGTTGTTGTACGCACTTGCGCGCGTCTTTGTTGGCGACGTGGGGTGGTTTCTCAGGGGTGTGTTTCATGCGTTACCCCCAATAATAGACTTCGGGCACGTAGTTCTCATCCACTGGGTCAGGGCCGCCCTCTTTGATGTTGTCGTAGTCGCGCACGATGCACTCGATCTCGACTCCTGCAGGCAGCCGGTCACCGTAGATGGACTCCACGCAGCCGCCGTAAACGTCCACGATGATGCGGGTTGGCGGCGCCGGTACGGCCAGTTCCTTGAGTGCTTTGACCTCTTCGACCGCATCCTCATGGGTCATCGACTCGTTGCCGTTGCCGATCACGGCGCGGAGTTCTTCATAGAGTTGTTCGATGGTTTTGGTCATGCTGCCTCCTCAACGCTCGTCAGCACGCCGTCGACCAGCGCATAGTTCACCGGCTGGTCGGACTCGGTTGCGCGGTAGTCGGTCGCCAGCATCCAGCGGTTGAACAGGTCTTTGGCGCTGGCCAGGGCTTCAGCTTCCGTGGCGAAGGCCAGGTTGTTCTGGTTATAGGACTTGCCGCCATCGGTGCTGATTTCGGGTTTGAAGCTCATGGTTTTCTCCTTGTGTTGTTGGCGAATTGGGCTAGGTAGCCCGGTGAGTGCTGCGCGTAGTTCAGAACCATTCGGCCTCGATGAGACCGAGCGTGCGGGGTGCAGAGGTCATCGGCCGATCAGGTTGCGGACGGCGCCGAGGGTGGTGATATCGTTGTTGCCGAGGTCGTTGAGGAACTGCATCAGCCCCTCCTTGTTGGTGGGTACGTCGACCTCAAAGGTACGGGTCTCTTTGCGCGTAGCGCCTCGTGCCAGCATCTCTTTGCGGGCGCTGGCTGCATCGTTTTGCGAGCCGCCCCAGATGACGTGCGTCTTGGAGTCTTCGGTGGTTGCGGTGATGAGGTACAGCTTCATGGCTACTTTCCAGTTGAACCGAATCCGCCGGCGCCGCGCTCGGTCGTATTCAGTTGGTTGACGATTTCGAAATAGGTTTTTGTGACAGGGACCAACATGCCCTGGGCAATACGGTCTTCGTGGTCGATGTAGTGCGGGTGGCTGTCGCTGAGCGTGTCGCGGATCAGCCGGACTTTGATCTCGCCCCGGTAATCGCTGTCGATGACGCCTACGCAGTTGGACAGACGCGTGTCGGACTTGAACCCATGCCCGCTACGGCTGTAGATCAGCAGTGCCCAGCCCTCGGGGACCTCGATCGCAACCCCAGTGTTGAATGTCACTGGGGTATTGGCATGGAGGTATGTGCGGACGGCCGGGCAGTACGCATAGAAGTCGAAGCATGCAGCTCCGTCCGATCCGTAGGTCGGAATCCTAGCGTCAGGCTGCAGGCGCTGTACTTTGACTATGGGCACGGATAAATTCCTCTTTGGTGTGGTTGCGTTTGGGCATGGGTGCCCAGGCGATGGCGTCGTCACCCCACACACCGATGACGCAGACGCCACCTTGGGTGAGGATCAAACTCTTGGTACCGGGCATGGCCGGTTCGTCACCGGCGGCCGGGTAGCGGTAGACTGCGTCTCCGGCGATGTAGGGCATCTCGGTCATTTGCCCACCCCCATCAGTTGCTTGCCCTCACGGACTGCATTGATGACCGCAAGGTCGTAGTCTTTTGGGGAGACGCTGACGCTCATGTGGCGCACTATTTCGCCGAGCTTCAACTCGTACACGATGTGCGTGCCATGCCGAAGACGACGGATGCGTATACCAGGAACCTCACGTTTGAGGTTTTTGATGATGGATCTGCAGTGCTTCATGCCATGTCCTGGGGCAGCCGGTGGCTGATGTAGGTCGGGAAACGCGGCTTGTCCTTCACGCCGTGGGTCATGTGCTTGAACTTGACGATGTGGTCGATGATCTGCTTCGGATTCTTGAAGTAGTGCTCGGCCTCGGTCACGGTCATCTCGCCGCTGCCCACGGTGATCTCCAGGCCCTTGGGGAACAGGAGCTTGCCGGTAATGGGGCAGTGGAAGTCGGCCAGCAGCACGCCCTGGATGGAGCCGACCTGACCGTTGGGTACCATGCCCGCTTTGGCGGACGAGCGTTCGGTGCGGCCTAGTGCGTTCTTTTTGGCCTCGTTCGTGTTGACCTCGCCCTCGGTGATGCCGGTTACTAGGATTTCAGCATCGGCCCAGGACTTCACGCGCCACAGCTCCTGGCCCTTCTGCGTAGCGCGGCCAGGTTTGTAGGGGGCATCCGGGTTGCGGATGATTACACCCTCATAGCCAGCGTCGAAGAACTCGCTGATGAGTAGGTCGAGCTGGTGACGGTTGATTGCGTCGTGCCTCTGCACGAGTTTGACGCGCTCGTCATGCAGATGCTGGACACGTCGGGCCAGATGCCAGTAGCGATCGTTGTAGGACTGGTTTACGGTACCGCTTGTAACTATGTCGAACACGTTCCACTGCAGGTCGGGCATCTCGGTCACACCTTGGAACCGACCCATGGCGCCCGTGGTCAGACTGCAGAGGCGGTTCGTACAGTTAGGTTTGGTGCCCAAGATCATTTCTCCGTCCAGGCCCAGGTATCGGTCACCACTGAAACGCTCCGTGATCCCGTAGCCCTCGAACGGTTTGAGACTACGTCCCGTGAGTGTGCCGTTGAGGTTCAGGGCGCGCACGCCGTCGATCTTGGGCTGCACGATGCAGGGGAACTTCACTTTTTCGAGGATCGCGTCTTCGGCGAGCTGGGGCTTGATGGTCATTTTTTACGAGCCTTCTGTTTGGTTTCGGGGCGGTTCATTACGACGTTGAGGATGCGCTGCGCTAGGGCGTCGTTCATAGATGCACGACGGATGACCACAGTGAGCAGGTCCGCAGCGTTCTTGATCGGGTTGCTGGCGGTCGGCAGCACCTGGACAATCCAACGTGCAGTGCGCATGTCAAACACGTCACATACCAACCAGCCGTTCGCAGCGGCTTGTTGTTTGTCTACTTCGGTCAGCATATCGGGCACAGATAAAAGAGTTCTAGCGGAAAAGAAGCCCGCCTAAGCGGGCCTTTGAGGTCATGAAGTTCTCCTGGTCATTGTCCGGGGCGCCCTCCTTTTTCTATGGACGATTGGCACCCGGTGCAACGGTAGTAGCCCAGCGCGACGCGTTGTGCAGGCACTTCGTTACCGCATTCGCACGTACCCGTAAAAATTTGTGGGTTTCGTGGTTCTGACCCAGGCCCGCTCTATACCGGCCAGAATTTCTGCCTCGATGTTTTTCTCGGCAGTGATGACAAAGTTCTCATCCATGTCCTTGAACTTCCCTGATGATCTCTTCTGCCAGCTCCTTGCGCGTGCGTAGGCATGCCAGAAAATCCTTGGCCTGAAAGGTTTGGTTCCAGGCCAATCCTGGGAGCCAGACCCCACCATCCTTACTACCGATGATGACCCCGACATTGCGGCCTTCCTCGTGCCTCGCGCGCAGCCATTCTTGTTGGAGAGCGGAAATCTCTGGAGACTTGCCGCTGACCAAGTCGATAGTTGTGTCTGGGCGTTTTGGTACCTCGATGAACTTGTATTCGATCCACAAGTCCCGGCCTTTGCCGCTGTACCAGACATCGGCGATACCGCTGTTATATGGGTTGTTGTTCTTCATCCGGTAGAGCTTCATCGGCAGGTGCTTATGCACACTGCTGATGAAATTGTTTTCAGGTCCACGGCTCATCGGCCCGTGCGTCCGTTGTCTTTGCTCATGAACACGACCTCGACGTTCAACCCCGATGCCATTTCGAGTTTGCGGCGCAGCACGCACGCTGGGCAGCCGCACCCTTTCTCGGGTTCGGATTCAGGCTTGATCCCGGCTGCGGACTCGTTGAACGCCTTGCGCAGCGCGTCGCCGAGGTTGGGCGCTTGTTCTTTCGGTGCCAGCTTTTTTCCCTGATGCTGCTCTTTTTCCAGACGTTGCTCCACCAGACGGATGTAGCCAATGATGTCGTGCCACGAGTCGATGTAATCCGGGTCGCCGTTGAGGATGCGGCCGATCTTGTGGGCCGTCATCTCCAGCGCTTCCTTCTGGTCGGCCTTCAGGGCGTCCCAGTTCGGGGTTTCCTGCATGACTGCCTTCAGGTCCTGCGTGATGAAGGCGTGGTCCTCGAAGTCGCCGTAGCGAGTACCACGTTCATTGAGTGTCTTGTCGATGTTGCTCATGCTTTCGCTTTCATGTTGGTGATCGTTCCGCCGAACAGAGCGGCGTGGATGGCGCAGACCGTCTGGGCCTGCTGGTATGCATCGGACAATGCGTTGTGCTTCACGCCCAGGGCGGAGGTGCGGATGTCCTTGGCACCGGGGAGGTTCTTGTAGGTACGGAAGCAGCGGCTGTTCCAGAACTTCCAAGGCGTTTCGAGCTGCACCTGGTTGTAGGCGTGGGCCAGCATCGGGAGGTCGAAGTCAGCACCGTTGCTCCAGACGGTATAGTCGTCCGAACCAATCCAGTCGCTCAGTTCCTGTAGAGCGTCGGGTAGGGCCAGCTTGGATTCATGGAACACATTCTGTGCCGCGGTTTCCTGTTTGAGCCACCACAACAACGTGTCTTCCTGGATGCGACGGCCGTAGTCCAGATTGCTTTCGATTGAGATGGAGGCATAGAACCCCGAGTCATCGACCGTACCAGTAGCGAGGTCGAACTTGCATGCGCCGATAGACATGATGACCGCGCTAGCTACGGTCCCCAATGTCTCGAGGTCAAGCATGATGTGTTTCATCTGTTCTCCTGGAGGGAAGGTAGAAGATGGACGACGGCATTTAGCGCCGTCGTCCCCCATCCACGCTGGATTACGCCGTGGTTGCGGGCTGCAGGGCGGCCAGCTTGGCGTTCAGCTTTTCGGCGCCCTTGGCTGCAGCGGCTTCTGCCTTGGCCTTCTTCGCGAGAGCTGCGTTCAGCGCCTTAGCGGCAGCGGCGGCAGCCTTCTCAGCAGCCTTCACGTCGGACGCGAAGGGGGCCAGAGCCTCCTTCTGGGCCTTCAGTGCGGCTTTGATGCCCTTGATGGCGGACTTGACTTCGGCGGGGGACAGGGTCTTCTTGGTGGCCATGGAAATACTCCTTGTGTTGGCGTTGATAGAGAAACGAAATGGCCCCGAAGGGCCGGGAGGGGAACAGGGTTAGCGGCGTGCGGCGACGCCAGGTTTGCGAGCCACAGCGCGTGCTGCAGGCTTTGCGGGGGCCTGGCCATAGCCAGACACATCGGGTTCAGCTGCCAGCAGGTCACGCGCTTCAGCCTGACGGTTGAAGTGGACTTCGAGGTTCTCGTTGGGGCGAGGGTTGCTGAACGTCAGGGACGCGAAGGTCTCGGCTTCGTTGAAATCGACCTCAGCGATTACGGCCACGGGCGGCATGCCGAAGGTGCGGTTCACAGCACCGACGAAACCGTCGAACCCTTTGATCGCTGTAGGCGACACGTTGAGGATCCATAGCGGAGTGTTCTCATCAGCGTCGGGCGGCAGCACGGCCAGCGCGCGCATGTTCTTGCACGCCTTGCCCTTACCAGCCGAGCCGAACTGGTTCTGTTCGCAGCCTGAGCAGGTATCGCATTGCTTGTTCGGGCTGTTGTCGCTGGGCACCAGCATCTTGGGCTCCGGGTGGATGGCGAAGCACGCCGGCGGCGAGATGTTGTTCGGGTCGTACGCACCCTCGTAGTAGAGGTTCTTCGACACGAAGTCCACGATCACCAGGTCGAGCGGGCCGTCCACCTTGCTGCCATCGGGCAGCTGGAACTTCTTGTCCTGCGTGATCTTGATGTTGACACCGGAGGGCGGAGCCGTACGGTCGGCCATCGCCGCGGCCTGTGCGCGCAGTTGCTCCTGGATGGAGACGATTGCACCGCCGGCAGGCTTCTTCACCGCGACCGCAGTCGAGGTCTTCTTAGCAGGGGCTTTGGTTGTTGCCATGATTGTCTTTCAGAGATGATCGAACCCGATTACAGGGAACGGAGGTTGAGGCGCTTCTTGGTAAAGGCTTCCGCGCCGGGGACTTTCTTGCCCATTTCGAGGAGTTCTCGGTAGGCTGGATCAGACACGCGACGCTGAAGCAGCTGCGTGTTCTTGGTCTTGAGGATGAATTTCCACAGCTCGTCCCAGTCGGTGACGTGGGCTACTGTGTTGGAAGTGATGGAGACACCGGCGTGCTTGCCGGTCATCTTGTCGACGCCGTTGGCTTCCATGTCCTCCATGAGCTCGGCTTCGATGGTGGCGAGCTGACCGTCGAGGTCCTTGATGGATGCTTCGAGGCTGCGCTTCTTCTCGCGGATGTCCCACATCTTGTCGATCTGGGCACCAAGCGACAGCTTGGGTTTACGTGTGGCTGTAGTGGCCATTGAGTTGCTCCTGGTTGCCGCGTACGGCGTCATTCAAAGCGGAGAAAAATAAAGCGCTTTGAGCGCATTTCTCTGTACTGAGTTTACTTCATCTTCCCTCCATCGCAAAAAGATATTCGATCAATCGGCGAAAAATTCTTCGACTTCTTCGACGATGAGCTTCTCATCGTCGAGGTTGCTGAGAATCCAGTCGACGACTTGTTCGTCGTCGGTCAGATAGTCGTGCTCCACCTCCAGATCGTTATATAACCCACTGGCGAGTCTGTTGAATTCATCCTCAATCTCGGATTCGAGGGCTGCGAGGTCCGCCTCACTTGGTGGGAGGTAGGCGATGTTCCAAGCATGGAAGCGCAGCGGGTCTTCTTCCTCATCATGCGGATTCTCTGGAGCTTCCAGTTCGCTGTTTATGGACATGTTGTTGCCGTACGAATGTGTGGATGAAGCGGTCCAGTTGCATTCGTGCGCCCAAAAAGCCCAGTCCTCCTTGCCCAGAGTGGCGAGGAATTTAGGCCAGTCCGACACGTACCCCTCGAAGTAAGCGCCATCGCCCTGGCTCCAGAACCCGGAGAAATAAATGTTTGGGTCCTGCCAGGTCTTGCCGTTCATCAGCTTGACCTCGTGTGTACTGACTGTAATGCCGATTTCTGTGAGTTGTTCCGCAAAGTATTCGAACAGGCTGTCCCACCAGTCGTGCTCGACGTTGACGTTACGATACTTTTCGAGGAGATCGTCCCGACGTTCTTCGCTGAGCGCGAGCCAGCGGGGGTCTTCAAGCGCTGTGGTCATAGGGGTTCTCCGGTGAGGCGGTGTAGGCCGTTGGCGTAGACCTTGGCTTCCTCAAGTACTTTGTGTTTGACTTGCCCCTCGAATACGGCCCCGTTTTTGAAAGTGATCGTGTAGACCGGCCGGGGGTCCATCCATCCAGCGATCCATACAAACCCTCTAGCGTTGGGGGCGAGGAGTGCGACACTTCGCTTGAATTGGTCGTGTTCGTTCTCTGCGATAACCGCCATACTTACCTCACTTGGAATAATTTGCTGCCCAACCTCCTTCGGCAGCGAGTGGGATGTCAGGGCACCAGGGTAGTGGGGTAGTCATGCATTTGTACATGAACTCGTAGCACTTCTGTGCGTCCTTCGTCTTCGGATGGGTGACACACTCGTCGTGTGTTGTCATGACGACCTGGTACTTCTTGTCGATCATCAGCATCTGCTCGGCAACGATGATGCGGGCCAGGGCCTGCACTAGGTTCTCGCACAGCAAACCACCGTAGATCTTCTTGCGGATGTCGCCGGAGCGATAGCTCCATTCGTCCCAACCTTTTTCACCGGTGGCTTTCTTCAGCTCGGGGTACTTCAGCGTCAGCCCGTTGGGCAAGCGGATGTATTCGTGGCCGATCTCCAGGCACTTGTAATAGATTGGCAAAGCATTGGGGTTGGCCATGTGCTCGATCCATCCGGCGCATGTCTTCCAGCCCTCAGCGATCTTGTAGTTCTGCCGGCGGTAAAGATTCACGATACGGTGGCACTCCTCGATGGAGAAGTACACAGGTGGGCCGCCCAGGGCGCCCTTGGCCAGCGTGATCTGGAACTTCGGTGCGCCCATTTGGTAGCCCAATCCGAGGACGCAATTAAGAATCAGTACGTTCGAGGTAGTAAACCGGCGACGAGGGCCTGCGTTGGCTATGTCATAGACGCGAGCTTGGCGGCGATGGAGCGCCAGTTCTTGCGTTTGTTGTGCACGCTCTCCTGCGCGTGTTCCAGTATCTGCTCGCCTGTCAGTCCCCGCTTGGCCAGGCGTCCAGTGTTGGTCCTGGATAGAGGGCTGGGGAACGCATCCAAGAGTATCCACTGCTCCCGCCACATGATCTTCGCTGTATTGCGTCGGTTCTGGGTGTTCTCCTTGCGCGTCGCTAGCCTCAAGTTCCCCGGCTCGTAGTTCCCGTCGTTGTTCTTCCGGTCGATCTCCACATCCCTGTAGTCCTTGTGTGGCAGGTTTGTAGACACCCACTGGATGAATTCCATCCTGGTCTCGAATAGACATTTGATTCCCCGGCCACCGTAGCTCTCCCAGTGTTTGTGGGTCGGGTTGCTGCATCGTGCCAGGATCGCGTCGTACCGCCGACCCAGCACTTCCGCATGGGGTATCGGGCGTCTGCCGTTCTTCAGGAACGAGGTCGTTTTGCCGTTCTTCAAGTTGTTGAGATACGTCAGCTTGGTAATACCAGTCAGCGCGCATCGTGCCTTGACGTACGGAGAGCCGTTTACGCGGTGTATCTGCGACGACGTGATCGTCACAGAACCGAAGACCGCGCCCTTCAGCTCCGGTACGTTGGAGCCGAGCCATTTCGGATGCTGCCTGCCAGAGCGGAAGGACCCGTCCGCATTCCGTGAAGACTTCGTGGTCCGGGGTTGCTGTGAGTCCGTCATAGGTGATTACTTCCTGGATGCCTTGGTCAATGAGGCCGTCATGGCGGACCCATTCTACTCCATCCCATAACCTATCTTCTAAAGATATACGATTTATCGGTACTAGACCGCGATGGGTCAAGACGAGTTCGCCCTCCGCAATACACACCTTACCGACGAAACGCTCCATCTTGTCGTCCGTGGTGATCTCGCGGCCGTAGACACTGTCCCCGAAGCGGCAGTAGGCGTCGCGATTGAGGCCCCGGGCGACGCCCTTGGACTTGTCCCACTTGTCGGCTACACGGAATGCATCCAGGAGGTCGTGCTGTTCCCACAGCCAGCCGTTGACACGGGCTTCGATCTGGCCGGAATCGACCACAGAGATCTGGTGCCCCGGTGCAGCCTCGATGGCGAGGCGTAGTTCGCCGCCCCGTTTGAGGTTCTGCATATTCATCTTGTTGTTGCCACCCCAGCGCAGTGTGTGCGCCCGCGCATAGGCGTAGCCCACCGGCAGGCTCCAGCCGTTGGCTCCTGCTCTCAGGAAGCGTTCGGCCCGGGTGATGTTCGTCGTGGATTTGACCGCGATGCGAACGTCGATGAGTTGCTGCCACCGCGCAGCGATTGCAGCGGCCTTGAGCACGCAGCCTGGATCGTTGGGGTCGAGGTCTGGGCGGATCTCGAATACCTTGTCGGGCAGACTGATGAAGTCCAGGTCGTCCTTGGCGAACGCGTAGCTCCACTTGTCCTCGTCGGCGACCAGTATCTTCTCGGCAAGCGACTTCTTGATGTAGGCCGGGCTGACCTTCCTCGGTATGCAGTTTTCAGGCAGGCCGGCGTCAATCAGTAGCTGCTTGTATTTCTCGTTGCTGCCAACGATGCGCTTGACGATGAGCATGTCGCGTTCTTTGCCCTCCAGCGCGCGCTCGGCCGTCTTCTTCAGTACGGTCTTGTCGTTGTAATACTGACTTGTGTCCAGCAGTGAGAGCATGAGTTCTTCGCGGTGGGCAATCTCGCGCTCGTACTCCGCCTGTACGCGGGGGATGTTGAGTTTCAAGACGGGGGCGCAGAACATACGCGCAGTCATATGGACCAGCTCCATCTCCGAAGCAGGGAATAGCGGGTGCATCGCGGAGAAGATGCGGAACATCTCGTCCACATCATTCACGCAATATTCGCTGGAGCGTTTCCAAAGGGGCTTGTTGGCAAACAGCTCTTTGAAGCGGATGCCCTTCATGTCTTCGACGCCGCCTTCGATTTTGCCGTGTCCTTCGTAGAAGACAGATACCTCGTCCAGACCAGCGCCGATCTCGTTGCTGTGCAGGCCCCGTGCCATGCTCATCGTGCAGTGGTACTTCTTCGGGATGATGCCGTAGTGATGACTCAGGATAAACCCGTCGAATTGCACGTTATGGCAGAGCAGGCTGTGGGTGGTCCAGTTGATCTTGGCCAGCTCAGTTTTGATCTTGTTGCCAGGTATCAGCTTGGTCTTCTTGCGACCAATTTTGATGGCGACCATCAATGCTTCGAAGCGCTCGTCTCGGACGTATTCCGAGGTCGACAGTTTCGAGAGCGTGTAGTCGGTGTCGTAGTATGTTTCGAAGTCCAGCGAGACCAGGCGGTCCCAGTCGATGTCGGCCGGAACGATCGTCGGGGCGAAGGCAGTCTGCACGGACGCCGCGGGCTTGACGCGAGGTGTGGTCTTCCGGATAGCAGAGGCCCAGCTCATTGCGCGTTCTCCTTAGCCAGGAACTCCTCCAGGCGACGGATGCGCATACGCTCGTATTCAGTGATCGCCTGGGCATAGTCGCGTGCAGTCTGCGCGCTGAGTATTCCTCGACGGGCTTCTTCGAGTTCAGCCTTGGCGCGCTCGATGGCGCTGGGCGCACGGAAGTATTCACGGATGAAAGTAATCATAGTGCGAAGAGGTCCAGAAGGTTGGTCATTCGTTTTTGTTTGGGCATCAGAATCTCGTGGTACACACGCTCGTCTTGCGTGTCCTTGGCGAGGATCGTGATGACCTCGGTCTTGTTTTTCTGCCCGATGCGGTGCTGACGCTTGGAACCCTGCTCAAACAGCTCCAGATCAGCGGTCGGAGAAGCCCAGATGGTGGTCGTACCGCGCGTGAATGTCAGCCCATGAGCGGCAGACTTGGGGTGAGCGAAGATAGTCTGCAGCATGCCGGCCTGGTACTTCAACACCAGGGCCTCACGTTCGCGGTCGCTGATACCGCCGTCGAGCACTGCGTAGGTGATCCCGCGTTTTTTGGCTTCGGCCACCATGGCGTCGCGCTGGTGCTTCCAGTGGAAGAACACTAGGCTGTGCTGGCGCTCCTCGACCAGGTCCAGGATCATCTTGTAGCGGCCCTCGTCGATCAGATGGTAGGTCTCGGGATTCTCATAGACCGCGCCCGAGGCCACCTGGAGCAGCTTGCCCAGCACCACGGCTGCGTTGACCGCTGTGATGACGGCACCCTTGTTTTTCTGGTTCTTGAGTACCAGCATCTGCTGTTCTTGGAGTTGGTCATATGCCTTGCGCTGCTTGGGCGGTAGCTCGTACTCCAGGGTGTAGCGGTGGCACTCGGGCACGTCAGTGCAGTCCTCGAACTTGTGGCGGATCACGATGTCCTGGATCAAACCGAACACGGCTTCCTCGGCACCGTCCTTGTCAGTCCACTGAATGGCGTGGGCGCTGTGCCCGACCTGGGTTGGTTCGCACACCGTGTTGCGGAAAGCGAAGAACGATTTGCCCAGGCGCCGGCCGCCGTCGAGTAGTAGGACCTGGTGCCACACGTCCGTGATGGAGCGGCCGTTGGGGGTACCCGTCATAGCCCGACGGTACTTGAAGTGCTTGGCGATCTTGGCCGCCGCCTTGCTGCGCTGGCTGGTGGCGTGTTTGTAGGCGCTCGATTCGTCGATGATGAGAGTGTCGAACTTCTTGAAGAAGCTGTCCTTCTGCTTGGCCAACCACTTCACTGCGTCGACGTTGGTGACGTAGACATCAGCATCCTGAGCGAACATCTCGCCCCGGTCAGCGGCGGTGGCCACCGAAACTTTGATGCTGGGAGCGAATTTCTTGAAGTCGTTGAACCAGGTCGAACGCAGTAGGGAGCGGGGCGCCAGCACGAGCGCGCAGCCGCCTTTCTTCTTACAGCGGCGCTCAAAATCCCAGATAGCTACTGCCGTTTTCCCTGTGCCCGGGTCGCTGCAGTCAAAGACTTCGGGGGTGGTGAGCGCATGGGCGAGGGACTTTTTCTGATGCGCGAAGGGTTTGTTCATGAGGTACACCGGAGGAGAGTAGAGATGTGTCGCCGGAGCATTTGGAACCGGGCAAACTTCAGTTGGGGGTTTGCGGCTTCCTGCATAACCTCGGGCGCTAAAAACTCTCCGCGCAGGCGCAGTATGCCGATGTCGACGATCAGTTGGGGGCGGCCAGCACGGATTCGACGGCGGCGTTGAGCAGCGTTCATAGTGGTTCCAGCAGACGAATAAAGGTCCCGGCGTGTGCGTTACCTGGCCGGGGCAGGTTGGAGGTCCCTAGAGCGCGGAGGTAGGTTCTCCGGTGGGCGCTTGTCGGCACAGGGTTATCCAGACGCACCCGTAGTCCCCCGCGAAATGCCCGCTCCACCAGCGGTGTCGTGGATTACTTGCGTTTGGGTTTGGAGGGCATCTGGATGCCTTCCTGGCACTGCCTGCCGTTCCAGGGGCCGTACGCGCACCACTTACAGCTATGGACATTCGGGTTCGCGGGGAAGTCGGTACATGTGGTCAACTTATGCCCGCGACGGTCGAAGTTGCTGCGGTACTTGAGGCCCTTCTCGCGCGTGAAGCTCATGCTGGTGATGTTCTCGCCAGGTTTCTGGTCGAGGTACCAGAGTTCGGTGGTGACATGCTCCAGTCGCGGGTAGCGCAGGAATGTTACGAGCTGGTAGAGTGCTAGCTGCTCGCCGTGCTTGATTTCGTTGCCGAATTTGCGTCCGGTCTTGAAGTCGATCACGGTGGCGTGCGTGGGGCTGTGCATGACCATAGCGTCGAGCTTTAAGCGTAGCCAGGCATCTTTCCATTCGGCGACATTCCACTCCCGGTCCATGCCCCACTCGCCCTCAAGGCTGACCAGGCCGTCTTTGTACATCACACGAAGAAGTTCGATGTGGTGTTCGAAATAGAGCTCGGCTTCGGGCGCCAGTGTGGGGTTGGTACCGTTGATGTACAGCTCGCAAGACTCGTGGATGCGGGTGCCGCGGTCGTTGGCGTGCTCGGTCTTGCCGGGTGGGAGAGGGCGCTCTGGCTCGGGGATCTTCTGGTCATGCTTGAGCCAGAACAGCTTCTTACATTTCTCGAAGTCGTTGAGTTTCGAGTAGCTCCATGACGGGTTGGCCATTTCGTGTTCTTTCTCGTTCAAAGGAGAACGATTATGCCGCAGGATTCAGCCGGGGGCGGATGTCCTTTGCTTCACGATTGAAGCCGACCTCGACGCTACGGATCGGGTAGGCTAAGTCATATGCGTCCGAGCCGTGGTAACGCGATTCGATGTCGTCATATTCATCGCCGACACGGACAAAGGCCGCGTCGATGTTGCGGCGGGGGTCCTCAGGCCCCGTGCTATCAGGACCCTCGCCGAGCTCGAGGGCCTCGACGAAATGACCCCATATCGCTTCGAGCGCTGCGACATCTGAATAGCTGGCATACCATTTGCAGTTGTCGTGCAGGAACAAGATGGCGAAGTCCTTATTCCTGTTGTCCTCGATCAACGTCAGTTCGTCCAGGGCTTGTTTGCGTGCCTCGTCCCCGGTCAGTCGTAACGTAGCGAGTTCGGCGAGCAACCATTCTTTCGGCGCGCGGATAGCCATGCAGACGTCTGAGTAATACCCCATATCAAGCTTCTCCTAGATGTAGTGCGATTACCGCAGGTAGTAACAAGATTGCTGCTTGGGAGTCTGATATTCGTGCTATCCCTTTTACAGCCTCTGGTGTGAGGTCGAGCAGGTGCGCACAATCATCCCAAGCGACGAAGGCGGATACAGCGCTCCAAGCAACGCTCCAAGCAGCGTTCCAAGCAGCGTCCTCAGCAGTGTTCCGAGCGGCCTCCCAAGCAGCGTTCCAAGCATCGCCTCGATTAGCGTTCCAAGCAGTCTCCCAAGCAGCGTTCCAAGCAGCGTTCCAAGCAGCGTTCCAAACATCACCCCAAGCAGCGTCCCAAGCAGCGTCCCAACGTGTAGGGTTTTTTGTCATGTGCTCCAAAACACGGTCGATGTGTAGTGCACTAGGGAGACGTGCCCATGAGCTCATATCAGACCCCTTCGAGTTCTTTGGTCGATTGTTTCTTCGGGTGCTTCAGCAGGACCGTGCCTTCCTCGATCATGGGTGGGTTGTATGGTAGGTGGTCGTATACCCCACTGATTGTGTAGAGTTCGGCCCGACAGTATTCGAGGGCTGCTTTGATGTTGGGAGAGCCACAACGGAAATAATGACTGTGGATGAGATCGTGCGAGCCCTCGTGAATCGCGCGGGCCAGTTCGACTTTGTCGTAGAGTCGGCGCGTGATTTTGAAGTCGGCCTCGGGGGTGCCCAAGATGCGCCAAGTTTTCACGGCCATCTCCAAGTTGTGTCGGGCACGGGCCATGACTTCTCGTCGGCGGGCGGGGTCAGGGGTTTTCTCGCGGGTGTCGCCGAGCAGCGTATAAGTACCGTCTTCGAAGATACGTACGCCGGATGTGATGCCCGATACAGTCCGCCCAAAGCACTCAGCCTCGTAGCGTTTGCCGTGCTTGATGGTCGAGGCGAGCGTGCAGATGTTGACCATGTAATCGGCGGGGGCATTGTGTATGAGGCGGTCCCTGGTGGTCAGCCACGCTCCTGCCTTCGTAGGGATCAGGACGTCGACGTGGTCCCGCTCAAAGAAGGCGATGGTCTCGTCACGGTAGTTCAGCATGATCCGGCTATGCGCTGGTTCAGCCCACGCAGTCGCAAAATGGTTGGAAAAAGCATACACCCCGGAACTTTCTAGACGGACCGCGAATTTCTCGAACGTGATAGAGGGAGGAGTAAATGTGCTCATGTCAGTCGTTGACGTTGATGTGGATGGTGCTGCCGAATGCGGCTTTCTGGTCGGTGGTACATACCCAGAGCGTGGGGTACTCAGGCGCGGCGAAGGTGTGGTCCCCATAGAGGTCGGTCAAATAGACCAGGGCTTCGGGGCGTAGACCCTCTTGCTCGACATAATCGAACACCGGCTTGAACGCTGTGCCGCCGCCACCGTGCATCTCGAATTTCAACTCGTCGTGTTGACCAAACTGGTCGACGTGGTTGACTTCTGAGTCGCAGTACACGACGTGGATGTTGGCAGGGCGGACTGCTGCAGCGATGGCTTTGATCTCGGCGCCGAACGCGTTGAGTGTCTTCTGGTCGATGGAGCCGGAGGTGTCGATGCCTATTACGATGTCGCCCATGCTCTCATCGTACAGGCTGGGCATGTATAGCCCAGCGGCCAGGTAGCGGCGGTTGGGTCGGGCCCAGCTGTAATCGTCCTTACTGATCTGGGTGATGAAGTGGCGCAGCTGGTCGCGCCAATCGACCTTGGGCTTGGCAGAATCTTCGATGAAGCGCTTGAGCGCCCCCGGCATGTTGCCGGCTTGCTTGGCCATCTGGGCCGCCTGAATGGTGGCGATCTTCCATTCCACGGCGTTCGATTCTGATTCGGAGGAGATGCCAGGCAGAACTTCGTCGAGCGCTCCGCCAGGTTCGCCTGGGCCTGGGGCTTCATCCCCGTCCGGTGGGTCGGGCAGCATGTTGTAGATTTCGTCAGCCGACATGCCGGCGTAGTTTTTGCTGAGCAGCCAGTTCTTGCCGATCTCGAACCCAGCTTCTTCAAGGATCAGGTTGATGGCGTAGTCTCCGGCCTGATTCCATTTCTTGGGGTTACGACCGTTGAGGCGCGTCATGTGGTCGAGGGCGCAGTGCATGACTTCGTGGGCCACAGCGCTGCGGGTCAGGCTGTCTGTGAGTTCCTCACGTACGAAGGTCGGGTTGTAGAACATGTGCTTGCCGTCGACGGCGAGTGTCTTGATGTCAGTGCGCTCGACCAGGCGCAAGCGTAGAGCCAACGTACCGAAGAAGCCCTGCCCTTTGTTGATGAGTAGTTGTGCGCGCGCAGCGGTCAGCTTTTTTGCGGCGATGGGGTCTGTGATGATGGACATGATTTGACCTTTACGAGTTTCTTGTTCAGTTCGAAGCTGCGTTATGCTGACCTTCTGTGATCCCGTGGGCGCGCTCTCCGTCCCGTAGGCCAAGGCGATACCAAGCCAAGCAAGTACGATCGCTAGCCTTCAACTTGTACCCTTCACGGAAATGTTCGGCGGTGATAAGCGCTTCAACTTGTTCATCCGTCAGCGGCTTGCGCACAACGGGCTGTGGAGCTGCTGCGAGCATTGCGTTGTACGCATCGGACAGGCTGCTGTATGTGTCGGCAAGGCTGCTGTTCGGTGGCACCCACATTGCTGACAGCATTTCCGGAGTTGGCTCAATCGGCACCAGCGCATACCCTGCGGGCACAGGCGGCGTGCCCCACTTGGCAAGCACTGCGCGGGCGATTGTCCGGAACTCGCTGAGCGTGACGAAGTTCAGCCGCCCGCTGTTTGCTTGCCGCAGTT
>ERZ650311.332-NODE-332-length-31155-cov-12.927235_pt1 | contig 31155 bp, 34 predicted proteins | sample MGYA00376247_ERZ650311 | MGnify/ENA primary metagenome ERZ650311 (study PRJEB26733, sample SAMN07839324) | wastewater metagenome | biome: small river; feature: stream; material: water | place: USA: North Carolina | collected 2016-07-28 ...
CAATCTTCACGTGCCACATCCGCAGCAAGTCGAGCGGCCGGCGGCGATAGTGCTTTTCGGCCAGCGCGGACGGCTTGTGTCCTTGAATCTGAGCCACCACGCCAACGGGGCATTCCACCCACTCGGACAGCGTGCCGAAGGAGCGGCGCAGGCCGTGCAGGGACAGCGCCGGCAGGCCGGCGGCGGTCAGTGCCTTGTTATGGGGAATGCGCGGCTCTTGGAGCCTTCCCGATGCGGCGGTGAGGCTTGAGAACACCCATTCGTTGCGGCGCGGCAACGCGGCCAGCAGCGCGGCGACATAGGGCGGTAGCGGAATGGTGCGTTCGCCATCGACCTTGTCCTTGATGGTCATCGACTTCCACTGAAAATCGAGGTCTGTCCAGGCAAGCCCGGCCAGTTCTTCCCGGCGCGCGCCGGTCAGGAGCAAGGTTTGCAGGTAAGCGGCGTGCACCGGGTTCGCCAGCTTGCGGATGTGCTCGAACCACAGCGGCAACTGTTCGCGTTGCAGACAATCATCCTTGGCGGATTTCCGTGGTAATTCGTCGCGGGCCATACGGGACGCGCAGGCGTCGGCATGAATCTGGTCGCGAAGCTCGGGGCGGTCGGCGCACCAGTTCAGGAAGGCGCGCAGGCGGACGAAGGCGTTATCGGCTTGGGTCGGTCGGTGGGCGGCTTCGTCCCTGAGCCATGCGCGCACTGTGTCGGCGTCAATCCTCGCCAATGGAAGATTCAGCAGGGGCAGGAGCGCGCCGGGTAGGGTTGTGTCGCCTTCGCCTTTCTTCCTGCCTCGGGTCTTGGGCTTGCCGCCGGGGTCGCTCAGGCGCTGATGGTCCAGGAGCGTGCGCGGGCTCCATTTCGGCCGGCGGGCGTCGAGGTAGGCGGCCCAGGCGTCCAGCGCGGGCGCTTCCACGCGTTCGGCTTCGTGTCTGGCAGCTTCGACCGCTAAGGCCTTGGCCTCAATGGCGGCGCGTTTGTCGGCCTTCTCTTGGCGCGGGTCTATCCCCTGGTCAATCAGCGTTTGCAGGCGGCGGGCTTCGGCGCGGGCGGCATCAATGCCCCAGGCGCGCACGTCGCCAATTGTCAGGCGTAGGGCCTTGCCGTTAAGGCGGCTTTGGAAGATGAATCCGCGCGCCTCGCTGCCGGGTGTTGCACGCACTGCGAGGCCGGGCGCTTCCGTGTCCCACAGGAAGGCTTGAGCGGTGCCGGTCGGGCATTCAAATTCGCGGATGCGGCCGGCGGTCAGCTTGTTGCGTGCCATGTTCAAGTTCTCCGTGTAAGCGGCTCATGTAAGCAGCTTGTAAGCGGATTCTAGAACATGCTTCAATTTCGTTCAACGTCAAAAATGGATTGAATCCTTATTTTTCAGCAACTTATATTTTTAAGGGAACACCCTTCAACGTCAAAAAACCCCGTCTTTTGCGCACTTGTAATGCGAAGGTCGAGGGTTCGATTCCTTTCACCGGCACCAGATTTATCAAGCACTTAGGCCAATCCGCGAGGGTTGGCCTTTTTGCTGGGGTTACGCCGGGGTTACGGCTCCCCCTGAAATCATCGTTCGGGCGGCGTTTGGATCGCATCAAAACGGGATGCGTCCTTGCCCATGCAGGGTGTCGGTGTAACCGCCAGTCAGAAACGAAAAACCCGGCACTTGGCCGGGTCTGGCGGTGTCTTCGCTCATGGCAGGCCTGCCGGACGGTGCTGGCTACCGCCTTCCAGGCCCACGTTTAGAACGGAACCTTCGACACTGGGCTGAATAAGGCGGTTTGAAACCGGAGTATTCCCGGCTTCGGGCGCTAGCTTGCCAGCCACCTTATCGGCAGGTGACAGACTCCGCGATCATCACCTTCGCGCCCTTCAGTCAAAGGCGCAGACGCAACCAATCCGTGAGCCGACGTGCCGATTCTCTGTCTTCCGTACACCGCACCCCGACTTTGCCGCAAGGATTTCCTTTGCCATCTAGTGCGGCAACAACGAAGCCCACCCAGCCCTGCGCATACGCTTCGCCCTCCAGTGTGCGGAGCGCCCACGCGACACTCCGAGTATCGCTTGCACGCTGCGCTTCTTCGGCCTTTGCCTTGCGCATCCGTTTCATGCGAACGGCGCGAAGCGAGCCGACGCCGTTGGGGAGCCTGCCCCGTCGAGGATGTTGGATCACCGGGGCCTCAAGCAGGCGCGGGAATGCAATGACTTGCGCGTTCATCAAGCAACCCTCCCTGCGAAGACGGTACGGTAGGCCAGAGCTGGGCTAGCGACGAGGCGCAGAGTACGGTAAAGGCTGAAATGGGTCGGGGTGCTCATTGCCGCACCTCCCGCAGTTCGTCGAGGATCGCCGCAACGGCGCTTGCACGGCCTTGATTGAAGGCTTTGGCCTGCCCTGTCTCAACAGTGGCGAGCTGCTCGGCTTCGTGCAGCATGGCCTCAAAGCGGGCGATGGCGGGGGCTAGCATTGGCGTGACTGCGGTGCTCATGATTGCACCTCCTGCGTCTTGCTGCGCACAGCCTCACTGCGCATGTTCAGCGTGTGTTGCGCATCTTCGCCCATTTCGACAAGGCTGAAGATCAAGTCGAAGGTGTTGGCCGCATGAAAAAGGAGGTGAGGCACATCATCGTGAGTCGAGAGACTGCCTGTGCCTCCCTCATCGGAATTGACCAAGCAGCCAATACCCATGAACACGTCTCTTGCTTCAAGCGCCATGTCTTTGGCGAAGCTGGTTGCGCCTGCCATCGCTTTGAGGTCGTCGTCTGTCAGGTTGGATGAAGCGCGCTGTTGGAGGATGCGGAAAATTTGCTGAATGCTGTTCATGCTGCGCCCCTCCCAGCCGTGCCACGAATCGAGGCAAGGACTCCCGTTAGCTGCTGAATCTCGTTGGCGGCAGAAGCGCAAGCCCCCATGTAGATGTCTTGCCGTACTTCGTTCATTTCCCGGAAATGTTCGCCGGCCTCGCCGAATGTCAGCGCAAGCATTGCATCTAGCTGAGTCTGTCGCGCATGCAGTTGATCGATGATGTCGATTTCGCTGGCGTCCGGCGAAAGGCAATAAATGTTGGCTGCGGCGGTGAAACCCATCGGGAGGGCGGGAGAAGCGGCTTTGGTTGCGGTGGTCATGGCTAGTGCTCCATAGCTTGCGGTCTAAATTTCCGCTCCCCGTCGCCAAACGGGGGGGCGGAACCGTGTTGGGTTGGCGAACCGGGCTATGGGACCGGCAGACCTTTCGGTCTCCCAACACGGCCCGCCCATTGAACAGGCGTTACCGTGCTGCCGACGTGAAAAAACCGCGACTGTGCGCGGCCTCATCGGCCATAGCTTACGGGTCGCCAAACCCGTATCGCCTCTGTATCAGCGACGGATGCAGTATCCTTTCAGCATGGCTTGTCCGTCAAGTGATATGAATTTTTCAATTACCCCGCTGCATAATCTAGAGTATCAATCCACCGTGCGTTCACCAGATCGCAGATGGATTGCAACCGCCCTAAATCTTGAGGCACAGTCACTCGAAAGGCTAACTAATGGCACCGGAGCTGTCACCAACCCTTGCTGCCGCATGGGACATCCTTGCAGCAGCCAAAGGCGCGATGCATGTTTCAGACATCGCCGCAGAGGCGATGCGCACAAATCGCAACCTGCAGCTTTCTCAGGAAGAGTTTCAAAAGAAACTGATGGGTGCTTTGGCTGCGAATGTCAAAACAGCCTCCCCATCGTTCGCAAAAGTGCCGAGCAAAACCGGGGGCTTCAGGAAAGGGATTTATCGACTAAAGGCAAGCAGAGCAAGGAAACCTGCCCAAGTAGCGCCAGAGCCTGTAACTCCAGTCAGTACCAACTTCTTGGGCAAGGCAGGGGAATACTCGGTTATGGCTGAACTGCTTTACCGCGGGTTCAACACTTCGCTGATGGCTGTCGATGAAGGTATCGATATTGTTGCGTCACGAAACAATGAGTATTTTCACATCCAAGTTAAGACTTCCTCACAGAGCGTGAACGGGAAGTACTCATTTTTCATCAAAAATACGGCCTTTGATGCGAACAACGGGGGGAAGGTCTTTTACATTCTAGTGATGCGGAGTAACGAGGGTATCGTCAGATTCGCGGTCATCCCGAGTACGCAGCTCACTATCCATCGTGAGACTGGGATAGTAGGCGGGGCGAACGGTATCAGCTTATTCGTGACGCCCGATGAGAAGGGCCGCTCATTCACCATGAACAAAGGTCAGAGCATCGACCAGTTCATTAATAATTTTGGGTTGATCCGGTAACGCACCATTACCGAAATGTCAGACCCGATGACGCAGGGCAGGCTAAGGGGCGGCAGGTCACAATTGCGCGTGCGCTTTCCTGTGCGCGTTGCCGGCTGCCTTGATGCAAGGCCAAGCCGCCGATTCCTCCGCCGATTGACCGCCGATTCTGCATTAACCAAACCATTAACCAGCGGATTCGGCGCTAACCAACCGCGCTAACTCGGGCCTCGCTAACCGTCGGTACGCAGTTCAGTACGCAGGGAATCGGCGGTTCTTGATTCACATCGCAGTCATGTCCATCCATCCCAGGCGGTGCAGGATGCCCCTTTATCATCCGGCAGGCGTCGAAGCGGATGCCCGGCTGTGTAGGCGTGGGGCAGATCATCCCGCGCGCCGCAGTGCCCATCTGACAGGCCGGGCCGGTGCAGGTGTCGGCAGGTGCGGCAGGATCGCGCCGCCGGTTTCAGCGCCGATTCCTGCGCGCTTTGCCGTGCGCTTTGGCGGGCGTCTGGATGGTCGGGCAGGACTTCGACAGCATGGGCGGGGGGCTGCTTCCGCCCCGGATCGTTTGCCGCTTTCGCCCCCTCGATTTTTTGAAAAGGGGCGGGGGGCGTACCTTCAAAACCTACAAAACCCCTCGATTCCGGGTTTTGATGGTTTTGTAGGGTGCCCGCCCCCGCGCTTGCGGATTTCTTGAGGCGGTCCAAGTAGCTCATGCGCTCGCCTCCTTGCCCGACGTTTTCGGGTTGATTTGGTAGGTCGTCGAAGGCCTGCCCCCAGCCGCGCCGGGCTTCGTATCGATGCGCCGCAGGTGCCCCAGGTCGCACAGCAGCGCCGACGCTGCCTTCACGGTCTCAGGGGTGCCCAGGTGCGCCCAGCCCTTCAGATACACGTCGCGAATCGCGAACCCGTCCGTCACCTTGCCGGCCTTGATCTTGGCGAGAAGGGCGGATGCCGCGTCGGTGTTCGGGCCGGTGCCTGCCCCATAGGCGCGCGCTGCATGGCTCTTGAGGTAGTCGCCCCAGGCCAGCGCACGCAGCAGTGAATCGGCGCTTACTTCGCTTTCACCGTCCGCCAGCGCACAAACCAGCGCCAGCGCCGGAATCAGCTTCCGGTATTTAGACAGGTGCGATTCCATCGCCGGGTGATGCTCGCCGGATCTAAGCGCCGTCTCGAAGTCGTGCCGCCAGTCGTCAAACTCGCCTTGGGCTTCGGGCGAGAAGCGATAGACGGCTGGGGCCGGTTCGCCGGTTTCGGGGTCAGTGCCCGGCGGCATAGCGTCGAGGCGCTGGAAGGTCTCGAAGGCGGCATTCTTGGCGGTGGTGTCGGGGTATCGATCCACGTTGCGCCACTCCCTGCCCACGTCCGGCCAAACCAGCAGCCCGAAGCGTTGCAGCAGGCCGTCATCTGCCGCGCCGCCTGATACCGCATCATGGATGTAGGCTTGCAGCTTGCCCGGCTGGATTCCGCCCAAAAGGGAAATGCAGACGGCGGGAATATGCAGATTCCGGCCTCTGCCGATGCGGTCGAAGGTATAGCCCTGGTTGCCATCGTAGCCTTGCAGGTAGAAAGAACGTGATCCTTCCTGCCCCTCTTTGTCGAGACTCCGCAGCAGCCCGTTTAGCTCGTCCCGGTAGGCCAGCACGCCCCACGGGTTTTCGATCAGGATTTCACCCAAGGCTTCCACGCTGGCATCCGTCACGATGTAGCGGCGCAGTGCCGGCGGCTTGGATGCCTCGAAGTCGGCAGTATCCGCCAGCAGGCGCCCGGCCTCTTCGAGCTTGCCCTTGTCGACAAGCCCTTGCGCCTTTTTCTCGGTCGCCTTGCCGCCCATGCTTTCGAGCTTCATCTTGACGTCGTGATCGCGCATCGCTTCGGCGTGAAGTTTGCTTGCCAGGGCTTGCAGACGATCAAGCGGTTTCATTGCCTCTGCCTGCGCGGGGGATTTCATCACGCCAGGGCGGCCAACGCCGACGCCCCACAGGTTAGGGGTCACCAGCCAGTTGTCGTACCGCTTCGGTGCGATGCAGGCTTTCCGGCCAATCACAGAGGACAGGGCCACCATTGCGGCCACGGCGGGGAAGTCGGGCGGGCATTGCATCCGGTCGGCACTATCAGAGACCCACGGACCCAGGGCGGCAGGCATCAGGGCCGCGTCGAACGGCTCCACAGGCAGCAGCATCGAAGGAATCGGCAGCGGATCGCCCCACGGCTCCGGCGCCAGTTCCGGCAGCATGCCGGCGCGGGCGTCGAGGGTGTCGGCTTCCATCGGCTCAAATACGGCGCTCATGGCTGCACCTCCACACCGCGGCCAGCGGACACGATGAATTCAACGTGAGGCGCCACGCTGCGAACGACGATCAGCCGGCGCGGCTTGCAGGCGATCAGTTCCGCCAGCAGTCGGCGCAGGCGCTCGCCATTGCAGGGCGTGGGAACCTTCAGCAGCACGTCGAGGCCGGCCAGGATTCGCCAATCGTAGGAGGCCGGCTCCGCATCCCACGGGCAGGCCAGCGCCGGGCCAAACGGCGGATTCTGCGGCGGCCAGCAGTCGAGATAGACCATTGCCTGCCGGCCCTTGGGTTGCAGGCCACGCAGGACCGCATCGGCAAGCACTTTGCCAAAGGGCGGCAGCTTGCGCCCTGGTTGGCAGGGCCATTTGAGGTCAGCAGTAGGGGCGGGGGTGTTGATCGTGCGGCCCATCAGATCACCCCCACCCGCATCAGCACCGATACGGCGGCAAGCAGCAGAAGGGCCAGCAGGTCCGCGCGGATCATTCGCCGGCCCTCTCTTCCAGAAATCCGGGTGCCGGCCAGGACGGCACGCCTAGGGAGTAAAGGGCGACATTGCGCCGGATGCGCCCACGAAACTCTACTTCAGGCAGGATCGTCGTGATGATGTTGAAACCCAGTCCGCGCAGGTCATGGATGCGGGCCGCGGCCTCGGGGATCGCCATGTCTGCGGTCATGCTGAAGGACAGCGCCGCGTCTACCGATTGCAGCAAGGTCAGAACTTCGGCGCATTGCCCGGTGACGGCCGGCGGCCTATGATCGCGGTCGAAATTGTCTTTTGGGCTGCCCTCGTTGGGGCGGCCCTTTTTCTTGTCGGTCATGGCGTCTTCCCCTTACGCCGTCGCGCCGGATTCGCGGGTGCGGCTTTCCATCCAAGCCTGAAGATCAGCGCGGCGGTAACGGACCTTGCGGCCAATTTTCAGGAAGGGGAGGGCATAGCGGCCAGTGCTGCGCCAGACAGAGAGGGTGCCGGGGGAAACGTCGAGGACGGCAGCGGCGGCGTGATCGTCGAGAAGGTCAGCGCCGGCAGCGATTAGTTGCTTGTGGAATTTTTCGGTGGTCATGGTTCGCATCCAGTTGAACCCGCTTTGCCTCGTCGGCGTGCGGTATGGGTGCGAACTTTGGATTAAGGCGAAATACGAATCGAGGCCGGAAGGAATGGTGAAAATGTTCCGGAAAGGTCTAGGTGTCTGACTCTTCCGCTTTCGCATCAAACTGACCGGCAAGTTCTAACGCAGCCTGAGCGCGGAGAGCATCGAGCGGAGCCATGCCTTCGCTATCCCGTTCGCCAACCAACTTTAGCGCGGTCGGTTCGGTCGTCTTTCTCACTACTTCTTCGCCGCCTTCGCCCGGATGAAATATCGCATCAGCCATAACCCGATTCGGAATACTTACCCCTGCTTCGATAGCCCAAATTGTGAGATCAAGAAAGGGCAAAATCCCCAATCGCACCCATGAATCGAAGTCTGGCTTTCGGTATCGCCTTGCCGCTGCTGTATCCTTGGTTTTAGGTCGTGCGAATTTTAGCCATTCACGAAAGCTTTCAATAAGCAAGGCGTCAGGCAGGTTCAAATTAACTACCACTGGTTGCTCTGCTCCGCGCATTCTCCCGCCAACCAAGCGATAAGAGGAATTGTTCGGATAAAATTCTGGATGCTTGCCTGATTCATAAATAGGTCGATCTATCCATTCCTTGTGCGGGTATTTTAATGACGCAATTGTTCTTGATCTGAACTGGTCACGCCAGCGCCTTGAGTACTCTAGGCGTCCAGGAGCCATGGTGCGTTCATGCAGGCGCAATTCTCTAACGGTCATCGAATGAACGCCCATTGAGTAAAAAGGCTTTTCATTCTTGAATGCAGACTCGGCGCAAAGTCCACTTAAAAAATGGGGGCGCAATTCAATATTTTTAACAGTATCCACAATTGGATTTTTCCGAACTTCACGAAGTGCTTTAACTTCGCTGAAGGCGAGGCTGTCGCAATCATATAAAAAAATCTTTTCAGTTTCGATGGACTTGCTCCACCCAGCGTTTTTCAACATTAAAAAACACTGGCTGCGAGCATATATCTGCTCATACCATCCTGCAGCATCCATAACTGCAGCAGCGTCGTACTTGTCAAGCCTGAACCAGTCGGGCAAGTCACCTGTGTGACGGATTTCGTTTTTTCCTCTTGCCATGGCGAACCCTATATCGCCCCTTGTCGTAGGAGCCGCGCCAGCCGGGCAAGGGAACCCGGTTTTTCTCCCGTCGGAGTAGGCGCGGCGGTGGTGCTCGGTTAATCGTCGGCGTTCACGAAGGCGATACAAGCATTCAACTCGGTCGGGCTCATCCCTGCGCACGGACGCCATTTGTCCAGATTCGGGGGGCCGAATGTAATGTTTGAATGGATGTATTCGGCCAGAGCACGGAACGCCCCTTCTTGTAACGGAGTCATCGGGCCGAATTTCGCCACGAGTGCTTCGGCATCGTTACTCTGAACGGCGTAGTACGCGCGGGCATCCTCGAACGCATCGCCGGGAAGGTTCTCCGCGCTTCGCTCCAGCGCCCTCAGTGCCTCAATGCACTTGGTTGCGCCCTCGATACGGAACGCTTGGTTAGAATCGGCGGTAGCCATGATGCAAGCTCCTTTTAGCTTGGTTTGTGGTCAGGGCCGGCCGGTGTTGCTGCACCAGTTCGGCCCGCTTTGCCTGAAACCGTCAGGCGGCGGTAATGCTCGGTCAGGCGGCAGGGTGATCTTTCAACCAGTCCCTGAGCGCGTCGTTCATCCGGGTTTGCCACCCGGCACCACCGGACCGAAAAGCAGCCAGGACATCGCGGTCAATCCTGATGGCAACCTGCTCCTTGATTCCAGACCCGGCGGGACGTCCGCGACCTCTGCGCGCCGCTTCGATGCCGGCGTGCAGTTCTTCCTCCGTGGCCGGGCGGTCGTCCTCGTCCCTGCCATCCCAGACGAAATACCCCTCTGCCGGCGGCGTCTTCATTGCCTTCAGGATTTGTTCCCGTTCAGTCAGCTTCTTGGCTGATCCAGTCATAGTAGGCCTCCGATTCTTTCTCGCTGGCGTAGCGGAAACTGATGATGCGCGTCGTGCTGTCGCGGTCCAGATGCACCACAGTCAACACAGCCAGCCGGTTCAGTACGTAGGAAAGCGATTGAATCCGTTCCTCATTGGCGCGCACCACCTGGATGTCCAGCCGGTAGCGCGAAGCCAGCACCATGTCGGCATTGGCGAAGTCCAAGCCATGCTTGGCAAGGTTGCTCCTGCGTTTCGCTTCGTCCCACGTGTAGCGTGATCCCATTGATTTACTGTAGATGCGTTATTTTGATTGGTCAAGAATATTTGTAGATACAAAATAAGGCTTTCGCCACTCGCAGCCCGGCCACCAGTTCTTCACTTGGCCGCTCGATGCCGGCCTGTTCCAGAATCAAGCCCTCAATCTTCACGCACCGCCCCGGCTCTTCTTGGGCAGCGGCAGCACGGTCGCCACTTCCTTCAGGCCGGCGGCCTCCATCATTGCCGCCGTCGCGGTGTTCACCGACTGGCGGACCGGATCGAGGTCGAGGCGCGCATAGATCGCCGTCGCTTGGTGCGTTTTGTGGTTCAGGCTCTTGCCGATGATCGCCATCGATGCGCCGGTCTTTGCCTGCCAACTCCCCAGGGTGCGGCGCAGGTCGTGAATCCGTAGGTCTGTCATGGCGAAGTGCGCCGGCTCGATTTTGGCGGCCTTGGCTTGGGCGTGATACTTCTGCTCGGCCTTGGCGAGACTGTCGAGGGCCAGGGCTTCGGCCTCGGCGCGGGCGTCGCCTTCGATCTTTAGGGCGTCGAGTAGGCGGGCGAGGCTGGCGGCGCGCAGGATCGTTGACCATGCCTTTTTCGGCTCTACAAGGTGCCCGGTCTTGCCGGTGCCGGGGAAGACGAAGGGCGAGGTGTCCGCGCGCTCCTGCCGGGCCGTCAGGACCATGACGGCCTCGGGCGAGAGCGGGACGTTCTGCGGCGTGCCGTTCTTGGTCATGCCGATGCGCCAGACCGCGCCGGATAGATCGAGGTCGCGCCAAGCCATCGCCTGCACGTTGGAGCGCCGCGCGCCGGTCAGCAGGGACAGCAGGAAGTAGTCCCGTTGGTCGGATCGTGCAATGGCTTCCAGCAGTCGCGGCAGTTCATCGGCTTGGGCGAAGCGATCCCGCGCCGGGGGCGGGTTCTTCTGTACGCGGCTGGCGGGGTTGGGGCCGATGAAAACCTCCTGATCCGCCATGTAGGTGAACACCGATGACACGACGGCGACGGCCCGGTCAGCCTGCGCTGCGCTCTTGGTTGTGGTCTTCCTGTGGATCGCCTTCACGTCGGTCCGCTCGATCTGCGACAGCTTCTTGCCCTTGATGGGGGCGAGGTACATCCGCAGCACGTCTTGATAGTCCCGCTTGGTGCTCTCCCCCAGGGGCGAGCCGTCGCGCTTGCGCTTACCGGTCAGGAAATCTTCGAAGGCTTCGGCAAAGGTCGGTTCCTCACGTACCGCGCGGCGGACCTTCGCCGGGCTCGCGCCGGTTTCAATCTCGGCATTCACCGCAGCGGCTGCCGCGCGAGCCTGTTCCACGGTCATGGTGGGGAAGCGCCCCAGGGTCACGCGTTCCGGTCCGCCTCCCTTGGTGCGCCGGTACATGGAGAACGTCTTGACGCCGCTGGCGGTGACGCGAAGCTGCAGGCCGGTGGTCTTCGTGTCGTGGTAAGTCGCGCGCTTGCCGACTTCCGGCGTCGGTAGTGCTTCGATTTTTTCCTTGCCGAAGAGGAATCGCGTTTTGTTGCTCATCACCTCACCTTATGCGTATTGGCTGTTCCGGGGTTACGCTGGGGTTACGGTTTAGGTCAAAAAACAGCAATTTCGGTGTAACCCCGTTAAAGTGAGTATAGGCCTAAACCCTTTCTGTATATGGGTTTGTTAATGGTGGAGCATATAAATTAAGGTGCGACCCCTCTAACTTGTAATGCGAAGGTCGAGGGTTCGATTCCTTTCACCGGCACCAGATTTATCAAGCACTTAGGCCAATCCGCGAGGGTTGGCCTTTTTGTTGGGGTTTGGGTTTTCTCGAGGCTGGGCATTGTTTTGGTTTTGAACCGACATCTTTCGGCCTGGCATGCGTGAGTTGGTTGATGCCGCCGAAGAGAGCTGGGTGTTTGGTCTCGCTGGGGTAGAGCGTTTCCGTTCTCTCACGCTGCTGACGTTTTTCGAGCTCATCCAGGGCGGGTGAGTGGCTCGCCAGGGGCGGGGTTAGGCAACTTCCGGTAGATTGGTGCAGCGAACCAATTTCAGGGCAAACGGTCTCAACCTGCCTATGTCAAACAATTCTTCCCTGTCCTTTGCCCTTTCTCCGGATGCGCTGCTGACGTGCATTTGCGCTGCTCTGCCCGAGCAGCGCCAGAATCAGCGCGACCTTCCTAAACTGGCTGCGCGCCTTACCGAGTTGATTGCCGCCACCGATCTGCCGGACCGTCTCGACGCTTGCAGGGCGTTGGTTGCCTGGCTGGCCGGAGGCGCGCTGTGGAACGACGTTTATATCGACTCGACCGATGTGCATGGGCCGGCAACCCAGCGTTTCGCGGTGTTGATGGATGTGCTCGCAGCGCATCCGGAACTGGCCGCCGGGGTGCGTCGGGCGATCCGCGCGATTCTCGACGAGACTGACGGTGCCAATCTGTTCGGGGAGGTCGGCATTCCGAGCGACCGGGGTTTTTTATCCGAGTTCGGCGATCGCCTGACCTCGAAGCTGATTCCGTCGCCGCGGGACGACCACGATTTGTCGCATCTGGTAAGCCGCAGCTTCGGGCGCAACCGGGATTTGACCCTGATCCGCGGCGTACAGCCATCCTCTTTTCTGCGAGCGATGGAGCTGCTGTTCCCGGCCAGCGAACCGGAAGCCGTGGCGGCGCTGCGGCAGGCCATGTCCGACGGTTTCCGGCTGCTGCTGGCGCGGGTCCAGGGGCAGGGGCTGTCCCTCAAGCTTCGTACCCGCAGCGAGTTGCGTCCGGTGGCCCGCTCGCCATTCCGACGGCTCGCCGACAGCGGTGAGAATCTGCTGTGTGCCTGGGAGCAGCGGCGTTTGTCGGGCCCGCTGCTGGAAGCATGGCAGGGCGATCTGGAGGCTTGCCGGGAGGAGATGCGATTGATCTCCGTACGCCTTGAATCGGAAGGCATCAGCGTCGATATCGTCTATGGCCTGGATGTGCTGGAGCGCTGTCTGGCTCGCATGGAGGCCATTGTCGGCGTCATGGGGGCCGAACCGGGGGCGCCGGGGCCCGTGCTGCTGCTCCTGCAGCAGCTTGCCTACGCGGCCCACGAAAGCGCCAGCCTGCGCCATCTTGTTCGCAACAACCTGCAGTTGCTGCAGCGGCGGATTGTTGACCGGGCCGGCAAAACGGGGGAGCACTACATCGCCGAAACGCCGGAGGACTACCGCCACATCTGGCTGGCCGCAGCCGGCGGCGGCCTGCTTACGGTCGGTACCGCAGCCATCAAAATGGCGATTGCGGGGGCTGGGTTGGCACTGTTTGTCGAGGGATTCGGCTCCGGCCTCAACTACGCGGTGAGCTTCCTGCTGCTGCAGGCTTTCGGTTTGATCCTTGCCACCAAGCAGCCGGCCATGACGGCAGCGGCATTCGCGGCGATCATCCGCGACAGGAAGGGCGTCGAGCGTCTCGATGTGATCGTGGACTATGCGGCATGCATTTGCCGGTCCCAGCTCGCGGCCACCATCGCCAATGTGCTGATGGTGGCCGTCGGGGCTTACGCTTTCGACGCGGTGTGGCGGTTTATGACCGGGCATTCCTATCTGTCGACCGCCGAGGCGAGCTACGTTTTCCATTCGCTGAGTCCGGTGGATAGCGGTACGGTGTTCTATGCTGCGCTGACCGGGGTCGTGCTCTACCTCGCTGCGCTGGTGGGCGGCTGGGTGGATAACTGGGCCGTGTATCACCGCCTGCCCCAGGCGATTGCAGAGCACCGTTTGGGTCGGCGTTTCGGGCCGATGCGCCTGATCCGTCTGGCCGGCGTGGTGTCGCGCAACATGTCCGGCTGGGCCACCAACATTTCGTTGGGTCTGATGCTCGGCATGACGCCCGTTCTCGGCAAGTTCTTCGGGCTGCCTCTGGATGTGCGTCACGTGACGCTCAATTCCGGGATCCTGAGCCTCGCCATTTCGTCGCTTCACCTCCAGTGGATCGGAACGGGGCTGCTGACGCAGGCGGTTGCCGGGGTGGCGGTGATGTTCGTGCTCAATCTGGGGGTGAGTTTTACGCTGTCGTTGATGACCGCCGTGCGCGCTTACGATCTGCCGAAAAGCGATCTGCGCGAACTGCGTCGTCGCCTGATGCATCGGCTGCGCACCCGCCCGCGGGATTTCCTGCTTCCGCCCGGTCGCACGGCCACCGGGCTTTGAGCGCACGGGGCGTTCAGGCTCAAGCTTGCCGGTCGGCCGCCGTTAACCTCCCCGCGGCGACCGGCCTGTTCATTCCTTCGGAATAGTTGGGGCCGGCGGCATCCGCTCCGATCAACGTGCCCCAACGCGGCCACCTGCCGCCCCAGAGCCCGGTATGAATGCGCCTGAACGAAACCTGAAACTCTCCCTTCGCCGTACCGGCGAATTGGCCGGCATTGTCCGCGTCAATGAAGAAATCAAGGCCATCGTCGCGACGGCCTTCCGTATCAACCTGATGGCGCTGAACGCCATTTTTCTTGCCAAGCGAGCCGGAAACGCGGCTCTGGGTTTCGGCGTGCTATCCAACGAACTGCGCCGCTTCGCCCAGGACCTGACCCGTCACATGTCGTCCCTGCGCGACATGACTTCCGGTTCGGTCGGCAGCGTCACCGGTGTCGTGCAGCAGCAGCGTAACTCCGCCATTCTCGCCGAGGCGATCCGTCAGAGCGGCGACGGCGTGCCGGGTGTGCGCGAGGCGCGCAAGCGCGGGGCCACCCGTCTGGCCGAGCAGCAGGCAAAGCTGCGTGCCCTCGACCTGCGCCTGCGTGCGGCGGTGGAAGAAACCCAGCAACTGGTTGAACTGGGCGGCGTGCTGGCCCGGTCGGCCAAAATCGAAGCGGCATACGGCGGCGGGTTCAGCCCGGCGTTGATGCAGGTCTCGACAGATTTCGCCGAGGTTATTGCGCAGATCAAGCGATCCCTCGAAGTGCTTGGCAAGGAACGGCTCGTAAAGGACTAATAGACCCATGAAGCAGGCTCACTGTATCTACCAGGACAACGAACACCGCTGGTTGGCCATTGCGCGCGATCCGAGCAAGCCCGGCTACATCATCGACACCAACGAATACGTGATTGTCGATGGCGAGGAAGCACTGTTGTGCGATCCCGGCGGCATCGAAATTTTTCCGGCTGTGTTCTCGGCGCTTTCGGCCGAGTGCGATCCGACCAAGCTGGCCGGCATCTTTGCCTCTCATCAGGATCCGGACATCATCTCGTCGCTGGCTTTGTGGCTTGAGTTCAAGCCGGATCTCAAGTGCTACACCAGTTGGCTGTGGCAGTCCTTTCTGCCGCACTTCGGTGGAACCGACTCGACCTTCGTGCCGATCCCCGATCCGGGCATGACGATCAAGATCGGCGGGCTGGAGCTGCAGGCGATTCCTGCGCATTACCTGCACTCGTCCGGCAATCACCACCTCTACGACCCGAAAGCCAAGATCCTGTTTTCCGGGGATGTGGGTGCCGCTCTGCTGCCGCCCGACCAGAACGGGCTTTATGTGGAGGATTTTTCCCGCCACATCCGGCATGCCGAAGGTTTCCACAAGCGCTGGATGGGTTCGGATCGGGCCAAGCGGGATTGGTGCGAGCGTGTTTCCCGCCTCGATATCGACATGCTGGTCCCCCAGCACGGAGGAATCTACAGGGGCGCCGACGTGCAGCGCTTCATCAACTGGTTTGCCGCACTGGAAGTGGGCGTGCTGCGCGGTTAAAGTTCAGGGCCCCGCTTGGCGGGGCCCGGTGACGTTCTAGAGGGTGTCGCCGCGGCAATTTCATGGGCGAGTCCGAAGCCGGGCTCCGAGGCGACATGTATCTGGCTCTCAAACATTTTCATATCACCTGCGTCGTGCTCAGCGGCGCGGGCTTTGCGCTACGCGGCTGGTGGTCGATTACAGGCTCTCCGCTGCTCCGCGCGCGCCTCACCCGTCGTCTGCCTCATATCGTCGACTCCTGTCTGCTGGGCAGCGCCCTTACGCTGGCATGGATGTCGGGGCAGTATCCCTTTGTACAGGGCTGGTTGACGGCCAAAGTGCTTGGTCTGCTGGCTTACATCGGGTTGGGCATGCTTGCGCTCAAGCCTGCCTGGCCTGTCGGCGTCCGGATTGCCGCCGTCGTTGCCGCGTTGGCCACCTTTTCATACATCGTCTCGGTGGCGCTGAGTAAGAATCCGCTGGGCTGGCTGGCCGGCATATAAAAGAGGCAGAAGAGGCGCCTAAGAGGAGGCCAGAAGCGCCCGCAATCGGCCTGGAACGCGTCGGCGCGGGCGGGCGCTGCCGTGATGGCGCTCAGGCCTTCATGCCGTGATCGATCGTCGGTCTCCCCGTCCGGCGTCGATCCCAATCAGACGCACCCGCGCAGTGCGGGCTCATGCGCCAGGGCGCAGAGCCGACGGGATCAGGCCACGTGGTGGTTGAGCAGACGCTTGAGGCCCGGGGTGTCGAGGATGCGGATATGTTTCTGCTGGACGGCCACCAGACCTTCTTCCTGGAAGCGCGAGAAGGCGCGGGAGACGGTTTCCAGCTTCAGCCCCAGGTAGGAGCCGATTTCGTCACGGGTCATCCGCAAGTGAAACTCGGACGGCGAAAAGCCCCGCGCGGTGAAGCGTTGCGACATGTTGAGCAGAAAAGCCGCGAGGCGCTCTTCGGCGCGCATCGAGCCGAGCAGCATCATCACGCCGTGGTCGCGCACGATCTCGCGGCTCATGATCTTGTGGAACTGATGTTGCAGGCTTTCGACCTGGCGGGAGAGTTCTTCGAGGCGGCTGAAGGGAATCACGCAGACCTCGCTGTCTTCGAGGGCGATGGCGTTGCATGAATGGTGTTCGGTGCTGATGCCGTCAAGGCCGAGGACCTCGCCGGTCATCTGGAAGCCAGTGACCTGATCGCGGCCGTCTTCGAGGATCACATCCGTCTTGAACGAGCCGGCGCGGATTGCATAGATGGCTTCGAAGACTTCGCCCGAGCGGTAAAGGTGCTGCTGGCGCTTGATCTTGCGGCGGCTGCCGACGAGCTCGTCGAGCTGGTCGACATCGCGCGGATCGAGGCCAAAGGGCAGGCACAATTCTCGAAGGTTGCACTGGGAACAGGCCGTTTTGACCTCTGTGGTCATCAGTGGAATTACCGATTTCATCTGCACTGCAGTCACCTGAACTTAAGGGGATTTACCAACGTTTGGAGCCCTTTGATCCACATCAATACCGTTCAAGATCGATTCTGCGATTGTTCGCGCAACCAACAGAAACACACCATGAACACGATTCAAAAAGACCTGATTTTCGATCCCGAGCTCATTCGCAAATTTGATGTGAATGGCCCGAGGTATACGTCGTATCCCACCGCGGATCGTTTCGTCGAGGCGTTCAATTCCGACGCCCTCTGCGCGTGGCTGGGCAAGCGTTCGATCGGCGGAATTGGCAAACCGCTTTCATTATACTTCCACATCCCCTTCTGCAATACGATCTGCTACTACTGCGCCTGTAACAAGATCATCACGAAAGATCACGGTCGCTCGGCCAAATATCTCGAATACCTCGAAAAGGAAGTCGATCTCCAGGCTGCCTGCCTGGACGGGCCGCGCGAGGTGCTGCAGTTGCATTTGGGCGGTGGCACGCCGACCTTCCTGTCCCACGACGAATTGCGCCAGTTGATGGGCATAGTGAAGAAGCATTTCACGCTCGTCCCGGATGGTGAATATTCTATCGAAGTCGACCCGCGCAAGGTCGATGAAGCCACCGTTGCGCTGCTGGGCGAGCTCGGTTTCAACCGGATGAGTGTCGGCATCCAGGATTTCAACCCCGACGTGCAGAAGGCCGTGAACCGCGTCCAGAGCGAGGACGAAACCCGTCTGGTGATCGATGCCGCTCGTGCTCATGGTTTCAAGTCGGTGAGCGTCGACCTGATCTACGGTCTGCCCAAGCAGAACGTCATCAGTTTCAACCGCACGCTGGAGCAGATTCTCTCCCTGTCGCCGGATCGCCTGTCGATCTATAACTATGCGCACTTGCCGAGTCTCTTCAAGCCTCAGCGGCGCATCGTGGATGCGCAACTGCCGTCCGGCGAAACCAAGTTGCAGATCTTGCAGCTGGCAATCCGCCGCCTGACCGATGCGGGCTACGTCTATATCGGCATGGACCACTTCGCCAAGCCGACCGACGAACTGACCACCGCCCAGCGTCAAGGCCGTCTGCATCGTAACTTCCAGGGCTATTCCACTTACGCCGAGTGCGATCTGCTGGCCTTCGGCGTGTCGGCGATCGGCAAGGTCGGCCCGACTTACGCGCAAAACGTCAAGACGCTGGACGAGTACTACGACATCCTCGATACCGGCCGTCTGCCGGTGTTGCGCGGTATCGAGTTGACTCCGGACGATCTGCTGCGGAGGGCCATCATCCAGGCGCTGATGTGCCATTTCGAGCTGTCCATCGAGTCCATCGAAATCGCCCACTTGGTTGACTTCAAAACGTACTTCGAAGCCGAACTGGCCGATCTGCGCGAGATGGAAAAAGGCGGCTTGCTGCAGATCGACGATCAATGGATCACCGTTCTTCCCGCCGGTCGCATGTTGGTACGGGCCATCGCGATGGTGTTCGACCGCTACCTGCGTTCCGACCGGGAACGGACCCGTTACTCGAAGGTGATCTGAGGCCGCTGGTCGCGCTCCGGTAGCCGGGCTAGAATGCCGACGACTGTGGTCTCCGAAACGCCCCGTGACTCCGCGGGGCGTTTTTCTTTTGCGTGGTTTAAACAATGCCTGAAACCGGTTATTTCGCAGTTTTCCTGATCGGCCTCCTCGGTGGCACTCACTGCATCGGTATGTGCGGAGGCATCGTCAGTGCGCTGACCGTGCAAACCGTGCGGCTGCCCGGCGAAAAGCGCCGCGACTGGCCGCTGCATCTTGCTTACAACATCGGTCGTATCAGCAGCTACACCTTGGCCGGTGCGGCGATGGGCGCTATCGGTACGGTGGGGATGTTGTTCAACGACATCCTGCCGATCCAGCTCGGTCTCTACGTGGCGGCCAACCTGATGCTGGTGGCGCTAGGGCTCTATCTCACCGGCTTCACCCGCGCCTTGTCCGGCGTCGAGCGCCTTGGCCAGCGTCTGTGGGTACGGATTCAGCCGCTGACCCGGCGTTTTTTGCCGGCGCACACGGTGGCGCAGGCATTTCCTCTCGGTCTGTTGTGGGGCTTTCTGCCTTGCGGGCTAGTTTACAGTGTGCTTGCCACCGCATTGGTGACCGGCGCGGCGGAGCGGGGCGCTGCGCTGATGCTGGCTTTCGGCCTGGGGACTTTACCCAACCTGATGCTTGCGGGCCTGATTCTCAAGCGCCTGCGCGACGTGGTGAGGAACCAAGCGATCCGGACGGGGTCTGGTTTGTTGGTTCTGGCGTTCGGCGTGTATGGGTTGGTGACGACGCCGTCGCTGGGCAGCAAGCTGTGGAATGGCGTGGTCTGTCATTTCTGATCGTTTCTTTTTGCAGGTTCGGGCCATGGAATTTTTCCCTGTCGTCGATGATCGCCCCGTTTTCCGGCGGGCACGTTGGCAGCGGCTTGCTCCGGTCGGTCGGTCGTCATGAGCGGAGAAGGGCGCGCAGCTTACGATCTGCCGGTCTCCGGCATGAGTTGCGCGGCCTGCGCGGTGCGCCTCGAAAAGGTGCTCAACCGCTTGCCGGGCGTGGATGCGAAGGTCAACTTCGCGACTGAGAAGGCTCGGATTTCCGCTCAGGCTGAGGGTGCGGCGCCCGCCGACATTCTCGGGGCGATCCGCAAGGCGGGTTTCGACGTGGCGCCACAGGTGCTCGAACTGGGTTTGTCCGGCATGAGTTGTGCCGCCTGTGCAGCCCGTATCGAAAAGGTGGTGAATCGTCTGCCGGGCGTCGAGGGCAGCGTCAATTTCGCTGCCGAAACGGCACGGGTGCGTTATACGCCGGGCCTCGCCGATCCCGCAGCGATCGTCGCCGCCATCGCCAAGGCCGGTTTCGTCGCAACGCCCGTCGCCGGTCGCGACCGGGAGGCCGAGCGCGCCCGCAAGGAGGCCGAGTTCCGTGCCGAACTGCGCTTGTTCTGGATTTCTGCCGCGCTGAGCCTGCCTTTTCTGGTGCAGATGGTCGGCATGCTTGGCGCCGGTCTGGACGGCGCCGCTCACCACGACGAATGGCTGCCGCGCTGGCTGCAATGCGCGCTGGCGACGCCGGTGCAGTTCTGGATCGGGCGACGTTTCTACAAGGGCGCCTGGTCGTCTCTTTCAGGCGGCGGCGCCAACATGGATGTGCTGGTGGCTCTTGGCACCAGCGTGGCCTATTTTTTCAGCATTGCCGTGGTGTTGCTCGAACGCCACGATCTGCATGTGTATTTCGAAGCCTCGGCCAGCATCGTGACCTTGGTGTTGCTCGGTAAGCTGCTCGAAGCGAGGGCGCGGGCACGCACATCGGCGGCCATCGAGGCTTTGCTGCGCCTGCAGCCGCCGACCGCGTGGATCGAGCGCGAGGGCCAATTGGTCGAGGTGCCGGTGGCCCAGGTGGTGGTCGGCACGATCTTCCTGCTGCGGCCGGGAGATGCGGTGCCGGTGGATGGCGAAGTGCTGTCGGGCGAATCGTCGGCCGACGAGGCGATGCTCACCGGCGAGAGTGTCCCGGTGGGCAAGGCGCCGGGCGACAAGGTTTTCGCGGCGACGGTGAATGGCGATGGCGTGCTGCGCTGCCGGGCGAGTGGCGTCGGTGCCGAAACGCTGCTCGCCGGCATCGTGCGGCTGGTCGAGCAGGCCCAGGGCGGCAAGCCGGCGGTGCAGCGTCTGGCCGACCGGATCGCGGCGGTTTTCGTGCCGACGGTGGTCGGCATTGCGCTGGCGACTTTTGCCGGATGGTGGTGGTTCGGTGGCGAGCTGGCGCCAGCGCTGGTCAATGGTGTGGCGGTGTTGGTCATCGCCTGTCCGTGCGCTCTCGGGCTGGCAACGCCGACTGCGGTGATGGTTGGCACGGGGCAGGGCGCGCGGGCCGGCATCCTGGTCCGCAATGCCGAGGCGCTGGAACTGGCTGAAAAGATCAAGACTTTGGTTGTGGACAAAACCGGTACCTTGACCGAAGGCCGCCCGGCGGTGCTGGATGTGCGTGTGGTCGGAACGGGCGGCCGCGACGACGTGCTGATGCTCGCGGCGGCCCTGGAGCAGACCAGCCACCATCCGCTGGCCAGTGCCGTGGTCGAGGCGGCTCGTGCGGCAGGTATTGCGTTGGTTTCGGCCGAAGCGGTTCAAGCGGTTGGCGGCAAGGGTGTGACGGGTCGGGTCGGAGCTCGGCAGGTGCTGGTCGGCTCGCCGGATTTTCTCGTCGAGCGGGGGGCGCCGCTGCCGGCCGAGGTGCTCGATCCGCTGCTGGCGGCGGCGCTGACGCCAGTGGGCGTGGCGGTCGACGGCAAGGCCGTCGGCGCATTCGGCATCGCCGATCCGCTACGCGCCACGTCAAAGGCGGCGGTGGCGCGCCTGCAGGCGCTGGGGGTGCGGGTGGTGATGCTGACCGGAGATCATCCCGCCGCCGCGGCGCGGATCGCGGCCGAGGCCGGCATTGCGGATTTTCGCGCTCAGGTGCTGCCTGGCGACAAGGCGGCGGCGGTGACGGCTTTGCGCGGCGACGGTCTGGTCGGAATGGTCGGCGATGGGATCAACGATGCGCCGGCGCTGGCTGCGGCCGATGTGTCGTTCGCCATCGGTGCGGGTTCCGACGTGGCGATCGAGGCGGCCGATCTCACGCTGGTGCGCAACGACCTGGGCAGCGTCGCCGACGCGATTTCCCTGTCGCGGGCGACCTTGGGCAAAATCCGCCAGAACCTGTTCTTCGCCTTCATCTACAACGTTCTCGGCATTCCGGCGGCCGCTCTCGGCTTGCTCAATCCGGTGATTGCCGGCGCGGCGATGGCGATGAGTTCCGTGTCGGTCGTCAGCAACTCGCTGTTGCTCAGGCGTTGGCGGCCCGGTAAAAACTGAAAGGAAATACGATGGAAAATGTGGTGATCAAGGTGGGCGGCATGAGCTGCCAGGGTTGTGTGAAGAACGTCACCGGGGCGCTGTCCGGTACGGCGGGCGTCGCTAATGTGGACGTTTCGCTGGAGGCTGGCGAGGCGAGGGTGAGTTACGACCCGGCCAAGGTTTCGGCCAACGCGCTGCGCGCAGTGATCGAGGATGCCGGTTTCGACGCGGCCTGATTTGCGCAACAGGGTTTATCCCGGATTCACATAGCTCACATATAATCGCGGGCTGCAGTCATTCATAACAAGGGAGGTAGCTAGCATGGGTTTCGATCAGGTCAAGGCAGGCAAGGACGTTCCTAACGACATCAACGTCATCATCGAGATTTCCGCTCAGGGCGATCCGATCAAATTCGAGGTGGACAAGGACAGCGGCGCGATTTTTGTCGACCGTTTCATGGGCACCTCCATGCGCTACCCGATCAACTACGGTTACGTGCCGCACACCGTTGCCGGCGACGGCGATCCGGTGGACGTGCTGGTCGTCACGCCTTTCCCGCTGGCTCCGGGCGTGGTGATCCGCTGCCGTCCGGTTGGCGTGCTGAAGATGGAAGACGACGGCGGCGTGGATGCCAAGGTCGTGGCCGTGCCCGTTTCCAAGCTGACCCCGCTGTACGACAAGGTTCAGACCACCGACGATCTGCCCGAACTGCTGATGAAGCAAACCGTGCATTTCTTCGAACACTACAAGGATCTCGAGCCGGGCAAGTGGGTCAAGATCCTGGGCTGGGGCACCGTCGAGGAAGCCAAGCAGGAAATCGTCAACGGTCTGGCCGCGGCTGCCAAGTAAGCGGTTTCGTCCGTCGATGAACAAGGCCCGCCAAGTGCGGGCCTTGTTGTTTCATGGACTCACACGGCCTGTCCGGCCGCATGGCCGCTGGCCCAGGCCCACTGGAAGTTGTAGCCGCCCAGGTGGCCGGTGACATCCATCACCTCGCCGACGAAGTAGAGGCCCGGGACGTTCCGGGCTTCCATGGTTTTCGATGACAGTGCCCGCGTGTCGACGCCGCCGAGGGTGACTTCGGCCTTGGCGTAGCCGAGCGTGCCGTTGGGCGTAATGGTCCAGCCGGCGAGCGCGGCGGCAATGGCATCGAGTTCTTTGCCGTTGAACTGGTTGACCGGCTTGTTCCAGCCGCGCTGCTCGCACCAGGCGTGGGCGAAGCGCTTGGGCAGACGGTCGGAGAGCAGGTTGCCGAGCAGCGTCTTGCTGCGGGCACGCTCCGTCAGCCACTGGCGGACGTTTTCGGCCGGGAAGAGATTGACGGTGATCTGGCTGTCGCCGTCCCCGCCGCCATAGTCCCGTGCCTGCCAGTAGGACGAGACCTGCAGGATCACCGGTCCGGAGAGGCCGCGGTGGGTGAACAGCAGATTCTCGCGGAAGCGTCCGGCGCCGCATTCGGCCACCGCGTCGAAGGCCATGCCGGCCAGTTCCTTATAGATCGCCAATTCTTCGGGCGGCAGCGTGAGCGGCACCAGGGCGGGTTTGGGCGGCACAATGGCGAGGCCGAACTGTTCGGCAATCTTGTAGCCCAGCGGCGAGGCGCCGATCTTGGGTATCGACAGCCCTCCGGTGGCAACGACCAAGCTTGCGCAGGCGAAACGGCCGTGGCTGGTATCGACGATGAAACGGCTGTCCGGGGCGTTGCCGGTCGAGATCGCCTCGATCTTGCAGGGCATGGCCCAACTGACGTGGCCGTCGTCGCAGCCGGTACGCAGCATGTCGATGATGTCCTGGGCCGAGTCGTCGCAGAACAGTTGGCCGTGCTCCCGCTCGTGCCATCGAATGCCGTGAAGGTTCACCCGCTCGATGAAGTGTCCCGGGGTGAAGCGGGCCAGCGCCGAGCGGCAGAATTGTGGATTGCGCGACAGGTAATGGGCGACGCCGACGTCCAGATTGGTGAAGTTGCAGCGCCCGCCGCCGGAGATGCGGATCTTCTCGGCGAGCTTGCTGGCGTGGTCGACGATCAGCACGCGGCGTCCGCGCTGGCCGGCTTCGGCGGCGCACATCATGCCGGCGGCGCCGGCGCCGATCACGATGACGTCGAAGTGGGATGTGAGGTTTGGGTGCTTCATGAGCGGTCGATGAGTGCCGTGTGGGCCGGAACGGCCGGGGAGGATAGTCCGCAGCTTGTCTTACCGCAAACTCCGCGCATAACTTCATTTTCACCGCTGTCGTCCCCTGCTAGGCTTGGACGATACGAAAGGTGTGCCACTCAGCGGTGCGCAGAAAATAGGAACGTAAAAATATGGTGCAGAAGTTGCTGGCCGGCGGACGGCCGCGGAAGTGGGCGTTGTGGGGTGTCGGCGTAATCGCGGTGATCGGTGTCACCGGCTTTCTGGTGGCGCCGCCGCTGGTCAGATCGATTGCCGAGAGCAAGCTGACCGAGCTGCTGCACCGGCCGGTGACGATAGAGGGTTTGTCGATCAACCCTTATGCCCTGTCTGCCGAGGTGCGCGGTCTGCGCATCCTTGAGCGCGAAGGCGGCGCCACCGCGCTGGGTTTTGCATCACTGTACGCCAATGTCGAGGCCGAATCCCTGTTCCGCGGCGGTGTGGTGGTGCAGGAGGTGAAGCTGGTCGAGCCGATGGTCAGCGTGGTGCGCCTGGAAGGCTCGCGCTTCAACTGGTCCGACGTCATCGACGAGATACTCAACAAGCCGGACGACGGCTCGAAAAGCCACTTCGCGATCCACAACATCCGCATCGAAAAGGGCCGCATCGATTTCGACGACCGGCCTGCCAAGCAGAAGCACGTGATCGCCGACCTCGATCTCGGCGTGCCTTTCGTCTCCAATCTTCCGTCGCAGGTCGAAACCTTCGTCGAGCCGCTGCTGGCGATGAAGGTCAACGACACGCCCTTCGCACTTCACGGCAAAGCCCGGCCGTTTTCGACATCCCGAGAATCCGTCGTCAATCTCAAGTTCGACGGCTTCGACCTGACCCGTTACGTGGGCTATGTGCCGGTGGAAAAAACCTTCCGCCTGCCCGCGGCACGGCTTTCGACCGATCTGGAACTGTCGTTTGCCCAGCCCACCGGCGCGCCGCCGAGCGTGACGGTCAAGGGCAGCGTCGGTCTGGCCGACGTGGAAATCCAGCATGCCGACGGCAGTCCGGCGATCAAACTGCCGTCGGTGAACATCGGCATCGACAAGCTGGCTCCACTGGCCAGGGAGCTGGCGCTCGGCACGGTGAGCGTCGAGCGGCCGGAGATCGTCGTCGGTCGCGGCCGGGATGGACGCATCAGCTTGTTGTCGCTGGTGCCGAAGCCTGCAGCGCAGCCGGCCGGACCCACCCCGCCGGTGCCTGCCGACGCCGCCCCGGCCAAACCTTTTGCGGTCACCCTGGGCGAATTCAAGCTCACTGGCGGACGCGTCGATTTTTCCGACGATCTGCCGGCCGGGGTCTATAAGAAGACGCTCCAGGACATCCACGTTTCGCTGCGCAAGTTTGCATTGGCCGGCGGCGAGCCGGCGGCGCTGGATTTCGGTTTCGCCACTGCGGCCGGCGAAACGCTGGAGCACAAGGGCAGCGTCGCGCTCGCACCGCTCAAGGCGGCCGGTACGCTGGAGCTGGCGGGGCTGGATCTAGCCGGCCCCAAGCCCTATCTCGCCGGCGTGCTCACCCAGGGGGAAGTGGCGTCGGGCAAGCTCGACGGGAAGATCGGCTACGATTTTATGCAGGAGGCGACCGGCGATCCCAAGGTCAAACTGAAAGCGGCCTCCCTGGCCCTGAAGGATCTCGGGGTGGTGCTGCGCGGCGAGAAGACGCCGCTGGCCAAAATAGGTTTGCTGGAAGTGCGCGACGCCGAAGTGGACACCGCCACCCATCACGTGAACGTGGCCGAAGTGAGCGGCAAGGCGACGCGGCTTTCGCTGGTGCGGGACAAGGACGGGCGCTTCAACGCCGAAAAGATTGCCGCGGCCGACGCCGGCGCGGGCAAGGCTCCGACGGCGGCCGCCGGCAAGGGCGCCAGGATGCCGCATCGACACGCGGCCAAGGCGCCGCGCCACGCCCCGCCGGGCGGGCCGGTCTGGCAGGTGGACGTCAAGCACGTCGCCCTCGACGATTGGGGCGTGCGCATCGAGGATCGGACCCTGTCGCCGGCAATCGTTTTCAATGCCGAGCCGCTGACCTTGAAGGTCGATGGACTCTCCACGGCCAAGGGCAGCAAGGCGAAGATCGCTTTGCAGTCGTCGATCAACAAGCGCGGCCGGATCGGGGTGGGCGGCGTCGTGAGCCTGACGCCGCTGGCCGGCAACCTGGATCTGGACCTCAAGGCGGTGGATCTGGCGATGCTCCAGCCTTATGTAACCGAGAAGGTGCAGATCGCAATCACCCGCGGCAACGTCAGTTCGCGCAGCAAGCTGGCCTTCGAGATGCCGGCCGGCGGGGCGATCAAAGGCAGCTTCAAGGGCAACCTGACGGTGGGCGATTTCGCGTCGGTGGACAAGCTCAACGCCGCCGATTTCCTCAAGTGGAAATCCCTCTATTTCGGTGGCATGGACATCCGCCTCTCGCCGATGGCGGTGAGCATCGACGACATCGCGCTCACCGATTTCTATACGCGCCTGATCCTCGACGCCAAGGGCGGCCTCAACATCCGTGAAATCACCGCCCAGCGCGCCGCGCAGCAGAAAGCGGCGGAGGACGCGGCCAAGACCAATGGCCAGGCCGCGGCTCAGCCGGCGCCGGGCGTGGCGGTTGCCAAGGTGGCACCGCCGGCCGAGCCGCCGATGCCCCTGTCGATCAAGCGCATCACCCTGCAGGGCGGCAACATCGCCTACAGCGACCGTTTCATCAAGCCGAACTACGATGCCAACCTCACCGGCATGGGCGGGCGTTTCGTGGGTTTGTCTTCCGATCCGAACACCGTCGCCGAGCTCGATCTGCGTGGAAAGGTCGACAATGCGGCGCCCGTGGAGGTGGTCGGCAAACTCAACCCCTTCCGTCAGGATCGGGCGCTGGATATCAAGGCTTCGGTGAAGGATTTCGAGCTTTCCAGCGTGTCCACCTACGCCGCCAAATATGTCGGCTACGGTATCGAGAAAGGCAAGCTCTCGGCGGCGCTCAACTACAAGATCGAAGACCGCAAGCTCACCGCCACCAATCAGGTCTTCCTCGACCAACTGACTTTTGGCGACAGGGTGGAAAGCCCGAGCGCCCTCAAGTTGCCGGTGCTGCTCGCGGTGTCGCTGTTGAAGAACAGCCGGGGCGAGATCGATCTCGATCTGCCGATTGGCGGTTCGCTGGACGATCCCCAGTTCAGTGTCGGCGGCATCGTCGTGAAGGTGATTGTCAATCTGATCTCCAAGGCCATCACCTCGCCGTTCGCACTGCTGGGCTCCATCATCGGCGGCAACAGCGAGGAATTGGCGTGGATCGATTTCGATGCCGGCTTCGCGCGCCTGCCGGATGGCGCCGAAACCAAGCTCGCTGCCATCGCCAAGGTCATGAATGAGAAGACCGGGCTCAAGCTCGAGATCGCCGGCCGCGTCGATCCGGCGACCGACCGGGAAGGCCTCAAGCAAGCCCAGTTGGTCAGCAAGGTCGAGGCGTTGAAGGTCAAGGACATGGCGAAGAAAGGCGAATCGGTGGGCGAGGATGGTCGGGTGCGGGTTGCGCCAGCTGAATATCCGGCCCTGCTGACACGGGTTTACAAGGACGAGAAGTTCCCCAAGCCGCGCAATGCGATCGGTTTTGCCAAGGATTTGCCGGTTGCCGAGATGGAAAAGCTGATCCTCGCCAACACCGGCGTCGGCGACGAAGATGTGCGCCTGCTGGCCCAGCAGCGCGCCCAGGCCGTGAAGAACTGGCTGCTCGAGAAAGGCAAGGTGCCGGCTGATCGCATTTTCCTGCTCGCCGGTCGCGAAGGCGACGATGGCAAGCAGCCTAAGGCGAAAATCAGTCGTGTGGATTTCTCACTGCGTTGACGATCGATTCGAGGAGGATGGAATGCGTCCCGAAAAGCTGAGCCCCGGCCGCCGCGCCGAAGTGCTGTCCGAACTCGATGGCTGGCAGACCTTGCCCGAGCGGGACGCGATTGCGAAACAGTTTCGCTTCGCCGATTTCAACGCCGCCTTCGGCTGGATGACACGGGTCGCGCTGATGGCCGAAAAGCTCGATCACCATCCGGAGTGGTGCAACGTCTACAGCCGGGTCGATGTTGTCCTTGCTACACACGATGCGGGCGGCGTGACTGAGCTTGACGTGGCGCTCGCAAAGTTCATGGATCGGGCCGCGACCGCAGGTTGAACCGTTTCATGCCGCATTGCGGGATGCAGACCGTGCGGGAGGATGCTACCCTTATTCGACCGGACCCATAGCCCGGGCAGCCGCACGGCAGCCTGAATGGACAAAAAGAGGCCGGATATTCCGAGGGAGATGACGGCAAATGCATCTGACGTTTGACTGGAACATGGCGTTGCGTCGTTCGCGCCCGCGGCCGAATCCCCCCAGCGGCGAGCCTGGGACAGTTCGTCGGGCCTGGAAGCGCTTTCCTTACGGCGACAGAGTCTATCGTTATGGCGGTTGTGCGCTGGCCTCCAACTGGTGCCGCCTTCACCGGGGTGACCGGGAGCTTTTCCCAAGTGCGGCGAATATCGCCGAACTCCTGCGTGCCAATCCGGCGTTGGCGTCGCATGTGACGAGTCCGGCCGATGCCGCGATTCAGCTCGAGGCAGCATGGCGGGCGTACCACGCCGGCGATTTTGCCGATGCGGCCGATCGGGGCCTGGCGGCCGGGCCGGTCGGCGTTGTCGTTGCCGCGCGGGCCGCTACCGTCTACGCCGCCCATCTCGAAGAAGACGAGGCCCGTCGCCTCTCGATCCTGCGTGAAGCCGTTGAAGCCAGCGCCGAGGTGCTGGATATCGCTCCCAACTGGGCGAATGCCTGGTATGTGCATGGCACCGCCCTCCGGTGCTACAGCCAGAATATTTCGGTGGTGAAGGCGTTGGCGCAGGGGATGGGCGGCAAGGTACGCGACTGCCTGCAGCGGGCGCTCGAACTCGAGCCGGGCCATGCCGATGCCCACGTCGGTCTGGGGGTCTATTGCGCGGAGGTGATCGACAAGGTCGGTGCCATGGTTGGGGCCCTGTCTTACGGTGTGCGCAAGGAAGCGGTCGTCGATCATTTCGAGACCGCTATCGAGCTTCATGCCCAGTCGCCGGTAGTGCTCGCCGAATATGCGCGGGCAATCCAGCTGGTCGACGGCGGTGCGGGAGCCGGCCGGGCCTACGAGATTTACGCGGCCGCCGCTGCCTGTCAGCCTGCGGATGCGCTGGAGCGCCTTGGCGTAGAGCGGGCGCGCAGCGAGATCGGCTAGCGGCTCCGTCCGGCAGACTGGTTGTCGGGGAGGACGTCGCCCCGTCAGGCCTTGGTGCGTACCAGGCGCGCCTTCTCCCGCTCCCAGTCGCGTTCCTTCTCGGATTCGCGTTTGTCGAACTGTTTCTTGCCCTTGGCGAGACCGACGCTGACCTTCACGCGGCCTTTGACGTAATGCAGGTCCAGGGGCACCAGGGCGTAGCCGGCACGTTCGACCTTGCCGATCAGCTTGTCGATCTGCTCGGAATGGAGCAGCAACTTGCGGGTGCGCGTGGGGTCCGGGTGAATGTGGGTGGAGGCGGATTCGAGCGGCGTGATATGCATGCCGACAATGAAAATCTCCGCGCCACGGATCACCACGTAGCTTTCCTTGATGTTGGCCCGCCCGGCCCGGATGCCCTTGACCTCCCACCCCTCCAGGACGAGGCCGGCTTCGTATTTGTCCTCGATGAAATAATCGTGGAAGGCTTTACGGTTGTCGATGATGGTCATTGGTCTGGGCTCTGCGGTGCGGTCACGCGGCGTGAGCGCATTGGCGCGAGGTCACGTGGACGCGTAAAATCGCGTATTTTAACAGGTCGATATCCCGCTCGCGTCCCAATGGCTGCCGTCAAGAAAATTGTCCTGATCGAGTTCACGCCGGCCCAGATGTTCGATCTGGTCGACCGCTGCGAGGATTACCCCAAATTTTTGCCGTGGTGCGGTGGAAGCGAAGTGCATGCCCGTGACGAGAAGGTCACCCAGGCCACGCTTCACATCAATTATCACGGCATCAAGTCCCATTTCAGCACCGAGAACGAGAAGCGCTATCCGTCGCACATGCTGATTCGTCTGACCGACGGGCCGTTCACCCATCTCGACGGCTCGTGGGACTTCACGCCTTTGGGCGATGCGGCGTGCAAGGTGGAGTTCAACCTGCGCTACGAGTTCTCAAACCGCCTCATCGAGAAGGCGGTGGGCCCGGTGTTCAGTCACATCGCCAATACCTTCGTCGATTCCTTCGTCAAACGCGCCGCACAGGTTTACGGCAAGGGCTGATATGAGCGCGCCCGATTCAATCAATGTCGAAGTTTGCTACGCGCTCCGCGATCGTCAAGAGATCGTCCGTCTGAAGCTGCCTGCCGGCTGCACCGTTCAGCGCGCTGTCGATGCCTCCGGTCTGCTCCAGAAACATCCCGAAATCGATCTCGCCAAGACCAACAAGCTCGGCATTTTTGCCAAGCTGGTCAAGGCCGACGCGGTACTGCGCGACCGTGACCGTATCGAGATCTACCGCCCGCTGATTGCCGATCCCAAGGAGGTGCGCCGCAAGCGTGCCGAGGAGGGCAAGGTCATGAAAAAGGGTGGCGGTCCGGTAGAAGAGGGAAGCGCGTAGTCGCCGTTCCAGGGGGCTGTAGGGCTCCTGGGCGGCTACTTGCAGGCGCGTTCGATAGTCTGGCGGATGCGCTCCATTTCGGCGGTCCGCTCGTCCTCGTCGAGGAATACGAAGTCGCCGTTGTCGGCGACGCGGGTGGCGCGGTGGCCCTTTTCAAGGGCCGCCAACTGGTTGCGGTTGTCGGCGCATTGCCGTTGCCGGAGGTCTTCGGCAGCCTTGTCCTTGCGTGCCTTTTCTTCCGTTTCGGATGCCTCAGCGCGGCGTTTTTTGAAGGCCAGATCCTTTTCCGCATAGGTCTGTGGGTTCTCGGCGGTCGCCGCCGGCTTGGCCGTGCTGGCCGGGGCGAGGGGCATTTGCCGGAGGGTGCGGACCTTTGCTTCGGGGGGCGGGAGGTCCGAATAATGAACCCCGCCGTTGGCGTCCTTCCAGCTGTATATACCCTGGGCGAGAGCCGCCGGGCCGGCCAATGCCAGCGCTACAGCAAGAAGATTGCGGAACATCGAAGACTCCAGTCGGACAAAGCTTTTGCCGCGGCGCGGCTACCTACGTATAATACGGATTTGATTCAAGGGATTAAAGCTATGCGAGTGATCCAGAAGGCGCTGACGTTCGATGACGTCCTTCTTGTCCCGGCCCATTCCAGCGTTCTCCCGCGCGACGTCAACCTCCAGACGAAACTCAC
>ERZ650311.333-NODE-333-length-31075-cov-12.022179_pt1 | contig 31075 bp, 39 predicted proteins | sample MGYA00376247_ERZ650311 | MGnify/ENA primary metagenome ERZ650311 (study PRJEB26733, sample SAMN07839324) | wastewater metagenome | biome: small river; feature: stream; material: water | place: USA: North Carolina | collected 2016-07-28 ...
GGTAGTGCCCCAAAAGAGCGTTCAGGTGCGCCACCACGGCGCCACAGCGACTACACAGAACGTGGTTCATCGCGCATCGATCTCCATGAACGCCTGCACAAACTCGGCGGCTAACGGCGGGACGATCGCGTTACCGGCTCCGCGCAAGAGGCCCACTCTGGTCCCGGAAAACCCATCAGCCAGAGGGAAAAGAGCGGGTTCAACCGGGATACGCCGGTACTTTCCGTCTCCGCAGAGGATGACGGTGAAATCGCCCCACGTAGAGCGTTTACCGCTTGCGTAGTAAGGGACTCCTGCGAGCCCTTCTTGCCCCTGCCCCTGCTGCGATCCTGATAGCCCTGACGAGCCTCTGTAGCCGCAGGCGTGTTCCAACCCGCCAGTACTTCCGCGATGTAGCCGCTCGTCCTGCCCGTCGCTATCCGTGACGGTCGCAACCCCTCGCGTTCGATATGATCCATCGTGGTCGTGGTCGGCCAGCCAGCCAATCCCTTCACGAGGCCACCCATCAACGGCTCGCCCTTCCTGTTGCCGCCCCGAGAAGTCTGCCCGCCCTCCATCGCGTTGGGCGTCGGCCACCCAGTAAAGCCTTTGCCGGATGTGCGGCGCGCCGAAGCCCGCAGCGCAGGTATCGAGCGCCCCGAAGGTGTAACCCGTTCCTTCCAGGTCAGCGCGTACAAGGTCGAGCCAGCCAAGGCCGTCCTTGCTCGCAACCTGCTCGCCAAAGACGACATCAGGGCGGCACTCTCCGATGAGCCATTGCCAGGCGGGCCATAGGTGCCGCTCGTCAGCAATCCCGCCTCTTTTGCCTGCCGTGGAGAAAGGCTGGCACGGGCAGGAGCCGGTCCAGACGGGCCGGTCGTCGGGCCATCCGGCGCGTCGCAGCGCATAGCTCCAGACGCCGATCCCGGCGAAAAAATGGCACTGGGTGTAGGGTCGAAGGTCATCGGGCGTCACGTCCAGAATGCTGCGCTCGTCCACGTCGCCGGGTGCGATGTGACCGCCGCGTATGAGCTCGCGCAGCCACGCGGCGGCCTTGGGTTCGAACTCGTTGTAGTAAGCCGTCATCCGAACAGATTCTCGGCCCGGCCCGGCTTCTCGCCCAGCGCGCCCCGCAGGGCCGAGACGGCGGTGTCGGCGATCTCGACCTTCCAGGCGCTGACGCCGGTCGAGATGCTTGCCTGCCAGCCCTGCGCCGTTCGGAACAGCGTGAGATTGACGAGACGGCCGTCACGGACAGCCGTCTCGACCAGGTCATCTAGGGTCATCGACGAGCCGATCACTCGTCGTCTTCCTCTTCGGCACGGCAGTTTTCACAGACCGCCACGCGCTCGACGCGCTTAGTTTCGACGGCGAAAAGCCCGTCGCCCAGATCAAGAACCCACGCGGCCAGCAGACGCCACTGTTCCGGCGTTATCGCCAATTCCGTCACGGCCGCCGGCGCTTTCAGGATCAGCCGATGGCCGTCGAAGGCGACTTTCAGACCGCCGGTCATGTCGGAATCGTTGGTCATCCGAACGCGCTCCCCACGGCGGACATATAGAGATCGAGCATCTCTTCCTCTTCGGCCCGCTTCGCCGCGTCTTTCTTCCGTGCACGGACGACACGCCGGATGGTCTTCGTGTCGAAGCCATTGCCCTTCGCCTCGGCGTAGATTTCCTTGATGTCCTCGGCGAGACCGGCCTTCTCTTCCTCCAGCCGCTCGATCCGTTCGACGATCGACTTTAACTGCCCGTGGGCGGTGTTCTTCCGTCCTTTGATCGGATCTTCGGCCATCACAACTGCTCGATCAGCCGCGTCAGCGTGTCGTTCGCCTGGGAGATGCGCACGACCAGCAGATCGGCCTGCATCCGCATCTGATTGGCGCGGCCGTTTGTTGTGTCCGACGCCCGCCATTACGCACACTCCGCGCGCTGGCGATACTCCGCGGCCAGCGCGAGATGGCGTCGTGCCGTTTCGTGCTCGCCCTTGTCGGCCATGTCGTAACCGACCTGTTCGCGGGTCAGCGCCATGCCGATCAGCTCACCCGGCGGTATCTGGTCGAGCGGCGTGACGTTCGGGACGCGCGAGCCGTCCTGTAGTTCGATCCACATTGCTTGTCCTCCGTTGCGAACGGCAGGGCCGAAGCCCCGCCGCCGCGTTGCGGTTCAGCCGAAGAAACCCTTCGCTCCGGCGCCGGTCTTCGTCTCGGCCGGCGCGTCGCCCTCGTCGGCGATCGCCTCGAAATACTTCTCGGGCGCGGGGCCGCCGCCACCGCCCAAGATTTCGTCGCCCTCGGCCTTTTTCACGACCTGCACCAGCGACACGCCGAAGCTGACGCCCTTGCCGTTCGTCTTGTGCTCCCACGTATAGGGGTTGACGACCGCAGAGACGCGCGAGCCCGACGGAATGTCGGCGACTTCGGTGACGGGCAGGACCTGCCGGTTGACGACCTTCGGCCGGTACTTGTCGCCCGACGTGCAGCGGATGAACGTCTTGCCGGCATAGCCGGGATGCCGCTCGCCCGTCTTCGTCGAGATGCCCTGCTTGCCGTCGCCGTCCAGAAACGGCGACTTGATGAGGCCGTCGTTCAGCATCTGGACGGCCTTCTCGCCCCATTCGTCCTTGCACACCGTGACGACGACCTGCTTCAGGGCGGCCAGGTCGGTCGTCTTGGGGAACAGGATCGTGAAGTCGTAGCTCTTGCCGCCGTTCTCACGCTCCCGCGCCTCGAAAAGGCCCGCCGTGAAACTGGCGATGCCTTCCGGGGTCTTGATGTCTGCGCCTCTTGCCATGATCCGTTTTGTCCTTAATCCAGCACATCGAAGTGCTTGTTCACGGCCGCCACCGCGGCAGGCCGTGTCGTCTTGCCCGTGGCGACGAGGGAGGTTCCCCGCGACGGACGTTCGGTCAGCGGCGCGACGGCCGCCTTTTTCTTCGCGCCGAGCAGCTTTTCAGCCTGCGCCGGCGAGACGATCTTGCGTGTGTAGAGCTTGTCGCGTTCGACGCCGTTTGCCTCCAGCACGTTCACGACGTCCTGCTCAGGGACGCCCCACGCCCGGTTGCCGATCTTCTCGACCAGCTGGTAGCCGGGGATTTCGACGCCGCCTTCGGCCTGCCGGTGCGCGTAGGCCCGCACGGCGTTCGCCCATTCCTGGATCATGTCCAGCATGTCGAGACGCTGCGCCAGCTGCTCGGGCGTGAAGTCTTCCGGCCGGTTCGAAATGCGCGGCCGGTCGAGATCGTCGAACCAAACGCCCGCCGCGTCGGTCGCGCGCTGCTCCAGCGCCGGACAAAAACCGGCCGCCGGGCAAAACTTGCAGTGGTCTCCGGCATGCAGATAGCCCGTTTGCCACGCGCCATCCGGCATCTGCTTGCGTTCGGTGAACGCGCGGAACGACTGCCGCATCGCCTCCAGCAGGTCCGCCGTCCACTCCAGCAGATCGGCCAGATGGAACGTCTCGGACCGGATGCGGCCGTCGCGATGGTCCGCACGGGGCTGGACGATCGTCACCGTCACGGTGTCGAATTGCAGCGCCGGATTGGCGAGCGCCGCCCCGAGCGCATAGGTCCGCAGCTGCTTGTTGCCCGTGGCGGCCACGACGACGCCGCGCCCGCCCTTCAGATCGACGACCTCGAGATTCCGCAGTTTCGGCTTGTAGACGACCGCGTCAGCAGTCCCGCCGGCATCGAAGGGTGGCTTCAGCGCGTCGAGGCTGAAACGCTGCTCGACCTGCAGCGCCGCCCCGTCGACGACCAGCGCCCGCACGTAGTCCACGTAGACCTGGGCGGTGTCGGCCATCTCCTCGTCGACTTCGAACTCGAACTGCTTGCCCTTTATCGTCGAGCCGACGTAATCGACGGCCTGCCGGATCGGGTCGCGCAGACATTGCTCGCCGATCGTGTGGCAGCACGTACCCCAATCGGCGGCCTCGCTGGTCGTCTCTGGCAGGCCGTCGATCAGCGCGAGACGACCGCTGCACGCCCAGTTCGCCTCCGTCGATGACGCCGGCCAGGTCGCGTGTCCGTGCGCCATCGGTCAGACCTCCGCGCGATTCCAGGGGTTCTTCTCCGTCGCCTCGTCGAAGGCCGCCTTGGCGCGCCGGATCATCGCCGGCGTCGTCAGCATGGGGATCTGCCAGCGCTTGCCGTCCGGCGGCGTCCCGAGCGCCACGTCGAAAATCTTCACGCCATCTTCCAGCGTGGCGGGCGTGCCGTAGGTCTGCGCGTAGCGTCCGAGCGCCTGGCGCACGTCGTCGAGCGTCAGTTCGGCGGTCGCGTGCTGCTCCGCTTCGGCCGCCTCGTCTTCGGCGTCCTGGGCCTGCGTCTCGGCGTCGTCTTCCGCCCCGTCGCCGGCTTCGTCCTCGGGATTGACGCGTTCTTCGCCGGTCGAAATAGCTTGCTGTTCGTCCGCCTCGGCCTTCAGCCGCTCTTCCTCGGCCTTCTCGAACGCCAAATCCTCGGCGACCTCTTCCTTCGTACGGCGCTTCGCGCCCGGCGACGGCTTGCCGCGCTCGCGCTGCGGGGCCGTCTTCTGGACGTGATCGACCGCTTCATGGACCGTCTGGAAAGCGGCCTCGTCTTCGGTCGTGACGGGCAACGTGGGGCTGCCGGCGGCGCCGTCGCTGTTCGTGGGCGTGCCGGGCTTCGTCGCCGCGGCCCATTTGCCGGTCTCGGCCGGCATGATCTTCGCCGCGTCGGCCATCTTGTCGCACACGCCGACGAGTTCGTGCCGGCGCTGCGGCGCGTAGCCGATGCTCGCCATCATCTTCTGCATGTAGGCCGTCGGATCGGCGCAGTCGACCGGGACGGAAATCGAGATCGTCAGCATGGTTTGAGCACTTCCCTGATAGACGCCCACTTCCTGAGCAGGACCGTCTGCAACGCCTCGTCGATGGAGTTTTCGAGAACGCAGACGCGGACGAAGGCTTGGCGCGGCTGGTTCAGGTTCGTGATGCGCAGCGACACTTGTCTCATCTGGCGCGGTGAAAACGTGGGCTCGACGACCCACAGGACGGCACTTGCGGACAGGTCGATCGCCTCGCCGGCCGCCTCGATCTGGGCGAGAAAGACGCGCGGTCCGCCCGCCCTGGCGAAATCGCGCGTGGCGTCGGCGCGGTCCCGGTCGGACGTGGCGCCGTCGATGCCCGTTACGCCGTATTTCGACAGATTCTGCGTCAAAACGTCGCGCACGTCCTTGTGCCAGTAGGCCAGCACGATGCGATCGAGCCCGCCGTCGAACTCATCCGCGACGGCCTCGGCGACGAGCTCGGCCTTCAGCGTGCCGGTCAGCCGCCGCAGCGGCCCCATATGCATTTCGAGACTCTTCGTGTCGTCGGCCTCGGCAGCTGCGAGAATCTTCGCCGCGTCGACGTCCTTCTCGAACACGGCGCGCTGGCGCTCGGAAAAACGCAGCGGGAGAATGTCGTAAATCGGCTCGCCGATGCCGACGTCGGTCTGGGTCCGGCGCAGCATAACTCCTTCGCTGCGCGCGGCCAGTTCAGCTTCGTTCCTGCCTTCCACGATGACCAGCTGCTTTCGAAAATTGCCGACCTTCTTCCACTTGACGACGCAGTAACGATCCCGGAAAGCCGTCTCTTTCGTTACGTCCGGCCAGCCTCGCGCGGGGTTGGCGAGAAGTCGTTCGGGCCATAGCGCGCGAAGACGCGGGTAGGCGTCAAACGGGCTGTTCGGAATTGGCGTCCCGGTCAGCTCCCACATACCGTCGCAAGCGCCAAGCAGGGAGCGTGTCGAGTTCAGCGTCTCACCATCGTCAAACGGCGTACCGTAGAGGGCCTGGGTTCGCATCGCCGAGAACCGCGTCGCATAGTGTCCCTCGTCAGGGATGACTCGATCCCAGCGCCGTCGGCGGAGCCGAACGATAAATGGCGGTTCGTAGACTTGCGCCCAGCCGACGATCACGACATCGGCCTTCGTATCGACCGGCTCGTACATCGTCTCGACGCTGCGCGGGATGGCTTGCCAGTCGGCGAAGGCTTTGCGCCACACGGCGCGCCCGGAGGCCGTGGTGACGACGAGAATGGTCTGATCAAGCGCGTAGTCGGCCGCCATGATCGCGGCGCCGGTCTTGCCCGTGCGCGGGTCGGACCCCAGCAGCGCGTAGCGCCGTTCGGCCAGGAAGACCGCCGCTTCGATCTGATGCGGGAAAGGCTTCACGCCGTGAACCTCAGGAAAACCATGTCAACCAGGAAAGCCGTGTCAGTCGGTTCGTGATACGACCGTATTACGAGCCGGTCGCGTCGTCAAGCGCCGCGCTTGAACTCTTTGACGATGTTCAGGTCACGATCGCCGAACTCGAAACGATAAGTACCGTCGGCCTTGTAGGACAGGCCGTTCACCGACCATGGAAATTCGAGCGCGTAGGGGCCGCGCGCCGGGACGGCGGGGCCGACGACTTGGCCGGCGCGTGTGATGTAGTAGCCGCCCTTGCGGATCTTGACTTTCATTACCCGAATAGCCCTTCGTTGATCGGCCCCACGCGGATGACCATGCGGGGCTGGTTGGAGTAGTGCTTCTGGACGCGCAGGTCGACGATTTGCGAATCGTCGATCCAGACGACCTGGTTCAGCGCGTCCAGCATCTTGGCGAAATTGTCGGCGTCCGGCTTCTTTACCGGCCGGATCGCACCGGCCAGCGCCTCGGCGACCCAGCGCTTCGGCTTGCTCGCCGGGACCGCCACATAGACCAGCATGTCGACCAGCAGCGGCCCGCCGAGCGGGTCGGCGCCGCGCATCGCTTCCTGGGCCGCATAGGCGAGCCGCCCTTCATAGGCGACCGTACGGGCCGGCGTGTAGACCGTGCCGGTCGCCTTGGACAGCCGGACGCGCTGCTTCCCCATCGGCGGCCCCGCCAGGACGATCTCGATCATCCGAACACGTTCTTGACGTCGATATAGGGCATGAGGCTGATCGGCTTCCCGGTTTCCAGCTCGCGCGCCGTGACGCACACCGCCAGCCACTCACCAGGAATCGACTTGCGCTCCCACCATTTCAGGACCGTGCTGCGGGGCGGGTGGTGCTCGCCGTAGCGGTTCAGCAGCAGGATCAGCCCGTCGGGCGAGTTGAAGTGCTCCTTGAGAAAACGGAGCGCGTCGAAGATGCGGACGGGTGCGGCCATGTTCGACACGATAATCTGCGAAAAGACAGCTTGTCAATACCGTAATACGCATGTATCACAGTCGTCATGGCACAGCCCGTCCTGAAGACCTTCGACAACGGCCGCTTCTACGCCTACTGGTCCGAAGCGGGCCGCGTGAAGCGGGTCAGCATGAAGACGAAGGACCCGCTCGAGGCACGCCGGCGCTTCGGGCGCTGGCTGCTGAACGAAGCGCCGCGGACCGGGACGCCCCGCACGTTCCAGGACGCCTGGGAGCGCTACTGGACCCGCCACGTCATGAAGACGGCCGCCGACCCGAAGACCGTCGGGTTTTCATGGAAAGCGCTGCAGTCGTTCTTCAGCCTCCGTCCGCCGATCCTGACGCAAGACCTCGTCGACGCCTATGTTGCGCAACGTAAGATCGCCGTCACGCCCGGTACGATCCGGCGCGAGCTCGCCGCGCTGCTCGCCTGTCTGAACTGGAACGGCCTGAAGCCCGAGACGAAAATCGTCCTGCCGGCCGCGCCGAACCCGCGCGATCGCTGGTTGACGGCGGAAGAGATCGGCCGTCTGCTCGGCCAGTGCGACGGTCTCGTGGCGCTGTTCGTGCGCGTGGCGATCGAGACGGGCGCACGGGAAGCGGCGATTCTCGACCTGACCTGGGACCGCGTCGACTTCGACACGAACGTCATTCATTTCGATGTGCCGGGCCGCCGGTTGACGAAGAAACGCCGCGCCGCCGTGCCGATCTCCAAGGCCCTGCGGCCGCATCTCGTCGCCGCGGCGGTCAGCGGAGGCGCCCAGGTCTTCGGCAAATTCGACGCGTGGCGGGCCGTCAATGCTGCGGCGAAGCGCGCAGGGCTGACCGGCGTGTCGCCCCATGTGCTGCGACATACCGCCGCAACCCACATGGCCCGGCGCGGCGTGCCGCTCTGGAAGATCGCCAAGATTCTCGGCAACTCGCTCGCGATAGTCGAGAAGGTCTACGCGAAGCATTGTCCCGACGATCTGCGGGACGCCGTCGACACGATTTCAGGAGCTTAAGCCCTAGAACAACGAATCGCCCCCGAGCAGTAGCGCCCGGCGCTGCGCATCGGCGGCGTTCTGCGCCTGCCGCTGCGCCATGCGCTGCTGGTGCTGCTGAAGGAACATATTCGCCAGCCCGCCCATGACGCCGCCGGCATCGCCGGTCATCGCCGCGCCGCCCGCGACCGACGGATTGAACGCCAGCGGCCCCGCGGCGGTCGGTTGCGGCGGACTGAGATTCGGCCCTGCCGCGTTGGGCTGGCCGGGTTGTGCGCTGTAAAACGATGCGAGCGTCGGCGTGGCCGGCGGGCCGGGCTGGTTCATGATCTTTCCCTGAAACGTGTCGGCCGAGATGCCCTGTTCGATCCCGCCGGGCAAGCTGGTCCAGACCGGCGCCAAGGCCGGGGCGACGGCCGCCGTGTCGCCGGACGCGAGATCGGCCTGAAGGTCCCGGCCCGTCTTCGCGGCGTAGGTCTCGGAGGCGAGAAACCACGCCGCCAGGTCCTGATTCTCAGGGCTGAAATCGGTCAGCCCGTGACGTCGGGCCTGGTCGTCCCACGTCCCCTTCAGGAACTGGTATTTGCCCGCGGCGCTGGACGTCTTGCCCGCGTTCGGCCCCGATGTGATCGGCACGTCGATACGCGGGTGATCGGCATAGGACGCGAAGGGCGCGCCGCCGTAGACGACATTGTAACGCCCGTTACTTTCTGGCCCGGCGATCGCCTCTAGCAGCGCGCGGGCTTCCGGCGTCAGGACGGTCACGGCCCGGCTCCGATCGCGTCCAGCATCTCGTCGTCCTCGCCGCGCTCCGGCCCGAGCAGCGCGTTGACGCCGTTCACATACTCGGCGCCCAGCCAGCCCTTCGCGCGGCGCGTCAGGACTGCTCGATTCGCCGGGTTGTTCTGTTTCAAAAGTTCAGTCGCGACCTCGGGGTCGAGCAACGCCTTGTCGAGCAGTTTAGCAAACGCCGCCTCGGACTGACTGGCGACCGCGCGGTTCGCAAAACGCGAAGCCATGAACGTCATGAAATAGAGCAGGTTCACACGACGACGCGCGACCTCGTAGCCCTTCGCCTGCATTTCGGCCAACGTAACTTTCTGACCGCGGGACGCCGTCGCCGTGCCCGACGGGTTGTTCGCGACGGCGCCGGCCTTCCCGGTGCTGGCTTCGCGCAGCACGTCGGCGATCTCGTTCACCCGCGCCCACTGCTCCGGGTCGTCGCGATACAGGCGGCCGGCGACCGAACGGACATTCGCGTCGTTCAGGAACGAACGCCACTTCGTCGGCAGCCATGCCTGCTCGCCCTTGGCGCCGACCTCGGTCATGCCCGTCGACCGCGCCCGCTCTTCCATCACGTCCCAGAACGCCCGCCGCGCGCCCTCGACCGCGCCCGGCGCGTTGCCGACATAGTTCAGCAATTCGTCCGCCGTGCGCGCCGGGTCCTTCGACGCCAGAACGCCTTTCATGGCGCGCTGGCCCTGCGCGTCGCCGAACTCCAGGTATTTCGCGACATCGCCGCGCCCTCCGGGGCCGACGACCCGGCGCAGATCGACCGACGCCTCGGCCGATGCTTCGGAGGCGCGCCGCGCGCCGGCCGCCGCTTCGACCTCGCCGCGCAGGCCGGGGAAGCGATCGAGCCGGTCGCCATAGGCGCGCAGGAAGCCGTCCACGTCGCGCGCCGTGGCGGTACGCATGCGCGACAGCAGTTCCTCGCGCAGCGCCGTGCGCGTCTCCGGCGTGTCGACACGGGACAGCAGCGTGTCGATCTTCCGGGCGTCGTCGCCGAAGATGCGGGCGACATTGGCGTCAGTCTGCTTGTAGACGCCGCCGGGGCGCTGCGCGATCGCCTCGGCGACGGGATCACCGGGCCGCCCGAACGCCTCGGCTTCGGCCTGCTTCGTGCTGCGGGCCGTCATCTCGAGCGCCCGCTGCTCTTCGTCCAGGTTTGACGTGATGAAATTGTCGAGGGCCGACGACACGCGGCCCAGCGCACGCGCGGCGACCCGGCCGCCGTTCTCCGCCTTCGGGTCGGCCAGCGCCGCCGCGATACGGCGGTTCATTTCCGAACGCAGCGACTTCGCCTCGTCGATCGAGATCGGTTCGGGCGGCGGGGCGTCTTCCGCTGCCAGGCCACGCCGGCGCACACGCTCGATCAGCCCTTCCGGCAGCAACGACCGTTCGGTCTCGTTCAGGCTGCCGAGCGCGTCGTCGAGCGTCGCGGTCAGGTCGGCCGGATCAACCGTCACGTCCTGGCCGACCGCGTCGTAAGCGGCGCGTGTGCGCGCCTGGGCCGCTTCATGCCCGGCTTCGATCTGGCTGCGCAGCATGCCGCCGCGATCGGCCTGCTGACCGGCCGGCGTGAGCGCCGCGATGATGTCGTCGGCCGCTTGCCGGTCCCGCAGCGCTGCCGTCTCGGCCGCGCGCAGCTGCGTATCGCGCGCCGCGCCGAGCGCCGAGCGGAACGTGCCCGGCGTCTCCTGCGGTGCGACGGCCTGCACGGCGGCATCGACCGCCGAGACGTTGGCCTTGCGGCGCTGGTCGAATAGCAGTTTGTTCTGACCGCCCGTGCGCCGGGCCTGCTCCAGATCCGCAAGGCCGGTATCCGACGCGACGCGCTCGCCCGTCACGGGGTCGAAGATCGCCGCGCGGTCCGCCGTCGAACCCACATAGCCCGGAATGGTCGTTTCGGCGCGCGAGGGCCGGGAAATCGCCCGGACCATCTCGGTCGTGTCGATAGGGCGGAACGGATCGGCCGGGTCAAGTTCGCGCGTCGCCATGTCCGAATTGCGCAACAGTGCGTCGGTCACGTTCTCGCGCACCAGCCGCGAGGCGTAGGCCGGATTGCCGCCCAGCGCCGACACGATGTCGCGGATGCGCGCCACGATGCCCGTACCGAGACTGCCGAGCGTCGCGCCGCCGAGCGCGCCCGCCACGTCGACCGTCGGCGAATCGCCGGCCACTTCCCGCGCCATGCCTGCACCGAGGCCTGCCGCGGTCGCGGCGCTCAATTCGCGCCGGATGGCCTGCCGCGAGTCCGCCAGCATCGGCTCGACGAACATCTTCGCCAGCGGCGACATATCGCGCGCCGCGGCGACGCCGGTCTTCCCGGCCAATTCGAGCGCGTTGGCCGTGCGCCCGGCCCAGCCGATCGGCAGAAGCGTCCCGCCGATTTCCTGGCCGACGCGCTCAATGACGCGGCCGATGCCGTCTCCCGGCAAAACCCGCCCGCCCGTCGCGTCCTCATAGAGCCGCAGGAGCCCCGACGCAGGGCTGGCGCCGGGATCCTGCACGCCGAGCAGGCCGGACAGCGTCGACGTGATCGACCGGGCCGGAAACGGCGTCTCCGGCAGATCGACGCCGGCCAAGTAGGCCGCCAAGTCGCGTGGCGCGTGCGTGATCTTGTCGAGAAGAACCGGCGTGTGGTTGATCAGTTCGCTGACAGCGTCGATCGGATTTATGACAGCGCCTTCGGCGACCCCACGTATAGCGAACACCGGATAGGAAATCGCCTGCTCGAAAACGGTCTTCGGGTAAAAGACGTTGGCTGGCCGCGCGTCAGGCTGCGTTAGGTCGAACGGCTCGCCGTCGTGCACGAACATAGGGTCGTACCGGCCCGTTACCAGGTCGAACGGCGCGCGCGGCACCGCCGGACTGACCGGCCCGTTAGTGCCACTTTGCGTCGGCGCTTCGTAGAAATCGGGCAGCCCGGTCTCGACTGTCGTCGCGATACGCGCCGGAGCAGACGCCGCTTTGACAAGCAACGCCGGGTCGGCGACCGGCGCTATGGCTTGCGGCACCTTGTAGCGATCCCACGGTCCTGCCGTCGGGACCGGCTTATACCGTTCCCAGGGACCGGCCATTACTTCACCTGTTCCCAATTGGCCGGGACTGACGGGTCGCCGCCCTTGAAGCGGTAGCCGTCAATGACCTCGCCGGGTTTCGGCCCGCCGGTCGCGCCCGGCGGCTGGACCGTCCCGGCGTTGAGCGTTTCGTCGAGATAGCCGCGCTGCTGCTCCATGAGCCGTATGGCCTCGGCGATCTTGGCCGACGCGCTGGCCGTGTTGGCGAACGCGCCGTCGAGACCGAGCGCCTGCTGGAGCCGGTTGAACTGCTCGTTCGAGACGCGGTCCCCCGAATTGGCCGCCGCCATGTTCCAGATGAACATGTTCATCGCCGCCTGTATGGCGGGCAGTTTCGGGTCGAACTTCTCGCTCAGCAACCCGGCGTCCGTGCCGGCTTTCTCGGCCCGCGCGATCGTGTCGGCGATCTGGCCCTGATACGCCTGCGCGAGCTCGTTGCCGGTCTGCACCAAGTCCTGAATCGTCCGGCGCGACCAACCCGCAATACCGAGCGAACCCGGCGTGTCGCCCAACTGCTTCAGCAAGTCCTTACCGGACGCGATGGCCGTGTCGATCGTCATAGCCTTGCGCTGCGCTTCGCTCGCGGCGCTGGTCGTGAGCCCGGCCATGCCGACATCGCTCTTAGAGCCCGTCGCTTTGGGAAGATCGAAGACCGTGAAACCGAGCGGGAGCGCTTCGCCAGTCTGCGTATTGCGCCAGACGCCATCGGAGCCGACCTGCGCCGGAACGCTCCGGCCATCGGGATATTCGGCCACGCCGAGCGTCGGCTTCGCGCCAGCATCCGGCTTGATGTACGCGGGCTTGCCGATTGCGTCGCGACGCGACACGACGACCGGCTTCCCGTCGGCCCCTGTAACCGTCTCGACGTCGCCGCCATAGACCGTGTCAAGCAGTTGCTGATGCGGCAGGCCGAGCAGCGCAGCGCCCTTGACTTCGGTCTCCGTCAGCGGCTTCGGCGCTCCGGCGATGGCCGGGACCGCGCCGCCGGGCAGCCCGAGCACCGCGGCGTACTCGGCTGGCAGTTCGGCGCGGACATCGCCGGGCTGCAGGGGCTGATAGAGATTGCCGAGCGCGGCGCGCGTATTGTCGAGACGGTTGTTCGCCAGTGACGTGCGCGCCGTCGAATCGTGGCCGTAAATCGTCGCGTCGTAGTCGAGCCGGTTGTTTTCACGGCTGACCGCCGCCTCGACCTCGGTCTTGTAGCGGGCCGTCGCGTCGTTCTGATCCTGCGCGTAGTAACTGCTCGTCGGCGCGTAGTTGCCGACCGCGACGTTCCGGCGGTCGAACACCGTCTGGTCGAAATTCGGGCCGGACGCACTGGAATAGAGTTCGGCCAGCCGCGACGCCTTTTCGTTCGCCAGCTTCGCAGCGGCGTAAGCGGCCAGGTCCTGCGGCTCGGGCGGCGCGAACAGCGAGGCCAGATTGGCGATGCCGGCACCGATGCTGTTCTGGGCGTTGTAGAAACGGTTCGGGACGATCGGCATGTCAGCCCCCAAAGAGCCGAATGAGCCCGGACGACGGCGCCGCACGCCATAGCGCCGGAACGGCGGCCCTCGTGGCGCCGAATGCGGGTGCCGCGCCGCGAACCATACCGCTTGCAGCGCCGGTCAGCGGTCCCGGCGCAGGTCTCATGGCGCCGATCGCGCCGGACACGGCACTGAGACCGCTGAACGCGTCTGCCAGCGTCCGCAGGCCCTGACCCTTCTGCGCCGCCGCGTCGAGCTCATACGGCAGGACATTCGTCGAGCCGGTCTTGAACCCGCCGATCTGCGCGATCTGACCGGCGTCGCGCGCCTGGTCGCGCCCGATGCCGCCAAGCAGGTCGCCGAACGACCGCAGCGTCGCGAGCGCGGCGCCCTGCTGGTCCGTCTCGGCCCGCGCCTTCGTGCGCTGCGCATTTTCTTCGCTCACGACGACGTTCGACTTCGATTCGGGGATCAGCCCGGTCGCAGCGGCCGTGGGCGTGTCGTCGGCCTGCCCCTGGTAGAACGCGGCCAGCCCTTCGGCCTTCTGGTCCTGCTGGCCCTCGAAATTCTTGTAGCGGTTCTGCGACTGGGTGTTCAGCGCCGCGGCTTCCTGGTCGAGCGCGGCCTGCCGGATACGCTCGGCGCGCAGCGCGTTGTTGCGCGCCCGCACGACGCGCGCCTGCGCGGCGCTATTCGCGGCCGTTGAGCCAATCGCCAAAACGGCGCTTGCTATGGTCCAGGGCTCACACAAGTCCTCACCCTCCCCGGACCGTCACGGAGGACGATCGCGGCGTAAACAGGCCCGTGTTGAAGCGCGGCGCATACGCCCCGCCCGAGTAGTAAGCCGCACGCTCCGCCGCCGCCTGCTGGGCGAGCATGCCGGTCGAATCCTGAAATAGCTGCGCGAGCGGGCTGTAGGTGCCGGGCTGAGAGAGGGCCGTCGACCGGGCAAGCGCGGCCTGGGCGGCGCCCTGCGCATCGCCGGTCGCGTTCAGCATCGCGATCAGGTTCGCCCGTGCGTCCTCGACCGCGTTGCGCGCCGTCGTCGCCTCGCCGACCGCCTGGTCCGCGATGCTCTGTTTGCCGAGATCGTAGCGCTTCTGAAGCCGCGCGGCCTCTTCGCCACGCGCCGACGAGTCGAGCAGGCCGGAGCGCGTCAGCGCGTAGGTCAGCTGCTTCTGGCTGTCGCCGTATTGTTCGTCCAACTGCGGCGTCGCGTAGTCGAGATATGCCTGGCGGCGTTTGTCGAAGAACCCATCGTTGAACTGCTTGTCGAACAGGGCGTTGATGCTGGACGTACCCTCGCGGATGCGCTGCTGCCGCGCCTGCTCGTCGCTGCGCGCCTGCTGGGCTTCTTTGGCGCCGGCGTTCTTCTTACCCATCGTTGAGGCTCATGTGCATCGACCAGCCATCCCGAACGAAGCCGAGACGTTCCAGAAACCTCGATGTACGGCCAATCTGATACCCGTTGTCGACCCCGCCGAAGATTTCCCTTGCCCCGAGGCGCCTGCTCCAGTCGATCAGGTGCCTCATGAGCAAGACGGCTGCCCGAGTGCCGCGCTTGTCGGGTTGAACGTAAATCGTCTTTTGCACCGTAAAGATGCCGTCTGTAAAGTCGTAGGAACCGATCTCGGCCTGCAGGAAGCCTATCGGAACACGGCGCTGCTCGACGAAAAAGAACGTCGGATTGGCGGTCGCCAGATAGGCGGCATAGACCTCGCGCACGCGATCTGCGCTGAATGTGTGAGCGGGCTTGGTCTCGGCCACCGCCGCGGCGGCCATCGAAACAAGGGCTTCGGCCTCGTTTTCAAGCGCCAGCCTGACCAGCACGGATCACCTTCGCATATTGAACGAACGTCTCGCCGGCGCGGCCGTAATTGAGCAGCGGCCCCGTCTCCTGCTTCAGGCCGATGACCTCCAGCCATTTCCGGCTGTCGGCGTAGTCCCACATCGTCACGGCTTCGAAGCGGTGAACGCAGACAGCTTCCAGCCGCGGAAAGAGCTCGCGCCGGATAAAGCGGGCCAACGGCAGCGCGACCCGCGCGAAATTGTCGGTCGCGAAGAACAGCAGCGTCACGACGTTGGGGCGGGTCTCGATGGCGCCGCCGATGCATGTGGGCCGGCCATCCCAGAAGACCGTAAGGACATCGCGCTGCGGACGGCCGCCGTAACGCTCGACGAGAGAGCTAGCGAGTTCGGCACGATCGCCGATGGAAGATAGAGCGGAAAACTCGACAAAATCTCGATGGCGCATAGCCAGCGCGACCTGGTGGATTTCGCTGGGCTTCGCATTCTCAATCCTCATCCGCATCGCCGGTGAATGTCAGAACCAGCGATCCCAGCTTGTGTGGCCCGGCGCCCATCGACCGGAAGCGCAACGACACCGCATTGCCCGACTTCTCAAACGGCACCCGGCCGCCCTGGAACGTCGTGCGCGTGACCTCGGCGATGTGCTCTTCCTCGTCGCTGCGATGCGGATTGAACGACGCGCCGATGCGCCAGTCGCCGCGCATCGTCACGTCGATGCCGTTGAACTCTTTCTCGCGCGTCGGGTCGTTCGCGTCGAGATACGGCAGCCACGCTTCGGCCTCCGTCGCATCGTAGACGAACGCGTCGCCGGTCCCGCCATAGACGAAAATCGCGTCGCCGGAGCGCAGATAGATTTTCTTCTTGAAGACGACCGCATCGGTGACGGCCAGGGTCTGCGTCTCGCCGTCCTCGTCGATCCACGTCAGGTCATAGACCGACCACGCGCTGATCTTCGAATTGGCGAAGTACGAAAAGACGTAGGCGACGTCCTTCATGATGATCCAGAGACGGCCGTCCTTCGGCTCGATCAGGCCGATGACGCGGCTCTTCTCCGCGTTGTTCAGCGTCGCCAGCTTCTCGACGATCAGCGTATCGATCGGCACGCCGATATCGGTCGTCGAGGCGCTGTCCGTACCGGCGCGGGCGCGCAGCGAGCGCACGCCGCTGTCGGCCAGGTAGAACAGGTCGTTGTCGCCGTATTGCGTGACGCTCTTGCCGCTCACGACCCCGGTATTCTCGAGCGTCTGGACCCAGCGGTTCAGCGTCGGGTCGGGGTCGAGATACCAGATCTGGATCGTCGTTTCCGCGAAAATGGCGGCGTAGTTCTGGTAGCGCGCGACGGCGACGAGTTCGTCCGACCCGGCGGCCTCCGTCGACATGTCGATGAAGCCCGCGCCGACAGCATCCGTCGACCATTCCGTCGGCTGGGCGATACCCGAGAAATAGAGCACGGACCCGGAAATCGAGTGGACCTTCTTGCCGAGCGTCTTCACGAACGAGCCCGGCAGCACGTCGCCGCTGTAGCCGCCCGCCGTGACGATGCTGGCCGGCGAGAAGGTCATGCCGGACGACGCGGCGATCTGGACGAATTTGCCGTTCGCCGCCGTGCCGCCCGTGTCGGCCGCGATCGTCACCGTCGCGCCGTCGCTCGTCACATCGAAATGCGTCGTGGCCGCGTTGGCGTCCATCGCCGCCGCGAGCGCCGCCGCCATCGACTCCGGCGTGCCGGTGTAAACGACCGGCGCGGACAGCGATTCGACCCCGTCGATCTTCACGCTGGTCACGCTGCCGGAGAGCGCATCGGTGCCGCCGCCCATGACGCCGATCGTCATGGTGACTTCCGACGTGCTGTAGCTCGGCAGGATTTCGAGCCGGTTCGGCGCCGGTCCTGCCGTCGTCGCGGTAACGACGACCTTGCTGTTCGCCGCCGTCGCAGTGTAGCCCGACGAGCCGGAATTGGCTGCGATCGCGTTCGCCAGCGCCGTCGCGAGCAGGCCGCGATCGAGAACCGCCGACACGCCGCCGCTGGTCGCAAAGACGACCGGCGACGCGAGCAGATCCTTCGTGCCGATATAGATGTGGCTGACCGTCACGCTGCCCGTCGACAGAACGGCCGTGATGTCGAACGACCCCGACGCGGCGGCCGACGCCGTTGCGTCGGTCCCGCCCGTCACCGTGAAGGACGCACGCGCCTTCCCGTCGAACCAGATGTCGATGCGCTGGTTCAGATTGTAGAAATGGTAGACCGAGTCGTCGGCAAAGCGCACCGACGCATAGATCAACCCGGCGAACAGATCCCACGACAAAACCCGCGCCGGGTTCGTGATGCCGTCCGGGTGCTTGATCTCGAAAAACCCTATGTCAGAGTCGAGCGCGCCGCCGGGATCGGTCTCGGCGAAAATGAAGAGCGCGCCTTGCTGATAGGCGAGGCCGAACGTGTTGGGCGGCAGGTCATACGCCTTCTGGATCGCCGCGCGCTGTTCGAACTCGCCGCCGCGTGTGATGTGGCCGTTACGCGCCGTCAGCAGCGTTCCGCCGGGCGTCGTCTCCGGCAGCCGGCGCGTGTCGAGGCCGCCGGTAAATTCACGGACCCAGATCGAGCCCATGCGTCAGACCGCCGGCGGGCGATAGATGTTGATGCGCGGCCGCTCGTCCGAACAGGGCGCCGGCGTCGCGCCGCCGAACATGCGGTAGATGCGGCGCGGCATGAGATTGCCCTTCAACCGGGTGTAGAGCGCCTGCGCCTTGTCGAGCTTCAGCTGCGCGTCCTTTGCGCCCTTCGCGGCCAGCATGTCGGCCGCGACGAAGGCGACGATCAGGTTGCCGTCGAGCGTCGAAACGTCGGTGTCCGCAACCAGCGGCGCCAGGTTCTTGATGCCGACGATCTTGAGCCGGCCGTCCAGCGATTCGCTGTCGAAGTCCTGCTCCGGGATCGGCCAGACTTCCAGCTGCTCGTCTTCGGTGATCTTGACGCGCTGGACCGGCCATGATCGCGAGTCGAGATCGCTGTCGTAGGCGGCGTATTGCGGAGCGTCGATGCCGAACGGCGTCAGATAGTAAACGCTGTCATGCCGGACCTCGATGCGCTCGATACGCGAGATGTCGAGATCGTCGGGCATCGCGTAGTAGCGTTGGCCCTCGGCCAGATCGATGTAGCGCTCGACGCGCAGATGCGGCCACGAGAAGTCCTCCCAAAGCCGCTCCTGCTCCTGCTGCAACATCTCGACCTGGCGGTCGCGGTCGCCGTCATTGTGGGCGGCGGTCTGAGAAAGACGCGTCTGCGAACGCAGGTTCGCCAGCATCCGTATCAGCGTCGTTCCCCGCGCCATCGGCGATCCCTACTTGCGCTTGCCGCCCCTGCGCTTCGCCTTGGCGGAATGCTCGTCGTCAATATCGCCGATACCGTCGTTCTCGGCAACATCGTCGTCCGCGGTTTCGGCCTCGCCGCCGTCATCTTCGAAGATGCCGAGACCGCCGGGCGGGTTGCTGTCGTGCAGATTGCCAGGCTGCGGCGTCGGCGCCTTGCCTTCCGGCATGGACGGATGCGGGTTTTCCTGCGTCGGCTCGATCCCGGTCGTGTTCTGAACCGGACTGGCCTTGACCTTCAGCGGCGTGGCCGCCGGCTTGTCGTCGGCCTTTGCCTTCTTGCGCGTCTTGAAAATCTCGTCGCGGTCCAGATCGCCGAAATCGAGCTCGTCGAAGCTGGTGAAGACGCGCGCCGCGGCGCCGGGGAAGAGCCGTTCGACCGGGCTCGGCTCGCGCGGGTCCTTGCGCGGATAGGTGAAACGCAGACGCTCCAGTTCCTCGCGGTTCGAACGCTCGATGCCGTCGCCGTCATCGACGACGATTTCCTTCACGGAATCCGTGCCGTGGATCTGACGCAGCACTTCGACCTCGGCGGCCGTGACGCCCCATTTGGGGATGACCTGGCCTTCCTCGCCGCCGATGGCGAGCATGATACGCGCGGTCTGCATGCGCGGCGGCTCTTGCGTTTTCCCCACACTGGTCTCCTGGGTTGGTGGTGAGCGGGACGCTGTCTGTAACGCCCCGCCCGCCGGTTAGTTCGCCTGGATCGAACCGTTGGCCTGAAGCTGCGTCAGAAGAGCATTGTGGCTGTTCACCACATTGTTCAGCACCGCCTGCAACTCCTTGTGCTGAAGGTTGAGCGACGTGATGGCGGTATTGATCGCGGCGTCCGAGTAGGTGTTGCCGCCCGCCGTCGAGACCGCCGCCACGTCGGCGATGGTGCCGTCGATCGTGCCGGTCAGGGTGCCGGCAAGCGTCGTCACGTCGGCAAGAGCCGCGTTGCGCGCGGTGCCGAGAATGACGGTCGTGCCGGCCGGCAGCGTGGCGCCGGTCTTGTTGGTGATCGTGATGGTCGACCCGCCATAGGAGATGTCGAACTTGTCCGACGCCTCGGTATAGCGGTCGTTGCCGTTGAAGATGATGTACGCATCCGTCGCGGCGTTGGAGCCCGTGAAATCGGCCTGCACGCGGCCGGTCGGGTAGGACATCGTGAACGTGCCCGCGGGGCTGGTGACAGCCGTACCCAGGGTCGTTTCGCTGCTTTCGTAAATCGACATGGTGTTCGTTTCCCAGATTTCGGTTGCGGGGACGAGCGGGGCTTACGCCCCGCCCGGTCTCGCGTTAGGCGATGTCGTACACCGCCGACGTGTTCAGCTGCTTGGCGATCATGACCGCGGTCGTCGTGATGCCGTTGTACATCACGTAGCGGTCATACGGCCGCGCCGGGTCGTGCTTCTTCATCCGCTTGCCGTTGAAGTAGAGCAGGCGGACGCCGGTACGGCCCATGTCGATCACATAGGCGCGCTTCTGCAGGCCGAGATCGTCAAGGGTCGGATCGTACTCGATCGGCGTCCCCATGAACGAAATCCCGTCCATGCCGCCGTCGGCGTTGTTCTGGCCGCGCCAGCCGACATTCGAGTAGGAGCCGTTCGCGCGGAGCTCGGCGCGATAGGCGGCGATCCAGTCCGAGCCGGCGAAGATGCGGATCTTCGTCGAACCGTTGCGGTAGCGCGCCAGCTGGAGCCATTCCTTCTGGAGGAAGGTGATCAGCACGCCGCCGCCGGTCGAGGCGCTGGAAATCGCGGCCTGGCCGCCGTCCGACGCGTACGCCGCCGTCGCGGCGCGGTTGCGCCACCACGAGTTCGCCGCGCGCGAGATGGTGCCGGTCGTGCCGAGCGCCGGGGACGGCAGGATGATCGAGCCGATGCCGGCGAGGGCCTTGGCGTCCGACGAGCCGTCGCCGTGGACAAGGCGGTCGAGGCTGTAGGCGTAGTCCTCGCCCAGCGTCTCGTTCTTGTCCTCGAGCAGATTCGCGAGCGCGTGGGCTTCGCGGCCGTCGACTTCGCTGGTCGTCTGGTTCGCGCCGTTCTCCGTGACGTCGATACCGTCGGTCTTGAGCTCGGTGTGCGTCACCACGATGCCGATGTGGTGTTCCTTCCAGGGGAAGCGCGCACGCTTGATCCCGGTCGGGTTGTAGTAGGAAACGACATCGTCGCCGCTGTAGCCGACGAGCGAACCGCCGCCATGGCCGGACTTCACGGCGAACGAGACGTTCTCGTTGCCGCCGGAGAAGCGGCCGGCATTCTCGTTGAAGGCGGCCAGCATGGGCTTGTTCTGGACGTTCTGCTTCCAGACCGTACCCTTGTCGATGTAGTTCTCGAGCGACGCGTTGTTGATATTGGCGACTTCGTCCGCCGTAAAAGCCATAACCTTTGACCCGTCTTATTCAGGTGGTCCCGCGTCGGGCGATATGCTGGTTCACTATGTCCAGCGTCGATCCTGCGGCGACCACGTTTGCGACCGGGGCGCTTCCGTTGGCGCGGATCGGGGTCTTCGGGACGGGCTTTGGCGCCGGAGTGGCTGGACGCGGCAGCGAAGCGTTGACGGCCTTGTATGCCTTATCGAGCTGCGCTTTTACCCCGTCCGGCGTGTTCGGTATGCCGTCGGCTCGCTGAAGATACGCGACCTCGCGTTCGATAGCGCCCAATTTGGCGGCAAAGTTGGGGTCCTTCGCTTTGCGATCGCGCTCCCAGGTCGTTGCGGCTTCGGCAATGGCGGACTGCGCCGCCTGCGTCTGCTGCCGTTCCTGGCGCTGCTGCTGGAACGTCGCTCCGAACTGTGCCGCCTTGACGGCAGCACGCGAGCGCGACACTTCCAACGCCGCGGCCTGATCCATCTTTCCTTCGCCGACCATCTGCCGGAGATCGTCCGGGAGGACTTCGCCGGCTTCGACGAGCAGCTTCTGAATGACCGGCTTGGCCTGTTTCCACGCCTCGACCGGGTTCGTCTTCATGAGCCCGCCGATGATCAGGAGATTCGCCGCTTCCTCGCGGCTCATGCCCTGGTCGTCGATGAAAGATGTGATCTGGCGAAACTGATCTGCTTCGCCCTTGTACCCGTCCCGCTCCGCGCGGGCCGAATTGCGTTGGGTGAGAAGCTGCTTCCAGCGCGGATGCTCATGGAAAGGCGGCGGCTCGCCGTCCTCGTCCTTCGCCTCTTCGCCGGTCTGTCCCGTCTCTTCGCCTTCGGCTGGCGAGGCCGCCGTCTCTTCCGGCTTCTTGCGGGATGCGTCGACGACGTCGCGCACCACACTGAGAAGACCGTCCTTGACGTCGTTAGCGCCGGTCGCGGTCGACGAGTCCGCAGGTGCCGTTGCCGCCGTGTCGTTGCTGGCGGCGTTGGCTTCGTCGTTGACGCCGTCGGACGAAACGGCGTCGTGATTATCGTCCAGTGGCATGGTTTCCCCTTGGCCTGAAATTGCTTCTACGCGCGGTCTCGGGAAACGTCAAACCGGCGATTCGACCTGGTTGGACCCGAACGCCGCGTCGCTGCCGCCCTGGGTCGGCGGCGCGGGCGTTTTGTCGGCCCCCTCGCCACCCTGCGCGTTCGGATCGCTACCCGGTTCGGGCGGGCCGCCGGGGACCGGCGGCGCGCCGGCCAACTGGTTCTGCGCGACGATCGACGGCAGCCCGGCCTCGTAGGCTTCCGTGAAGTCCAATTTGTCGTCGAGCCGCCGCGCGGTTTCCTTGCCGAACCAGTACGGCGAGATGCCCGGTGTTGTCTGCAGCAGCGGCCCCAGGATCTTCCAGTTGTTGACTTCGACGGCCTGGTTCGGCTTGCCGGTCGAGCCGGCCGCGACTTCCAGGTAGACCTCGCCCGCGATGTCGGCGAGGGACATCTGCGGCCACACCGCGCCGACGCCGACGATCTTCTTGACCTGCTCTTCCGACATCTCGCGCATGAGGATCTGGCCGCCGGCGCGGGCCACGACCGACAGGAACGCGTCGAGATCATCGATGCTGCTGGAATCGGTCGAGGCCGTCGAGTTCGCCGCGATCGCACTTTCGGTCGCCGTCGCCTTCGACACGCCGCCAAACTGCGATTCCTGCGCGCCGACGACCAGCTGGAGATCGCCGAAATACGGTTCGGTCGCGTACAGGTTCATGTCGACGCCGGGGACCGGCACGACCTGCATGATGTCCTGGATCTTCTGCTCCGGCGACATGTTGACGGTCGCCATCTGGAGCGGCTGAAGATTACCGATGACGTTCGGGTCTTCCTCGCTGCCGAACGCGCCTTTGCCGGCCACCCAGCGCGGCCGCGCCGCGTGGCGATGCTCGCGCATGCCCTGCCGGGACCGATTATGCTCACGCTGCATGTCGAGCATGAGTTCGACGTCCGACGGCGGGAACAGTTCGTTCTCGCTTTCGGTCTCGTTGAAGACTAGCGCATAGACCGGCCAGAAATCCTCGACGAAGACGTCCGGCGCCGCCGGCGGCCGCAGCCACACCTTGCACCCGTCGGCGAGGTAATAGACCAGCCCCGACGCCTTGTCGTAATGCTTCCAGACGCAGACGAGGCCCTGCTTCTTGCCGGTCGGCTGCTGTATCTCCGGCACGGCGTTGTCGTCCGGCACGTCGTTGACCGTGCTCTCCTGCCGTTCGCCGTCCACCTTGTAGGCCGTGTAGGACGCCGAGCCGGACAGATCGACGCCGAATAGTTCCTTCACTTCCTCGCAGGTGTAGATGTACTCGACCGTCAAATGATGCGCGCCGACGAAACCCGTCAGAAGCGTGCAGCGCTTGTCCGGGATGACGCGCGTGGCGCGCGGATAGTCGAAGATCAGACCCTCGCGCAGCACGATCTCCGGCTCGGCCTGCAGCGCCGCGATCGACTGTTCGAGTTCGGCGCGCTCGGCCGCGTCGTCGTCCATCTCGCCTTCGGCCTGCTGCTCGGCGAGGGCGTTGAGATGGTCGAGGCGCTGGCGGGAGTCGGCCAACTGCTCCTCGAGACCGGGCCGCGGCCCCGTCTGACGCTGGAAGGCGAGCTCGACATAGCCGACGCACGCGACGCAGGTCCGCCGGACGAGCTGCTTCAACCCGGTCTTGAAGACGAGCGGCTTCTGCTCGTTCATCTGGTTGCTGAACAGGATCTCCAGCGTCTTGCCGAAGCGCGCGAGCACCTGGCGGCGCTGCGTGCCCTGCTGATAGTCCTGCATCACGGCCATTGCTTCGTCGAAGCCGGGCGGCAGTTCGGGCTGAGCGGGGACCGCCATGCCGGTGATCGGGTCGACCGTCGGCGGTGCCGCCGCGGCGACCTGCTGCGCCATCTGCCCGGCCTGGATCGTCTGGACGGCCAGTTGCAGGCTGGCGGGGTTTTCGTCCCAGACCGCGAAATCCATCTGCTCGCGGCGCTTCGCCACGACGCGCGGATTCTTCGCGTAGAGCGCGGAGGCGCGCTGCTTGACGTGCCGGCCCGTGATGTTGGCGGTGTAGTTTTTGCCTTTCAGCCAATCGGCGTCGGCGCCGTGCATCGCCAGCTGCATGTTGCGACGCATGCGATCGAAGGCGGGCTGGTGGAAGCGCTTGTCGTCGCGGATGCGGCGCTGCAGCCGGGCGATCAGATTGGCGTCCTGCGGCGACACCTGGGCCTCGCCGTCGTAGGACGTCGCCGAGACATTCTGTGTGTCGTCGAGTTCGTCAGCCATGCCCTAGAAACCCCCGGCGTAGCGACGCGCCTTCTCCTGCTCGCTGGCCGCCTGGACCTGTTTCGCCCATGCAAAAGTCAGGGTCGGCGGCCGCTGTTCGCGCTCGCGCTCTTTCTTGCTTTTACCCGGCCCCCATTGCGACCGCAATCCGAGACCCAGGAGAGATAGCGCGTCGACCTGGTCATCGTGCAGGCCGTTCGGGAAGGCCAGCATCTCGGCCAGAAGCGTCTCGGTCCAGATCGCATCCTTCGGCAGCCGGACCTTCCCCATCGCCGCCCGCGCGATGATGGACTGCGCGCGGGTCTGCTTGTCGGAGACCGGCGTAACCTCGACGACCTGCATGTAGCGGTTCGTCTCCAACATGCGCTTGTGCAGGAACGGCCCGATCGACTTGGAGATGTGGCCGCGCTCCGCCCACCAGAAAAGCGGCGCCCGCACGCCGGTCCCCATCTCCAGCATGGCCTCGACGGCGCGGTCCGCAGGCAGACGCGCGCGAAGACATTCGAGGACCCACATATTGTCCTCGACGTCGATCCCGACCTTCAGAAACGCCGAATAGTCGTTCTTCTGCTTCTCGCCGACCGCGTGGTCGGACGCGCAATAGATGCGCAGATTCGCCGGCAGGTCCTCCGGCCGGTACAGCGGGATCAATTCGCGCTTGAACAGGATGCCGTCGATAACCGTCGGCGTCTGCTGCGTCAGCGCCATGAAACCGACGGGATCGCGCCGCTGGTCGGCCAAATGGTACTCGCGGTCGTACCGTTCGGGCCAGAGCGCTTCGCCTTTTTCGCGTCCGAGCGGATCGTCGTCTTCGGCGAGACCGGGAAGACGGATGATCTTCCAGGTCTTTGCTTCGGCCTCGTTGTAGTGCGGGTTTTCGGGGTCGGTCAGACGCCCGATGATGTCGTCGGCGTGCCAGCGTGTCATCGTCAGCACGACCAGTTTCTTGTTCATACGCCGGCGCAACGCGACACGCACGAACCAGTCCCACGCCTGATCGCGCGTGACCTGACTTTTCGCCTCCTGGTCGTCCTTGTAGAGATCGTCGACCAAAAGCAACGAGGCGCCGCGGCCGTTGAGAGTTCCGCCGCGGCCTACGAAGACCAGGCGGCCGCGCTGCGTCGTCTGGATATTGTCCTTCGCCGTGCCGCCGCGGATCATCCGATGCGCCGGAAAGGTCTGCTTGAACTGATGCGTCTGCATCACGTTCCGCACGTTGCCGCCGACATCGGTCGCCAGGAGGTCGGTCGCCATCGCGACCGCGACGTCGTGGTCGGGGTGGCGCCCTGAATACCAGGCCGCCAGAGCCTCCGTCGCGAGCCGGGTTTTGCCGTGGCGCGGCGGCATGCAGAAAATCAGCTGCGGAATTTCACCGGATTCGACCCGCTCCAATTCGCGCGCAATGGCCTTGTGGAAGGCGGCCGGCTCATACGCAGAACGTCCGACGTCGTTGGGGTCTTCCGGGTGCGGCGACGTGAACTCGACGAAATCGAGCAGATTGTCGCGAGCCTTCAGGGCTTTCTCCTGCCGCTTCAGGAGTCTGATCTGCTGGTGGACCGCGTCGAGGCTTTCGGCCTTCGCTTTGGCCTGCTCGGCTTCCCAGCCGTAGCGACGACCTGTGGCGGGATTGATGGCGTTCGGGTGCGGCACGGGCCGATTAGAGCCCGCGCAGATGGCCCGTCAAGAGCAGCGCCGGGAGGACCGCGAGCAGGATGATCGGCAGGAGCGTCGTGGCGTCACCACGGCCACTGGAAACAACCGCACTGGCCGATCCCGATACCAGCGAAGAGCCCGACACCGCCGAACGCCGCGTAGTCGAACCAGCGCGCCGGAATTGCAGCGAAGAGCCCGAAAATCCCGTTCATCGCCTTCATCCCGTTTTCGCGCGCAGGAAGTTCAGCAGCGGATTGACGGCCTTGTCCCAGAACGCGAGCAGCGCCGCCGGCCCGCTCAGCCCCGCGAAGCCCGCGAGACCCATCTGAATGTCAATATTCCATTCCTGCCATCGGCCGATCGCTCCTGCAATGAGACCCAACGCCGGCGCCGCGACCAGCGCCGCGACCATCTCTCCCAACGTGATGCGGCGGGCGGTCGTTCCCGTTGCGTCGGCCTCTTCCTTGCGCTTGACGAAAGTGTGGCTCAGCCGGGCGGCGACGCCGGTCACGGCCGCGCCGATGACCGTGAGAGTCCCCCAGAAATCGAACGGCTGATCGTTCATGGCGCCCCTTCTTCGGCCACGGCGCGGGGCTCTTCAGACGAGCTCGAAATGCGGCGAGTCGGTCTCTTTCGCCTCGCGCTTCCGGCCATCGCGGTCCCAATCCATGCCGCTGCGGATCTTGACCTTCAATTCCTTCGCGGCGGCCATCATGGCGTCGTAGATCGCGTCGAACTTCGCGGCGGTGTTCCAGTCGAGCGGGTACGGCACGAGATCGACGGCCCGGCCGGTCAGGTGCCGGCTATGCAGCGTCCAGGTCACGATCTTGCCCGGCTTCGTGCGGCCCTGCGCGTAGAGATCGCGCTGGCGTTCGGCCGTTCGCACGCCTTCCAGCACCGAAAAGTCCTGCTTCGTGATCTCGATCGCGCGCTCGACGACACGCACCATGTCGGGGTGAACGCCGGCCAGCTTCTCGCGGGATTTTGAACCGAGTACCGGCATGTGCGCGCTCCGTAACGACGCGGCAACTTAAGGGCGCGGCCTGCAAAAAGAAAGCCCGCCGGCGTCGGGGCGGGCCTTTGGAGTTTACCGGCGACGTGGGGTTGTCAGCGGGATTGCCTGTGCCGGAGTTCTCAGGGCGTCAGGATGCGCTTCGCGTCGCTGTCGACCTTCGCAAGAACCTGATCGATCTGAAGCGCCGAGCCTTCGATCGCGAGACGGCCTTTGAGCCGGTCGCCGAAACGCTCGGCCAGCCGTGACGCCGATTCCGGCGCGACCTTCAGGACATGGCGGGCCGCTTCGGCGCCGAGCCCGATCAGATCGCCCGGACTGACGGGCTCGCCGGCCTTCACGCCGGGCAGCGCATTCACGGCCGCAACGACGGCCTTGTCCATGACCGACGCGGCCTTTTTGTCGGCCTCGTCGCCTGCGGCTCGCGCGGTGCGCCATCCCGTGATGGCCGCGATGACCGCCAGAATGAGATTCGTCAGCCAGGCTTGGACGGTCGGATCGCGCAGCAGATCGAGCATCGGTCTTCCGAGGACGGGAGGATTGGCGCCGGCTGGTCGCCTTCCCAGGAGCGGTGTCTCCGGCGCTGCAATAGCGTGGGTTCTTCCGGTGCCAGGGGCTCGTCACCAGCCAGCGCGGCGACGTTAGGCTCGGCTTTCGGCGTTCGTCAAGGGCTGGACGTCGGCCCCCGCCGCCGGTTTCGCCGACGCGCCCACGATCGCGAGCCTGGCGGCGTTCTGCGGATCGAACGCCCGCATGTAGATTTCCGCATTGTCCATGGCTTCGGCCAACGTCACCTTGCGGTCCGGGGCGCCGATGATCGGGCTCGGGACCATCATGAAACACTGGTCGGGGTCCGTGTCCGTCGCGGGGATGAACCCTGCCATGAACGCCAGCATCTGCTTGAAGGTCTCAGCGACCGTGAAGGACGCGCGCTCGGGGACTTGGTGCGTTGCCATGCGCGGAACGTGCGCTTCGCCCGGTACGCCGTCAAGGCCGTGCGAACCGCACCACCCGAACCGGCTATGCGGCGATGGGGCTGTTCGGTTCTGTTCGGGCGGTGCGACATTCTGTCGCAGCGGTTTTTCGGGCGCAAATTTGTAGCGCCGGGTGCCGACGCATTCGTGACGGCGCGCGGACTGCCCGCCAGGGGTCGGGGGCGCCGCCGGCGGGCGCCCCGCCCACCCGTCGGCACGACCGGGGCGGCGTCAACTGTATTAGTAATACAGTCGCGAGCCTTGCGTTGCGCCGGTACCGTTGCGAATTGGGGCGGGATTGGGGTCATCCGAACGCGTCCGACACGCTCGAGGGCGCTTCCGGCGTCACGTCCTTCGCGCGCTCCATAGCGACGCGGCTTAGCGCGTCGATGCGCCTGGCGATCTCATCGGCCGTGAGCTCATGGTCCTGCTTCACGTCGCCGGCGTCCTGCGAGCCGAGCGTGCGATCGAAGACCAGTTTTGCGGCCTGGACGCGCGCGCCAGCTGGCATTTTCTCGTTCTTGATGATGCCGATCAGACAGTCGACGGCCGCAGGTAGCGCGTCCGATACGAGACGTTCATTCTGCAGCCGGACAATCTCAACCTGAATGGAAGGCCGGTTAATCGCCCGATTCGCCGTAACGAAGGTCGGCCCCTTGTAGCCCGCAGCGACTGCAGCCTTCGCTTTGTCGCCAGTCTGCACAAACACTTCGGCGAAGGTCTTTTCCTGCGCGGTAAGAGGCCCTTTCGGCATGATAACCCTTTGGTTCTATTAGCGAAACGAGCGCAAAGTCATAACACCATCGCGCCATAACACGTAACCGGCACGTTATGTGCATTGCGTGCATTTCGCAAACGCCGACCATGAACGCCGTGCATTCGACACGCACGAATCGAATTTCACTTGACTGTATTACAGTCATGCCGCATATTCCCCTCATCGCTGACGCAACAGCGCGATGGAGACACAAAATGACCTACAGCACGATCTACGATCTCGACGGCAACACCCTGACCGATGGTGTGCAGTCGCAGCGCGTCTGCAATGCGACCCTCATTGCGGCGCGAGGCCTAGCCCGTGCCCGCGGCCGCAGCGTGATCGTAGAGGACCGTGGGACGGAGGAGTGCTATCGCGTCACCCCTGCGGGACACATCTGGCGCGCGCCGAAGGGCTGGCTGACGCCGACGTGGGGCGCGGAAGTTATCGCCTGACCGTCCGCGAGGCTTCCTCGCTCATCGACACCCTCAAGAACTAGGAGATGACCATGTATCGCGTGCACAATCTTCGCCTGTACGCGCACGAGGTGGGCGGCATCGTCGAAATCGAGGCCCCTTCGGCGCGCGTGGCCTGTCAGATCGCAGAAGCGGCGCGCCGCCTGAAATCCGGCGAGGCTCCGCTGCCACCGAACGCGAAGGCCCGGCCCTATATGGGCGGGTGCGCCATTGGAGATAGTGCGGTGTTCCCGTGACCTTGTTTGCCCTCCTACGCGACCGCTGCGGCCTCTCTCACCGGGAGGCCGCAGAATTTTTGGGCGTCCGGCTCGACACTGTGAAGTCATGGTCGAGCGGGCGGAATCCCTGCCCGCCGGGTGTGATCGAGGCGCTGCGGTGACCGGCGAGGTCAAGCCCGCCCGCCTTCGGATCAGCCTGACGCCGCCGCTTACCGCGGTGGCGCAGGACGCGGAGGAAGCGGCGATCAGCATATCCGCCCTCCTGAGCGCCGACGTGCACCGTGGGCGCTCTCTGGCGCGGGAGGCGTGGCAGGCGCTCGCACTGAGCCCGGAGCAGCGCACGGCCCTCCGCCGCGCGATGAACGGCATCGAGGCGCACGGCATCATCAGCGGCGAGGATGACCTGCCGAGCCCCGAGCGCATCTACGCCGAGACGCACGATGCCGGCGAGCCCGAGGTCGCGCGGGCCTGGCTCGACGCGATGCCGGGACCGCTCGCCGTCTGGGGACTGATGATCGCCGCGCGGCGGCTGTGAGCTGGGCGCTCGACCGCCGCCTCGGAAGCCGGTTGAACCGGTCCTCAGTTCCATCCGAAGATTTTCGCCCACTGGCGCTGCCAGAAGCTCGCATTTGGGTCTTCGCGGCCATGGCCGTTTTCCTTTCGTATGCGCTCTATTTCTGTGTTCCCTATCGCTACTTGGCGAACGCCGAACGCAAACAATATGATACCCACTAACAGGGACACCCACCAAAGGACTGTCCACGAAGCAAGTTTGCTATCGGTCAACACGGACGGATCAGCAAATGCAAAACTCTGGGTGATGCTCAGCCAAAAGCTAATCAAAGCCGCAGCAGCAGAGAAGCATAGCGTAGCCCCTCGTCGAACCTGTCCGAGTAGTTGAAGATCGCTTTCGTAGAGAAGGAATTCGTCCATCTCGCGCTTGGCCGGATTGGTGGTCATCCGGCTGCCTTGGCGAGCGCGCCGTTGCGATCTGGCAGGCGAAGGTGTCGTACCTCCGGCTCCTGGCGGGCTGACAAGCGGCCCAAGAGTGCCACTGCCTCCGGCGCCGAGGTCGTCGCCCAGCCGGCCGGCCGCCTCGGCCAGGCCACCTCCGGGCCGACCTGACCGCGGACGAGTGGACCCGCCTCGTCGCGGAGATGACGCGCGAGGGGTAGCCTCACATCGCCCCGGCGGCGATCCGGCGCAGGCCGAGGCCCAGCATGTCCGAGGCCCGCGCGCGGGCGGATGACCCCGGATACATCTCGCGCAGGGTCAGGCGGTGGTGACAGACGCCGACGAGCACGGCCCAGATCGCGGGACGGCCGATCTCGGGCAGGGCCGCCCACATCGCGGAGAGCGCATCCATCGCGGCGCAGCGGGCGTAGGTGAGGCCGCCGGACCACGGCCCTCCGGTGCTCTCCAGGTTGATCGCGCCGTGCTCGCGCGTGGCGGCCTCGCAGGCGGCGCCGAGAGCCCGTCCCGCCCTGAGCTGGTCCACGTCGATGGAGCCGCGATGGTGGAGCGTCCAGAGCGTCTCGGGGGCCTGGCGGGAGCGATAGACGGGCGGCAGGTCGCGCTTGACGCCGCCTGTGTAGTCCCGGGGCGTGTATAGCTCCACATCGCCCTTGGCGATGCGCTCGGCCGTGGGGACGATGTCGCGGGTCCTAGCCATTGTCCGGGCTCTTTTCAGATAGGATGGAGTCGAGGGCGGCGGTGTAG
>ERZ650311.334-NODE-334-length-31040-cov-18.179829_pt1 | contig 31040 bp, 12 predicted proteins | sample MGYA00376247_ERZ650311 | MGnify/ENA primary metagenome ERZ650311 (study PRJEB26733, sample SAMN07839324) | wastewater metagenome | biome: small river; feature: stream; material: water | place: USA: North Carolina | collected 2016-07-28 ...
CGCAGAGCGAGCCGGCCATCGCCCATCTGGGCGGCGACAACCTCGTGGTGGTGTACACCGCCGGCAGCAACCAGGACGGCAACGGCAATGGCATCTACCAGCAATTGCTCGGCAGCACGGCCGAGATGCCGCGTCAGGCCAACCCGGATCTGGCCGACTTCACCGGCACCGTCACCTTCAATGAAAACGACGTCAATGCCGGGCTGCAGATCATCGATCCGGCGGTCAGCCTCACCGATGCCGATTCCGCCAACTTCAACGGCGGCAATCTGTATCTCTACACGATTGCCGACTGGGGCGCCGAAAACCGCCTCGGCGTTGTCGCCGATGCGGCGCCGGGCGCCAGCGCGATCACCCTGTCCGGCAACACCGTCAGCTATGGCGGCCAGGTGATCGGTGTGATCGATGGCGCTGCCGACGGCGTCGGCGGTCGCAATCTGCGCATCAACTTCACCACCAATGCCGCCACTCCAGAGGCGGTCGAAGCCTTGATCCAGCACCTGGGCTACGCCAATACCGACTCCAGTCCTGCGCTCAGCCGCACCCTCGGCCTGCGGGTGACGGACGGAGACGGCGGCTCCAGTGCCGCCAACGTGCTGACCATCAACGTTACCTCGCAGATCGACGGCATTCCTTTGGCCTATGGCGAGGAGCAGGTCAACAGCTATGTCACGGCGGACCAGCAGAGCCCTGCCGTAGCGATGCTAAGCGGCGGCGGCTATGTCGTCGTCTGGCAGTCCAATGGCCAGGACGGTTCGGGCTGGGGCATCTACGGGCAGCGCTATACCGCGTCCGGTGAGGCCGTGGGCGGCGAGTTCCGGGTCAACACCCAAGGGGTTGGCACGCAAGATGTACCGCAGGTGGCTGGACTGTCGAACGGTGGCTATGTCGTCGTCTGGGAAGACAGCAACAGTACCGACGGGTCCGGCTGGGGCGTTTTTGCCCAGCGCTACGATGCGAGCGGCAGTGCGGTCGGCAGCAACTTCGTGGTCAATGCCACCACGGCCGGCACCCAGCAGGATGCGGCCGTCGCCAGTTACGCCGGCGGTTTCGCGGTGGTATGGTCGTCGGACGCCAATGTGTCGGGCGGCAACAGTCAGGACATCTATCTGACCCGTTTCGACAACGCCGGTGCGGTGGTCGGCACCGCCCAGCAGCGGGTCAGCGTGGTGCCGGGCGGGAGCACCGCCCAGAGTGGCGGTCAATATCAGCCCCACATTGCGGCCCAGAGCAACGGCGATCTGGTCATCGTGTGGCAGGACCAGTCGAGCAACGACGGTAGCGGCTACGGGGTGTATGGACGCACCTACAACGCGGCCACGGGCACCTTCGGCAACAGCTTCCTGGTGAACACGATCACCTCGGGCAATCAGTACGAAACGCGGGTCGCCACGCTGGCCGGTGGCGGCTTCGTGGTGGTGTGGGGCGACAGCAGCGGCGTGGACGGTTCCGGCTGGGGCACCTACGCCCGGCGCTACGACGCCAGCGGCACGGCCGTCGGCGACGCCTTCCTGGTGAACGACAACACGGGGAACAACCAGTACCAGCCGGACGTTACCGGTCTGGCCAATGGCGGTTTCGCGGTCACCTTCTACAACGACAGCTACTACTCGGCCACCGACAGCTACGACGTTTACATCCGCGAATACGACGCGTCCGGCAACCCGGTGGACGGCGACCGCAAGGTCAGCACCGGCCGGAGCGGCACCGCGCAGAGCGAGCCGGCCATCGCCCATCTGGGCGGCGACAACCTCGTGGTGGTGTATACCGCGGGCAGCAGCCAGGACGGCAACGGCAACGGCATCTACCAGCAATTGCTCGGCAGCACGGCCGAGATGCCGCGCACCGGCGATCCGCAACTCACGGACGTTCGTCCGACACTCACCCTGGGTGCCGCCCAGGCCATTCTGCCGCAGCTGATCGACAACGACGTCGCCTTCGCCAACACCGGCTCGAACTACAACGGCGCGTCGCTCCTGGTGTATTTCACTTCCGGCGCGGTGAGCAGCGAAACCCTGTCGATTCGCAACGAAGGGGCGGGGGCGACGCAGGTCGGCCTGTCCGGCGCCGACGTGACCTTCGGAGGAACGCTTGTCGGCAGCTTCAGCGGCGGAAGTGGCGGCGCACCGCTGAGCGTCACCTTCAATGCGTCCGCCACGGCCGAGGCCGTGGAGGCGGTGGTCGAGAACATCCAGTACCAGTTTGCCGCGGCGTCCGCGCCGGCTGGCACCACCAGCCGCACCGTGGCGTTCCGCTTCACCGACGGCAATGCCAATTCGGCGCCGCCGGTGCAGACGACCATCACCATCCAGGCCGCCAATCCGAGCGTGAGCCTGACCCTGGACGATGTGAACGCATCCCAGTCCATCACCGAAACCCAGGCCCAGGCCGGCGTGCTGCTGGATACCGATGTGCAGTTCGTCCAGGGTGCCGGCAGCCTGAACGGCGGCACCTTGACGGTTTCCTACAGCGCCAACGGGCGCCCGCAGGACCAGCTGTCCGTCCTCGATGAAGGCACGGGCGCCGGCCAGGTCGGCGTTTCCGGGGCCAACATCAGTTTCGAGGGCACCGTTGTCGGCACCTACACCGGCGGCACCAACGGCACCAATCTGGTGGTCACCTTCAACGGTGCGGCTACCGAAAACGCCGTCGAGCGTGTCATCGAGCACCTGCGCTACCAGAGCAGCGGCGACGGCGCCCTGCCGAGCCGTACCGTGCAGATCAGCTTCCGCGATGCGGCCAGTGCCACCGCCAGCGATACCGTGGTGATCAATATCGCCCAGGAGGTCGATGGCGCCGCGCCGCTGTTTGGCGACGAGCGGGTCAACAGCTATCTGCCGGGCAATCAGACCCGGCCTGCCGTCAGCACCTTTGCCGACGGCAGCTACGTCGTCGTCTGGCAGTCGGAGGGTCAGGACGGCAACGGCCTGGGCGTCTTCGGCCAGCGTTTCACCGCGACGGGCGTGCCGGTGGGAACCGAATTTGCGGTGAACAACTGGGTCGGCAACGATCAGTCCATTCCGTCGGTGGCAACCCTCAGCGGCGGCGGTTTCGTCGTCACCTGGGTGAGCGCCGGGCAGGATGGCTGGGCCGGCGGTATCTATGCGCAACGCTTCGATGCCAGCGGCGCCAAGGTCGGTTCCGAATTCCGCGTCAATGCGTCCACCGATGGCGAGCAGTCCCAGCCGGTGGCGATCGGACTTGCGGGAGGCGGCTTCGTCATCGCCTTCAGCGACAACCGGGTCGATAGCAGCGGAACGGGGGTTTTCGGCCAACGTTACGATGCCAGCGGCGTGGCGCTGGGGGGCAACTTCCAGATCAACACTTATGTGCCGAGCACGCAGTATTCGCCGACGCTGGCCGCGTTGAAGGACGATCCGGCGACGGCCGCGAACGAAACCGGCTTCGTGGCCGTATGGGCCTCGTATGGGCAGGACGGCAGCGGCTACGGCATCTACGGCCAGCGTTTCGATGGCAGCGGTGCCAAGGTGGGCGCCGAGTTCGCGATCAACACCGCTACCAGTGGCAACCAGACCGCCCCGTCGGTGGCCACACTGGCGGGTGGCGGTTTTGTCGTCGTCTGGAACAGCGACGACAACTCGGTGCGCGGCCAGCGCTTCAAGGCCGACGGTACGGCGGTGGGCAGCGAATTCGCCATCAACAACGTGACGGACTACCCCTCCGACTATAACCAGTGGCCCAAAGTGGCGGCGCTGGCCAATGGCGGTTTCGTGGTCTCTTGGGATTCCTACGCCTACAGCGCCGCGGCCGGCAACAACTACTACAACGTGTGGGCGCAGCAGTTCGATGCGGCCGGCAACAAGGTCGATGGCGCCGTCCTCCTCAGCGAGACGGGTGAGCGGACCGAAGCCCAGCCGGTTGTGGCAGGCCTCGGTGGCAGCAATTTCGTGGCGATCTGGACGGCCAACTACCATGACGTGGCCAATTCCTCCGACTATGGCGTCTACCAGCGCCTGTTCGGCGCGCCGGGCAGCATCGTGCGGGAAGCCAACCCGCAGCTGATCGACCTCGAAACCTCGGTCAGCTTCGACGAAGGCGTCGTGAATGCCGCGCCCCAGATCATCGATGCCGGCGTGCGCGTCGTCGATACGGACGCCGTCAATTTCAACGGCGGCAAGCTCACGGTGTCGGTCTTGCAGGGTTATGGCAGCGGCAACGCCTACGATGCGCAGGCGGCAGCCCAGGACAATTTCTCGATCCGCCACGAAGGCAATGCGGCCGGTCAGGTCGGCGTCAGTGGCACGGCCGTCGGTTCCACCATCAGCTATGGCGGGGTTGTCGTCGGGACGGTGGAGAGCAGCGGGCAGGGCGGGCAGAGTCTGGTGATCGGCTTCAATGCCAACGCCACGGCGGCCATCGTCGAGCATGTGGTGGAGCAGCTGGCCTATGCCAACACCTCGTCGGCGCCGGTGGCAAGCCGTCAGGTGGCGGTGGTGATTTCCGACGGGCAGGGCGGACAGAGCGCGGTTCAGACCGTTGACATCCAGGTCACCCCGCAAACCGATGGCGCCGTTGCGCTGACCGGCGACGTGCTCGTCAACACCTACACCACCGACTACCAGGCGTGGCCAACGACGATTCATCTGCAGGGCGCCAACGCCGGCCTGTACCTGACCACCTGGCATTCCACCGGCCAGGACAGCGACGGCAACGGTGTCTTCGGGCAGATCTACAGCCTCGACGGGCAGCGGGTCGGCCCCGAGTTCCAGATCAACACCACCACCCCGGGCGACCAGTGGGGCCAGTGGGCGATGAAGGCCGGTGCCCTCTCCGACGGCGGCTTCGCGGTGGCCTGGGAGTCTCCGGATGGCTGGAGCCGCGGCATTTATGCGCAGCGCTTCGATGCCAGCCTGAACCCGGTCGGCAGCGAGTGGCGCGTCAATCCGGCGACCAACTATGAGCAGTTGCAGCCCGAGGTGATCGGCCTTGCCAATGGGCGTTTCGCCATTGCCTACGCCGACGACAACAACGCCGACGGCAGCAGCTACGGCGTGAATATCCAGCTCTACGCCGCCGACGGCACGGCGGAAGGTGCGCCGCTGCTGGCTAACCAGAACCCCAGCGGGGTGGGGACGGCCTTCACCGACGGCAACCAGTCGTGGCCGAAGATGAGCGCCCTTGCCAACGGCGGCTTTGTCGTGACCTGGGATTCCCAGTATCAGGACGGCGCGGCCTGGGGCGTGTATGCCCGCGTTTATGGCGCCACCGGCACGCCGCTCACGGATGCCTTCAAGGTCAATACCTGGACCCTCGGTAGCGAAGAGCGGCCCGACGTGGCCACTTTGTCCAACGGCGACTTCGTCATCGTGTGGACCACCGACAATGCCCCCGGCACCGGAACCGAGGCCGTGCGCATGCAGCGCTACACGGCAGCCGGAGTGCCGATCGGCGCCGAGATGCTGGTCAATGACACGGCAACGGTGCCTCATTACGATGCCTATCCGCGGGTGGCGGCACTCGACAACGGCGGCTACGTGGTGGCCTGGGACGGATACGACAATTCCGGCCGGGGTTTCTACGTGCAGCAGTACGACGCCGCCGGCAACAAGGTGGACGGCCCGCTGCTCGTCAACACGACGACCAGCAGCGATCAGGGTTGGGGCGATGTCGCCGGGCTGGCCAACGGCCGCTTCGTGGTGTCATGGAGCGCTTACAACCAGGTTGCCGCTTCGCCCAGCACGTATGACGTGTTCCAGAAGCTCTTCGGCACCGCCGGCTCGCTCGTCGTATCCGCCCAGCCGGTGTTGTCGGACGTGGATGCGGCGGTCACCTTCGCCGAGAACGCCGTCAATGCCGCCCCGCAGATCATCGACGGAGCCATCGGGCTGTTCGACAGCGACTCGGCCAATTTCGATGGCGGTCGGCTCACGGTCAGCGTCATCAGCGGCTACTCCAGCCTGAACCAGGACATCGGCGACTACCGGCCGGATCAGGATCAATTCTCGATCCTCTCCGAAGGCACGGGCGCCGGTCAGGTCAATGTGCTCGGCTTCAGCGTGCGGGTCGGCACGACGGTCATCGGCAGCATCGTCGCCGATGGGCAAGGCCGGGATCTGGTGATCCAGTTCAACGCCAGCGCCACCCAGCCCCTGGTCGAACATGTCATCGAGCGGCTGGCCTACGCCAACCCGTCCACCGATCCGGTGACCAGCCGCCTGGTCAGCATCACGGTCTCCGACGGCGACGGTGCGACCAGCGATCCGCGGCTGGTGACCATCAATCTCACGCAGCAGGCCGACGGCGCCGAACCGCTGTTCGAGCCGAGCGCGGTCAATACCTATCAAACCTCGACCCAGGACACGCCCGCGATCGGCAAGCTGGCCGACGGCGGTTATGTGATTGCCTGGCAATCCTACGGTCAGGATGGCTGGTACGACGGTATCTTCGCGCAGCGCTATGCCGCCAACGGCACGCCGGTGGGCAACGAGTTCAAGGTCAGCGGCGCCACGCCGGGTCAGCAGCTGGACGCGTCCGTCGCCGGTCTGGCCGACGGCGGCTGGGTCGTGGTCTATACCTCCGACAGCACCGACGGCAGCGGCTACGGGGTGCTGGCCCAGCAGTTCAATGCGGCCGGGCAGAAGGTGGGGGACGAGCACCTCGTCAACACCACCACCGTGGGCAGCCAGTACCAGCCCGCAGTCAGTGCCCTCGGCTCGGGCTACGTCGTCGCGTGGTATTCCGACTATCAGCGGGACGGCTATTACTACGACGTGTTCTTCCAGCGTTACGACGCGAGCGGAAACCGGGTCGGGAGCGAGACCCGGGCCAACACGCCGGTCGTCAGCGAGCTTTATACCGCCCAGTACGAGCCGGCTATCGTCGCCATCGCCAACGGCAACTTCGTCGTGACGTGGCGTAGCGACGGCCAGGACGGCAACGCGTCCGGCGTCTATGCACAAGTCTTCAACGGCAGCACGGGCGCGGCCATCGGCAGCGAATTCCAGCTCAACCAATACACCACCGACTACCAGTTCCAGCCCAAGCTGGCGGCCTTCGGCGGCGGCTTCGTGGCGGTGTGGAATTCCCGCGGGCAGGACGGCTCCGGCGACGGCATCTACGCCCGGGTCTTCGATGCCAGCGGAAATCCGGTGGGCAACGAGTTCCGCGTCAACGAGGATGCCTACAGCACTCAGGACAATCCGGATGTGGCGGCTACCGGCGACGGTGGATTCGTCGTCACCTGGCACAACGGATCGCCCAATGAAATCTACGCGCAGAAGTTCAGCGCCACCGGTGCACGGGTCGACGGCGCATTGGTGATCAGCTCCGACAACACCACGTCGGAAAACCTGCCGGTGGTCGTCGGCTTGAACGGCAACGCCTTCGCAGTGGCTTGGCAGGGCTGGAGCGATGGCGACGGTTACGGGGTGTTCCAGCGCATCGTGGGCGATCCCGCCCAATTCACGGTCAATCAGGCGCCGCAAATCGTGGATATGGCGACGTCGGTCACGTTCCAGGAAAACGCGCTCAACAGTGCGCCCCAGGTCATCGATCCGGGTATCGGCCTGCTGGATGTGGATTCGGCCAATTTCGACGGCGGCCGCCTGGACGTGAGCTTCATCACCGCATACGGCGACATCAACCAATACGGCATTCCGGGCATCCAGACCCAGGATCAGCTGGGTATCCGCAACGAGGGAACGGCCGCGGGCAATATCGGCGTCAGCGGCACGACGATCACCTACGGCGGCACGGCGATCGGCACGGTGATCGGCAACGGCGTCAATGGCGCACCGCTGACGGTGCTGTTCAACGCCAACGCAACCTCCGAGGCCGTCGAAAACCTCATCGAGAACCTCACCTACCAGAACTACCTCTCCAATCCCGAGCCGACCCGCACGGTGTCCTTGCGCTTGTCGGACGGCGACGGCGGCGTGACGGCGCCCCTCGCGATCACCCTCAACATCGTCCAGAACCCGGACGGCGCCGTGCTGTTCGGGCCGGAACGGGTGGTCAGCCGCACGGCGGCCAGCGGTAACCAGCCGAGCACCCAGTCCGACGCGGCCATTGCCCATCTGGCGGGCGGCGGTTATGTCGTCAGCTACGTGGATTCGTCCGGCCTCGACGGCAGTGCTTCCGCCGTCTATGCGCGGGTGTATGACGCCAACGACAACGCCCTGGGCGATCCTTTCCGGGTGAACGTTGTGACGGCCAACACCCAGGACGAGCCGGACGTGGTCGGCCTTTCCGGTGGCGGCTTTGCGGTGGTGTGGCGGTCGAACGGCAATACGGCCGCCGACGCCAACCAGGACAACAGCGGCTACGGCGTGTATATGCGTCGCTTCGACGCCAGCGGCGCGGCCCTCGACGCGGCCGATCTGCGGGTCAATACCTCCACGCCGGGCAGCCAGTACCAGCCGGCGGTCGCGCAGAGCAGCGACGGCGGCTACATCGTCGCTTGGTATAACGACAATGTGCGCGACGGGCAGTATTACGACGTCTACTTCCAGCGCTTCGACGCCAGCGGGGCGGCGGTGGGCGGCGAAACCCGCGCTAACACCAGCGTGCCGACCAACAACTTCATTGCCCAGCACGAACCGGCGATTGCGCTGTTGAGCGGTGCCAGCGGCGACTTCGTCATCACGTGGCGCGACGACCAGCAGGACGGCGACGGCAGCGGCATTTTCGCCCAGCGCTTCAACGCCGACGGCAGCAAGGACGGCACCGAGTTCCGGGTCAATACCTACATCGCCAGCAGCCAGTACGATCCCTCCATTGCCGCACTGAAGGACGGCGGTTTCGTGATCAGCTGGACCTCTTCCGGACAGGACGGATCGGGCGAAGGCGTGTATGCCCAGCGTTACGGCAGCGACGGCCAGCCCGTGGGGGCGGAGTTCCGGGTGAATTACCTGGTGTCCGGCACCCAATATCACTCGTCGGTCACCGGACTGGTCAATGGCGGCTTTGTGGTCACCTGGGATGACGGCTCCAACGTCTGGCTACAGCAATACGATGCCGGCGGCCGGGCCATCGACAGCCAGATCACGGTCAACGACGTCAGCACCGAAAACGCACCGGACATCGTGGCCACTGCCGATGGTGGCTTCCTGGTGGCCTACACCGGCTACCGCGACACCGCCCACGGCGGCAACAACTCCTACGAAGTGCTGGTCCAGCGCTACAGCAACACCGCGCCCAACGTCAGCGACGTCAATGTGGCCGGCAACGAGGATGCCGACATTCCGCTGCTCGACACGCTGTTTGCGGCCGGCTTCAACGATGCGGAAGGCCAGGCGCTCGCTGCGGTACGCATCGTCACCCTGCCGGGGCTCGGCACCCTGTACTTCAACGGCGTGGCGGTGACCCCCGGCCTGGAAGTCGACGTGGCGTCCCTTGCCGCCGGCAAGCTGGTGTATCGCGGCAACCCCGACTACGTGGGGGCCGACCAGTTCCGTTGGACGGGCAGCGACGGCAACGTGTTTGCCTCGACAACGGTGTTCACCAACATCACGGTGAACAACGTCAATGACGGTCCGCGTCTCGTCGCCACCCCCGATCGGGTCGCGCAAGAGGGCTTCTGGATGAACCAGAGCATTACCCTCGGCGATCCGGACGTTGGCAACATTTACCGGGTGACGGTGGACTGGGGCTACAGCGACCAGAATGGGCCGGTCATCCAGACCTTCACCACCACCTCCAAGACGCCGGACATCTCCCACATCTTCCCGGATAACGGCAACTTCACTGTGACCGTCACCGTGGATGACCAGCAGGGGCAGCCCAACAGCGTCGAGACCGACAGCTTCGTGGTCAACGTGAGCAACGTTGCTCCGGTTCTGAGCCTGTTCGGCAACAACACCGTGCTGCAGGGCGACACCTACACCCTGACTCTCGGCGGGGTGAACGACCCCGGTGCGGATACCGTCACCCAATACGCCATCGATTGGGGCGACGGCAGCCCCGTCCAGATCGTGCCGGCGGCCAACCTCCCGGCCAGCCGCGAGCTCACCCATACCTATTCGACGGCCAACGCCTACACCATCCACACCCAGCTGACGGACGAGGATGGCAGCTTCCCGAATGCCGGCACCAAGACGATCACCGTCGCTCCGCCGGCCGAGGTGATTGCCGTCGCGGCGGGGGCCGACGCCGGCATCGGCGAAGGGCAACTGTTCTCCCGCACCGTTACCTTCACCGATCCGGCCGACCAGGATCCGGCCGGCCGTAGTGCCACCATCAACTGGGGCGACGGCACCCCGGTGCAGACCGTCACCCTGGCGGCCGGGCAGTTCAGCTTCAACATCAGCCACGTCTTTGCGGACAACCGGGCCACGCCCTTCACCGTCGATGTCAGCGTGACGGACAACGGCGCCCAGACCGGCGTCGACAGCTTCGATGTGACGGTGTCCAACGTTGCGCCCACCATCGGCCTGTCCGGCAACGGTACGGTCAATGAGGGCAGCAGCTACACCCTGACCCTCGGTGCGGTGAATGACGTTGCGGCCGATACGGTGACCGAATACCGCATCGACTGGGGCGATGGCAGTGCGGTGCAGGTTGTTGCAGCCGGCGCGATGCCGGCCAACCGCCAGCTCAGCCACACCTACGCCGACGGCGACATCGGTGGTTCGCCACGTCAGATCGCGGTCACGCTGGTGGACGAGGACGGGGTGTTTGCCAATGCCGGCACCCATACCGTCACCGTCAACAACGTGGCGCCCACCGTCACTACCGCCGGCAACGCTGCGGTGGCCGAAGGGTCGGCGTACACCCTGACCGTCGGTCCGCGCGTCGATCCGGGCGCCGACACCCCGACGCTCTACCGCATCGATTGGGGCGATGGCTCCACCCAGCGTCAATACACGCCGGCCCAGTACGACGCACTCGTCGCTGCTGGCGGCCAAGTGACCCACGTCTTTGCCGACGGCGGCAGCAACCCGACGATCACCGTTCGCGTCTTCGACGAAGACGGCGAGCATGTCGCCGCCACCCGCAGCGTCAGCGTCACCGACGTTGCCCCCACCGCGACGCTCGGCGGTGCCGCCTCCGTGCCCGAAGGCAGCGCCTTTGCCCTCAGCATCGCCAACCTGCAGGATCCGGGGCAGGACACGGTCAGCGAATACCGCATCCTGTGGGGCGACGAAGCCATTGGCGGCTCAGCGCAAGTGGTCTCCGCCGCGGCGCTGGCGGCCGCTGGCGGCATCGTGGCGCACACCTATGCCGACGGTGCGGCGGACTACACGATCCAGGTATCGGCAGTGAATGAGGACGGCGTCTTCGCCCTCGGCACCCAGGCGGTGACGGTCAACAACGTCGCCCCGAGCGCCGCAGTCAGCGGGTCGGCCACGACGGACGAAGGCAGCGTATACACCCTGACGGTGGGTGCGGTAAGCGATCCGGGCGCCGACACCCGCACGGGCTACACCATCGACTGGGGCGACGGCAGCGTCACGACCCTCACCCCGGCCCAATGGGCCGCGGCGGCGGGCAGCTTCACCCACACCTTCGCCGACGGCGCGAGCGGCGGCACGATCAGCGTCAGCACCGCCGACGAAGACGGCAGCTACGTGCTCGGCACCCAGGCGGTGACGGTCAACAACGTCGCCCCGACGGGCAGCCTTACTGGCGCCGGCGACACCAACGAAGGCGCCACCTACCTGCTGTCGATCAGCGCCAGCGACGCCGCCGGCATCGCCGACCCGCTGAGCTACAGCATCGACTGGGGCGACGGCAGTGCCGCCCAGGTGCTCACGGCGGCGGCCCTGGCCGCGCTGGGCGGTCAGGTCGGTCACGTCTTCGCCGACGACCAGGACGGCCCGGTCAACGCCACCCCGCGCAACGTGGTGGTCACGGTGACCGATGGCGACGGCGGCAGCACCGACCTCGCCAAGACGGTGACGGTGCACAACGTCGCTCCGACCATGGATGCCAGCGGCGCGGCCAGCGCCACGGCCGGCGTGGCCTACACCCTGAGCTTGTCCAACTACGTCGATCCGGGTCAGGACAGCCTGGTGGCGAACGGCATCGAGGTGAACTGGGGCGACGGCAGCACCACCACCGCCAACGGCGTGGGCGATCTGAGTCACGTCTATGTCGCCGCCGGCACCCCGACGATCACCGTCAGCCTGATCGACGAAGACGGCAGCTACGCCAACGTCGCCACCCAGAACGTGGTGGTCGGTAGCGCCGGTGGCGACAATCATGCGCCGGTGGCCGACGACGAGGTCTTCACCCTGCGTCCGAACGAAGCGCTGCACATCCCCGCTCAAGGCGTGCTGATTGGCGACACGGATGCCGACGGGGATACGCTGGTGGTTCAGAGCGTCAATGTGACGGGACTGCAGGGCACGCTGGCGCAGTTTGCCGACGGCTCCCTCAATTTCACGCCGACGGCGGGCTTTACCGGTACCACTGGCTACACCTATGTGGTTTCCGACGGCATGGGTGGCACGGATACCGGCAGTGTCACCTTCAATGTGGTGAATGCGGCGCCGGTGGCGGGTGCCGACAGCTACTCGGTCCACGCCGGGCAAGTGCTCGATGTGGCGCTGCCGGGCGTCCTGGGTAACGACACGGACGCCGACGGAGATGCGCTGGCGGTTCAGAGCGTCAATGTGACGGGGCTGCAGGGTTCGCTGGCGCAGTTTGCCGACGGCTCCTTGCGTTTCACACCGACGGCCGGCTTTGTTGGCACCACCAGCTTCAGCTACGTGCTGTCCGACGGTTTCGGCGGCACGGACGTTGGAACGGTGAGCATCGACGTGACCAACGCCGCGCCGGTGGCCGACGACGAAACGCTTTACGTGTGGCGAAACGGCAGCCTGGATATTCCGGCCCGCGGGGTGTTGACCGGCGATACCGATGCCGACGGCGATTCCCTGGTCGTCCAGAGTGTCGACGTGACGGGGCTGCAGGGCACGCTGGCGCAGTTTGCCGACGGCAGCCTGCATTTCACGCCCACCGCCGGCTTCAGCGGCACTACCGGCTACAGCTACGTGGTGAGCGATGGCAACGGAGGCACCGATACCGGTCATGTCAGCATCAATGTGCTGCCGGAAACCACCGCGGTCCGCATCGGCGATGCGCCCGGTCGCCAGACCGGTACCGGCGGGCAGTGGGCGGCTTCCTGGACCCATTCCGGGATCGACGCGGTTCATAAGCACGACGTGACCGACGCGGCCGAAGCCTGGAGCGCGGTGAGCTACCACGCGGTCAATCCTCAGAACCTGTCCGGCGGCGACATCTATGCCGGCGATGTGGGGGTGAGCGGTCAATCGGCGGCGACCGGTTCGGTGCGTCAGGAAATCGATGGCAAGGAGGGACTGCGTTTCAACGTGGACACCGAGGCGACCGGCGTTACGGTGAATCTGTCGCGTTTCTTCATCAACGACGATGGCAGCCTGTACGCCGAAAGCGGACGTCTGCGCCTGCTCGACGACGCGGGTCAGGTGGTGGCCGAAACCACCTTCGCGGCAAGCTCCACGGCCGGCACCCACCAGGTCAGTCTGCAGAGCGCCGCCGGATTCAGTTCGGTTGAACTGGTGGCCGGGGCTTACGACGGAACCGACTTCGTGTTCGGTGCCTACGAGGATGGGAGCGGCCACTTCGGCGCGCCTGTCGCGACCGATACCGCGGGCAAGCAGCATGGCAGCGACTTCATGGTCGACTGGGTGGAATTCCAGTTCCCGATTCTGGGCGTCCCGCTGCCGCCGAACGAGCTGTAATCGCGATCGCGCCGGTCCGGAGGGTTCCGGACCGGCGGATCAATGTGTCGGCACTTTTTACAAAGTGTCGGAGGGATTTGCCGAACTTGTTGAATTTAATGAATATATTTTCTGGCACTTGTCTTGCATGGTGCTTGGAAGAAGATCAATTGGAGTCAGTCATGTATTTCACGCTTCGTTCCGCCGCAGTGTCCGCCGCCTGCCTGCTGGCAACTGCCGCGGCATCCGCAGCAACCCTTTATCAACAGCTGCCCACCGATGTGGCCAACAGCCAGCAGTCCGACGCCGGCGTGGACATTCTCGGGCAGAGCGTTCCGGCGCTGGGGAACGTCACGGTCGACAAGATCAGCTGGTGGGGCTTCCACGGGCAGAACTCCGGCGGGTCGGCCTTCGACAGCTTCGAGGTTTTCGTGAACGGTGCCCAACAGACCGGTGCGCTCACCGCGAGCATCGACCAGGGTCTGGACTTCTTCACCCTCGATATCCCGGACATCGCGCTGTCTGGCGCGGCGACGCTCGAGATCTGGAACAACTCCCAGGGTGTGGAGTGGTTCTGGGCGGGCTCCACCGGCCCCGGCGAGACGGCTTTCCGTCTGGAAGGCACCCGCAACGGCGGCGGCTCCGTACCGGAACCCGGCGTGCTGGCGCTGCTTGGCCTGAGCGGGCTGGGTCTGTTTGCGGCGCGACGCAAGAGCGCCTGATTCCCTTCATCGAAAGACGCAGGCAGCACGCCTGAAGAGCCGGTATCGACCGGCTCTTTTTTCGAGGATTCAACGTGCCATTTTTCGGACTCGAACGACCCCGCATCGATACGCCGATGGGGCAGGCGCTGACCTGTGCCCTGGGCGTGCTCAAACGGGTCGCTTTCTTCAGCTTCTTCATCAATCTGCTGACGCTGACCTCGTCAATCTACATGATGCAGGTCTACGACCGGGTGCTGGGGTCGCGCAGTGGCCCGACCTTGCTGTACCTCACGCTGTTTGCCGGCGCCTGTCTGGCCACGCTGGCGGCGCTCGAAGTCGTGCGCTCGCGCCTGCTGGTTCGGCTCGGGACGCGTTTCGACGCCCAGTTGTCGGGCCTCGTGTTCATGCGCACCCTCACCGCGGGGCGTAGTGGGCAGGGGCTGCGCGACCTGGACCAGTTGCGCACCTTCCTGACCGGGCCGCACATCCTGAGCCTGCTCGACGCACCGTGGATGCCGATCTACATCGGCTTGGTGTATCTGCTCCATCCGTGGCTCGGTCATGTGGCCCTGGTGGGCGGCGTGCTGCTCTTCCTGCTGGCCTTGTGGAACGAGCGGGATACCCGCGAGCCGATCGGCGAGGCCGGCAAGCAGATGGCGGCGAGCACCCAGTTTGCCGAAGTGTCGGCCCGCAACGCCGAAGCGGTACGGGCGATGGGCATGCTGCCGGGGCTCACCGCCCTGTGGCGCAAGCGGCACGATCTGGGCATCGGCCTGCAGGGCGTGGCCAGCGACCGGGCCGGCAATGTCGCGGCGGTGGCCAAAGCGCTGCGCTTCTTCCTCCAGATCGCCATTCTCGGCGTCGGTGCCTGGCTGGTGATCCAGCAGGAATGCACCGGCGGCGTGATGATCGCCTCGTCGATCATCATGGGGCGGGGGCTGGCGCCGGTCGAGGCGGCCATCGGCGGTTGGCGGGGATTTCTGCAGGCGCGGGAATCCTACGGGCGGCTGCTCAAAGGCTTTGGCACCGACGCGGCCGATGCGCCGACGATGCCCTTGCCCAAGCCCGACGGAAAGCTGGTTTTCGAAGGGGTGTCGGGCGGCCCTCCCGATCTGCGCAAATTTACGGTGCAGGGGCTCTCGTTCAGCCTCGAGCCGGGCGTGGTGCTGGGCATTACCGGCCCCAGCGCGGCGGGCAAGTCCACCCTGGCCCGGCTGGCGGTGGGGGTGTGGCGGCCGGGGGCCGGGGTGGTGCGCCTCGACGGTGCCAACATCGCGGACTGGAACCGGGAGGACGTGGGGCCGCACATCGGCTATCTGCCCCAGGATATCGAGCTCTTTCCCGGAACGGTGGCGGAGAACATCGCCCGCTTCGGCGCGGTGGACGCCGACAGGGTTGTCGATGCGGCTCAGCTGGCTGGCGCTCATCAGGTGATCCTCGAATTGCCCCAGGGCTATGACACGCCCATCGGTCCGGCGGGTGTGAACCTGTCCGGCGGGCAGCGCCAGCGCATTGGGCTGGCCCGTGCGTTCTACGGCCGGCCGCCGCTGATCGTCCTCGACGAACCGACATCCAACCTCGATGCGGAAGGGGAGGGCGCAGTGCGCCAAGCCATGGAAGCCCTGCGCGGCCAATCCACGATGATCGTCATTGCCCACCGGCCGGCGGTGCTGGGCGGTACGGATCAGTTGATGGTGGTGTTCAAGGGGCAGATCGCCAATTTCGGGCCGACCTCCGAAGTGATGCCGGTGATTACGCGGCGGGTCATCGCCCGGCCGGAAGGCATGCCGCAGGAAGCAGGAGGGACGGCCCATGTCTGAACTGGCCCGTGAGATACAGGACTCCCTGATCGTCGGGGATGACAAGGCCCAGGCCGATGCCCGGCGCTGGACCCGCATCGGCTACACCGTTCTGGCCGCAACCTTCGGCCTCAGCATCGTGTGGTCGTCCCTCGCGCCGTTGTCGTCGGCGGTGGTGGCCCAGGGGGCGATCAAGGTGGATAGCAGCCGCAAGAAGATCCAGCACCCCGAGGGCGGCGTGGTGAAGGAGATTCTTGTCCGGGACGGCAGTCAGGTGCATGCCGGCGACGTGCTGGTGCGTCTCGACGAAACCAAGGCCGGTGCCGCCTATGGCGTGGTGAAGGGCGGGCGTGAAGTTGCCCTGGCAACCCAGGCGCGGCTCGAGGCGGAGCGTGACGAGCGCCCGTCGGTGGTCTTTCCGCCGGAGCTGATCGGCAAGGCGGCCGAGCCGCAGATCGCCGAAATCCTGCGCTCCCAGGAATCCCTCTTCAACGCCCGCCGGGCGTCGCGCATCGGCGAGGTGGGCATTCTCGACCGGCAGATCAGTGCGCTGCGCAGCGAGATTGCCGGCCTGCAATCCCAGCAGCGTTCCAAGCAGGATCAGGCAGCCAGCGTCAAGGCCGAACTCGACGGCTTGGTGGAACTGGCCAGCCAGGGCATGGTGGAAAAAACCAAGATCCGCGCCACCGAACGCGATCTGACCCGGCTGCTCGGCGAGCGGGACGAACTCGCTTCCAAGGTGGCTTCGGCCAATACGGCGATCAGCGAAAAGGAGCTGAAGAAGTTCCAGGTCAAAAAATCCTTCCACGAGGACGTCGTCGCCGAGTTGAAGAAAGTCCAGGCCGAAAACTTCGAGCTGATCGAACGGGAGAGCGCCACCCGCTATACGCTGGAGCAGACCGACCTGCGGGCGCCGGTGGATGGCACGGTGACCGACCTCAAGATCCATACCGCCGGCGGCGTCATCGGACCGGGCGAAGTGGTGATGGAACTGGTGCCGAGTTCGGACCGGCTGATCGTCGAAGGCAAGGTGCTGCCGCCGGATGTGGACCGTGTGGCGCTGGGGCAGGAGGTGGGCATCAAGCTGCATGCCTTCAATTCACGCACCACCCCTGAACTGAAGGGCAAGCTGAGCTATGTGTCGGCCGACGCGGTGGTCGATCCGCGCACCGAGATGAGCTACTTCATCGTCAAGGCAACGGTGTCGGGCGAAGAGCTGCAGCGCCTCGGCGATCAGAAGGTGCAGCCCGGCATGCAGACCGACATGTTCATCATCACCGGCGAACGCACTTTCCTCGGCTATCTTTTCAAGCCGTTGGCCGATTCTTTCAACAAGGCCTGGCGGGAGCGTTAAGCGGCGGCGCTCGCGCCGGCCGGCGGGGCGAGGATTTCCTTGCAGACCGCAAGCCACTCCCGCGCCGCGTGGGACATGTAGCGGCCGGGTTTCCAGACCAGCGCCACCTGCCAGTCGAGCGAGGGCGCAGCCAGCGGGCGGACGACCAGTTCGCCGCCGATGTTGAGGCGGGCGAGGAGGGGCGCCGGCATCAGCGTGGTGCCAAGCCCGGCCGAGGCCAGCGCCACGAGAAAATCCCACTGGCCGCTCTGGGCGGCAATGTGGGCTTCGAAGCCCTCGGCGGCGCAGGCTTCGCGCACCCGCCGGGTCAGCGAGAAATCGTCGCCGAGCAGGAGCAGGGGTTCGTCCCGCAACGCGGCCAGCGGCACCAGCGGTTCGCGCGTCCAGCGCGCCCGCGGCGGACCGACGACGAAGATCGGATAGCGTCCGAAACTGAAGGATTCCAGTGCCAGGGTCGGGGTGGCGGGCAGCAATGTGGCGCCGACTTCCAGCTCGCCGCTCGCCACTTGCTGTTCGATCACCTGACCGCCGTTTTCCTGCAGCTTGAGGCTGACCGCCGGATAGCGCTCGCGGAAGGCTTTCACCACCGGCGGAAACAGCAGATTCACCATGGGCGGAATGCCCACCGTCAGCTCGCCGCGGGCAAGCGTGGTAAGGTCGGTCACCTCCCGGGACAGGCGGCTCACCACGCCCAACGCCTCCTGCCCGCGTTCGTGGAGGATGCGCCCCACATCGGTCAGGCGCAGCTGACGTCCTTCGCGGATCAGCAGCGGCTGGCCGATTTCCTCTTCCAGTTGGTGGAGCATCTTGCTGACCGTCGACTGGGTCACGTTGAGCCGCTCGGCCGCCAGCGTGAAGCTGCTGAGGCGCACGGTTTCGACAAAATAGCGGAGCGCGCGGAGATCCATTTAAATATGAAAAAAATGAATGAACTTCAGTAGTTTAAGTCATAACACGAATGGTTTTGGGCTTCTATACTCCGTAGCGAACCTGCCCGTCGAGGCGGGGCCCCCTGGAACCGAGGATTGGAGAAAACAGCAATGCCCATGGAACGTATTCGTCTTGCCCGTTTGCGCGATCGCATCATGTCGCCGGAAGCCGCTGCCGCATTTTTCAAGGACGGCATGACTGTCGGGATGAGCGGCTTCACCCGCGCCGGCGACTGCAAGGCGGTGCCTTTCGCGCTGGCCGAGCGGGCCGCTACCGAGCCGCTCAACATCACGCTGATGACCGGCGCGTCCCTGGGCAACGATATCGACAAGGTGCTGACCAACGCCAACGTGATCAGCCGCCGCATTCCGTTTCAGTCCGACCCGACCCTGCGCCGCAAGATCAACGCCGGCGAGGTGATGTTCATCGACCAGCACTTGTCCGAAACCGTCGAACAGCTGCGTTCCGGCCAGATCGCGCCGGTGGACATCGCGGTGGTCGAGGCCACCGCCATCACCGAGAACGGCGGCATCGTGCCGACCACCTCGGTGGGCAATTCGGCCAGTTTCGCGGTGCTCGCCAAGAAGATCATCGTCGAGATCAACCTGACCATGCCGGCCGGCCTCGAAGGCCTGCACGACATCTATATCCCGACCTACCGGCCGCACCGTCTGCCGATTCCGCTGATCTCGCCGGAGCAGCGCATCGGCCTGCCTTTCATTCCGGTCGATCCCGAGAAGATCGTCGCCATCGTCATCACCGAAAAGGCCGACAGCCCGTCCAACGTGCTGCCGCCGGACGGCGAGACCAATGCGATTGCCGGCCATCTGAACGAATTCCTCGGCCATGAAGTGAAGGCCGGGCGCCTGTCGGCATCGCTGCAGCCGCTGCAGGCCGGTATCGGCACCATCGCCAACGCGGTGCTCCACGGCATGCTGGATTCGCCTTTCCGCGACCTCAAGATGTATTCCGAAGTCCTTCAGGACAGCAGCATCGAGCTGATCGACGACGGCCGCCTGAGCTTTGCGTCGGCGTCGAGCATCACGCTGTCGAAGGGCACCTACGAACGCGTGTTGGGTCAGATCGAGCATTACAAGTCGCGCCTCGTGTTGCGCCCGCAGGAAATCAGCAACCACCCGGAAGTGATCCGCCGTCTCGGCCTGATCACCATCAACACGGCGCTGGAGTGCGACATCTACGGCAACGTGAACTCCACCCATGTGGGCGGCACCCACATGATGAACGGCATCGGCGGTTCGGGCGACTTTGCCCGCAACGCCCACCTGTCGGTGTTCGTCACCAAGGCCATCGCCAAGAACGGCGACATCTCGAGCATCGTGCCGATGGTGACCCACGTGGATCACACCGAGCACGACACGGACGTCATCGTCACCGAACACGGACTGGCCGATCTGCGCGGTCTGGCGCCGCGGGAACGGGCTCGCCAGATCATCGAAAACTGTACCGACCCGCTCTACCGCGACCTGCTGCGCGATTACTACCTGCGCGCCTGCCGCCGCGGCGGCCACACCCCGCAACTGCTGCAGGAAGCCTTCGCGTGGCACCTGCGCTACGAGCAGAGCGGCACGATGCTGGAGCGGAAAGCCGACGCGGCCCCCGCCGAGGCCGTGCCCGCCTGATCCCAAACCGGAGCGCGCGCAGGCCGCGCTCCAGGCTGCTCCGTTGTCGATAATGCCCTTCGATCCGGAGTGACGTCGCACCGCCTGCACTCTCCCCAAAAAAACTGGCCGTGTTTCGCGCTCCCCGCGGAACACGGCTTTGTTTTGCCGGCACGCACCGAATCGCCAGCAAGCTCGGTCGGTCAGGTGGCGATGCGCACTTCGGCCGGGCCGGCGTGCATCCGGCCGATCACCGCGGCGTCGCCGAAGCCGGCAAGACGGAAGGCGTCCAGCACCGTCTGCGCGCTGCCTGCTTCGCAGGCCACCATCAGGCCGCCGCTGGTCTGGGCATCGGCGAACACGTTGCGCTGCCAGGTTTCGACGCCTTCGTCGAACTGCACCGCATCGCCGCAACTGCCCAGGTTGCGGGCGATGGCGCCGGGGCCGATGCCCTGTTTCGCAAAGGGCACCGCGGCCGGCATGACGGGCACCGCGGCGGCCGTCACCGTCGCGCCGAGTCCGGCGCCGCGGCACACTTCCAGCAGGTGGCCGAGCAGGCCGAAGCCGGTAACGTCGGTCAGCGCATGCACGCCCGGCAGCTTGGCCAGCGCCGGGCCGACGGTGTTGAGGCGGGTGGTGGTGGCGATCATCTGGGCGTAGCCCTCGGCGTCGAGCACGCCTTTTTTCATCGCCGAGCCGAGAATGCCGACGCCCAGCGCCTTGCCGAGAATCAGCACGTCGCCGTCGCGAGCGTCGCTGTTGCGCTTGATTTGGTCCGGATGGACGAGGCCTAGCGCGACGAGGCCGTAGATCGGCTCGGGCGAATCGATGCTGTGGCCGCCAGCAACCGGGATGCCGGCCTGGGCGCAGACGCTGGCGCCGCCTTCCAGGATGCGGCCGATGGCCGACAGGGGCAGCTTGCCTACCGGCATGCCGACGATGGCCAGCGCCATGATCGGCGTGCCGCCCATGGCGTATACGTCGGACAGCGCATTGGTGGCGGCGATGCGGCCGAAGTCGAAGGGGTCGTCCACGATCGGCATGAAGAAATCGGTGGTGGCGATCAGGGCCTGCTGGTCGTTGAGCCGCCACACGGCGGCGTCGTCGGCGGTTTCGGTGCCCACCAGCAGATTGGCGAAGGGCTGGGCGGCGGGCATGTGGGTGAGCATTTCGCTCAGCACGGCGGGGGCGATTTTGCAGCCGCATCCGCCGCCATGAGACAATTCGGTGAGTCGCAGGGGTGCTTCAGTCATCTCTTTTTTCCAGTTCATTCAGCCGGTTGTTCATTGTGTCCGCTCATTCTGCCCCTTTTTCCGTCGGCCTCGACCGGCTTGGCGAGTTCGACGCCATCATCGACGTGCGTTCCCCCGCCGAGTTTGCGGAGGACCATATTCCCGGGGCGATCAACTGTCCGGTGCTCGACGACGCGGAGCGGGTGCGGATCGGCACGCTCTACAAGCAGGTTTCGCCCTTCGAGGCAAAGAAACTCGGCGCGGCGCTGGTTTCGCGGAACATCGCCCGGCACATCGAGACGCATTTTCTCAGCAAGCCGAGGGGCTGGAAACCCTTGATCTATTGCTGGCGCGGCGGTCAGCGCAGCGGTTCGATGACCTTGGTGCTGGGGCAGATCGGCTGGGGTGCGCGGCGGCTGGAGGGCGGTTACAAGGTCTTTCGCCAGCAGGTGCTGGAGGATCTCGAAACGCTGCCGGCGAAGCTGGATTTCTCCGTTCTTTGCGGCCCTACCGGCAGCGCCAAGACGGCGCTTCTCGACGCGCTGGCGGAGGCCGGCGAGCAGGTGCTCGACCTTGAAAATCTGGCCAACCACCGCGGCTCCGTGCTGGGGGGCGCGCCGCATACCGTCCAGCCCGGCCAGAAGGCCTTTGAAACGGGGCTGTGGTCGGCCCTGCGTGGTTTCGATCCGGCGCGCCCGGTATGGGTGGAGTCCGAGAGTCGACGCATCGGTCGGCTGCATGTGCCGGCCGCGCTCTTCGAGCGGCTGCGGGACGGGGAGTGCCTGCGCGTCCAGGCACCGTTGGAGGCGCGTATCGATCACTTGCTGGAGCGCTATGCAGACCTGATCGCCGATCCCCTGGCGTTCAACGAAAAACTGCAGCGGCTGGTCGAGCAGCATGGACACCGGAAGGTGGAGGGCTGGCAGGCGATGGTGACGGCCGGGGCATGGCGCCAACTGGCGCAAGCGTTGGTGACGGAGCACTACGATCCGGCCTACCGGCGGGGTGGCGAGGGGCTTTATCGGCGGATTGCCGAAGGGCGGGACGTGTCCCTCGCCGCGCTGGACGCGGCAAGCCTCGCGGCGACGGCGCGGATGCTGGCCTCGCCCGCCGTCTGATCGGGGCGCTCAGTTCCGCGCGATGTCCGCGAGGGTGGCGTCGAGGCGGGCCAGCAGTTTTTCGGCGAGGGGCAGAGTGTCGGCCGCCAGATTCCGCGCGGCGCATTCGGTCCGGTCGGCCTGCTCGCTGAGCGCCCAGGCCATGATATTGCCGGCCGCGCTCCTGATGGCGCCGGCTTGTTCGGCGATCGACGGGATGTCGCCGTCCGCGACGGCTTTACGCAGGCGTTCCCGGGTTCTGGTGTGGCTGGTGGCGAAGCTGCCGAGCAGTCGGAGGATGAAATCGGGCCGGTCGGCGTAGCGCGCATTGAGGGCGTCGAGGTCGACGGTGCCGGCGGGCGGCGTGTCGGCGTTGTCCTCCGGTGCGGCGGCGGGACGGCGGGCGTGACGCAGGATGATCTCGACGAGGGCATCGAGATCGAGCGGTTTGGCGATGTGGTCCACCATGCCCGCGGCGGCGCATTTGGTTTTCTCTTCGGCCATCGCATGGGCGGTCTGGCCGATCACGGGCAGTTCCGGGGCCAGTTCGCGGATCCGCCGGGTGGCTTCGTAGCCGTCCATTTCGGGCATCTGGATGTCCATCAGCACCGCCTGAAACTCGCCGGCGTCGGCCTTGGCGATGCGTTCGACGGCAGCCCGTCCGTTGCCCACGATCTCGAGCCGGGCGCCTTCCGAGAGGAGCATGTCTTCGAGCACGAGCTGGTTGACTTCGTTGTCTTCGGCGGCGAGTACGGAGAGGCCGACAAGCCGTGCGCGTCGGCTGGCGGCGGCGGCGGAGGGTTTGGCGGGCAGCGCCGGCAGCTCTCCGGGAAGATAGGGCAGGCGGACTTCGAAACTGCTGCCGCGGCCGTACTGGCTGCTCGCCTGAATGGTGCCGCCGAAGAGGTCCACCAGCTGTTTGGTGATGGCGAGGCCGAGACCGGTGCCGCCGAAGCGGCGGGTGGTGGAACTGTCGGCCTGTTCGAAGGCCTGGAAAAGCTGGCTGAGGCGGCAGGCGTCGATGCCGATGCCGGTGTCGCTGACCCGGAAGACCAGATGGTCGTCTTCGCAGGCGGCGTAGAGCGAGACCTCGCCCTTTTCGGTGAATTTGAGCGCATTGGAGAGCAGGTTGCTGAGGATCTGCCCGAGGCGCAGCGGATCGGTCTTGCAGACGGCCGGCAGGCTGGGCGCAAGGTCGATGTGCAGGTTCAGGCGCCGGTTCTCGGCTCGTTCGCCGAAAATGCCGACGGTGCCTTTCAGCAGCGCGGGAAGGTCCACCGCGACCGCTTCCGGGTGGAGTTTGCCGGCCTCGATCTTGGAAAAATCGAGGATGTCGTTCACCACGCCGAGGAGCAGGGTGCCGGAATCGAGGATGTGGGAGAAGGCATCCCGGGTGCGTTTGTCGGCGCTGTCCCGGAAGCCCATGCGGGCAAAGCCGAGGATGCCGTTGAGGGGGGTGCGGATTTCGTGGCTCATGTTGGCCAGGAATTCGCTTTTCACGCTGGCCAGTTTTTCGGCGGCCTGGAGCGCCTGCTCGCGGGCATCTTCCATCGCCCGGCGCTCGGTGACGTCCATGAAACTGACCACTGCGCCGACGATGCGACCGTCCCGGATCATCGGGTGGGTGGAGTAAATCACCGGTATGGGATGCCCGTCGGCGTGCCAATACACTTCGTCGGTGGTGGTGACCACTTCGCCTTTGCGCAGGGTCTGGTTGGTCGGGCAGTCGGTGACGAGGTAAGGCTGGCCGTCGGCGTGGTGGTGGTGAATGATGGGGTGGATGTGCTTGCCGATGACCGATTCGCTGGACAGGCCAAGTATCCGGCAGGCGGCCGGGTTGATGAAGGTGACGCAGCCGTGGGTGTTGACGCCATAGACGCCGTCGGCGGTGGATTCGAGAATCAGGCGGATGCTGGCTTCGGAGCTGGAGAGCTGCGCGGTACGTTCGGCCACCAGCCGTTCGAGATGGAGCTGGTGCTGGCGGAGTTCGTCTTCGAGCGCCTTGCGGCTGCTGATGTTGCGGCAGACGCCGAAGATCCGGTCGACGTGGCCGTTTTCGCCGAAGGTGGCACTGGCCCAGTCGGCAACCCAGATGTAATGGCCTTCGGCGTTGCGCAGACGGTATTCGATGGCGTAGTCGGGGGTCTGCGCGCTGAGGCCGCGGAGGGCGCGGAGGTGGCTCGCCCGATCGTCGGGGTGAATCAGCTCGACGTATTGCCTACCGGAGATTTCAGCCGGTAGCCCCCAGTTTTGCGACAACTCGCTATCGCGATGCACCCGGTCGGTGGCTCTTTCGTATTCGTAGGCTTCCATGCTGGCGGCGTGGAGCGCCACCCGCATGCGTTTCTCGCTGGCTTCCAGCGCGGCCGCTGCGCGCGAGTGGACGATGCCGATGGCCGCGGTGTGGGTCGCCACATCCACCAGTTGGGCGGCTGAAGTCACATCGAGCGGCGAGGTGGTGCCGTAGATGGCGAAAGTGCCGAGCAGGCCGCCGTCGCTGTCGAGAATCGGGGTGGACCAGCAGGCGTGGAGGTCGGCGGCGCGGGCCACACCGTGAAGGGGCGCCCAGCGGGGGTCGATCTGGATGTCGTTGGTCAGGATGGCGTCGTGGAGGAAGGCCGCACTGGCGCCGGCCTCCCGGTTGGCGCCGATGGGCAGTCCGTCGATGGTGCGGCCGTAGTCTTCGGGCAGGCTCGGCGCGGCAGCGTGGCGGAGTGTGGCGCTGTGGGGCTCGAAAAGATGGATGGCGCAGTGCAGACCCCCGGCGCGGGCCTCGATGCCTTGCAGCAGGCGGTTGAGGATGCGCGGCAGCGGGGCGCCGCTGGCGATCATTTCGAGGATTTGGTTCTGGGTTGTGCGCAGGCCCGCGACGCGCTTCTGTTCGTCGATGTTGTGGGCAACGCAGAGGAGGCCGGGACGGCGATGGGTGCCGAGGGCAATCGGCGTGACGATCTGCGAGACGGTGACGATGCTGCCGTCCTTCCGGATGCACCGCCATTCTCCTGCGTCGCCCCGGTCGGCATCGATTGCCGAGGCGGCGGGACGGCGATCCGGTTCGACATTCAGCGCGGAGGATTCGTCCGGGGCGTAGAAGTGATCGAGGCTGAGCTTGCCGACGACATCGGCGGCGGTGTAACCGAGCAGGTTTTCGGCGCCGTGGTTGAACAGGGTGACGATGCCCTTGGCGTCGGTGGCGATGATCGCCACTTCGGAGGCGGTGTCGAGCACGCCTTCGAGTACGCGTTTGTTGCGCGCCATGCGCCGGTAAAAAAGCCCGACCGACAGGAGCGCCAGGGCAACCAGGGCGGCGGAAACAAGGGCGCGTTGTTGCCATTGGCTCAGAATCCCGGCGCGGGAGACTCCGACCACGACGTAGAGGGGAAAATGTTGGAGGGTCTGGAAACTGATGATTCGTTCGATGCCGTCGAACTCGCCGTGGTAAATGACGCTGCCGGAGGTTTTTCCGGCGAGGATGAGCGGATGGGCCGGGTGGTTCGGGGAGCTTTTGTTGATGCCGCCGGCCACGTAGGGGTGGCGGATGAGGAGCGCGTCGGTGTCGGAGCGGCGGATGGCGGCCGCGCCGTCGGTGCCGAGTTGGCTTTCGGAGAGGACGCGCTGGAAGCAGCTCAGATCGATCGGGGAACTGATCACACCGAGGAAGCGCCCTTCCGGACTGCGGATCGGGCGCAGCAGGACGACGGCCTGGCGATTGGTCGAGCGGGAAACGACAACGTCCGAAACGATCGAGTCGGCAGTCGGATTGTCGCGTGCCCGCTGAAAGTGCGGGCGATCCGCAATATTGATCCGCTGGGGCGTTACTCCGGTCGACAAGAGCATCTCGCCGCTGGCATCGAAAACCCGGATGCTGTCCACCTGCGGGATGTGGGTGAGGTAGCCACGCAGTCGGGGGGCTTCCTTTTCCCAGACTTTCCGCAGCGCCAACGGGTTTTCGAGGTGGGGGGCGAGGGCGGCGGCGGATTCGGCCAGCAGCATGTCGGCCATGTTGAGCGTGGTGTCGAGGGACAGGGCGCTGACCCGGGCAACGCTGCCGGAAGTGATTTCGGCCTTGTCGAGGGCGTCGCGATAGCCCGTCCATGACAGGTAGACGAGCGCCAGTGCGGTTGCAAGGAGTGCGGCGAGCTGCCCCCAGTAGGCCTTGGGCAGGGGGTGTCGATCGGACTGCGTTGTTTCTCCCGCCATGCGCTTGCTTCCCGCCGGTTGCGCCAGTGGGGGTGTCTCCTGTTTGTCTGTCTGCGGCCGGGCCCGAATTTCGGGCCGATGGATCTTGCGGGTTAACGGCCGGAGCGGGGAGGTCTTGATGCAATGACCGGCCACCCGTGCGAGGGGGCCGGTCGGGGCTTGCTTACAGTACTTCGGCCGCGTGGTCGGCCAACCGCGAACGCTCACCCCGCTGCAGGGTGATGTGGCCGGAGTGCGGCCAGCCCTTGAAGCGGTCGACGACGTAGGTGAGGCCCGACGAGCCTTCGGTGAGGTAGGGGGTGTCGATCTGCGCGATGTTGCCCAGGCACACCACCTTGGTGCCGGGGCCGGCGCGGGTGATGAGGGTCTTCATCTGTTTGGGGGTGAGGTTCTGGGCTTCGTCGATGATCAGGAACTTGTTGATGAAGGTGCGCCCGCGCATGAAGTTGAGGGACTTGATCTTGATGCGGCTTCTGATCAGGTCGCGGGTGGCGGCGCGGCCCCATTCGCCGCCTTCGCCGGTGGTGCCGTTGAGCACGTCGAGGTTGTCTTCGAGCGCGCCCATCCACGGGGCCATCTTTTCTTCCTCGGTGCCCGGCAGGAAGCCGATGTCCTCGCCGACCGGCACGGTGACCCGGGTCATGATGATCTCCGAGTAGCGCTTGGTTTCCAGCACCTGGGTGAGGCTGGTGGCCAGCGTCAGCAGCGTCTTGCCGGTGCCGGCCTGGCCGAGGAGGGTAACGAAGTCGATCTCGGGGTTCATCAGCAGGTTGAGGGCGAAGTTCTGCTCCCGGTTGCGGGCCGTGATGCCCCACACGCTGTTCTTCTGGTGGGAATAGTCGATCAGGGTTTCGAGGGTGATGCCGCGCCCGGCTTTCTCTTTCACCCATGCCTGCAGCGGCTGCTCGCCATCCTGGAAGACGAACTCGTTGGTCAGCATTTCGGCCGTGTCGGGGCCCTTGAGCTTGTAGTAGGTGTGGCCTTCCTGCTTCCAGGATTCCATGTCCTTGCCGTTGGCTTCCCAGAACTCGGCGTCGATCTCCTGGGTGCCGGTGTAGAGCAGGTCGGTGTCTTCGAGAACCTTGTCGTTGAAGTAGTCCTGCGCGGCGAGGCCCAGCGCGCGGGCCTTGATGCGCATGTTGATGTCCTTGGTGACCAGGATCACCGCGCGCTTCTTGTCGAACTTTTCGAACAGGTACATCACCACCGCAAGGATCTGGTTGTCGCCCTTGGAGGTGGGCAGGGCGGCCGGCAGCTTGATGTCGATGGCCTCGGTCTGCAGGAACAGGCGCCCGCTGGCCAGTTCGGACGACGGGCCGACGAGGCTGATGCCGGCCTCGATGCCTTCCGGGCAGGAGTTCACGATTTCGTCGAGGGAACGGCTCGCCTGGCGGGCGTTGCGGGCCACTTCCGACATGCCTTTTTTGTTGGAGTCGAGTTCTTCGAGGGTCATCATCGGCACGAAGATGTCGTGCTCCTCGAAGCGGAACAGGCTGGTTGGGTCGTGCATCAGCACGTTGGTGTCGAGGACGAACAGCTTGGTGGCGGGAGTCTTGGACTTTCCGGCGCGTCGTGTGGCCATGTATGTCGGTCCTTCTCTGCGGTCGGTGAAGAGGAAGAAGAGGAAGCGGGCGGGGAGTTACAGGGTTTTGACGTAATCGAGCACTTCCTGGGCATGGCCGGGCACCTTCACGCCACGCCACTCGCGCCGCAGGATGCCGGCCGCATCGATGACGAAAGTGCTGCGCTCGATGCCCCGCACCTGTTTGCCGTACATGTTCTTGAGCTTCATGACACCGAAGAGCGTGCAGGCGGTTTCGTCCGGGTCGGAGAGGAGGTCGAAGGGCAGCGCCTGTTTGGCGCGGAAGTTGTCGTGGGATTTGACGCTGTCCCGCGAGATGCCGAGCACAACGGCGCCGGCCGCGACGAATTCGTCATGGAGATCGCGGAAGTTCTGGCTTTCGGTGGTGCAGCCGGGGGTGCTGTCCTTCGGGTAGAAGTAGAGCACGACTTTCTGGCCCCGGAGGGCGGAGAGGCTGAAGGACGGGTTGCCGGTGGCGGCAAGGTTGAAATCGGGGGCGGCCTGGTCGAGCATGTTCTCTCCGGAAACGTTGGTCTTCCGGCGCGAGCCTAATCCCAAGCCGCGGGGCTGGCAATCTGCCCGGCGTTAAAGCTGGCGCTGTGCGTGTCAGTTGTGGGAGGGGCGAGGGGGGCGGATTGGAATGCCGTGCGCTGGCGATCGTGAGGGCAAGCGGATCGGCAAGGCGCCGTCACGCCTCACTCCCGTTCCGCGGCAGATCGCCTGTCAGGCCGGATCGAACAGCAGCGCCGCGGCCACGTTGCGGTGTTCGGCGACGAGGATGTTGTAGGTACGGCAGGCCGAGCCGAGATCCATCACTTCGAGGCCGATGCGGGCTTCGAACAAGGCCTGCATGAACTTGGGCTGCGGAAAGCGCTGGCGCATGCCGGTGCCGAGAATCAGGATCTCGCAGCCGAGCCCGGCGAGGTGTGCGAAGGCGGTTTCGTCGAGGGTTTCGAAGCCGCCCCGGTGCCAGTCGGTTTCGATGCGCTCGGGCATCACGATCACGCTGCTTTCGTGGCGGGTCTGCCCGATCATCACGTGACGGGCGTCGTAGCGGGCGATGGTGTGGTATTGGTCGGTTTTGTCGAGGTGGAGTTTCATCGGTGCGGTTCTCGGCAGTGACAGGCGCTGATTTGCCCGGCTAGGGTGGCTTGGGTAACATTATAGCTTTGCGTCGTCCTGCGCCTGCCGGGTTTGCCCCGCCGGGCGTCGATGCCAACCCCCGAAGGATCATGAGTCGCCACGTCAAATTGCGCGCTGTAAATACGCAGCCCGCGCTCACCAGCAAGGAAACGGAAACCGCTGTGCAACCAATCCGAAAGTCCGACAAGCTCGCCAACGTCTGTTACGACATCCGTGGCCCCGTGCTGCAGAAGGCGAAGCAGATGGAGGACGAGGGCCACAAGATCATCAAGCTGAACATCGGCAACCTTGCGTCGTTCGGTTTCGATTCGCCTGAAGAAATCCAGCTCGACATGATCCGCAACCTGCCCAACGCGGCCGGCTACTCGGATTCGAAAGGCATCTTCTCGGCCCGCAAGGCGATCATGCACTACACCCAGCAGAAGCACATCAAGGGTGTGACGCTGGAAGACATCTATGTGGGCAACGGCGTTTCCGAGCTCATCGTGATGGCCATGAACGCGCTGCTCAACAATGGCGACGAAGTGCTCGTGCCGGCGCCCGACTATCCGCTGTGGACCGCCGCGGTGAGCCTTTCCGGGGGCACGCCCCGCCATTACATGTGCGACGAAGCCAACGACTGGCTGCCCGACCTGGACGACATCCGCGCCAAGATCACGCCGCACACCCGCGCCGTCGTCATCATCAACCCGAACAACCCGACCGGTGCGGTGTACCCCGACGAAACGCTGAAAGCCATCGTTGCCATCGCCCGCGAACACGGCCTGATCGTCTTCGCCGACGAGGTCTACGACAAGGTGCTGTACGAAGGCGTTACGCACACCTCCATCGGCGCGCTGTCGGAAGACGTGTTGACCGTCACCTTCAACGGCCTGTCCAAGAACTACCGTTCCTGCGGCTACCGCGCCGGCTGGATGGTCGTGTCCGGCGACCGCAAGCCGGCGGGCGATTACATCGAAGGCCTCAACATGTTGGCCTCGATGCGCCTGTGCGCCAACGTGCCCGGCCAATACGCCATCCAGACCGCTCTCGGCGGTTACCAGAGCATCGACGATCTGGTCGCCCCCGGTGGCCGCCTGCGTCGCCAGCGCGACCTTGCCTACGAACTGATCACCGCCATTCCCGGCGTGAGCTGCGTCAAGCCCAAGGCCACGCTGTACATGTTCCCGAAGCTCGACCCGAAGCTCTATCCCATTCAGGACGATCAGCAGTTCATCGCCGAACTGCTGGAGCAGGAAAAAGTCCTGCTGGTCCAGGGCACCGGCTTCAACTGGCCCAGCCCGGATCACTTCCGGCTGGTCTTCCTGCCCTACGAGGACGACCTGAAAGTGGCCATTGGTCGCGTCGCCCGTTTCCTCGAAGGCTATCGCAAGCGGCACGGACAGTGAGGCGGCAGGAGCGCGGTGTGAGGGAGTACGCCTCCGCCCGCTCAGCCCCTTGCTCTTACCCCTGATTCCTTACTCCTTACTCCTACCTGCACAATGAAACCCATCAATGTTGGCCTTCTGGGCATCGGCACCGTCGGCGGTGGCACCTTTACCGTTCTCAAGCGCAACGAAGAAGAAATCACTCGCCGCGCCGGCCGGCCGATCCGCATTACTGCGGTGGCCGACAAGAATCTGGAGCTCGCCAAGAGCGTGGCCGGCAACGGCGTGCGCCTCACCGACGACGCCTTCTCGGTCGTCACCGATCCCGAGATCGACATCGTCGTCGAGC
>ERZ650311.335-NODE-335-length-30963-cov-10.948557_pt1 | contig 30963 bp, 29 predicted proteins | sample MGYA00376247_ERZ650311 | MGnify/ENA primary metagenome ERZ650311 (study PRJEB26733, sample SAMN07839324) | wastewater metagenome | biome: small river; feature: stream; material: water | place: USA: North Carolina | collected 2016-07-28 ...
GGTCAAGACTTTAGAGAATGAAGTGATTGTTCAAGCAGCTGATGCCAGAAGGATTGCGGAAGCATCATACAGACATGGTGAACGAGGTATGCTTGAGTATCTAGATGCTCAAAGAACATTCAGAGCAGCGCGCGCTGATCTAATCAGAGCCAAATACGAATTAGCCCTAATCTCCATTGAGATCGAACGCCTCAGATCAAACCCAAAAACATTATCCAAGCTAGCAGAAAAATAATATGAAACTACCTATGCCATCCAAGTTGCCCATTGGTGCCATCAAAGAGATAGCATCTACTAGCTATATGTGGGTGATCAACCAAATAAAAATGGTGATTAACACCATCAAGAATTTTCAGTCTCAAGCCAATAAAAATACCCGTGCTTGGTTGAGCACCACTGCACCCATCGTCTTAGAGTTATTTGACAAGCTACCTAAGTTTGTTAGAAACATTGCGCCTTTTGCACCATGGGTGTTCTTGTTGGTATTTACATTAAATTTATTTGATGTATTTGAAAAAACACCACAAGCTATCAAAGCACAAGATCCAAGCATTGTCATCATCAACCCAGAAGTTCAAAAAATGATTGCGGAAGGCGAAGCTGTCGTTGGACCATACATCGAAGTTATCAGAGTATCTGGTCGAATCGATTTTCATGAATCTCACCTAGCTAGAATTGGCGCGAACGTCACAGGTCGCGTTGCTGAAATGCATGCCATCCCAGGTCAAGTCGTTAAACAAGGTGACATCCTTGCTCAAATTACATCAACGGAACTCACTCAATCACAATTAACCTACTTAAAAGCAAGAAATGCCAGTGACTTAGCTGAACGCGCCGCCGAACGTGCTCGCATTCTATACAAAGAAGATGTGATTGCATTAGCAGAAATGCAGCGTCGCGAGTCTGAGGCGAGTAATGCCAAGGCTGAACTGAGAGCTTCTCAGGATCAACTGATTGTGCAAGGCATGAATAAAGCCAGCATCAGCCGCTTGGCAAAAACAGGAGTGATTGAATCTATCAATAATGTCACGGCAACCATTCCTGGCGAAGTTGTTGAAAGAAAGATTAATAAAGGTCAGGTGGTGCAACCTTCTGATGCTCTCTATACCATTGCAAATCTCGACATACTGTGGGCAATTGCACAAGTTCCTGAAACTAATGCACCGCTGATTAAAAAAGGACAAAAATCTGAAATTCAAGTAAGTGCGCTGAACAATAAAAAAATTGAAGCAGATATCTCTTACGTGAGTTCAATCGTTAATCCAGAAACAAGAACAGTGGTAGTGCGCGCTGAAATTGACAACACTAATCGTCAACTAAAACCTGGCATGTTGGCAACGATGCTTGTAGAAAGTGAGCCTGTAGATATTTTGACTGTTCCATCTGAAGCCGTAGTAAGGGATGACAATACTGATCATGTATTTGTGAAGATTAATAATGAAACCTACAAAATGGTTCATGTAAAAGTTGGCCCAGAGGGCAAGGGACAGCGCCCTATCTACTCTGGCATTGAGCCTGGCCAAGTGATTGTGGTTAAAGGTGCATATCACCTTAATACAGAACGCAAAAGACAGTTGAGTGGTGGCTAATCAATGATTGAAAAAATTGTTCGCTTAGCTCTTCAGCAACGCATCCTTGTTGCAGTGATTGCAATCGTGATGCTATTCGTTGGACTAATGGCTGTCAAAAAACTATCTGTCGATGCTTTTCCAGATGTTACAAACGTTCAAGTACAGGTAGCCACAGAAGCACCAGGTAAATCTCCAGAAGAAGTTGAGCGCTTTGTAACGGTTCCCATTGAAATTGGCATGACTGGTCTGCCTGGCTTGGTAGAAATGCGGTCACTAAATAGAAATGGCATTTCTATTGTTACATTGGTTTTCACAGAGAAAACTGATATTTACTTTGCAAGACAGTTAGTGATGGAGCGACTCCTTGAAGTGATGCCAAAGATGCCTTTGGGCATCTCACCTGTCATGGCACCACCATCAACTGGCTTGGGTGAAATTTATCAATACACCATTGAACATCCAAGTGACGCCAATCGAGAAATCCCTGTCGATGAATTAGTCGAGCGTCGCCTTGTGCAAGATTGGGTAGTTCGCCCGATGTTGAGATCAATCCCAGGTGTGGCTGAAATCAATACTCAAGGTGGTTATGCCAAGCAATATCATGTATTGGTCAATCCAGATCGTTTAAGGCACTATCAAATCAATCTAGAGGATGTGTATAGCGCATTGGCAAGAAACAATGCTAACTCTGGTGGCGGTCAGTTACCTGTGTATGCAGAGAGATACCTGATACGCGGTATTGGCTTAATCGAAAAACCTGATGATATTGGCCAAATCATTCTAAAAGAAGTACGCGGCACGCCTGTGTACGTTAAAAACGTAGCAGAAGTAACCATTGGCACAGAAATACGCCAAGGCGCCATTATTAAGAATGGCGTCACAGAAGCAGTTGCTGGCATCGTGCAAATGAATCGTGGCGCCAATGCGCGCGAGGTTGTTAATCGCGTTAAAGCAAAAGTTAAAGAAATTAATGAGCGCAAACTCTTGCCAGAAGGTATGCAAATTGTGCCCTTCTACGACAGAACTGACTTAGTCAATGCCGCTATGTTTAACGTTGCCAAAGTGCTGATCGAGGGCATCATTTTGGTGGTGATTGTGCTGTTTGTGTTTTTAGGCGATGTTCGATCATCCTTGATTGTGGTGGCCACACTGATTCTCACACCACTCATTACTTTCTTAACCATGAACCACTATGGCATTTCTGCCAATTTAATGTCTCTAGGTGGCTTGGCAATTGCCATTGGCATCATGGTGGATGGCTCAGTTGTTGTTGTTGAAAATACCTTTGCCAAGTTAGGTGAACGACTCAGACAAGGCGAGTCAAAGAATCGTATTGTTTTAGAAGCAGCCACAGAAGTGGGTACACCTGTGCTGTTTGGTGTTGGCATCATTATTCTAGTATTCATGCCACTTCTAGGCTTAGAAGGTATGGAAGGAAAGATGTTTGCGCCTTTAGCGCTGACCATTGCGATCGCCCTAACCATCTCTTTAATTTTGTCATTTACGCTCTCACCCGTGATGTGTTCATACATCCTTCAAGGTGGCGCGGAACATGACACCAAACTGGTCGCCAAACTCAAAAAGCCATATATGCAATGGCTAGACTGGTGCCTACAAAATCCCAAAGTGGTCGTTAAACGCGCTCTTATTGGTTTGGGAGTGAGCTTAGTTGGCTTTGTATTGTTGGGCAAATCGTTCATACCCGTGATGCAAGAAGGTTCCATCACCCCCGTGATTGTGAGAGCCCCTAATATCTCTTTAGATGAGTCCATCAAACTTGAATTTGAAGCCTTAAAGAGAATCATGACCATACAAGGGGTTGAGAAAGCAGTCTCAAGACTTGGTCGAGGTGAGTCTCCAGCAGACCCAGGACAACCCAATGAATCCGACCCGATTGTGTCACTCAAACCACAAGGTGATCGCAAACTATCACAAGAGGAAATTGCCAATCAAATTAGAGAGAAGCTTAAAACTCTTCCTGGTATTGAATTAGCCATCTCCCAACCAATTGCTGCACGCGTTGATGAAATGGTCTCTGGCGTGCGATCACAAGTAGCCGTCAAGATTTTTGGTGATGATTTGGAGCAATTAAAAAAATTAGGTAGTCAAATTGGCCTAATACTCGCCAACACATCAGGCAGTACTGACTTGCGTATTGAGCAAGTGTCAGGTCAAAATTATCTAAATATCAAAATTGACCGCGATGCGATCGCAAGACATGGCATCAATGTGTCAGATGTCAATGATGTCATTGAGACTGCGATTGGCGGCAAAGAGGCGAGCACAGTGTTTGAGGGAGAAAGAAGATTCCCATTGGTGCTGCGCTACCCTGCTTCTTATCGCGAAAACGTGAAGGCTATTGAAAACATCACATTGAGGTCACCCAACGGAGCTCTTGTCTTAATGAGAGACCTAGCAACAATCAGTATTGTTGATGGCCCCTCACAGGTCTCCAGAGAGTCTGGTAAACGTCGCTTGGTGATTGGCGTGAACGTCAATGGTCGCGACCTTGGGGGCTTCGTTAAAGAAGCCCAAGATAAGATTGCTAAAGATGTTTCCTTGCCTAATGGTTACACCTTAGACTGGGGCGGTCAATTTGAAAACATGCAACGTGCCATGTCACGCCTAATGATCATTATTCCATTAACGATTTTGGCAATATTCTTCTTGCTATTCATGCTTTTTAAATCGATCAGATTGGCTGGCTTAATTATTCTGGTTCTACCATTTGCATCCATCGGTGGAGTATTTGGCCTACTCATCTCAGGTGAATACTTATCAGTCCCTGCTGCTGTTGGATTTATCAACTTATGGGGCATCGCGGTACTGAATGGTGTTGTGCTGGTGTCATTCATCAAACAACTTAGAGAAGATGGTATGAGCTTAAAAGAAGCTCTGATTGAGGGTTGCACCCACCGCTTTAGACCAGTCATGATGACTGCTTGCGTGGCGATGCTAGCCCTTGTGCCGATGTTAATTTCTAGCGGCCCAGGCTCAGAAGTCACTAGACCATTGGCTGTTGTGGTCATTTTTGGCTTGATCACATCCACATCACTCACATTATTAGTTCTACCAGTGCTATACGGTTGGTTTGAAGAGAAAGAGGTTGAAGCATGAAAGAAATCAAAGCCATCATTCGCCCAAATAAATTACCCTTATTGCGCAATAAGCTCATGGAAACCCCGGGCTTTCCTGGGATGACCATATCTAAAGCAGAAGGTTGTAGCGCTCCTGACAAGGTCAATAAAAGCAGCATCAAAGATGAATTGACTGACTACACACAAAAGACAAGAATTGAGATTGTGTGCCCTGATGAGGTCGCAGATGCACTAATGGATGTGATTATTTACGTTTGCCAAACCGGTCAAATTGGAGATGGCATTGTTTGGATGACCACCATTGATAAAGCGAGCTTTATTGCAAAATCTAAATAAAAGAGTTGTTTTACTGTTTTAGCTTTTGCTCTAAGTGGTAGACGGAGATAATTGTTTTAACATCAGTGATCTTGCCTTCTGCAATCCATTGATGCATCTCATCGAGAGTTGCTGCAAAAACATCTAAGAACTCACCCTCATCCAAAGATCTTTCGCCAGCAGTTAATCCCTTAGCCAAATAGATGTCGATAAACTCAGTGGAATAAGAAATCACAGGGTGTATACGGCCTAAGAACTCCCAAGTTGTAGCGGAGTAACCAGTCTCTTCAAGCAACTCTCTTTGAGCACACAATAATGGGTCTTCACCAGCTTCCAATTTACCCGCAGGGATTTCTAACATTGCAGCATCTACTGGATACCTGAACTGCCTCTCTAATAGGATTCTGCCATCATCCAATAGCGGCACAATCGCCACTGCACCAGGATGTATTAAATACTCACGAAATGTTTCATTGCCATCTGGCAACTTCACTATATCTTTCTTTAGCTTAAGGAATTTGCCTTGATAGGCATCTTCAGAAGAAATTGGATGCTCACGCAAGTGATCATCAGTTACTGGCAAATCTGATAGATTTTTTTCTGGCTTAGTCATTGATGCGCATCATTGCGATGCTTAACCAAAAAGCGCCATGTAAAGCCTGGGAAAGCTGCTACGAGGAAAAGGCAAAGAGTGACTGCAAAGAATTCCCAACGCTTGGGAAAGACGTTACCCATGAGATTTTCCAAGCTGTAACCAATTACACCAATGACTGCATACCAAATGAGCATTTCTAACAAACACCAGCCAACGTGTTTTTGCCCAAGAGGTTTTACAAATAAAAATTTAGGCGACACAAAAGCCAAATTGGCCGCGACCAGCGCGACCAATATGAATAACCAAGATTCTAGGCTTAAGCCTGATGGCGTCATAGTTAACTCAGCAATGTTTTAGACATGGCTGTTAAACAAAGAGCCATCAATGTGGCAGGATAGATCCCGCACCCCAACACAAATAAACCATTTAATGTGAATGTTGTTTTAGCGATCGCACCACCTTCAATAGCCGCAGTTTGCGTTGGCTCATCAAAGTACATGCACTTCACAACACGCAAGTAGTAGAAAGCGCCAATCAATGAAGTCATCACAGCGATGATGGCGATATATAAGTGACCAGCATCAACCAATGTTTCAAGGATTGATAACTTAGCAGCAAAACCAACTGTTGGTGGAATACCTGCTAATGAGAACATCAAGATCAAGCCCATGAAAGCTAACCATGGGTTACGACGATTAAGACCCTTTAGATCATCCAATGTCTCACACTCGTAACCTTGACGAGATAGAATCATCAACAAACCGAATGAACCTAAAGTTGTTAATACATAGGTGACTGCATAGAACAATGCCGCGCTATAAGCATGCTGATCAAAGATCGACAACATGCCAAGCATCATGAAGCCCATATGCGAAATCGTTGAATAAGCCAACATACGCTTTAAATTGGTTTGCATGATGGCGGTAAAGTTACCAATCACCAAAGACAAGACCGCCAAAATCATGATCATCGGCTGCCAATCTTGAGTCAATGGCAACAAACCACCTACCAATAAACGGAATAACAGACCAAACGCAGCCACTTTTGGAGCGCCTGCAATCATTAAAGTAATAGCTGTTGGTGCGCCTTGATATACGTCAGGTACCCACATATGGAATGGCGCTGCACCCAACTTAAATGCCAAGCCAGAAACGATAAATACCACTGCAAACGCTAATACCAAACGATTGATACGCTCATCGCTCACAGCCTTTAGGATCTCATCAAGATCTAAGCTTCCAGTTGCACCGTAAAGCATGGACATACCGTACAGCAAGAAACCTGAAGCCAAAGCACCCAAGATGAAGTACTTCATCGCAGCTTCTGTGCCCACATCTGAATCTCGCTTCATGGCAACCAATGCATAGGTTGGTAAAGCCAATAACTCAAGACCCAAATACAAGGTCATCAAGTTAGAACCTGAAATCATCACGCACTGGCCAGCTAGAGCTAAAAGCGTTAACACAATGAAATCAACGCGGAACAAACCACGATCAATCAAGTATTGCTTAGAGTAAATCAAGCTAATGAACACCGCTAAACAAGCCACCGATTTAAGAATGCTTGATAGTGCATCCACCATGAATAGGTTATTAAATGCATGTACAGGCTGATCAACTGCTTGTAAACCAAATGCAGCACTAAGACCAATTAACAAAGCCAACGTGATCTTGTAAGCCAATGATGCACCACGAGGAGCGTGGAAAATATCTTCGTCTGTTGCCTGTGGCTCGTTCATAAAAGCGGTCAATAACAATAGGCAAGCTACTGTTAAAAGAACCAACTCTGGCAACATGGCAATGAGGTCAATCGATTGCATATATTTCTCTTTCCTCTTTCAGGATCAAAGCTTGCTAACTGCTACGTGCTTTAAAAGCTCGATAACAGAAACGTGCATCACATCTGTAAATGGTTTTGGATATACACCCATGCCAATAGTGAAAATGGCCAAGATGCTCATAATTAAAAATTCACGCTTATTAATGTCTGTTAGCTCTGCCACGTGTTGATTCGCCACTTCACCAAAGAACACGCGCTTAGTCATCCACAATGAATAAGCAGCGCCCAAAATAAGGGCTGTGGCTGCCAAGATACCAATCACGAAATCGTAATCAACTGCAGCCAAAATCACCATGAACTCACCCACGAAACCAGATGTCGCTGGCAAGCCGCAGTTAGCCATCGCAAACAATACTGCAAAAGCAGCAAACTTAGGCATCGTGTTTACAACACCACCGTAATCAGCAATTTGACGTGAGTGCATGCGGTCATACAAAACGCCAATGCTCAAGAACATAGCGCCAGAAATGAAACCGTGAGAAATCATTTGCACAATCGCACCCTCAACACCCATTGGGTTGAAGATAAAGAAACCTAGAGTTACAAAGCCCATGTGAGCAATTGATGAATAAGCCACCAATTTCTTCATATCAGCTTGAACAAGCGCAACAAGACCGATGTAGATAACAGCCACTAGTGATAGCGCAATCACAGCAGGAGCTAAATATTGGCTAGCATCAGGAGCGATTGGCAATGAGAATCTCAAGAAGCCATAAGCACCCAACTTCAACATGATCGCAGCCAACACCACTGAACCGCCAGTAGGCGCTTCAACGTGAGCATCTGGCAACCATGTATGCACTGGCCACATCGGCACCTTCACAGCAAATGCCATAAAGAAAGCGCCAAAGATCAATACTTGCTCAACGATGTCTAATTTAGCCTTATGCCAAGCCAAGATGCTGAATGTATCTGTCACGTTGTACAAATACAAAATAGCAATCAACGTTAACAATGAACCTAACAATGTGTACAAGAAGAATTTGAACGCTGCGTACACACGATTTGGTCCACCCCATACACCAATGATGATGTACATCGGAATAAGCGTTGCTTCAAAGAATACGTAGAACAACAAACCGTCTAATGCAGCAAATACACCAATCATCAAACCGGATAGGATCAAGAAAGCAGCCATGTACTGAGCAACGTTCTCAGTGATCACTTCCCAAGCAGCCATGACCACGATCACTGTGATAAATGCTGTTAGAACCACGAACCACATAGAGATGCCATCAACACCAAGGTAGTAATTGATGTCATAACGCGGCACCCAAGCTACCTGCTCAACGAATTGCATCGCTGCAGTCGTTGTATCAAATCCAGTAATCAATGGAATAGTGGCTGACAAACTGATCAAAGAACCAATCAATGCCATCACGCGAACATAGCCTTTGCTATTGTCCGAACCTGTGAACAAAATAATTAGACCGAAAATAATCGGCAACCAAATTGAGTAAGAAAGAATCATGTCGTGGCGCTCTGTCTGTTGTTTTATTTAATGGAGCCTAAATGGGTATACAAAATCCAGCCGATCAAACCAATCAAGCCAAGAATCATTGCAAAGGCATAGTGATAAAGGTATCCAGACTGAACTTGACGAACAGTTGCTGAGAACCAAGCCACCACTCTCGTGCTGCCGTTAACAACCAAACCATCAATCAGACCTTGATCAGCACCCTTCCATAAGCCAGCACCCAATACACGAGCACCTTTAGCAAATACAGCTTGGTTGAAATCATCCAAGTAGTACTTGTTATCCAAAATGGCTTTTACTGGCGCAAGCACTCGAGCAAAGAATGCTGGAATCTGTGGCAACCAAAGATAGAAAACAGCTGCCGTCACCACACCACCAAGCGCCAAATAAAGGACTGGGCTATGCAATGAGTGTGCAGCCATCGCTACTGGGCCATGGAATGCATCAGCGAGTTCTTTCATAGAGTGATGTTTAACAACATCAACAAAAATTGCATTACCGAAGAAGTCACCAAATAACATTGGGCCAATCGTGAAGTAACCAACAATCACTGATGGAATCGCTAACAAAACTAAAGGCAAAGTAACAACCCATGGAGACTCATGTGGTTTTTGACCTGGAGCCAAACCATGATGATGATCATCGTGATGGTCATCATGAGCATCGTGACCATGATCGTCATGCGCTTGACCAAAACGCTCTTTACCGTGGAATACCAAGAAGTACATACGGAATGAGTAGAACGCTGTAATAAATACACCAGCCATCACAGCAAAGTACGCAAATCCTGAACCGTAGATGTGACTCTCTGCCACTGCTTCAATGATGGAGTCTTTTGAATAGAAGCCTGAGAAGAATGGCGTACCAATCAAAGCCAATGAACCAAGCAATGATGTTAACCAAGTGATTGGCATGTACTTCCACAAACCACCCATGTTGCGCATGTCTTGATCGTGGTGCATACCCATGATCACGCTACCAGCGCCCAAGAACAACAAGGCTTTAAAGAAAGCGTGTGTCATTAAGTGAAATACTGCGATTGGGTAAGCTGACACGCCCAAGGCAACAGTCATGTAACCCAACTGAGAAAGTGTTGAATAAGCAACAACGCGCTTGATGTCGTTTTGCACAATGCCCAAGAAACCCATGAACAAGGCTGTGATCGAACCAATGATCAACACGAATGACAAGGCTGTGTCTGTTAACTCAAACAATGGTGACATACGGCTCACCATGAAGATGCCTGCTGTCACCATTGTTGCCGCGTGAATCAACGCAGAAATTGGTGTTGGGCCTTCCATAGAGTCTGGCAACCAAACGTGCAATGGAAATTGAGCTGACTTACCCATCGCGCCGATGAATAAACAAATACAAGCAACTGTTAATAGGTTCCAGTCAGTACCAGGCAACACTTGTTGCACCAATACATCTTTTTGTGCAAATACACCGTCATAGCTCATGCTGCCGCTATAGGCCAACAACAAACCAATGCCTAAGATGAAACCAAAGTCGCCTACACGGTTGACCAAGAAAGCCTTCATGTTGGCAAAAATGGCTGTTGGACGTGTGTACCAGAAACCAATCAATAAGTAAGACACCAAACCAACCGCTTCCCAACCAAAGAACAACTGCAAGAAGTTGTTGCTCATCACCAACATCAACATAGAGAAGGTGAACAATGAAATATAGGCAAAGAAACGTGAGTAACCTTCATCTTCAGCCATGTAACCAATGGTGTAGATGTGAACCATCAATGACACAAATGTCACCACCACCATCATCATGGCAGTCAACGGATCGACTAAGAAGCCTACTTCAAGGCTAAGCTCACCCAATTGCATCCATGTATAGATTGTCTCGTTAAAGCGAGCACCGGCTAATACATCATTTAGAACCATGAATGACAGCACACACGCAATCGCAACACCCAAAATAGTTGCAGTGTGCGCAGCAGCTCTACCAATCAAGTTACCAAAAAACTTGGTGCCAAATAAACCAGCAATAGTGGCACCAACCAATGGCGCCAACGGAATTGCTAGAAGTAGAAGAGGATTTAGAGTTGGAGTAGTCATAAGTATCTCTGCTTAGCCCTTCAGTTGTCCAAGGTCTTCAGCATGAATCGTGTCAAGCTTACGGAACATGGTGACCAAAATAGCCAAGCCAATCGCTGCCTCTGCAGCAGCCACAGTCAAAATGAAAAACACAAAAACTTGACCTGCCATATCACCCAAGTAATGAGAGAAAGCAACGAAGTTCAAGTTAACAGCTAAAAGCATTAATTCAATTGACATCAAAAGAACGATCAAGTTCTTACGATTCAAGAAAATACCCACAATGCCTGTAGCAAATAGGATGGCGCCTAGCACTAAGTAATGAGCCAAGGTAATAGTCATATGTTGATCCTTTTTCCCTATTCCCTATTATTCTTTTGTCGCTGACGTATCAGCATTCATCGTTGATACCATGCGCACGCGATCTTCTTTACGCGTACGAATTTGCTCAGCAATATCTTGAGTTTTAGTGTCTTTGCGACGACGCAATGTCAAAGCTACTGAAGCAATGATTGCCACCAACAGAATCACGCCAGCTACTTCAAAGCTAAATAGATATTCTGTGTACAACAAAGTACCTAATGCTTTGGTGTTATTAGCAGCAACTTCTGGACTTAGATTTTGAACTGGTTGCGTTGTACCAATAAAGCCACGAATTAACACAATCGACATTTCAGCAACGATAACCGCACCAACCAAAGAAGCCACTGGCATGAATTGCTTAAAGCCTTTACGCATGTGATCCAAATCGAGATCTAGCATCATCACCACAAACAGGAAGAGCACCATCACCGCGCCCACATAAACCAAGACCAATAAGATGGCCAAGAATTCTGCATGCAATAGCATCCAAATGCCTGCGGCTGTAAAGAATGACAACACCAAGAATAAAGCGGCATGAACTGGGTTGCGCGCTGTAATCACACGCAAAGCGGCAATCACTAAAATCGCAGAGAAGATGTAAAAAAGAAGTGTTTTAGGTTCTAGCATCATTTGTATTTAGCGTCCGCTGATTTATTAGCCGCGATCTCATTCTCATAACGATCACCAACAGCCAACAACATTTCTTTAGTGAAATACAAGTCGCCACGCTTTTCGCCGTGGTACTCATGAATATGAGTCTCAACAATTGCATCGACTGGGCAAGCTTCTTCACAGAAACCACAGAAAATGCACTTAGTTAAATCAATGTCATAACGCGTTGTGCGACGTGAACCATCTTCGCGCTGATCAGACTCGATAGAAATAGCCATCGCAGGACAAACTGCTTCACACAACTTACAAGCAATACAACGCTCTTCACCATTAGGGTAGCGGCGCAATGCATGCAAACCACGGAAACGTGGTGACATTGGTGTTTTTTCTTCAGGATACTGAACAGTAATCTTTGGTTTAAATAAATATTTACCAGTCAGCGCCAAGCCTTGAAAGAGTTCTTTCAATAAGAGGCTGTTTAAAAATTCACGGATACGTTGGAACATAGTCAAATCCCCGCCTTATTTCCAAATATTCCAGGGTGACAATACCCAAGCACCTACCAACAAGATCCAGAAGATCGAGATAGGGATAAATACCTTCCAACCCAAACGCATGATTTGGTCATAACGGTAACGCGGGAAAGAAGCGCGTAACCAGATAAAGCATGACAAGAAGAAGAATGTCTTACCAACCAACCAGAAGAAGCCTGGGATGTCGCGTAAAACTGGCGCATCAATGATTGGTGACCAACCGCCAAAGAACATGATAGAAGTCAAAGCGGCAATCAAAATCATGTTGGCATATTCAGCCAAGAAGAACATCGCAAAAGCCATGCCTGAATACTCAATCATGTGGCCAGCAACAATCTCAGATTCACCTTCAACCACGTCAAACGGATGACGGTTTAACTCAGCAACGCCAGAGATAAAGTAGATCAAGAACATCGGCAACAACGGCAACCAGTTCCATGACAAGAAGTTCAAGCCCATGCTAGCGAAATAACCAGTTTGCTGTGACTTAACAATATCAGTGATATTCAAAGTACCAGAAATGATCAAAATTGATGCTAACGCAAAACCCATTGCGATCTCATAAGAAACCATTTGCGCTGAAGCACGCATAGCGCCCAAGAAAGCATATTTAGAGTTAGACGCCCAACCCGCCAAAATAATGCCGTACACACCAATCGATGTAATTGCCATTACATACAACAAACCAGCATTCACGTTAGCAAGTACTAATTCTGCTTGGAAAGGCACCACTGCCCATGCAGCAAATGCAGGAGCAATCACCATCACTGGCGCCACGATATAAAGAACTTTATTCGCTTTGCTTGGAATGATGACTTCTTTTAGTAATAACTTCAGAGCATCAGCAATCGGTTGCAACAAACCCAATGGACCAACACGGTTAGGCCCCAAACGAATGTGCATCCAACCAATTAGTTTGCGCTCCCATAGAGTTAGGTAAGCCACGCAACCAAACATTGGCAATACGATGATGACAATTTTTAATAAAGTCCAAACAATCGGCCAAAGCAACTCACCAAAAAGCGCCAAGCCGTGCGTGTTGATAGTTTGAATTAATTCAGTCATACACGCTCCACTGTTAATAGACCAAACATTGAGCCCAATTGCGCACTCACTGATGTTGCAGCAGATAAACGAACAACGCCATCAGCCAAAGTTTTTTCTTCAGTAGCAGGCATCGTGACGGAAAGACCAGACTGACTCACCTTAACAGCGTCACCCTCTTTCAAGCCTAACTGCATAAATAGACCTGATGGCACACCCAATTTGATCGCACGCTTAGCATCTTGTGTTAACTGCAAAGCTGGTGCACGACGCACGATGGCATCACTTGAATGAATCGCCACATCAGCCAAACGCTCGACCGCTGGAGTAAACAAGCTAGTCACTGCTGGTGCTGTTGCTGTTGCATTATTTAACTGAGTTGCAAAATTAGTTGGTACTGCCTCTGCCAATACTTCTTCTGAAGAATTGAAGTAGAAGTTATCCAAGTTCAATAAGTTGCCAAGTACTCGTAATACTTTCCACGCTGGACGAGCATCACCTAGTGGGCGAACCGCTGCTTGCACAGATTGCAAAGTGCCTTCAGCATTGATGTAACTACCAGATGTTTCTGAGTACGGCGCGATTGGCAACAACACATCAGCCACTTCACGTAACTCTGGGCTATCAAATGCTGTCATGGCAATCACAGTTCCCGCTTTAGCCAAGGCGGCTTTCGCAGTCTGTGGATTTGCTAAATCTGCACTTGGCTCTAAACCTAACAGCACCACCGCTTTAAGATCTTTCGCCAAGATTCCTTCTACACCTGCAGAAGAAACCGCTTGAACCACGTGAGCACCTACTGAGTTACCACCTTCAGGCAAGAAACCTAAAGTAGCCTCAGTATTAGTTGCAATGAATTGAGCATAAGCGTGAAGCTGTGCAAATTGTGGATGCGCCATCGCAGCTGCACCCAAGAATACTGCCTTGCGCTCACCACTTAATAAGCTATCAGCAATCGCTTTTGCATTAGCACTAACGCTGGCATTACTTGGCGCATTGATTCCTTTTGCCTGAGCAACTGCAGTCGCTACGCCTGCCAACTCAGCTGGCCAATTGGATGGTGCAACTTGTGCGCTAGCCGCCACTGGCATGAGCCAATCTTCAGAACTAGCACCCAAACGAGTTACTTTTAAACCACGCTTAGTTGCTGCACGAACACGTGCTGCTAATAAAGGTTGATCTTTACGTAAGAAGCTGCCAATGAAGAATGCACGTTGCAACTGTCCAACTTCTGCAATCTTCATACCAAGCCATGGGGCTTTTGCAGCACCACTCACGTCTTGCTGACGCAAACGTGTCTCAATATTTTGTGAACCCAAGCCGCCCAACACTTTTCTCAATAAGTGCAACTCTTCAACGCTGGCCATTGGATGAGCCAAAGCAGCAATCGCATCAGAGCCGTGATCAGCTTTAATTGAGTTCAAAGAACGGCTAACGTAATCTAAAGCCGCTTCCCAATCTGTCTCAATCCAACGATTGTCTTGCTTAACCATTGGCTTTTTCAAACGATCTGCGCCGTTTAAGCCTTCATAAGCAAAACGATCTTTATCACTGATCCAGCATTCGTTAATCGCTTCATTTTCCAAAGGAACTGTGCGTAACACTTGATTAGCTTTAGTTTGTAACACCACGTTAGAACCTAGAGAGTCATGCGGGCTCACTGAGCGCTTGCGACCTAGTTCCCATGTACGAGCTGAATAACGGAATGGCTTACTTGTTAAAGCACCCACTGGGCACAAATCAATCATGTTGCCTGACAATTCAGAATCAACAGATTTACCAACGAAAGAAGTGATTTCTGAATGCTCGCCACGATTGAGCATACCCAACTCCATCACACCAGCAATCTCTTGTCCAAAACGAACGCAACGTGTGCAATGAATACAGCGGCTCATCTCTTCCATTGAAATCAATGGGCCAACATTTTTGTGGAATACCACACGCTTCTCTTCAGAATAACGTGAAGTAGTTTTACCGTAACCTACTGCTAAGTCCTGCAATTGACACTCACCACCTTGATCGCAAATCGGGCAATCCAATGGATGGTTAATTAACAAAAATTCCATCACAGATTTCTGAGCTTGCACTGCTTTCTCAGAATGAGTGTGCACCTTCATGCCAGGCGTCACTGGTGTTGCACAAGCTGGCAAAGGCTTAGGCGCCTTCTCAACTTCCACCAAACACATGCGGCAGTTAGCAGCTATTGATAATTTCTTGTGATAGCAAAAGTGAGGAATGTGCGTGCCTAATTTCTTAGCCGCATCCATCACCATAGAACCCTGTTGGATTTCTACTGCTTTGCCATCAATTTCGATTTCAACCATCTTTTTTCCTGTCGATCTCTTTTAGACGCTTAAACGTATGCCGGCACAATGCAACGCTTGTGCTCAACGTGATACGCAAACTCATCCATGTAATGCTTCAACATGCCACGCACTGGCATTGCCGCAGCATCACCTAATGCACAAATTGTTCTACCTTGAATATTTGCAGCAACATCATTCAAAAGATCTAGATCTTCTGGACGACCTTCACCATGCTCAATACGATTCACAATGCGCCACAACCAACCAGTACCTTCACGGCACGGTGTGCATTGACCGCATGACTCTTCGTGATAGAAGTAAGACAAACGCAACAAAGACTTAACCATGCAACGTGTCTCATCCATCACAATCACAGCGCCAGAGCCCAACATAGAGCCTGCTTTTGCAATGCTGTCGTAATCCATGTCTGTTTCCATCATCATGGCGCCCGGAACCACTGGAGCTGATGAACCACCAGGAATGACAGCTTTAATTTTTTTGCCACCGCGCATGCCACCAGCCAACTCCAAAAGAGTGGCGAATGATGTGCCCAACGGAATCTCATAGTTACCAGGACGCTCAACGTCACCAGAAATTGAGAAAATCTTTGTACCGCCATTGTTAGGCTTACCTAATTTGGCATAAGCCTCGCCACCCACTGCAAAGATAAATGGCACAGCAGAGAAAGTCTCAGTGTTATTGATCGTAGTTGGTTTGCCATACAAACCGAAACTTGCCGGGAAAGGTGGCTTAAAGCGTGGCTGACCTTTTTTACCCTCTAACGATTCCAATAACGCAGTTTCTTCACCGCAAATATAAGCACCCCAACCATGGTGTGCATGCAATTGGAATGAAAACTCTGAACCACAAATCTTGTCACCCAAGAAACCTGCTGCGCGAGCTTCTTCCAAAGCCTCTTCGAAGCGCGCATAGCCTTCCCAGATTTCTCCGTGAATGTAGTTATAACCAACTGAAATACCCATGGCGTATGCAGCAATCGCCATGCCTTCAATTAATGCATGAGGGTTGTATCGAATGATGTCGCGGTCTTTGAATGTACCTGGCTCACCTTCATCTGTATTACAAACCAAATATTTATTGCCTGGGAATTGACGTGGCATGAAGCTCCACTTCAAACCCGTAGGGAAACCAGCACCACCACGACCACGTAGACCAGAAGCTTTTACTTCTGCAATCACAGCTTCTGGCGTAATGCCTTCAGTCAAAATTTTGCGCAATTGGGCATAGCCACCGCGCGCAACGTAATCTTTTAAATGCCAGTTATCACCATTTAAACCAGCCAAGATCAATGGCTGAATGTGACGATCGTGCAAACAGGTCATGCTGCACCTCCCTGAGCTTTAGCTTTTAATTCTTCAATCAAAGCATCTAGCTTTTCATTACTCATAAAGCTACACATTGTTTTGTTGTTCACAATAGCTACTGGAGCATCCCCACAAGCACCCATGCACTCACCTTCTTTTAATGTGAAAGTGCCACAAGGAGTTGTTTCGTTGTAACCAATACCTAATTTTTTCTTGAGGTATTCACCTGCACGAGCACCACCAGATAATTCGCATGGCAAGTTTGTGCAAACTGCCAACTTGAACTTGCCAACTGGCTTGGTGTCATACATGTTGTAAAAAGTTGCTACTTCTTGAACAGCAATTGGAGGCATCTCCAAAATCGCTGCAAGCTCTTCAATAGCCTCTGGCGTTACCCAACCATATTGGTCTTGAGCAACAACCAATGCAGCCATCACTGCAGATTGTTTTTGGTCAGCTGGATATTTAGCAATGTTGCGATCTATCTCAGCGCGGGCTTGTGCAGACAACATACGTTCTCTTATCCTTTTAGCGGTCAATCTCGCCGAACACAATGTCCTGCGTACCAATAATCGTTACAGCATCAGCCAACATATGACCTTTTGCCATCTCATCTAAAGCTGATAAATGCACAAAACCTGGTGCACGAATCTTCAAGCGATATGGCTTGTTAGCACCGTCAGAAATTGCATAAATACCAAACTCACCTTTCGGATGCTCAACCGCTGCATATGCCTCACCAGCTGGTACGTGAATACCTTCAGTGAATAGCTTGAAGTGGTGAATCAACTCTTCCATGTTGGACTTCATGTCCACACGTTTAGGACTTGTTACTTTGTGGTTATCACTCATCACAGGGCCTGGGTTGGCACGCAACCAGTTCACACACTGCTTGATGATTCTGTTTGATTGGCGCATTTCTTCTACACGCACCAAGTAACGGTCATATGAGTCACCGTTCACACCAACAGGAATATCAAAATCTAACTTGCTATAAACCTCATATGGCTGCTTCTTACGCAAGTCCCACTCGATACCTGAACCACGTAACATCGCACCAGTGAAGCCCATTTGCAATGCGCGCTCTGGAGACACAACACCAATACCGACCAAACGCTGCTTCCAAATACGGTTGTCAGTCAACAATGTTTCGTACTCATCAACATACGCTGGGAATCTGTTTGTAAAGTCTTCAATGAAATCCAACAAAGAACCTTGACGGTTTTCGTTTAATTTCTTGACCGCTTTCTCACCACGAATCTTGTTAGCCAAATACTGTGGCATTGAATCCGGTAGATCACGATAAACACCACCTGGACGGTAGTAGGCAGCATGCATACGTGCGCCAGAAACCGCTTCATACATATCGAATAGATCTTCGCGCTCACGGAAAGCGTACAAGAACACCGCCATCGCACCAACGTCTAGACCGTGACAGCCAATCCATAGCAAGTGGTTCAATAAACGAGTGATCTCATCAAACATCACACGGATGTATTGCGCACGCTCAGGTACTTCAATTTGCAATAACTTTTCAATGGCCATCACATAAGCATGCTCATTAGCCATCATTGATACATAGTCCAAACGATCCATATATGGAACGTTTTGCACCCATGTGCGTGTCTCAGCTAATTTCTCTGTAGCACGATGCAACAGACCAATGTGCGGATCAGAGCGCTGAATAACTTCACCGTCTAACTCCAAGACCAAACGTAAAACACCGTGAGCCGCAGGGTGTTGCGGACCAAAGTTGAGTGTGTAATTTTTAATGTCTGCCATGATTAAGACCCGTAGCTTTCTTCACGAATCACTCTTGGAGTTACTTCGCGAGGATCAATCGTGACGGGTTGGTAAATAACGCGTTTTTGTTCTGGGTCATAACGCATTTCAACGTTGCCAGATACAGGGAAATCTTTACGGAATGGATGACCAATGAAACCGTAGTCAGTCAAGATGCGACGTAAGTCGTCATGACCCTCAAATAGGATGCCGTACAAGTCAAACGCTTCGCGCTCAAACCAATTAGCAGAACTCCAAATAGGCGTCACTGAAGCCACTAGCGGGAAACTATCATCTGGAGCAAATACGCGTAAACGTAAACGCCAGTTATGTTTCACAGACAACAAGTGGCTGACTGCTGCAAAACGTGGACCTTCCCAAGTTGCATTGTCATAGTCACTGTAGTCAACACCACACAAGTCAATCAACTGATCAAAGCCCAAAGATGGCTCATCACGCAATGTTTTTGCTACATCTAAGTAATCTTCTGAGCGCACCACTAGAGTTAACTCACCAAGCGCCTCGTGCAAACGAGATACTTTCTTACCAAGAACTTTTTCTAAACGCTCTTTAAGCACAGTTAGCATGTCTGACATATCAAGCCTTTCTCGCTATCGTGCTGGTGCGCTTGATTTTGGCTTGCAATTGAATAATGCCGTACATCAAAGCTTCAGCGGTTGGAGGGCAACCTGGCACGTAAACATCTACCGGCACAATACGGTCACAACCACGTACTACTGAATATGAATAGTGGTAGTAACCACCGCCATTAGCGCAAGAACCCATTGAGATCACCCAACGTGGCTCAGGCATTTGGTCATAAACCTTACGCAAAGCTGGAGCCATTTTGTTACACAATGTGCCTGCAACAATCATCAAATCTGATTGACGTGGTGATGGTCTAAACACCACACCGAAACGGTCTAAGTCATAACGTGATGCACCTGCATGCATCATCTCAACAGCGCAACAGGCTAGACCAAACGTCATTGGCCATAGTGAACCTGTGCGAGTCCAGTTGATCAGCTTATCAGCTGACGTTGTTACAAAACCTTCTTTTAAGATACCTTCAAGAGCCATGTCCAGTCCTTACTCCCAATTAAGGGCGCCTTTCTTCCAGATGTAGGCAAAGCCAATCACGAATTCCAACAAGAAAATGAACATGGAGATGTATCCAGCCCAACCAATCTCAGATAACGCCACGCCCCACGGGAAGAGGAAAGCAGTTTCCAAGTCAAAAAGAATAAAAAGGATCGCTACTAGGTAATAGCGCACATCGAATTTCATGCGGGCGTCTTCAAACGCATCAAAACCGCACTCATAGGGAGAAATTTTTTCAGTATCTGGTTTATTAGGGCCAAGAATCTTGCCCAAAGTCATAGGAACCAAGCCTACGCCAATACCAACAAGGATAAATAGCAAAACGGGGAAATAGTTTTCTAAGTTCAAGAGCGTTCCAATTCGTGACTCTAAACAACAACTTCAAATTTTCTCTAACTGGTCTTGCAGCTTTCTGACAGGCTACAGACCCCCATTTGGTGCCGTCGGCGAGACTCGAACTCGCACAGCTTTACGCCACTACCCCCTCAAGATAGCGTGTCTACCAATTCCACCACGACGGCCTACGGTAAAACCCTAAGATTTTAGCCTAATGGCGCGTCTTTTTTAGGGTTTTTTGAGGTTTTCCTGATTATTTAGGAACGCTTTGGCCAGATCCTGCGGCTGGCGCAGTGCTAGCTGGGGCAGCTGCCGGAACTTCAGGCGCTACTGCTGGAGCTGGGGCGCTAGTACCTGACAAAACGCCCGCATTTTGAGATTTTGTTGAACCGATCAAGGTAATGGCCAAAGTTGTCACAAAAAACACTGTGGCAAAGCCAGCGGTTAGACGTGAAAGGAAGTTGGCTGAACCAGCAGCACCAAATAAACCGCCTGATGAGCCGCCACCAAAGGCAGCGCCCATATCAGCACCCTTGCCTTGCTGAACCAATACCAAAGCAATTACGCCAATAGCAGCAATAATTTGCAACACAACTAACAATGTTTTAAGCCATTCCATCTGATTCTCCAAAAACTAATTTAATTACTTGCTTGGCATAACGCCAAAAAATCTTCTGCGCTCAACGATGCACCACCAACTAAACCACCATCAATATCTGGCATCGCCAACAAATCTTTAGCATTATCAGGCTTTAAGCTACCACCATACAAAATTGCTACTTTTGACGCTGCTTCAGCATCAAATTTAGCCAATTGCAAACGCAACTCTCTATGCACATCCTGAGCTTGGGCAGGAGTAGGCACTTTGCCTGTACCAATCGCCCAAACAGGCTCATAAGCTAAAACGCAAGAAGCTACCTGCCCTTGCAATAAATCCAAAACCGCCTGCAACTGACGCCTAACCACTACCAATGTTTTACCGTCATCATGCTCTTCTTCAGTTTCACCCACGCAGATAATCGGAGTCATATTGGCTTGTAAAGCAGCTTTCGCTTTTCTAGCGACCAAACCATCACCCTCATGGTGATATTGGCGACGTTCTGAGTGACCCACAATCACATACTGACAACCCAACTCTTGCAACATATTGGCGCTCACATCACCCGTGTAAGCCCCATTGGGATGATCTGATACATCCTGAGCACCTACGGCAACTCCAGAATTAGCCAATAAATCTGCAACTTGAATCAAATAGGGATAAGGTACGCAAAGAGCTAAACGCGCATTAGCAGCTGCATCAGACAAACCCAAGCCCAACATAGCCTGAATTAATTGCTGATTGGCGCTCAAGCTACCGTTCATTTTCCAATTACCAATAATGGTCAATGGTCTCATTGCAATCTCTTTTAATTAACAGTTAAAACAATCTTGCCAATGTGCTGACTCGATTCCATTAGTTCATGGGCACGAGCAGCCGCTTCTAATTCAAACACCTCATGAATGACTGGCTTAATTTTCTTTGCTTCAATCAAGGGCCACACATAAGCTCTCAAAGACCTAGCAATAGCGCCCTTAAATTCCACCGACCTTGCTCTTAATGTTGAACCAGTAATCGTTAAACGACGACGTAAAACATGTCCAACATCTATTTCTGAAATTTTACCGCCTTGATGGGCAATGATGACAATTCGGCCATCATCTGCCAAACAATGAATATCCCGCCCAACATAACTGCCACCCACCATATCTAGGATGACATTGACTCCTTTGCCAGATGTGAAAGATTTCACTTCTTCAACAAAGTCAGCTGTCTTGTAATTGATCGCCAATACAGCGCCTAGTTGTTTACAAGCTTCAGCTTTTTCTTGACTGCCCACTGTGACAATTACATCATGCCCCATGGCCGTGACCAACTGAATTGCGGTGACACCAATACCACTACTACCACCATGCACCAACAAAGTTTCTTTACCGCGACCATCTAAACCCAAACGACCACGATCAAATACATTGCTCCACACAGTAAAGAATGTTTCTGGCAAACCAGCTGCCTCAACATCTGATAAACCTCTTGGCACTGGTAAACATTGCGCCAAAGGAGCAACGCAGTATTCCGCATATGCACCACCAACCACTAAGGCACAAACACGACTACCAATTTCTAAACTAAAAAAATTATCTGGGTGGGCAAGATCGCCACCAATGATTTCTCCTGCTAGCTCTAAACCCGGCAAATCTGAACCACCAGGAGGAACAGGATAAAAACCTTGACGTTGTAATACGTCAGGTCGGTTAACCCCCGCAGCCCGAACCCTGATAAGAACCTCACCAGAGCCAGGTTGTGGCAAGGCCAAATCAGGCCTTACCACCGCCTTCAAAACTTCAGGGGCACCATATTGGCTAATTTCAACAGCACGCATGCCGTTACTTAGCCTAATTATTGCTGCTGTTGTTCAGCTTGTTCTGCAGGAGCAGCATCAGCCGCAGGTGCAGCACCATTCAAAGGAGCAATACTTGTTCCTTCGTCAGCACAAGCAGCCTTCAATGACAAACGTAGACGACCACGCTCATCAGCAGCCAACAACTTCACGCGCACAACTTGACCTTCTTGAAGGTAGTCTTTGACATCTTTCACACGCTCATTAGCGATTTCTGAAATATGCAATAAACCATCTTTACCAGGAAGAATGTTGACCAAAGCACCAAACTCTAGCAATTTAACTACTGGGCCTTCATAGATCTTGCCTACTTCAGCTTCTGCAGTGATGCCTTCGATACGACGCTTAGCTTCTTCCATGCCTTCAGCACTTGTTGAAGCAATAGTCACAACACCATCATCAGTGATATCGATGCTTGTGCCAGTTTCTTTTGTAAGAGCCTGAATCGTTGCGCCGCCCTTACCGATAACTTCACGAATCTTGTCTGGATGAATCTTGATAGTCACCATGCGTGGTGCATGTGCAGACAATTCTGTACGAACACCACTCATTGCTTCTTGCATTTTGCTCAAGATATGCAAACGACCTTCTTTAGCTTGTGCCAACGCAACTTGCATGATTTCTTTAGTGATACCTTGTACTTTGATATCCATCTGCAACGCAGTAATACCATTTGATGTACCAGCCACTTTAAAGTCCATGTCGCCTAGGTGATCTTCGTCACCCAAGATGTCAGTTAACACTGCGAAACGATTACCATCCAAAATCAAGCCCATTGCAACACCAGCAACGTGAGCTTTAACAGGCACACCAGCATCCATCATCGCTAAACAGCCGCCACATACAGAGGCCATTGATGATGAACCGTTTGATTCTGTGATTTCTGAAACAACACGCAAGCTGTAGGCAAACTCTTCTGGAGATGGCAATACAGGAATCAAGGCGCGCTTAGCTAAACGACCGTGACCAATTTCACGACGCTTAGGGCTACCTACACGACCTGTTTCGCCAGTTGCAAACGGAGGCATGTTGTAGTGGAACATGAAACGATCACGTTGCTCACCTTCCAAGGCATCAATGATTTGCTCATCGCGTGCAGTACCCAAAGTGGCAACTACCAAACCTTGTGTTTCACCGCGTGTGAACAATGCAGAACCATGTGTACGTGGCAATACGCCTGTACGAATCTCGATTGGACGAACTGTGCGTGTGTCACGACCGTCAATACGTGGCTCACCATTCAAAACTTGACCACGAACGATCTTAGCTTCGATTTCAAACATGATATTGCCAACTTCAACCTCATCAAATTCGCCTTCTTCAGCCAATTTAGCTAAAACGTCTTTAGTAACCTCTTTCAACTTTGTTGAACGAGCTTGCTTTTGACGAATCTGATACGCTTCACGCAAACCTGCTTCAGCCAATGCTGATACCTTAGCAATCAAAGGCTCATTCTTAGGAGCTGGCGCCCAGTCCCACTCAGGCTTACCACCTTCGCGTACTAGATCATTGATCGCATTGATCGCTGTTTGCATTTGCTCGTGGCCGTAAACAACCGCGCCCAACATAATTTCTTCAGACAATTGATGCGCTTCTGATTCAACCATCAACACAGCAGATTGAGTACCAGCAACAATCAAATCAAGCTCGCTAGTAGCTTGTTCTGTGCGTGTTGGATTCAACATGTATTGACCATCTTTGTAGCCAACGCGCGCTGCGCCAACTGGGCCATTAAATGGAATACCTGAAACAGCCAAGGCGGCAGATGCGCCAATCAAAGCTGGGATATCAGCAGGCACATCTGGGTTGATAGATACAACGTGCACAACAACTTGCACTTCGTTATAAAAACCTTCTGGGAATAATGGACGAATAGGACGATCGATCAAACGAGAAATCAATGTTTCGCCTTCTGATGGACGACCTTCACGACGGAAGAAACCACCAGGAATCTTACCGGCAGCATAAGTCTTCTCTAAATAATCTACTGTTAAAGGGAAGAAGTCTTGACCCGGTTTTGCATTCTTTGCGCCAACCACTGTTGCCAAAACGACTGTGTCATCCACATCAACTAAAACTGCACCACCTGCTTGACGAGCAATCTCGCCTGTTTCCATACGCACTGTGTGTGAGCCCCACTGGAAGCTCTTAACTACTTTATTAAACATCGTCATTTATGTATATCTCCAATCAACATTTGCCATAGAAATAACAGCGCTATGGCAGCACTGGAGCATTGGGGGCTTTGCGGAGTAAGGATGCCATTCCAAGGAAAGGCTAGGAGGGAGTGTTTAACCTGTCCTTGGAATGACACGGTTCCTTAACTAACGAGCAGCCACCGACCGCTCTAAACGATAATGCCTGCCAAAGTATTACTGAGGCAGGCATTTTCGGTATTACTTACGTAGACCGAGCTTCTCAATCAAAGCGCGATAACGATCAAAATCTTTACCCTTCAAATAGTCGAGCAAACGACGACGACGGCTAACCATCTTCAACAAACCACGACGGCTGTGATGATCTTTAGCGTTAGCTTTGAAGTGAGGTGTTAAATCATTGATGCGAGCAGTTAACAAAGCAACTTGAACTTCAGGACTGCCTGTGTCATTTGCTGCACGTGCGTTATCTTTAACGATAACGGCTTTATCAGCTGTAAGAATAGCCATTTTTATACTCCATACTTGCGAACATTTGAGCTTGAATCAAGTTCTTACCCAATATGTCGTGCGAATTGTAAAAACTGTTTCCAGTCTGCTTTTCTGTCTATTACTAGACTCTTTCCAAGAATTACCCCAGAAAGAGCCAAGATTATAGCCTAAACCGTCATTTGAGCGTTCAATTTGTGCTGAGATGGGTCATGAAGCTTATTCAAGGCTGCCAAATAAGCTTTTGCAGACGCCGCCACAATATCCGGGTCTGTACCCACTCCGTTCACAATCCGGCCACCTTTTGAAAGGCGCACCGTCACTTCACCCTGAGATTCTGTGCCAGTTGTGATGGCGTTCACAGAATACAAAAGCTGCTCGGCCCCACTTTTTACTTTAGATTCAATGGCATTGAGAGTTGCATCAACTGGGCCATTGCCTTCAGCCTCAGAAACCAACTCCTCTCCACCAGACTTGAATGTCACCTTAGAAAATGGGCGCTCACCAGTCTCAGACCTTTGAGATAAAGCGATGAAACGATAGTAGTCACTAGCTTCTTCAGCATTATTGCCCACGATAGCCGTGATATCTTCATCAAAAATCTCAGCTTTTTGGTCAGCCAAGGCCTTAAATCTTGAAAATGCCTCGTTCAACTCAGCCTCGGTATCCAACTCAATACCCAATTCTTGCAAGCGCTGTTTAAATGCGTTGCGACCTGATAATTTGCCCAAAACAATCTTGTTGGCTGCCCAACCCACATCTTCAGCTCGCATGATCTCGTAGGTATCACGGGCTTTTAATACGCCATCTTGGTGAATACCTGAAGCATGGGCAAAAGCATTAGCCCCCACTACCGCTTTATTCGGCTGAACCACAAAGCCTGTAATCTGGGAAACCATCTTAGAAGCCGGCACAATTTGAGTCGTATCAATGCCAACAGTCAAGTCAAAGTAGTCTTTGCGAGTTTTAATCGCCATAACCACTTCTTCCAAGGAAGTATTACCTGCTCGCTCCCCCAAACCATTGATCGTGCACTCAATTTGACGCGCACCACCAATTTTTACGCCTGCCAATGAATTAGCCACACCCATACCTAAGTCGTTATGGCAATGTACGGACCACACCGCTTTATCTGAGTTAGGGATACGCTCACGCAAAGTTTTGATGAAATTGCCATAAAGCTCTGGCACGCCATAACCCACTGTGTCAGGAACGTTGATAGTAGTGGCTCCCTCAGCAATCACTGCCTCAAGTACACGGCACAAGAAATCCACTTCTGAGCGATAGCCATCCTCTGGAGAAAACTCAATGTCATTGGTGTGATTACGTGCAAAGCGCACCGCTGCTTTAGCCTGTTCAAATACTTGATCAGGCGTCATGCGCAACTTCTTTTCCATATGCAATGGGGATGTCGCAATAAATGTATGAATACGTTTGGAATTAGCAGCCTTCAAAGCTTCAGCAGCACGACCAATATCTTTTTCATTAGCACGCGCCAATGAACAAACAGTCGAATCTTTAATGACCTGAGCAATGGCAGAGATTGCAGCAAAGTCGCCATCTGAGCTAGCCGCAAAACCAGCCTCAATCACATCCACTCTAAGACGCTCTAGTTGACGAGCAATGCGAACTTTCTCATCTCGCGTCATCGATGCACCAGGTGACTGCTCACCATCTCTTAACGTGGTATCAAAAATGATTAATTTATCTGTCATCGCCAACTCTCCAACTCACAAAAAATATCAATAAAAAACCCCAGCTTGACTGGGGTTCGTGTTTGTTTGCTTTTACTCTAAGTGTTTAAGCGTGCACCGACCCCAGGTTTTGACCTAGTTCTAGTAGTAATAGCAGTGACAAGCTGTAATTCATAAGCTCCAATATACACAAAAAATGAATTAATTGTTAGAAAGCATATCCGAAGCTTTTTTCTTGCGCAAGCCAATCTTTTGCCAAACCCAGAAAACATAGCCAGATATCGCATAAGCCACAAACAAACCAAATAGCGCCACTGGAGGGTCGCTAGACACCAAGATAAAGCCGATGATCACCAAAATCATCACGCCAAATGGCGCTCTGTAACGCACATCCAAGGCTTTACCACTGTAAAACATCGCGTTCGAGACCATGGTGATGCCGGCATAGATAGTTAAAACAAACATCACCCATGGCAAAGCCAATTCCTTAATAGGTAATTTATTATCAACAGCCAACCAAACAAAACCAGCAATTAATGAAGCAGCAGCAGGACTTGGTAAACCCTGGAAGAATCTTTTATCAACCACACCAATATTGGTATTAAAGCGGGCTAAACGCAAAGCAGCACCAGCACAGTATGCAAACGCTGCCAACCAACCCCATTTACCCAAGTCTTTTAAAACCCACTCATAAGCAATCAAAGCAGGTGCCACCCCAAAAGACACCATATCAGTCAATGAGTCATATTGCTCACCGAAGGCGCTTTGGGTATTAGTCATACGAGCAACACGACCATCCATGCCATCCATCACCAAAGCAAAGAAAATGGCGATGGCCGCAATTTCAAAACGTTGGTTCATGGCCTGAACCACGGCAAAGAAACCGCAAAATAAATTAGCGGTTGTGAAAGCATTTGGTAATAAATAGATGCCGCGATTACGCGGTCTTGTAGGGTGCTCAGAATTTGCACTCGCCCAATCACCCTGACGTAATGGGGTAACGTTGCTAGGCAAGCCCTTTGAAGGGCGTAATTTTCTGCGTCTAAATGTAGTCATAGACTACTTTTTAGTCCAATCCGGGCAATTTGGCTAGTACCGTGCTTGTGGCAGATACTTTATCGCCCACACTCACCATTGGCTCAGCAGTTAATGGCAAATACACATCAACCCTAGAACCGAAACGAATAAAGCCATAACGCTCACCTTTTTTAAGCTTATCGCCTAGGTGTGCGTAACAAAGAATTCTGCGTGCAATTAAGCCGGCAACTTGAACCAAGGTCACAGTCTGACCATTTGCATCAATCACCACTGCATTACGCTCATTTTCAGTTGAAGCCTTATCCAGATCAGCATTCACAAACTTACCTGGGAAATATTCAATTTTCTTCACAGTACCGTTAACTGAAGAACGATTCGAGTGAACATTAAATACGTTCATGAAAACACTAATCTTTAGTGCTTCACGATTAGCATAAGGATCGAATGATTTTTCAACAATAATCACTCGACCATCAGCTGGAGATAAAACTGCATCTTTAACGAGTGGAACTAAACGTCCAGGATCTCTAAAGAATTGCAAAACAAAAGCGAAAATAATCCAGAAAGGCCAAGACCAAGCGCCGCCAAAACTTGAGTGAACCACAAACAAAACAAAACCTGCGATGGCCACATGTGGCCAACCTTCTTTTGCAATGATTGGGTGCGGATAATGAACGGCCATCTTGTCTCTCTTTCTGGATCTTTTGACTAGTTTGTTTTAGTTCTTGCTTTGATCAACCAACTTGTTTTTAGCAATCCAAGGCATCATCGCGCGCAACTTACCACCCACCTCTTCAATTTGATGCTCAGCAGTCAAACGACGACGTGAAATCAAAGTAGGAGCACCTGCTTTGTTTTCCAAGATGAAGCTCTTAGCGTACTCACCAGTCTGAATATCTTTCAAGCACTGACGCATTGCGTTCTTAGTGTCTTCTGTAACCACACGTGGGCCAGTCACATACTCGCCGTACTCAGCATTGTTAGAGATAGAGTAGTTCATATTGGCAATACCGCCTTCGTAGATCAAGTCAACAATCAACTTGAGCTCATGCAAGCACTCAAAGTAAGCCATTTCAGGAGCGTAGCCCGCTTCAACCAAGGTCTCAAAGCCAGCTTTAATCAACTCTACAGCGCCACCACAAAGAACAGCCTGCTCACCGAACAAGTCAGTTTCAGTTTCTTCACGGAAGTTAGTTTCGATGATGCCAGCACGACCGCCGCCGTTTGCTGTTGCATATGACAAAGCAACATCACGAGCAGAGCCAGACTTGTCTTGATACACGGCGATCAAATGAGGAACACCGCCACCTTGTGAGTAAGTTCCGCGTACTGTATGACCAGGCGCTTTTGGAGCAATCATGATGACATCCAAGTCAGCGCGTGGCTGAACTTGACCGTAGTGAACATTAAAACCGTGTGCAAACGCCAATGCAGCGCCCTGCTTAATATTTGGGTGAACTTCTTTGTTGTAGACATCAGCAATTTGCTCGTCTGGCAACAACATCATGACAACATCAGCATCTTTAACTGCTTCGCCAACTTCTTTAACTGTCAAACCAGCATTGGCTGCTTTGCTCCAGGAAGCGCCATCTTTACGCAGACCAACAGTCACATTACAGCCTGAATCTTTCAGATTCAATGCGTGCGCGTGACCTTGTGAACCATAACCAATGATGGTGACTTTCTTGCCCTTAATAAGGGACAAATCCGCGTCTTTATCGTAAAAAACTTTCATGCTCTTTCCTTGTATTGAAAATGTAATTAATGCAGTAATTAGTTAAAAAATTAAACCTTGAGGATGCGCTCTCCACGACCAATTCCAGAACCGCCCGAACGAACAGTTTCCAAAATCGATGCGCGATCGATCGAATCAATAAAGGCATCCAGCTTGGCACCATCGCCAGTCAACTCAATGGTGTAACTCTTGTCAGTCACATCAATGATGCGACCACGGAAGATATCGGTAGTGCGTTTGAGCTCTTCACGCTCTTTTCCAACAGCACGAACCTTGATCATCATTAGTTCGCGCTCAATATGAGGACCTTCACTCAAATCAAATACCTTAACGACTTCAACCAAACGGTTTAAGTGTTTAGTGATTTGCTCAATGACATCATCGGAACCAAAGGTCACAATTGTCATGCGAGATAAGGATGGGTCTTCAGTAGGCGCAACACTTAATGTATCAATGTTGTAACCACGAGCTGAAAAAAGACCTACTACGCGTGATAAAGCGCCCGGCTCGTTCTCAATCAGTACAGAAATAATATGGCGCATTAGAGATCCTCACTACCCAAAAGCATTTCAGTAATACCCTTACCCGCTTGAACCATAGGCCAAACGTTTTCTTCTGGGTCAGTCTGGAAGTCCATAAATACAGTACGATCTTTTAGGCGAATGGCCTCTTTAAGCGCACCCTCAACATCGGATTTCTTTTCAATGCGCATACCAACGTGACCATAGGCTTCTGCCAACTTCACAAAGTCAGGCAAAGAATCCATGTAGGAGCTGGAATAACGCTTGTTATAAGTTAACTCTTGCCATTGACGAACCATACCCAGGTAACGATTGTTCAAAGAAACAATCTTCACAGGTGTGTCGTACTGCTTGCAAGTAGAGAGCTCTTGGATACACATCTGAATAGAGCCTTCACCGGTGATGGTGAAAACATCTTTCTCTGGAAAGGCTTTCTTGATGCCCATAGCGTAAGGCAAGCCAACGCCCATAGTGCCTAGGCCACCGGAGTTAATCCAACGGCGTGGCTTATCAAACTTATAGAACTGAGCAGCCCACATCTGAT
>ERZ650311.336-NODE-336-length-30959-cov-16.941723_pt1 | contig 30959 bp, 28 predicted proteins | sample MGYA00376247_ERZ650311 | MGnify/ENA primary metagenome ERZ650311 (study PRJEB26733, sample SAMN07839324) | wastewater metagenome | biome: small river; feature: stream; material: water | place: USA: North Carolina | collected 2016-07-28 ...
AAGGAATTGAAGGACTTGTTCACATCTCAGAGCTCGCAGAGCGCCACGTTGAGATTCCAGAGCAGGTTGTTGCAGTAGATGACGAGCTCTTCGTCAAGATCATCGATATCGATCTTGAGCGTCGCCGTATCTCACTCTCATTGAAGCAGGCTAATGAAGGACAAGATGTTGAGGTCGAAGCATTCGATCCAACACAGTACGGAATGGCTGCTCGCTACGATGCAGATGGAAACTTCATCTACCCAGAAGGCTTTGATCCTGATTCACAGGAATGGAAGCCAGGCTTCGAAGCACAGCGCGAAGAGTGGGAGCGTCAGTACGCTGAAGCTCAGCAGCGCTTCCTTGCTCACAAGAAGCAGAAGGCTGAAGCACAGGCAGCAGAAGCTGCAGCAACTCCAGCAGAGTAAACGATTCACCAGTAAAGCCCCTGACCGAAAGGTTGGGGGCTTTACTCATTCTCCGGAAATTTGTGCTTCGCCAACGTGCGGAGTGAAGAAAATTGAAAAGGTGAGTTACGGCAACGTGCGGAAGAAAATGCCGTCAATCTATCGTTACCCGGAATTTAACATTGCCTTTCAACTCACACTTTTCAATCTTCTCGGTAAGGTAGCGCCATGCTAATCGTGGGGCTTACTGGTGGAATCGGGGCTGGGAAGTCAACGGTGGCCAATATGTTCGCGCAACTTGGGGCGCTGGTGGTGGATGCTGATCAGTTGGCACGAGATGCGATTGAGCCAGGGACTTCGGGGTTTGATGAAGTCGTTGCCGAATTCTCGAGCAAGGTTGTAAAGAATGGTGAGATTGATCGCAAGAAGTTGGGGTCGATTGTTTTTAAGGATGCAGCCAAGCGCAAGAAGTTAGAGGCGATTATTCATCCGCGGGTTCAGGAAGCGCTTGCAAACAAGATTAAGGCGCTCAGCCCTGGAGACATACTTGTATACGAGATTCCTCTATTGGTCGAAACAGGGGCTGCGGATAAGTTCGATTACATCATTACTGTTGAAGCAGATATCGAGAACAGACTTGATCGCCTCTTTGAGCGTGGCATGGATGAGGATGAAGCCGAACGCCGCATTGCAGCACAGGCTTCGCAAGAGCAGCGTGAAGCAGTTGCTGATCGCGTGATCATTAACGATGGCGACCGTGCCGAGCTATTTGCAGAGTGTGCACGAATCTGGGAGAGCGAGCTCAATGCGCCCCGTCAGTGAGGTGCAGCGCAAAGTTGCGCCATTTCAGGTAATTTCCGAATACGTCCCTGCCGGTGATCAGCCTGCCGCGATTGAAGAGATTGCTCGTCGCATCAACGCGGGAGAGAAGGACGTGGTTCTCCTCGGTGCAACTGGTACGGGTAAGTCTGCGACCACTGCGTGGCTGGTGGAGAAGCTACAGCGCCCGACGTTGGTTTTGGCACCTAACAAAACTCTGGCTGCGCAGCTTGCCAATGAATTTAGAGAGCTACTGCCAAACAATGCGGTCGAGTACTTTGTCTCGTACTACGACTACTACCAGCCAGAGGCATATGTGCCGCAGACAGATACCTTTATTGAGAAGGACTCCAGCGTCAATGACGAGGTAGAACGTCTTCGTCACTCGGCCACTAACTCATTGCTTACCCGTCGCGATGTGATTGTGGTTGCCACAGTCTCTTGTATCTATGGTTTGGGAACTCCGCAGGAGTACATCGATCGCATGATCCATCTCAAGGTAGGCGATGAGATCGAGCGCAATGCGCTGCTTCGTCGGTTCGTGGATGTGCAATACAAGCGCAACGATGTTGCCTTCGAACGTGGAACATTCCGCGTGCGCGGAGATACCGTTGAAATCATTCCGATGTACGAAGAGCTTGCTATTCGCATCGAAATGTTTGGTGATGAGATTGAGAAAATTACGACTCTCAATCCTCTGACCGGAGAAATCGTGCGCGATGAAGAAGAGATTTATATCTTCCCGGCGACTCACTATGCAGCAGGACCAGAGACAATGAAGCGCGCGATGAGCGATATCCAGGATGAGCTACAGATTCAGCTCAATGCCTTTACTAAGCAGGGCAAGCTCCTCGAAGAACAGCGCCTTCGTATGCGCACAACATTTGATCTAGAGATGATGGAACAACTTGGTTTCTGTTCTGGAATTGAAAACTATTCTCGTCATCTCGATGGACGCGAGCCAGGTTCTCCGCCGAACTGTCTGCTCGATTACTTCCCAGAAGATTTCCTCTGCGTTATCGATGAAAGCCACGTCACCGTTCCGCAGATCGGCGCAATGTTTGAAGGCGATGCCTCTCGAAAGCGCACCTTAGTAGAGCACGGCTTCCGCCTTCCTAGCGCTCTCGATAACCGACCGCTGAAATGGCCTGAGTTCCAAGAACGCGTCGGTCAGACTATTTACCTCTCGGCAACTCCAGGCAAGTATGAGATGGAGAAGGTGAAAGGTGATGTTGTAGAACAGGTCATTCGCCCAACAGGTTTGATTGATCCAAAGATTGTAATAAAGCCGATTAAGGGTCAGATTGATGATCTTCTAGAAGAGATCAATATCCGCGCAGAGCGCAATGAGCGAGTGCTTGTTACAACGCTTACAAAGAAGATGTCGGAAGACCTTACAGATTACTTGCAAGAGCGCGGTGTCCGAGTTCGATACCTTCACTCAGAGGTAGACACGCTTCGCCGCGTTGAACTTCTACGCGAACTTCGCTCTGGAGATTATGACGTTTTGATTGGTATCAACTTGCTCCGTGAAGGTCTCGACCTTCCAGAAGTTTCATTGGTAGCTATCCTTGATGCAGATAAGGAAGGATTCCTCCGTTCTGCAACTTCACTCATTCAAACAATCGGTCGTGCGGCACGAAACGTTTCAGGTGAAGTCCATATGTATGCCGACAACATCACGGCTTCGATGGAGAAGGCGATTGATGAGACCAATCGACGTCGCGCAAAGCAGGTTGCTTATAACCTCGAGAAGGGCGTTGACCCACAACCTCTTCGAAAGAAGATTGCAGATATTACGGACATGATTGCTCGAGAGAGCGACGATACCGATGAACTTATTGCTGGAATCAAGGGTGCAAAGGGATCGGTCCCATTTGTCGAGCGCGGAAAGGGTTCTTTGGCGCGCCAAGAACTTGCTGCGTTGATAGGCTCCCTCACCGAGCAGATGCGTAGCGCTGCTGATGAGCTCGCATTCGAACTCGCAGGCCGCCTGCGTGATGAGATTAAAGAGTTAAAACGTGAACTTCGATCAATGGATGAGGCAGGTCATTAAAGGTGAGCATTGAGAAGCTTGTAGTTCGTGGTGCTCGCGAGCATAACCTGAAGGATGTATCGCTCGAGCTTCCTCGCGATGCCCTCATCGTCTTCACTGGTCTTTCAGGTTCAGGTAAGTCATCTCTTGCCTTCGACACAATCTTCGCCGAAGGACAGCGTCGCTACGTTGAATCACTTTCTGCTTATGCGCGTCAGTTCCTTGGACAGATGGATAAGCCTGATGTTGATTTCATCGAAGGACTATCACCTGCAGTCTCTATCGATCAGAAATCCACCAACCGAAATCCACGTTCGACGGTAGGAACAATCACTGAGGTCTATGACTATCTCCGCCTGCTCTTTGCTCGCGCAGGTCGCCCTCACTGTCCTAATTGCGGCAAGGCAGTATCGCGCCAATCGCCGCAACAAATTGTTGATCAAATTCTTACAATGCCAGCGACGACAAAGTTTCAAGTACTTGCTCCTGTTGTGCGTGAGCGCAAAGGTGAATTCGTAGATCTCTTTAGCGATCTGGTCACACAGGGTTATTCACGTGCTCGTGTTGATGGCGAAACAATCCAGCTCTCGGAGCCACCAAAGCTGAAGAAGCAAGAGAAGCACACCATTGAGGTTGTGGTTGATCGACTTACTGCAAAGGTAGAGAGCAAGTCACGACTTACCGATTCAATTGAGACAGCGCTCAAGCTAGCAAGTGGTTTAGTCATTCTCGACTTCGTAGATGCAAAGGGTGATGAGAAGGAACGCACTTACAGCGAGCACCTTGCCTGCCACGATTGCAATCTCTCATTTGAAGAGCTCGAACCGCGCTCATTCTCATTTAACTCACCATTTGGCGCCTGCCCTGACTGTTCAGGTATCGGCACAAAGCTAGAAGTCGATGAAGACCTCATCATTCCTGATGATTCAATCTCGATTGAAGAAGGTGCAATTGCACCTTGGGCTGGCGGCCAATCATCTGAATACTTCTTGCGATTACTTGAGGCACTCGCGGGGGAGCTGAAGTTCAAGCTCGATACTCCATGGAAGAAGCTTCCCGCTAAAGCCAAAGAAGCAGTGATCAACGGCTTTGATTACGAAGTCCATGTGAAGTACAAGAATCGTTATGGACGTGTACGTAATTACTCAACTGGTTTCGAAGGCGTGATTCCATTTATCCATCGTCGCCACTCAGAGACCGATAGCGAATATAGCCGCGAAAAGTACGAGGCTTATATGCGTGAGACCCCATGTCCTGCATGTAAGGGTGCGCGTTTGAAGCCAGAAGTTCTTGCAGTCACAATCGGCGGTAAATCAATCGCTGAAGTCTGTCTTCTCTCCATCGATGATTGCGCGACATTCCTTAAGGGCATCGAGCTCAATCCACGTGAGGCTCAGATTGCAGAGCGAGTCATGAAGGAAGTTCATGCTCGTCTTGGCTTCTTGCTCGACGTTGGCCTTGATTACCTCTCTCTCGATCGTCCTGCCGCAACGTTGTCTGGTGGTGAGGCACAACGTATTCGCCTTGCAACTCAGATTGGCTCCGGCCTTGTGGGCGTGCTCTATGTTCTCGACGAACCAAGCATCGGTCTGCATCAACGTGACAACCGCCGACTCATCGATACTTTGACTCGTCTTCGCAACCTTGGAAACACACTGATTGTTGTCGAGCACGATGAAGAAACTATCCGCACCGCAGATTGGGTTGTAGATATCGGACCTGGTGCGGGCGAGCACGGTGGTCACGTTGTGGTCTCTGGTTCTTATGAAGATTTGATTAACTCTCAAGAGTCAATAACTGGTGCATATCTTTCAGGTCGTAAATCAATTGAGATTCCCTCAAAACGTCGCCCGGTCGACCCTAAGCGCAAGCTTGTTGTGAAGGGCGCAAAAGAGAATAACCTCAAGGACATTGAAGTTGAAATTCCATTGGGTCTCTTTGTATCCGTTACCGGCGTATCGGGTTCAGGTAAGTCAACGCTTGTTAATGACATTCTCTATACAACTCTTGCCAACAAACTCAATGGAGCGCGTCTTGTTCCAGGTCGTCACCGCACTGTCACAGGTATCGATCAGCTCGACAAGGTTGTCCACGTAGATCAGTCACCAATTGGTCGCACACCACGCTCTAACCCTGCGACATATACCGGCGTCTTCGACAAGGTACGCGCTCTCTTCGCTGAGACATCTGAGGCAAAGGTCCGCGGATATCAGCAGGGTCGCTTCTCTTTCAACGTTAAAGGTGGCCGCTGCGAGAACTGTTCAGGTGATGGAACCATCACAATCGAGATGAACTTCTTGCCCGATGTCTATGTTCCTTGCGAGGTCTGTCATGGTGCTCGTTACAACCGCGAAACTCTTGAAGTGCATTACAAGGGCAAGACAATCGCTGAAGTTCTCGATATGCCTATTGAGATTGCACATGAATTCTTCGAATCAGTTCCTACGATTGCGCGTTATCTCAAGACTTTATGCGATGTGGGACTTGGATATGTACGTCTTGGACAATCAGCGCCAACACTTTCAGGTGGCGAGGCTCAGCGCGTCAAGCTTGCAACAGAGCTACAACGTCGCTCAACCGGTCGCACGATTTATGTTCTCGACGAACCAACAACAGGATTGCACTTTGAAGATGTCAATAAGCTGTTGGGTGTTCTCAAACGGTTAGTGGAAACAGGTAACACCGTTGTTGTTATCGAACACAATCTCGATGTCATCAAGTCTTCCGACTGGGTCATTGATATGGGTCCTGAAGGCGGATTCCGTGGCGGAACAGTTGTCGCAGAGGGAACACCTGAAGAAGTGGCAAAGGTAAAGGCGAGCTACACCGGCCAGTTCCTTGCTGAGATTCTCGCTTCCAATCGCGCTGTGAAGAAAACCTCAGCTAAGAAGAAGTAGAGATGGCAGATCCAGCCAGCTATCGCCCCTCTGAAATACCAGAGGAGCCAGGCGTTTATCGCTTCTACAACAAGAGCGACAAGGTCATCTATGTCGGTAAGGCGAAGAATCTTAAGAACCGTCTAAGTTCTTACTTTGGTTCCAACCTGGCACAGAAGACATATCGCATGGTGCACGAGGCTGTTCGAGTTGATTGGACCATCGTCAATACAGAGCTTGAAGCCTTAGCGCTCGAATTCTCATGGATCAAGCAGTATCACCCGACTTATAACGTTCAATTTAAGGACGATAAGTCTTACCCGTATTTAGCTATCTCACTTGAGGATGAATTTCCGCGAATCTTTATTACCCGAAAAGAGAAGCGTTCTGGGCTTAAATACTTCGGTCCTTACACAAATGCGTGGGCGCTTCGAAATACCTATGAAGTTCTGCTCAAGGTATTTCCTGTGCGCTCTTGTAGTGCAGGAAATTTCCAGCGCGCTCAGCGCGCTAAGCGTCAATGTCTTCTAGGCGATATCGGCAAGTGTGCGGCGCCATGCGTTGGTTGGGTAACTCCGGAAGAGCATAAAGAGATTGCTTACAAGCTCGATGCCTTCATGGAAGCAGGGATGGAAGATCTCGTCCCAACGATGAAGGCTGAGATGGAGCTGGCATCACAGCGCGAAGAATTTGAGCGAGCGGCTCGAATTCGTGATCAAATCGAATCTTTTGAAAAGGCGCAACGCTCTACCCAAGGAAATCTCTCTGATGATCTCGATGGAGACTTCATCGCAATTCACGAAGAAGGTCTTCACGCGGCAGGTTCTATCTTTATTGTGCGACGCGGATCGATTAAGGGATCGCGTTCGTGGATTGTCGACCAAGAGCGCACTCTTGAAGGCGATGATCAATATGCATCACTTCTCTTCTCCATCTATGGTGACGGCACCACTGAAATTCCATCGGTCATTCACATCAATGGCGAACCAGCAGATCGTGAAGCGTTAGGGGAGTGGCTGACCTCATTGGCTGGACATAAGGTCACTATCAAGGTTCCTCAACGTGGTGAAAAAGTTGAACTCCTCGAGACTGTCGAGCGCAACGCTCATTACGCGCTCGTGCAATTTATGAGCAAGCGCGCCAACGATGCAGCCGTTTCAGGCAAAGCGCTCATCGAACTTGAGGAGCAACTTGAACTTCCGCGTACTCCACTTCGCATCGAGTGTTATGACATCTCCAATATTTCTGGCACATCAGTTGTTGCATCGATGGTGGTCTTTGAAGACGGGCTAGCAAAGAAGAGCGAGTACCGCCGTTTTGCGATTGATACCGAGACTGCCACAGATGACACACGTGCAATGCATCAGGTCATTACACGACGCATGAAGCGACTGCTGGCGGATCGCCAAGTCAATCGAAGCGAGATTGCAGAGACCGGTGGCAAACTCTCCAAGTTTGCATATCCGCCTCAGCTCATCGTTGTCGACGGTGGTGCGCCGCAAGTGGCAGCAGCGCAGCGTGCACTCGATGAACTTGGTATTACAGATATCGCTCTGGTAGGTCTTGCAAAACGATTGGAAGAAGTCTGGCTTCCTAACTCATCTGACCCACTGATTTTGCCGCGCACCAGCGAAGGCATGTACCTATTACAACGAATTCGAGATGAAGCACACCGATTTGCAATCACCTTCCATAGATCTAAGCGTTCCAAGGTAATGCTTGAATCTCTACTGGATGAGATTCCTCAATTGGGTGAATCACGACGCACAGCACTTCTGGACAGATTCGGTTCAGTTACCGCTATTCGTAAAGCCACTCTCGCTGAACTTGAGACTACGCCGGGAATAGGTGTCACCATCGCTGGAATTATCTACTCGCACCTTGAAAAGTTGAGTACCCCGGCAGTTGATATGGAAACTGGCGAAATTCTAGGTACTTGACCGATAGTGCAGAATGGAGCCATGACCAATAGAGAGCTCCTGATTCTTACCGGCATGTCAGGTGCGGGACGTTCGACAGTTGCCCATGCGCTAGAAGATTTGGGCTGGCATGTAGTCGATAATCTACCGCCAGCTCTACTTCCAGAACTCGCTTCTGAGATGTCAAAAACTGAATCATCGGTTGCAGTTGTCGTCGATGTACGTGGCGGAAAATTCTTCGATGCTCTCGCTAGCGCTCTCGCCGCTCTAGGAAAGTCAGATATTAAGTATCGACTTCTCTTCTTGGATGCAAGCGATCAAGCTCTCGTTCAGCGCTTTGAATCGACACGTCGTCCTCATCCATTGCAATCGAGTGACCGTATTGTTGATGGTATCGAACGCGAACGCGCAAAGCTAGAAGATCTTCGTGCACAAGCCGACGTCGTCATTGATACCTCGAATCTCAATGTGCATCAACTAGAAAAGCGAACGGCAGAAATCTTTGCTGCAGGTATGGCGAAAGCACTTCGCATCAACGTTCTCTCCTTTGGTTACAAATATGGAATCCCTGTTGATGCCGACCTGGTATTGGATTGCCGTTTTATCCCTAATCCGCATTGGATCCCAGAACTCCGACCGCTCTCTGGCCTCGATGATGCGGTCTACAACCACGTCCTTGCCACCGATGGTGTTGCTGATTTTGTAAAGTCATACGTTGAAGTAGTCGAGAAGATGATTCCTGGCTACCTGCAAGAGGGCAAGAAGTACGTCACCATTGCAATCGGCTGTACCGGCGGTAAGCATCGCTCAGTATCTATTGCGCGAGAGATTGCTAGTCAGCTCAATCGCGAACATGGCGACTTTGCAGTGTCTGCTCATGCAACGCATCGCGATGTAGGTCGTGAATGACGCCCTCTCCAAAAGTTGTTGCACTGGGTGGTGGACATGGTCTTGCTGCAACGCTGACAGCGCTTCGCTCAATCACCAGTGACATTACCGCGGTCGTTACGGTTGCGGATAACGGTGGCTCCAGCGGTCGTTTACGAGAAGAGTTTCCCATCATGCCACCAGGGGATTTACGTATGGCCCTTGCTGCTCTCTGCGGCGATGACACATGGGGTCGCGACTGGGCAGAGATCATGCAATATCGATTTACCAGCGAAGGCCCACTCAACGGCCATGCCTTAGGAAATCTACTTCTGGCAGCGTTATGGGATCGGGACGAAGATGTGGTTATTGGCTTAGATCGAGTTGGCGCACTTCTGAAAGTTGTAGGTCGCGTACTTCCTATGACTGCAGAACCACTTACGATTGAAGCAACTTTTGAAAATAACGGCACAGTAGTTGAGGCAGTTGGACAAGTTGCAGTAGCAACAACAGCAGGTCGTTTACAAGAATTGCGAATGAAGCCCGAAAATCCTTCAACTCGACCGGAGGTGCTTGCAGCACTTGCTGAAGCCGATTGGATCACGATGGGGCCAGGTTCTTGGTTCTCTAGCGTTCTTCCGCACTTACTGGTTCCATCGCTACGTAACTCGATTGCACAATCACCAGCAAAGAAAATTCTTCTTCTTAATCTCGATTCCAATGCAAGTGATGCAAAGGTGGGGGAGTACGCGGGTTATTCACCACGCGAGCATTGTGAGATCCTTCGTCGCTATGCACCCGACCTTCAATTCGACCTCGTAGTAGCCGACCAGAATCTCGTTGGCCGACATGAGCTTCAGGATTACTTAGCCACCATCGGAACGAGCTACCTCGAGGCTGATTTACGCGATAAAGAGGTGACCATTCATCACGATGGCCAAAAATTAGCCTCAACTTTCGCTCACATAGCTCGGGAATTGCTGGTTTGATAGCCCCATGGCAATGACAGCTGCGGTCAAAGATGAACTCAGCCGACTCACGATTACAAAACCGTGCTGTCGGAAGGCTGAAGTTTCATCGCTTCTCCGTTTTGCTGGGGGACTCCATATCGCCTCTGGCAAAGTTGTGATTGAGGTCGAGCTCGATACCTCTCAATCTGCCCGCCGCCTTAAGAAAGATATTGCCGATATCTACGGCCACGATTCCGATCTTGCAGTCCTTTCTTCGAGCGGACTTCGTAAAGGTTCTCGTTATGTTGTTCGAGTCATCGAAGCAGGAGAAGCGCTTGCACGTCAGACAGGTCTGATTGATGCAAATGGTCGCCCGATTCGCGGACTACCTCCACAGGTTGTTGCAGCAAATATTTGTGACGCAGAGGCTGCCTGGCGCGGAGCATTTATCGCTCACGGTTCATTGACTGAACCAGGTCGCTCATCCTCGCTTGAAATTACTTGCCCAGGTCCAGAAGCAGCTCTCGCGCTTGTCGGGGCTGCACGCCGCCTCAATATTGCAGCAAAGGCACGCGAAGTTCGCGGAGTCGATCGTGTTGTCATTCGCGATGGCGATGCCATCGGTTCATTGCTGACACGACTCGGCGCACATGAAAGCGTCCTTGCGTGGGAAGAGCGTCGCATGCGTCGCGAAGTCCGTGCGACTGCAAACCGTCTTGCCAATTTTGATGATGCAAATCTTCGTCGCTCTGCACGTGCTGCAGTTGCCGCCGCCGCCCGAGTTCAACGAGCAATGGAGATTCTGGGTCCAACAATTCCGGATCATCTCAAAGAGGCTGGTGAACTTCGCATCGCTCATGGTCAGGCATCTCTTGAGGAGCTCGGCTCGCTCGCTTCTCCTCCCATGACCAAAGATGCAATCGCTGGTCGCATCCGACGCCTGCTTGCAATGGCAGATAAACGCGCTGCTGAGCTTGGAATTCCAGATACTGAGGCGGGTCTCTCGCCTGATCTCCTCGGCGAGTAACCAAGTCTCACGCTCACGGCTGGTATCCTTACGCCAAGTCCCAACGTTGTGGCGCAAGTAAAGCCACCTATCTAGATCTGGGCTTACGTCGAGAAATTCTCATCTCTATCGAACGAGGTTTAATTATGATTAATGTCGGAATCAACGGTTTTGGCCGCATTGGACGTAACTTCTTCCGTGCAGCGCTTACCAACCCAAATATCAATATTGTCGGAATCAACGACCTTACAGACAATGCAACTCTTGCTCACCTCTTGAAGTATGACTCAATCCTCGGTCGCCTAGGCTTAGAGGTAACACATACAGAAGACACCATCACAGTCGGTGGAAAGACAATCAAGGTATTCGCAGACCGCGATCCAGCAAACCTTCCATGGGCATCAGTTGGCGCAGATATCGTTATCGAGTCAACAGGTCACTTCACCAAGGCTGCAGATGCTAAGAAGCACATCGCAGCAGGCGCAAAGAAGGTCATCATCTCTGCTCCAGCAACAGATGAAGACATCACAGTCGTTATGGGCGTAAACCATGAGAAGTACGACCCAGCTAACCACCACGTGATTTCAAACGCATCCTGTACAACAAACTGCCTCGCTCCAATGGCGAAGGTTTTGGATGAAGAGTTCGGAATCGTCCGCGGTTTGATGACAACAATCCATGCTTACACAAACGATCAGGTCATCCTTGACTTCCCACATAAGGACCTTCGTCGCGCGCGTGCTGCTGCAACAAACATCATCCCAAGTTCAACTGGTGCTGCTAAGGCGATTTCACTCGTACTCCCACAGCTCAAGGGCAAGCTCGATGGTTTCGCTATGCGCGTTCCAGTTCCAACAGGTTCAGCTACAGACCTCACAGTCGAGCTTGCTAAGGAAGCGACAGCAGAGCAGATCAATGCAGCGATGAAGAAGGCAGCAGAAGGTTCACTCAAGGGCTTCCTCTCATACACAGAAGATCCAATCGTTTCATCAGATATCGTGACTGATCCTTCATCATGTATCTTCGATGCACAGCTTACAAAGGCAATCGGAACAACTGTGAAGGTTGTCGGTTGGTACGACAACGAGTGGGGCTACTCAAACCGCCTCGTTGATCTCGTTGGTTATGTAGGAAAGAGCCTCTAATTCAATGACTACTTTGGCTGACCTAGATGTAGCAGGCAAGCGCGTATTTCTCCGTTGCGATCTCAATGTTCCTTTGAAAGAAGGAGAGATCACAGATGATGGACGTATTCGCGCTTCACTTCCCACAATCAACGCGCTACTTGCACAAGGTGCATCGCTCGTTATTGCTGCGCATCTAGGTCGACCAAAGGGTGAGGCAAAGCCAGAGCTTTCCCTCGCTCCCATTGCAGTTCGCCTTTCAGAACTTCTTGGCAAGCCAGTCAAATTCGCTGGCGCAATCACAGGTGACGATGTCACTGCAGCAGCATCTTCACTCGCTGCTGGCGAAGTGTTGCTTCTTGAGAATATTCGATTCTCTGCAGCAGAAACTTCAAAGGAAGAATCCGAGCGCGCAGCCTTTGCTGCAGAGCTCGCAAAGCTCGCTGACGCTTATGTTGGCGATGGTTTCGGCGCAGTGCACCGTAAGCATGCATCAGTATTCGATCTTCCAAAGCTCCTTCCTCATGCAGCAGGAACACTTGTTGCAGCAGAAGTTGAAGTTTTGAAGAAGCTCACCACAAATCCAGCTCGCCCATATGGCGTCGTTCTCGGTGGAGCGAAGGTTTCCGACAAGCTCGGCGTTATCTCTAACTTGCTCGGCAAGGTAGATGTCATGGCGATCGGCGGGGGAATGGTCTTTACATTCCTTGCAGCTCAAGGAAAAGAAATCGGTAAATCACTTGTTGAGGCAGAGATGCTCGACACTGTGCGCGGTCTCATTAAAGAAGCAGAAGAGAAGGGCGTTCGCCTCGTTCTTCCTACCGACATTGTCGTAGCGCCAGCATTTGCTGCAGATTCGCCAGCAACAACAGTTGCAGCGGATGCAATCCCTGCAGATCAGATGGGGCTTGATATCGGTCCAGATTCAGCAGCTGTATTTGCCACTGCAATCCGCGAATGCAAGACAGTCTTCTGGAACGGCCCCATGGGCGTCTTTGAATTCGCGGCATTCGCTAACGGAACTAAGGTTGTTGCTCAGGCACTTACAGAAGTTTCTGGAATCTCAGTGGTTGGTGGTGGCGATTCTGCTGCTGCAGTTCGCGCACTTGGCTTTGCAGATAATCAGTTCGGCTACATTTCAACAGGTGGCGGAGCATCACTTGAGTACCTCGAAGGCAAGGAACTTCCTGGCCTCAAGGCTCTCGATCTCTAATTTTTCAACACAACAGAACAAGGGATATAAATATGCGTAAGCCATTGATGGCCGGTAACTGGAAGATGAACCTCAATCACCTCGAGGCGATCGCAGTTGCACAGAAGCTTGTCTACTCACTTACTGATGCTGATTACGATGCAGTCGATGTCGCAGTAATCCCACCATTTACAGATATTCGTTCAATCCAGACAATGGTTGATGGAGATCGCCTTCGCCTTCAGTACGGCGCACAGGATCTTTCGCCAGAGGCATCAGGTGCCTTTACTGGTGATATCTCAGGTTCAATGCTCTCAAAGCTCGGTTGCACATTCGTTGTCATTGGCCACTCAGAGCGCCGCGCAATCCACCATGAAGATGACGCGCTTATCAACCGCAAGATTAAGGCTGCGCTTGCTAATGATTTGACTCCTATTTTCTGCGTTGGTGAAGAACTCGCCATTCGCGAATCTGGAACACATGTCTCTCACGTCATCCGCCAAGTGCGCGCAGGACTTGAAGGTTTCACAAAGCCAGAGCTCAAGAAGATTGTGATTGCGTACGAGCCAGTCTGGGCAATCGGTACAGGCAAGACTGCTACCCCTGAAGATGCACAAGAAGTTTGTGCTGCAATCCGCGAAGAGATCGAACAGATCGGTTCATCTGAAATCGCCTCAAATATGCGTATCCTCTACGGCGGTTCAGTGAAGTCATCAAATATCGTTGAGATTATGAAGCAGGCAGACGTTGATGGCGCTCTTATCGGCGGTGCGAGCCTCGATCCTGAAGAATTGGCGAAAATTGCCAAGTTCTACGCAGTGGCCGAGTAATCTCGTTCGCCCTTTATTCGCTATCCTTACCCTCTAGTTACACCCGCTCAATAAGGAGTTTTTCGTGGCTTTAGCACTCTCAATCTTTCTTGTGATCACAAGCGTCTTGATGATCCTTCTCGTCCTCCTGCACAAGGGCAAGGGCTCAGGCCTCTCAGACCTTTTCGGCGGCGGAATATCTTCTAACTACGGCGGATCTTCTGTTGTAGAGCGCAACCTCGATCGCATCACAATCGTGGTCGGCGGTCTCTGGTTCGCAGGCGTTGTTGGCCTCTCACTCGTTTTGAAGGGTTAATTCATGGCTAGTGCAATTCGCGGAAGTCGTGTTGGTGCCGGCCCAATGGGCGAGGCAGAGCGCGGCGATCAGATCGAGCGCGCAACAGTTTCATACTGGTGCGCAAATGGACACGAAGTACGTCCATCATTTGCAGTAGAAGAGACTGTTGAAATTCCGGCACAGTGGGATTGCCCAAAGTGTGGCCTTCCAGCAGGTCGCGATCGCAACAATCCACCAAGTGCAGTAGTCAATGTTCCTTACAAGACTCACCTTGCATATGTAAAAGAGCGTCGCACCGATGCAGAGGGTGCAAAGATTCTAGAAGATGCCCTCCGCAAACTTCGCGGAGATGACATCGACTAATTAGTCAAAGTCACATGGACAAGGCCATTGACCCTCATTGATTAAAGGGCTCTTGCAGCTTTAAGAATTTCCTCAATACCCGCACTGCGGTTCTTCAGATGAAGACGCAGGAGCGGGTATTGACGTTTAGCGAGAGCTTTTCCATCACCGAGACCTTGTGCCGCAACGAGTGTGGCAAAGGTGAAATCACGACCTGGGATCTCAAAATCACAATCGACCTCACCGGTGATTTGAATGAATGTTCCATTCGGTTGTCCAGCTTTGTGGAACTGACCAGTGGAGTGCATGAAGCGAGGACCCCAACCAAAAGTTGTTGGCTTTCCTGATGCCGATGCAATCAGCGCCCGAAGTTCTTCAAGTGCAGCATCATCTTTGCGATCCAGATAGGCCATAATTGAGATATAGCCACCGTCGCGAACAGTAGAAATGATTTCTCGTAGCGACTCAGTGATTGAAGTGCCTGCACCGAAAATCTCTACATCGCCTTCTGTTGCTGCTGGTATTAAGTGGGGGACAGTTGTTCTTCCTGTTGACTTCCACTCATTTAAGAGAGCGAGTGTCTGTTCTTTTGCCTCTGTAACGTTTGGCTGATTAAAGGGGTCAATTTCGAGGGCTGCACCTATAAGTGCGGTGACCCATTCCCAAAATATGAAATGTGCACCCAGCGGCGCAATGACATTGAGGTCTGCCCCTGCATCAGAGAATGCAACAGTAAACGGATTTCCGACTTCAGCAGCGTCAACTGATTCAGCAACGATAGGTAGACGACCTTTGCCATCCTTGCCAGTGGATTCTGCGATGAGCTGTTCAATCCAATCAGAGATTCCAGGCACATCAGATCCATGATCGGTAAAACCGATGTACTGGCCAGCAACCTCGCTGAAAAGGTAGGCAACGTCGAGGATGACTTCATCAAATGCGAGGAAGTGACCCTTTGCAGTAGATGCATCTGATAGCACAGCCCAGATATCAATTCCTGCAAGAACTGCAGGAACAACACCAAAAGCGCTGAGCGCGCTGAAGCGCCCACCTACATTCGGATCGGCATTTACGACAGTGAAACCTGCAGCACGTGTTTCAATATCGAGAGGTGAACCAGGATCAGTCACAAAGACAATGTGCTGCGTGACATCAAGGCCAGCATCTGCGACCTTCTTCTGGAAGAGGGCGCGCTGGGAAGATGTCTCAATCGTTGAACCCGACTTTGAGCTGACGACAAAGACAGTCTTAGAGAGATCCCCATTGAGAGCATGTGCGATGTAGTTGGGATCTGTCGAGTCCACCACGATGATTTCGCGCTTGTAAGTTTTGGATAGAACTTCCGGAGCGAGTGATGATCCGCCCATGCCACAGAGAACAACGCGGCTTTTGTCAGCAAACTTGGCAGCTACTGCAGTAACTTCATCACGAAGTGCCTGAGAAGTTTCAGGAAGGTCTACCCAATTAAGGCGGATTGCTGCCTCTTCTGCTGCATCCGGCCCCCAGGTCTTGGGATCTTTCGCTGCAATCTTCTTATGAACATCACGAAGATACTGATATCGCGTCGATGTGCGATCGACTCTTGAAAGGGATGCACCAGAGACTTTGATAGTCACAACCGACTCCTTTACTTGAGAGCTGATTCGATATCGCCAACGATGCGATCGACGGTAAATCCGAACTCAGTAAAGAGCTTTGATGCACCTGCTGATGCCCCGAAGTGCTCGATAGAGATGATTACGCCTGAGTCACCGACATACTCGCGCCATCCTTGAGAGATTCCGGCTTCGACGCTTGCGCGCACCTTTGCCGAAGTTGGGATAACGCTCTGACGATAGGAGAGTGGCTGCTCGTTAAACCATTCAAGACATGGAGCACTGACTACACGAGTTGAGATTCCCTTTGCCTCTAGTGCGATTTGAGAATCAAGTGCGAGAGCGACTTCAGAACCAGTTGCAATGATGACCACATCTGGATTAGCTGACGCTTCTTTAAGAATGTACGCACCCTTATCAACGCCAGATGCTGCGCCATGGGTAGAGCGATCGACCGTGCGCAAATTCTGTCGTGAAAGGAAGAGACCAGCAGGCTTTTTGCGAACCAAGATTGATTTCCATGCCTCACGGACTTCGTTGCCATCTGCTGGGCGGATGACTGCAAAGTTAGGGATAGCGCGCATCGCGGCAAGGTGCTCGATTGGCTGATGAGTTGGTCCATCTTCGCCAAGTCCGATTGAATCGTGAGTCCAGACAAATGTTGTAGGAATATCCATCAACGCAGCAAGGCGTGCAGTCGGACGCATGTAATCGCTAAAGACCGCAAAGGTTCCGCCGAATGTACGAGTGAGGCCGTGCAATGTGATTCCATTGAGGATAGAACCCATTGCATGCTCGCGAATTCCGAAGTGAATAATGCGACCGTATGGATCTGCATCTTTCATTGCGCTCGATGCAGGAAGGAATGACTTTCCACCTTCGATTGTGGTGTTGTTAGATTCAGCCAGGTCAGCAGAACCGCCCCAGAATTCTGGAAGCGCCTTTGCAATTGCATTGATGACATGACCAGAAGCTGCACGGGTAGCTATATCTTTACCCACTTCGAACTCTGGAAGCTGCGCATCCCAACCAGCTGGGAGCTCGCGCTTTACTAGACGCTCGAGAAGAGCCGCCTTATCTGCATGAGCTGATTTCCACTCCTCAAACTTTATATTCCATTGCGCATGAGCTGCAGCGCCACGATCTTTAACAGAACGCACATGTGCGAATACATCTGCAGGCATTGCAAACTTCTCTTCTGGATTTAGCCCGAGCTCGACCTTAGTTGCAGCGATTTCTTCATCACCAAGTGCAGAGCCATGTGACTTAGCTGTTCCGCGAAGCTTTGGTGCTGGCCATGCAATTACAGAGTGCATGCGAATTAAAGAAGGCTTGTTGCGCTCTGCTTTCGCTGCAACCATCGCAGCATCGAGTGCGACCAAATCAATATTTCCATCTGCAAGTGCTGCAACTTCCTGAACATGCCATCCGTAGGCACGGTAACGCGCAGCGACATCCTCAGTAAATGAAACATGAGTGTCGCCTTCGATAGAGATGCGGTTATCGTCGTAAATCATGTTGAGGTTGCCAAGCGCTTGTGTACCGGCAAGCGAAGATGCTTCAGCACTGACGCCCTCTTGAAGGTCTCCATCAGAACAGAGCACCCAGATATCGTGGTCGAAGATTGATGCACCTTCAGGGGCTGTTGGATCAAGCAACCCACGCTCATATCGAGCTGCCATCGCCATTCCAACCGCTGTTGCAACGCCTGCTCCGAGCGGCCCCGTTGTTGTTTCAACGCCGGCAGTGTGACCGAACTCAGGATGACCTGGTGTGAGTGAACCCCAGGTACGGAAGGACTGCATATCTTCCATTTCAAGGCCATAACCGCTGAAGAAGAGTTGTGTGTAGAGAGTCAGTGATGAGTGACCGCATGAGAGAACAAAGCGGTCGCGACCGAGCCACTGTGGGTCAGATGGGTCATGGCGTAGGTGGCGCTGGAATAGGTTGTACGCAACAGGTGCGAGCGTCATCGCTGTACCGGGGTGGCCGTTACCAACCTTCTGTACGGCATCCATAGCTAGAGCGCGTGCGTATGCAACTGCGCGATCATCGAGCTCTGTCCATCCGGTCATTGTCGCCATTTTTTCTCCTGTGTTAATTAAGTGAAGCTATAGAACTGTGTCAGTCGAACTCGCCACGCTGCGATCCAAAGTATTGATGAGCCAAGTAAGTGAAGAACCACTAGACCTTCCGGAACGCCCAATAAGTATTGGGCGTAACCAATAACGCCTTGGGCAAGAGTGATTGCAAGAAATATCAAGAGATATCGCTGGGTGTCGTCCGCAAAGTTATTGAATCGTTTGTAGATGCCGGCGATAGTAAGCAGAATAAGGGCGACTACGAGGAACCCATGAATAGTTGCAACAGTTGCAATTGCAATATCGAGACGAGGAGTCTCAGAATCTCCGGCATGTGGGCCAGCACCCGTCACCATCGTTCCTGCTGCAATAACAATAAAAGTCAGCAGAGTATGTGCGGTGAGATATTTCGAGCGAAGTGGCTGAGCGATTCTGCTTGCTTCGCTTCTCACTAACAACGAATGTGCCGCAGCTATTAGGAGAATCGAAAGAATGAAGTGAGACGCAACTGCAAATGGATTGAGTTTTGTTAATACGGTGATACCACCCAAGATTGCCTGACCAAAGATTCCTGCTACTTGTGAAAGAGAGAGCAATCGGAGATCGCGACGTTTTGCTCTGATGACAATGAGAACCATTGCAACGGCGGTAAAGAAAAGTAGAAATGTCAGGAGTCGATTTCCGAATTCAATCCAGGCATGTAGCGCGCCTTCTGCTTGGCCTTCAACGGGGGTATAGGAATCGGCTGTGCATTCAGGCCATGTGGGGCATCCAAGTCCAGAACCCGTGACTCGAACGGCTCCACCTGTGAGAACTAAGAGGGCTTGAAGGGATAAGAGGAGGCGAGCTACCGGTGTAAGGAGTCGAGTAGCTGACATGCGCACAAGCCTACCGAGCGTGGACCATGCGAGCGTGCCAAGTGGCGGGGTGGCGGGAATTACGACACAATACTGTTGTGAAAATCGACGAGCTCAGCACCCGCAATGCGGTGGTCCGTTCGGTTCTCGAAAATGGGCCATCTACCGCTGTGGTGATTGGGGAGCGCCTGGGACTGACTCCAGCTGGCGTGCGCCGCCACCTCGACCACCTGATTGCGGACGGAATTCTGGAAGCCCGCGAACCTCATAGCGCCTTAGCACGTGGGCGTGGCCGTCCATCGAAAGTCTTTGTCATGACTGATGCGGGTCGCGAAAAGTTTGAACACTCGTATGACGATCTCGCAGTTGCTGCCCTGAAATTTATCACCGCTCAATCTGGCCCACATCTTGTCAGTCTCTTTGCACGTTTTCGTGCAGATGAGATGGGGCGTCGTGCAGAACCAATTCTTGCAGAGAACAAGAACCTCAGCGCGGGTCTCGCCGAATTTCTCAATCAAGAAGGCTATGCAACAACTGTGGCACCTCGCGAACTCGGTGAAGAGCTTTGTCAGCATCATTGCCCGATTGCGCATGTTGCCGCTGAGTTCCCTCAGCTCTGTGAAGCAGAGACCGAGCTCTTTTCAAAGGTACTCGGAACACATGTTCAGCGTCTAGCAACGATTGCGCATGGCGATGGCGTTTGCACAACATTTGTACCAAAGATTTCAGCTCAAAAAAATTCAGAGAAGAAAACCCTAACGTCTGGAAAGGCGCGCTCATGACAACTGCACACCCAGAACTCGAAGGACTCGGCAATTACGAGTACGGATGGTCCGACGGCAACGATGCTGGTACCAACGCAAAGCGTGGTCTCAATGAAGATGTCGTTCGCGATATCAGCGCAAAGAAGTCAGAGCCTCAGTGGATGCTCGATCTTCGCCTCAAAGGTTTAGCTCTCTTCGATAAGAAGCCGATGCCATCATGGGGATCAGACCTCTCGGGCATTTTCTTCGACACCATCAAATACTTCGTGCGTTCAACTGAGAAGCAGGCTGCAACGTGGGATGACCTTCCGGAAGAAATCAAGAACACATATGACCGTCTCGGTATTCCAGAGGCAGAGAAGCAGCGCTTGGTTTCGGGTGTCGCCGCACAGTACGAATCAGAAGTTGTCTATCACTCAATTCGTGAAGACCTCGAAAAGCAAGGCGTCATCTTCCTCGATACAGATAGTGGCTTGAAGCAGCATCCAGAGCTCTTTAAAGAGTACTTCGGAACAGTTATCCCAGTAGGAGATAACAAGTTTGCAGCGCTCAATACATCTGTATGGTCTGGTGGTTCATTCATCTATGTTCCAAAAGGTGTCCACGTGGATATTCCATTGCAGGCATACTTCCGCATCAATACAGAGAACATGGGTCAGTTCGAACGTACGCTGATCATCGCTGATGAAGATTCATACATTCACTACGTGGAAGGCTGTACTGCACCTATCTACAAATCTGACTCATTGCACTCAGCTGTAGTTGAGATTATCGTCAAGAAGGGTGCACGCGTTCGTTACACCACAATTCAAAACTGGTCTAACAACGTTTACAACCTCGTCACCAAGCGCGCAGTCTGTGAAGAAGGCGCAACAATGGAATGGGTCGATGGAAATATCGGATCCAAAGTGACTATGAAGTATCCAGCTGTCATGTTGATGGGTCCTCATGCAAAGGGTGAAACTCTCTCACTCGCATTTGCAGGCCCTGGTCAGCACCAAGATTCAGGCGCAAAGATGGTTCACGCAGCTCCATACACATCATCATCTGTAATTTCTAAGTCTGTTGCTCGCGGTGGAGGCCGTACTTCATACCGCGGTCTTGTTCAGATCAATGAAGGCGCTCACCACTCTGCATCGACTGTGAAATGTGATGCGCTCCTTGTAGATACGATCTCTCGCTCTGATACCTATCCATATGTAGATATCCGTGAAGATGATGTCTCCATGGGACACGAGGCAACAGTTTCTAAGATCTCGGATGACCAGCTCTTCTACTTGATGTCACGTGGCCTCAATGAAGATGAAGCGATGGCGATGATTGTTCGTGGATTTATCGAACCGATTGCACGCGAACTTCCTATGGAGTACGCACTCGAACTCAATCGCTTGATTGAACTTCAGATGGAAGGAGCCGTCGGTTAATGTCAACGCTCCAATCCAACCTTCTGGAAAATCACACACCGACTGGTCGTGAAGAGGCATGGCGTTTTACGCCCCTCAAGCGTTTGGCTGGCCTTCATGATGGAAGTGCAAAGCCTTCAGATCGCGAGTCTCTGACTCTCAACGGCATCGCATCACCTGGAGTCTCATTTACTCGTTCAGCGATAACAGCTACATCACCAAGCGATGATGCGGTTGTTAATCGCGTTCGCAATCACACCTCTGATGGTGCAATTCTCGCCATTGAGAAGAACACAGTTGTAGAAAATCCAATCTTCCTCAACCGTTGTTGCGGGGGAGTAGATTCAGCAGAGCTCTCACGCGTTCAGATTCGTCTTGCAGAACACGCAAAGGCAACTGTCATCCTCGAAAACACTGGTGACACTCACCTTGCAGAAGATCTCGAGATTGTTCTCGCTCCAGGATCTGATCTGACCTTCATCTCATTGCAAGAGTGGGGTTCAAAGACTGTTTATGCAGCTACCCACAATGCAATCATTGATCGTGATGCTTCACTCAAGGCAATCCACGTCACTGTTGGCGGAGATGTTGTTCGCTTGTTGCCTAAGGTTGAATTTGTAGGACCTGGCGCATCAGCTGACTTGCAGGGTGTCTACTTCGCGACAGAGGGACAGTTCTTCGAACACCGTATGCATGTTGATCATGCAGTTCCACATGCAAAGTCGAACGTTAATTACAAGGGTGCACTTGCAGGCAAGGATGCCCACACAGTTTGGATTGGCGATGTCTATATCCGTGCCGCAGCAGAAGGTACAGATACCTATGAGCTCAATCGCAACTTGCTTCTCACAGATGGGGCACGAGCAGATTCAGTTCCTAACCTCGAGATTGAAACAGGAGAAATCGTCGGTGCAGGCCACGCATCAACTACAGGTCGTTTCGACGATGAGCAACTCTTCTACTTAATGTCTCGCGGCATCCAAGAGGCAGATGCTCGTCGCCTTGTTGTACGTGGATTCTTCAATGAAGTTATTTCACTTATCGGCAACGAAGAAATCCAAGAGCGCCTCATGACACGCATCGATGGCGAACTTGAAAGAGCAGGTAAGTAATGTCCGATCTTTCTTTCGCAACTTTGGTATCGGGCAAGCCTGTCCGTATCGAGAAAGATGGCGAATCCATCTGCGTAGCTCGTATTGGCGATGAAGTCTTCGCCATCGGAGATACCTGCAGCCACTCTGATGCATCTCTTTCAGAGGGTGACATCACTGATTACAAAATTGAGTGCTGGCTTCACGGAGCAGAGTTTGATCTCCGCTCAGGCGAAGCTCTGACACCACCAGCTGTTATGCCAGTCAAGAAATATTCAGTACGCGTTGACGGAGACTCCGTCACGATTGAGAAGTAATGGAGTCCGCAATGAGCACTTTAGAAATTCGTGGTTTAAAAGTAACTGTTGATACAGAACAAGGCGTGAAAGAGATCCTTAAGGGAGTCGATCTCACAATCAAGTCAGGTGAAACACACGCAATCATGGGACCTAACGGTTCCGGTAAGTCAACGCTTGCATACTCAATCGCAGGTCATCCTAAGTACACCATCACAGGTGGCACAGTGACTCTCGATGGCGCAGATGTCCTTGAGATGTCTGTCGATGAGCGCGCAAAGGCTGGTCTCTTCTTGGCTATGCAGTATCCGGTTGAAGTCCCTGGCGTTTCTGTCTCCAACTTCTTGCGTACAGCAGCAACCGCACTTCGCGGTGAAGCTCCAAAGCTTCGCGAGTGGGTAGGTGAAGTAAAGTCAGCTATGGAAGGCCTCAAGATGGATCCTTCTTTTGCACAGCGCAATGTCAACGAAGGTTTCTCTGGTGGTGAGAAGAAGCGCCATGAAATCATGCAGCTCGAACTCTTGAAGCCAAAGTTTGCAATCCTCGATGAGACAGACTCAGGCCTCGATGTCGACGCTCTTCGCATCGTTTCTGAAGGCGTTGTTCGTGCCAAGGAAGCAAATAACCTCGGCGTTCTTCTGATCACTCACTACACACGCATCTTGCGTTATATCCAGCCAGATTTCGTACATGTATTTGCGGCAGGAAAAGTTGTTGAGCAAGGTGGCCCAGAGCTTGCTGAAAAGCTTGAAGCTAACGGTTATGCGGAGTACGTAGGCGCCTAATAATGACTTTCGATGCTCTTGCCATTCGTAAGGATTTTCCGATCTTTGATCGGACAATCCGCGATGGCAAGCGCCTTGTCTACCTAGATTCCGGAGCAACTAGCCAGAAGCCACAGGTAGTCATAGATGCAGAGCTCGATTTCTATCGTCTACACAACGCAGCTGTTCATAGAGGTGCTCATCAATTAGCAGAAGAAGCTACTGATATTTATGAAGGTGCGCGAGAAATCGTTGCCCAGTTCATAGGTGCATCGGTAGATGAAGTCGTCTTCACGAAGAGTGCGACCGAGTCACTTAACCTCATCGCCTACGCGATGGGAAACGCTGCTGCGGGAAATCGTTTTCATCTCAGCGCTGGCGATGGAATCGTTGTTACTGAGATGGAACACCACGCCAATCTCATTCCTTGGCAGCAGTTAGCGGCTCGAACAGGCACAACTCTCTCTTGGTTTGCTGTCACCCCAGAAGGTCGCCTCGATCTATCTGCCATTGATTCAATCATCACCGAGAAGACAAAAGTTGTTGCCTTGACGCATCAATCTAACGTTCTCGGAACAATCAACCCGCTAGATGCAATTGTTGCGCGTGCGCATCAGGTCGGTGCGGTTGTTGTTTTGGATGCTTGCCAATCAGTTCCTCACATGAAGCTCGATGTGACAGAACTTGGCGTTGACTTTCTAGTCTTCTCAGGCCATAAAGCTGTAGGTCCAACAGGCATTGGTGTCATGTGGGGTAGAGGCGAACTTCTCGCCGAGCTTCCACCATTTCTCACCGGTGGTTCAATGATTGAAACCGTCACGATGACAGATGCAACATGGGCGCCAGCTCCGCGCAAGTTTGAGGCAGGTGTACCTAACATGGCGCAGGCGGCAGGACTTGGCGCAGCGCTCACCTATCTCGATCGCATCGGCATGGATGCAATCCACGCTCATGAGTTATTACTGACCAAGTACCTCCTTGAGCAATTTGCAAACGTTGATGGTTTAAGAGTTGTAGGACCAACAAGTACTCAATCTCGCGGCGGATCAATCTCATTTACATTCGGCGATATTCATCCGCATGACTTAGGTCAGTTCCTAGATAGCCAAGGAATTGCAGTCCGCACCGGGCATCACTGCGCATGGCCTCTCAATCGCAAGATGGGGGTTCCTGCTACTACTCGCGCTTCTCTCTATCTCTACAACACTCAAGAGGATTGCGATGCACTCGTTGCTGGAATTCTCGATGCCCAGAAATACTTTGGTCGATAATGCAACTCGATAACCTTTATCAAGAAGTGATTCTCGATCACTATAAGAACCCTCAGAATAAGCACCTGGAAGCCGATAACGATGCGCAGGTGCATCACGTCAATCCAAGTTGTGGCGATGAGGTAACTCTCGGCGTAAAGCTCGATGGCGAAAGGGTTCTCTCGATTAACTGGGAGGGTGTGGGATGTTCTATTTCCCAAGCAAGCACCTCCATCATGAGCGACCTCCTCGTGGGAAAATCTCTAGAAGAGGCGAATGCGATATCAGAGGATTTCTTGCATTTAATGCAGAGCAAAGGTTCTGAAGAAGGAAATGCAGATGTTCTGGAAGATGCTGTGGCGCTAGCCGGAGTTTCTAAGTACCCAGCGCGAATCAAATGTGCGCTCTTGGGATGGATGGCCTTTAAAGATGCTTCTGTGCAGGCGCACAGTAAGGAAGAGAAGTAGGATACGGATATGACAGCACAAGTTGATGATGTAACTGAGGCGATGAAGGATGTCGTTGACCCAGAGCTAGGTATCAACGTTGTTGACCTCGGCCTTATCTATGATGCAATGGTCGATGAGAACAATATCGCCGTCCTCAACATGACTCTTACATCTGCAGCGTGCCCGTTGCAGGATGTTATTGAAGATCAGACTCGACAGGCACTTGCGCCCCTCGTAGACGATGTTCGAATCAACTGGGTATGGATGCCACCTTGGGGTCCTGACAAGATCACCGATGATGGCCGCGAACAACTTCGCGCACTTGGCTTTACAGTCTAAGTAACTCTCTATGAGCCAACATGCAGTATGGATGGCGATGCGGTCAATGACCGCAGACCCATCGGTTAAATCTCAAAAGCTCAAACCAGGCACTCTCAAGCGCATCATCGGATATGCAACCCCTTACAAGAAGCAGATCTTCTTCTTTCTCATTACTGTCATCATTGATGCAATCTTGATTATCAGCACACCGTTGATTCTTCGTAAGTTAATCGACGATGCTGTTATCCCCAAGAATGCTGCCCTAGTTACACAGCTGGCACTTGCTGTCGGCGGACTTGCAGTACTCGATGCGCTCTTTAATGTCATTGGTCGTTGGTTCTCTGCGCGCATTGGCGAAGGCTTGATCTTTGATTTGCGCACTCAGCTCTTCTCTCATGTGCAGCGACAATCTGTAGCCTTCTTTACTCGCACACAGACTGGTGCCCTGATTTCGCGCCTCAATTCAGATGTCATGGGCGCTCAGCAAGCTTTTACTTCTACTCTCTCCAGTGTTGTCAGCAATGGCTTTACGCTCATTCTTGTAGCCGGAACGATGTTCTTCCTCTCGTGGCAGATCACCGTAATTGCCCTGGTTCTGCTTCCGCTCTTTATCTATCCAACCAAATGGGTGGGCCGCAAGATTCAACAGTTGACTCGTGAGTCTTTTGATCTCAATGCAAAAATGTCGAGCACAATGACCGAGCGTTTCAACGTATCGGGGGCAATCCTCGTATCTCTCTACGGCGAACCTGAGAAAGAATCAAAACTCTTCTCTGCTCGTGCTCGTAAAGTTGCAGATATCGGCATCCAGATGGGAATGCTCAACAGGCTCTTCTTTACATCGCTCACAAGCGTTGCTGCAGTTGCAACTGCAGTTGCATATGGCTTCGGCGGACATATGGCAATCAATGGTTCGATTTCTGTAGGAACACTTCTTGCTCTGACTGCTCTTTTGGCCCGCCTCTATGGTCCGCTCACAGCGCTCTCCAATGTTCGCGTTGAGGTCATGACATCTCTCGTTTCATTTGAACGAATCTTTGAAGTACTCGATCTCCATCCAATGGTGAAGGAGAAGCCAGGTGCAGTTGAGCTTCACTCAGGCAGCGCAGAGATTGTTGTGAGTGAGATTCACTTCAGCTACCCGAAGGCAGATGAAATCTCGCTTGCATCTCTCGAGTCCGTTGCCAAGAAAGAGCTTGTTGAAAGCGGAGAAATTCTTAAGGGCATCTCATTCACAGCTAAGGCAGGAACTCTCACTGCTATCGTCGGACCATCTGGTGCGGGAAAGACAACTCTCTCTGCGCTGATGCCTCGACTTTATGATGTCACTTCGGGCTCTATCTCGATCAATGGAAGAGATATCCGTGACTTCACTCTTCAATCTCTCCGCGATCAAATCGGAGTAGTTGCTCAAGATCCACATCTCTTCCACGAAACAATCGCTGAAAACCTACGCTATGCAAAGAGCGACGCCACAGATTCCGAACTCATTGCCGCATGCAAGTCAGCGCAAATCTGGAACCTCATTGAGAGTCTCCCCAATGGTTTGGACACGATGGTGGGAGAGCGAGGCCATCGTCTCTCTGGGGGAGAAAAGCAACGCTTGGCAATAGCTCGAATGCTTCTTAAAGCTCCTGCAATCGTGATTCTCGATGAAGCCACCGCTCACTTAGATTCAGAGAATGAAGAGTTAGTGCAGGAAGCTCTGAAAACTGCACTCGTAGGCAGGACTTCACTGGTGATTGCTCATCGTTTAAGCACTGTGATGGATGCAGATCAGATTCTTGTTGTAAACGATGGCAAGATTGTCGAACAAGGCACTCATCTTGAATTGATGAAGGCCTCTGGTCTCTACTCAGATCTCTTCTCGAGACAAGACCTCACGACGAATCAAGATACGACCGTAGATCACTAACCCAGCGAAGATGACCCATTGCAGGGCATATGCAAAGTGCGGCCCATCGGATAGTTCTGGAACTTCAGCCGGTACTGCAGGATTGAGTTCTTGGCGATTCCCAGAGAGTAAATCGAGGTAGAAAGCGGATTGAATGCCCAATTCTGCATTGCTTGATTGTGCATTCGCTTCGGAGATCAATCCGCTGTGTTTTCCCGTAGGGATAGCGAAGAAATTGCCCTGAGGCAGTGATGTATCAAGTCGAATTCTTCCAACAATAGTTACCTCGCCTGTCGGCAAGTTTGGAATCTCTGGCTGCTCTGTTGCAGTGGCACCTGCTTGAATCCAACCTCGATCGACCCAGAACTTTTCGCCATTCGTTGAGGTAAAAGCAGTCAGAATTTCAAATCCATATTTGCCTTCAAAATAACGATTGCGCAAAAGTATTTGCCGGTCAGCATCGAAGGATCCGGTCACTGAAACTCTCTGCCATTCGTTCTTTTGAGGATTCTTAGAAACGCTTTCGAGAGGCGCGACAGGCAAATCAATATGAGAAGTTATCTGTGCATTGCGATCGTGGCGAGCTACACCGCGGTGGAATTGCCACTGAGCTGCCCAGATACATCCAGCGATGAGAAGGAGTGCGAGAACGCTTTTGAGAAACGAATAACTTTCTTTCTTACTCAATTCCGCGCGGCCTCTTACTTAAGATATTCGCGCCCGGAATTACAGTTTCACGACCAGCGTTGGCGATGACCACGGCGATATACGGCAGGAACATTGCACCGACGAGAGCGAACCAGCGATAAGGGCTTGGAAGTGCAACTGTGAGCAAGAAACATATTGTTCGAATAATCATCGAGATCAGATATCTCTTCTGACGAGAGGCAAGATCGTTCTTTAAGCTCTTGGGGGCTGAGGTAATCGAGAAACTCTCAGGGCTAGCTTTCACGCTCTTCTTGGAGGGTTTCATGAGGTAAGAGTAAGAGGCGCGAGAGATAAAGGCACACTGAAAATCGTACTTACGCAGAAGTAACGGGTAAGTTTCCCTCCATGAGCGAAACATCTTCTATTGCACTCGTCACAGGTGGCAATCGCGGTATTGGCCTAGCAATCGCCCAGAGCCTGAAAGCCGCCGGCCATCGCGTTGTGATCACCTACCGCAGCGGAACTCCACCAGAGGGGTTCGATGCAGTTCAGATGGATGTCACATCAACTGAATCCGTTGATGCAGGCTTTGCAAAGATTGAGGCCGAGATTGGGCAACCCGAGATCATCGTTGCCAATGCTGGAATTACTAAAGATACGCTTGTTATGCGCATGAGCGATGAAGATTTTGAAAGTGTAATTGATGCCAATCTCACTGGTGCATTCCGTGTTTCAAAGCGCGCAACAAAAGGCTTGCTTAAGCTCAAGCGTGGCCGCCTTATCTTCATTGGCTCAGTTGTTGGGGGAGTTGGCGCTGCCGGTCAGGTCAACTATTCGGCTTCGAAGTCAGGTCTTGTTGGAATGGCTCGTTCATTTGCCCGCGAACTCGGCAGCCGTGGAATTACTGCAAATGTCATCGCCCCAGGATTCGTTGAAACAGATATGACAGCTGAATTAGATGAGAAGAGGCGTTCTGATATCGCCGGTCAAGTGCCTCTTGGGCGTTTTTGTACCGCGGATGAAATCGCTGATGTCGTAACATTTATCGCATCACCACAAGCAAGCTACATCACTGGTGCATTGATTCCAGTTGATGGCGGATTAGGAATGGGTCATTAACATGGGAATCCTTCAAGGCAAAAACATCTTGGTCACAGGAGTTCTCACAGATGGATCTATCGCCTTCCATATTGCGCGTCTTGCTCAAGAAGAAGGTGCCAATGTAGTCCTGACTGGTTTCGGCCGAGGACTGAGTTTGACCACACGAATTGCGGGCCGACTTCCACAGATGCCACCCATCATTGAACTTGATGTCACCAATCAAGAACACCTTGATGGTCTTGCGGATGAAATACGTAAGCACCTTCCTCACCTTGATGGCGTTGTGCACTCTATTGGTTTTGCGCCCGAGTCAGCGCTGGGTGGAAACTTCCTCAATACTGAATGGCCAGATGTATCAACTGCAGTGCATATCTCTGCATATTCACTGAAGTCACTCACACTTGCATGTCGTCCATTACTGACAAATGGTGGTTCAGTTGTTGGTCTAGATTTTGACGCACAGGTTGCTTGGCCACTCTATGACTGGATGGGAATTGCAAAGGCTGCTCTCGAATCCACAAGTCGCTACCTTGCGAAATATCTCGGTAAAGAGAATATTCGCGTCAATCTTGTTGCAGCAGGTCCTATCAGTACAGTTGCTGCAAAATCAATTCCAGGATTTGCTCGCTTCAAGGAGCTATGGGATGAACGCAGCCCAATGGCGTGGGATGTCACTGATCCTGTTCCGGCAGCACAGGCAACTGTTGCTTTGTTAAGTGATTGGTTCCCAAAGACCACGGCAGAGATCATCCACGTTGATGGTGGATATCATGCAATGGGTGGCTAAAGAGCACTTACCTATTGCAGCGATCTTTACATCGCTGGTAATTGGAGCAATTACTGCTCTCTCAACTGGAACAATTTCTCTCGAACCAGAATTGCCTCCAACTCTCTCTTGCTTTGATGCCTCATCTGCATCGATACGGGTAACAACGGCAGATCAATGTGCAGCGCCACTCATTTCTCTTGGTAACTCTCCAATCATGGAAAGCGCAACCGCTACTGGCATCGTCACTGAAATCCATCCGCTCTTACAGACTCGCTTTGAAGCGGCTGCGACAGCTGCAGGACGTGCAGGTGTGCACCTTTACATCACCTCAGGTTTTCGTAATGAAGAACGACAGGCAGTTCTCTTCGCCAATGCAATTAAAAAGTATGGAAGTGAGACCGAAGCGGCTAAGTGGGTTTTACCTCCGCAGTTTTCGCACCATCCTCACGGCTTAGCCATTGATGTGAACTATCCAGGAGATCGCCTCGGCGCTGCCTGGCTCGAGGCCAATGGAGCACGCTTCGGACTATGTCGCGTCTATGCCAACGAGTGGTGGCATTTTGAAGGAGTCATCGCACCGGGGGATAGCTGCCCCGAAATGGCGCCAAACGCCCTCGTCGATATGCGGTAAAACGCCCCAATTTCTCATCCGAGCGCTCATCCTTTAGACTCTCCCCAGACCAGTAGCCTCGGCTGCTGCAAGAGGAGTTCGCACTCCCACCTCCGCAAGCGTTTAGCTCGGATTGGTTTGTCAGGCAAAACCCTTCAAGGGTTTTCTTGTTCGGTGCGCATTCATCTTTCGCAGCGCTTTGGTTACACGAAACCGAACAAAGGAATATCAAATCTCCACTGACCCACGCATCAATGATCGAATCCGCACGCCACAAGTTCGTCTGATTAATTACACAGGCGAGCAAGTAGGAGTCGTAGATATCGAAGCTGCTTTGGCGATGGCGGATGAAATCGGACTCGATCTCGTTGAGATCGCAGCTGAGGCCAATCCACCCGTATGCAAGATCATGGACTTCGGAAAGTACAAGTACGAAGTTGCAC
>ERZ650311.337-NODE-337-length-30953-cov-12.225095_pt1 | contig 30953 bp, 28 predicted proteins | sample MGYA00376247_ERZ650311 | MGnify/ENA primary metagenome ERZ650311 (study PRJEB26733, sample SAMN07839324) | wastewater metagenome | biome: small river; feature: stream; material: water | place: USA: North Carolina | collected 2016-07-28 ...
GGTAAACGACCCATCTGAGATTCCCAACCGAACGGTAAGAAATGGCAACATCCGCACCGATTAGGCGTCTCGTCGACCTGAATCCAGCGATAACTCCAGCCGAGATGCTCGCCGAATTGGTCCCGCCGAGAGAGTTTCAGAACGCCACATTTTCGAGCTACGTTCCAGATGAGAAGTTCGACAGCCAATCGCAGGCAGTTGCTGAGCTGAAGTCTCGGCTGCAGCAAAAATCCAAAAAGCGCGGGGATGCGGTGCCAGGGTTTTACCTGGATGGTGGTTTCGGTGTGGGAAAAACACACTTGTTGGTCAGTTACTTTAAGGAGTTCAAGGGCAAGAAGCTTTTTGGTAGTTTCCTCGCCTATACGAGTTTCATCGGAGCCGTTGGTTTTGCCGAGAGCCTAAAGCTTTTGGCAAAGTTCGATTTGATTGCAATAGACGAATTCGAGCTCGACGATCCTGGCAACACCATGATTATGAGTCGGCTCATAAACGAACTTGGAGCCAATGGGACTGTTTTTGCTGCAACGTCTAACACTCCACCTGATGCACTCGGTGCTGGTCGATTCGCAGCCGAGGACTTCCAGCGAGAGATTCTTGGCATCGGAGCAAGATTTATGGTTATCCGTGTCGACGGAGAAGACTATCGCCACCGTCACACCGAGAGCGTCGGCTCCTTTGATCAGAAAGACCTGGCCGAATGGGTTAGTGCCGGTCGAATCAACGGCACGTTAGACAGCTTCCCTGAACTTCTAAAGCACCTAGCGAGCATGCACCCGTCCAAATATCACAAGCTGGTAGCCGGCGTCGAACGTGTGGCTATCACTGGGGTAGAAAAGTTCACCGATCAGAGCGATGCCCTGAGGTTTGTCGCGTTTGTCGATCGAGCATACGAAGAACAGATTCAGTTGCGCACCTCTGGTGTCGATCCTTCCACCGCATTCACGCCAGAGATGATTGCCGGCGCTTATCAAAAGAAATACCGAAGAGCCATTTCTCGCTTAGCCGCGATGGCCGCCTAACTTTTTACAAACACGAAACAAAACACGCTACTTCTCGAAACTTTGTTTCGCTCTACTTGACTCATGTCCGCAAAGGCGGGGGCATTTGTTTTCTAGAGAGAGGTAAACAAGTGGATCAAGGTAACACCGCATTTGTGCTGATTTGTGCGGCGCTCGTGCTTCTAATGACGCCGGGATTGGCGTTCTTCTACGGCGGTATGGTCAAGGCCAAGAGCGTCGTTTCGATGATGATGCTCAGCTTTGGATCGCTGGGACTCATCGGAGTACTTTGGGTGATCTACGGCTACGCGATTTCGTTTGCGAACGCCGGTAGTGAAACATTCTTCGGAATCGACGGTTGGTTTGGCATCGACACCAGCTTCATCGGGCTGTCGGCGCAAGTAGCCGACGCGGCTGCTCCAACCGGGGCGTTCCCGTCGATGGCTTTTGTGGCCTTCCAAGCGACATTTGCAATCATCACGGTCGCACTGATTTCGGGTGCGATTGCTGACCGAGCCAAGTTCGGTGCCTGGATGGTTTTCGCTGGTCTGTGGGCAACCATCGTCTATTTCCCAGTCGCTAACTGGGTATTCAACTTCACTCTTACCGACGGAAAGGTCACCGACGGTGGATGGATCGTCTATGGCCTAGGCGTGATCGACTTCGCCGGTGGAACGGCTGTTCACATTAACGCAGGTGCCGCAGGTCTCGCGCTTGCCATTGTTCTCGGCAAGCGATTCGGCTTCAGCAAGGGCATCACACAGCCGCACAACGTGCCGCTTACCTTGCTTGGTGCTGCACTTCTGTGGTTTGGCTGGTTCGGTTTCAACGCTGGCTCTGAACTCGCTGCTGACGGAATCGCTTCAATCGCCTTCATCAACACCATGGCTGCACCGGCTGCGGCCATGCTTGGCTGGATCATCGTTGAGTTCTTCAAGCACGGCAAGGCGACGTCGATTGGCGCGGCTTCTGGTGCGGTAGCTGGTTTGGTGGCCATCACTCCGGCGTGTGCTTCGGTCGACCCGATGTATGCAATCCTCCTGGGAGTGATCTCGGGTGCACTTTGCGCACTGGCAGTAGACCTCAAGTTCGCCCTAGGTTTTGACGACTCGCTTGACGTAGTGGGAATCCACCTCGTGGGTGGAATCGTTGGAACTCTCTTCATCGGTATCTTCGGTAATGGCGTCGGTGCCGCATTCGGATTCGGCTGGCACCAGCTCGCGATGCAGGCGCTGGGCGCAGGCGCGGTTCTGGTCTACTCGTTCGTACTAGCTCTGATCATCGGGTTTGCAGTCGAAAAGACCATCGGATTCCGCGTGAAGGCCGAAGATGAGATTGCCGGTATCGACACCGTAGTCCACGGTGAAGAGGCCTACGCGTTCGGATCTGACCGAGGCTAAATACTCGCGAAAAGCGGGAGGCTAACGTCTCCCGCTTTTTGTTTTAAGCGAGAATAGTCTGATGCAACACGACAACGCGACGTTCTTTTTGATCATCTGCTCGGCGATGGTTCTCTTCATGACACCCGGCCTTGCCTTCTTCTATGGCGGACTGGTTCGCGTTTCAAGCGTCGTGTCAATGATGATGATGTCTTTCGGATCGATTGCGTTGGTCGGTACTCTTTGGGTCGTCTATGGCTATGCGATGTCATTCGGTGGCGCAGGCGGAGCAGGCTTCGTAGGGTTCGACGGCGTCTTCGGCATAGATACAAACAAGCTCTTTCTCGCCGACGTGTTCAACGCAGCCAAGACTGGATCTGGTTTCGACCTCGTCTTCGCAGGGTTCCAAGGAACATTCGCGATCATCACGGTTGCCCTCATTTCGGGCGCGATTGCAGACCGTGCCAGATTTGGTTCATGGATGGTGTTTGCGGCACTGTGGGCAACATTCGCCTACTTCCCAATAGCAGGATGGGTATTCAACTTCACCCTCGAAAACGGCCAAATCACCGACGGTGGCTGGCTGGTCAAGGATGTTGGCCTGCTTGATTTCGCCGGCGGAACTGCGGTCGAGGTGGCCTCGGGCGCTGGCGCCCTGGCTATCGCGCTTGTGGTTGGCAAACGATTCGGTTTTAGCAAGGGCATGAACGTGCCCCACAACGTGCCGCTAACTCTCATCGGCGCGGGAATTCTCTGGTTTGGTTGGTTCGGCTTCAACGCTGGCTCTGAGCTAGCGGCGGATGGTGTTGCAACTCTGGCCTTCGTGAACACCCTGGTCGCTCCCGTCGGTGGCCTCATCACATGGTCAATCTATGACCGCATCCGCCATGGAAAGCCAACCGCCATCGGCGCAGCATCCGGAGCTATTGCTGGACTGGTGGCAATCACGCCTTCGTGTGCATTCCTGACACCGCTTTGGAGTCTCGCCTTGGGTGCAGTGGTGGGCGTGGTTTGTGCCTTCGCAGTCGAGCTCAAATGGGTTCTGGGATTCGACGACTCGCTAGACGTTGTGGGAATCCACCTCGTAGGTGGAATCGTCGGAACGCTGGCTATCGGCTTGGTCGGCACGAACGTAGGGCTGATTGATTCAGGCAGTTGGGGTCAACTTGGCAAGCAGGCTATTGGCGTGCTAGTCGTAGGCGCGTGGGCTTTCGCATCATCCTGGTTGATTGCTTTCGCCATTCAGAAAACTATCGGCTTCAGGGTGAAGAGCACCGACGAGATCGCCGGTGTTGACTTGGTGCTGCATGGGGAAACTGCGTATAGCGAGACTGATCCCCGTTGGCGTTGGAAGCCGTAACCAGCAACCCTGTTTAGAGAGTTATTGCTGCTCCTAGCCAGAGCAAGAAACCCATGGTTCCAAAGAATAGGATCAGGTTTCTGGTCACCTTAGTCTTCTCTTGCTTTGAATAATGCGGCCAACGATCGCGAATGTTGCCAAAAAGAGCCGCAAAGAACAAGAGAAACGTGCCCGCGAATATTGCAAAGACCAGGAAAACCCAGAACGCGGCAAGCACGAACTCCCAAATGGAGTCTTGGCCGATTTTAAAGTTCACGTGGGCGTAACTGGGATCGAACCAGTGACCTCTTCCGTGTGAAGGAAGCGCGCTACCACTACGCCATACGCCCTGTAGGAGATAGGTTACCAACACTCCGTGCTATCGCGAAGTTTGCGTGAACGAAGCGTTCTGGGTTAGAGTATTCAACGTTCGAAAGAACAATGCGGATGTGGCTCAGTTGGTAGAGCATCACCTTGCCAAGGTGAGGGTCGCGAGTTCGAATCTCGTCATCCGCTCGGATGGGCGTAAAGCCTTGTGAAGCACGGTGGAGTGGCTGAGCGGCCCAAAGCAACAGCCTGCAAAGCTGTAAACCCACGGGTTCAAATCCCGTCTCCACCTCCAATCTCTAAAAAGTAAAAACTTTCAAGAGCGAATGGACGATTGGCGCAGCGGTAGCGCACTTCCTTGACATGGAAGGGGTCACTGGTTCGATCCCAGTATCGTCCACCACAGAAAAGCCTCGGGAAACCGGGGCTTTTCCCTTTTCCGCGTCTTGCAAGGTCCTGACCCCGCCACGGAAATGCAAAACCGCCCCCAGTGCGGAGGCGGTTTGCGAACGTGTTTAGTTGAGCTTGAGTGCCTTCGATGTTGCAGCGAGGGTAGCTTCCGCCGCAGCCGGATTCGAATTCGGATTGCTGCCGAATGACGGCATTAGTTCGCGGAGGCGAGGTTCCCATTCGGAAAACTCCGAGGCGAACGACTTCTTTAGCACCTCGAGCATCGCGTAGACGGCAGTAGAAGCACCCGGAGAAGCACCTAGGAGACCCGAAATGCTTCCATCGGCCGATGTGATGATCTCGGTGCCAAACTGAAGGACCCCGCCCTTCTTGGCGTCTTTCTTGATGATCTGTGCGCGCTGGCCTGCATTCAGGAGCTCCCAATCCGACTGCTTGGCGGTCGGCATGAACTCCAACAGTGACTCGAACTTACGAGACTTGCCTTTGAGGAGCTCACCCACAAGGTACTTAATGAGTCCGAAATTGCCCAATGCAACAGCAATGTAGGGAACCAAGTTGGCTGCGCGGAGTGACAGTGGCAGATCCAGAATCGAACCATTCTTTAGGAACTTGGGGTTTGAGGTGGCGTATGGCCCGAACAGCAGGCTCGCCTTGCCATTTACGACACGTGTGTCTAGGTGTGGTACCGACATCGGGGGAGCGCCGACCGATGCTTGGCTGTATACCTTCGCCTTGTGCTTCGCGACGAGTTCGGGGTTGTCAGTGCGAAGCCACTGGCCTCCGACCGGGAATGTACCGTAACCCTTAGCCTCTGCGATGCCGGACTTTTGGAGGAGCTTCAGGGCCCAACCGCCAGCACCAACGAAGACAAACTTGGCATTGACCGACTTCGCTCCACGAATACCGAGGTTCCAGCTGCCGTCGGTTTGCTTTCGCACCGAGGTCACCTCGCTGCTAGTCGCGACGTTGACACCGAGACCCTTCAGATGGGCGAAAAGCTGTTGGGTGATAGCCCCAAAATCGACATCCGTTCCCGAGGTGATTCGGGTGGCAGCAATCGGTTCGGTGGATTCGCGACCCTCGATGAGCAAGGGTGCCCATTTCCTAATCTGATCAGGATCGGTGCTGAACTCCATGCCCGCAAACAGCGGCTGGTCTTTGAGTGCCTGGAATCGACGACTTAGGTAATCGACGTCTTTTGCCCCACGAACGAAGGTCATGTGTGGAGTCGCCGAAATAAACGTGGTTGGGTCTTGAAGAACGCCCTGCTGCACTGCCCAGGACCAGAATTCACGGCTGAGCTGGAACTGCTCGTTGATGGCGATTGCCTTGGTTGGGTCCGGCAGGCTGCCGTCCTTGCTGTCCGGCATGTAGTTGAGCTCACAGAGCGCTGCGTGGCCGGTGCCTGCGTTGTTCCAGGGATTGGAACTCTCCTGGGAGACTGCGTCTAGGCGCTCGAATACCTGAATGGAAAGATTTGGATTGAGTACCTTTAGGAAAGTTCCGAGAGTGGCGCTCATGATGCCGCCGCCAACCAGAACTACGTCAAACTTCTGCGTATTCACCGTACAAGTCTAACTAGGCAAAACAGTCGATTCGGACTGCTCAGCCCAGACAGGACACTAGACCGAGTGACCCACAAGCATGCCGATTCCATAGGTGATTCCCATGGTGGCGGCACTGATTAATACATTGCGGAGAATCGGGCGGCCGGCCTTAGCGCCACCGATCCGGGCGCCGACGAAACCGGTCAAAACCAGGCTCACCAGCACCGCTGCGATGGTGGCTGGGATGCGAAGCGAAACCCAAGGACCTGTGACCGCGACGAGTGGCAAAACGCCACCCGCTGCGAAAGCCACGAACGAAGACAGTGCTGCCGCTAAGGGCGAGGCATGGTTTCCCAATTCAATGCCGAGCTCGGCTTCGGCATGGGCTTTGAGGGCGTCCTTTTCCGTGAGCTGGACGGCGACCTTGTGAGCAAGGTCATAGTCCAGACCCTTTTGCTCGTAGTACCAGGTCAACTCGCGCAACTCTAGTTCGGGTTGCTCTTCCAACTCGCGGCGCTCGATTTCAAGCGATGCTTTTTCGCTGTCGCGTTGTGCCGAAACCGAGGTGTACTCGCCGCCAGCCATGGAGATTGAGCCGGCTACGACGGCAGCGACACCGGTAAACAAAATGGTTGCGGAGTCGGTGGTGGCACCAGCAACACCCATGAGGATTCCGGAGGTTGACATGATGCCGTCATTAGCACCGAGGACGCCAGCGCGAAGCCAGTTGAGTTTATTTGCCATCGCGGTCTTCTGAAACTCTTCAGAAGCTAGCAATTGCTCGTCTAGGGCCACGGCTGCTGGTTTAGTCATGTGACAATAAAAAACCCAAAAAGTGCCATTGTCTAGCAAGGTGCGCCTTACCTCGAATCGTGTCTCGGTGGGTTCAGGCTTGATAACCCACGGAGGCTAAGATTTAGGTACACCCTTCCTGACTAACGGAGTATGTTTTGTCTGCTGAAATGCTAAAAATCACCCTTGATGGCCAATCACTTTTGGTCGAGCCAGGAACGGATGGATTTAAGCTTTTCACCGAGCGAACAATCGTTGCTCAGCGCGTAAATGGTGCCCTAAAGGATCTTGCGCTTAAGCTAGAAGACGGTGACATCGTCGAAGGCGTTGCGGTCAGTAGCCCTGATGGCCTCAACATTCTGCGTCATTCGACTGCCCACGTACTTGCACAGGCCGTTCAGAACATCAACCCAGAGGCAAAGCTCGGAATCGGGCCACCCATCACCGATGGCTTCTACTATGACTTCGACGTCGAAACGCCTTTCACCCCAGAGGACCTAAAGGCTCTCGAGAAGGAAATGAACCGGATTGTCCAGGCTGGCCAAAGGTTCATGCGCCGAGTGACCAACGATGAAGCCGCTCGTCTCGAACTTGCCAAGGAGCCATACAAGCTGGAGTTGATTGGCCTGAAGGGTTCTGATCTGGGGGAGGGCGCAGCCGAAGTTGGCGGTGCCGAACTCACTATCTATGACAACGTGGACCCTAAGTCCGGTGAGACCGTTTGGTTCGACCTTTGCCGCGGCCCACACCTTCCCAATACCCGCATGATCGGTCAGGGGTACGCCCTAACTCGTGTCGCATCTGCCTACTGGCGCGGGAATGAAAACAACAAGCAGCTCCAGCGTGTTTACGGTACTGCCTGGCCAAGCAAGGACGAGCTCCGCGCTCACCAGGAACGTCTGGAAGAAGCCGCTAAGCGCGATCACCGTCGTTTGGGGCAGGAACTCGACCTGTTTAGTTTCCCTGAGGAAATTGGTTCGGGTTTGGCAGTCTTCCACCCTAAGGGCGGTGTTATCCGAAAGGCGATGGAGGACTACAGCCGCCAGCGCCACGAGGAGTCGGGTTACGAGTTCGTCTACAGCCCACACATCACCAAAGGCAACTTATTCGAGGTTTCGGGCCACCTGCAGTGGTACGCAGATGGCATGTTCCCGCCAATTCGCATGGACGAGGAACTGGACGAAGCGGGCAACGTAAAGAAGCAGGGCCAGGACTACTACCTGAAGCCGATGAACTGCCCTTTCCACAACCTCATCTTCAAATCCGAGGCACGAAGCTACCGAGACCTACCGCTTCGCCTGTTCGAGTTCGGAACCGTCTACCGATACGAGAAGAGCGGTGTCTTGCACGGCCTCACTCGTGCCCGCGGCTTCACCCAGGACGACGCTCACTTGTATGTCACCACCGAGCAGATGGAGCAGGAACTCACCGATGTTCTTGACTTCATTCTCGGCTTGTTGCGCGACTACGGACTAAACGACTTCTACCTGGAACTGTCGACCAAAGAAGATGGAAATCCGAAGTTCGTTGGTGACGACAAGATCTGGCAAAATGCCACCGAGACTCTTGAGCGCGTAGCCAAGGCGTCTGGGTTGGAGCTAGTGCCAGACCCGGGAGGCGCTGCCTTCTACGGGCCAAAGATCTCGGTGCAGGCACGTGACGCCATCGGCCGCACCTGGCAGATGAGCACCGTGCAGCTAGATTTCAACCTGCCCGAGCGTTTCGACCTTGAGTACACCGCGCCGGACGGCACGAAACAGCGTCCTGTCATGATCCACCGAGCGCTCTTCGGTTCCATGGAAAGATTCTTCGGCGTGCTCACCGAGCACTACGCCGGTCACTTCCCACCATGGCTTGCACCGGTCCAAGTGGTAGGTATTCCGATCGCGGAAGAGTTCAGCCCGTACCTGCACGAGATCGCCGCAGAGCTCCGCAAGCACCGAGTTCGTGTGCAGGTCGACGACTCCGACGACCGCATGCAGAAGAAGATCCGCAACCACACTCTCGCAAAGGTGCCGTTTATGCTCCTTGCCGGTGGCCAAGACCGCGACAGCAACGCGGTTTCCTTCCGATTCCGTGACGGAAGCCAGGAGAACGGCATACCGGTCACCGAAGCGGTAGAGCGCATCCTCACTGCTATTCGCGAGAAGTCGCAGGTGTAGCCGCAAGTGTCCAACAACTCTGAACCGACTCCGAGCCTGGAACTACCCGGCGTACCGGATCACTTTCAGCGACTTTGGACACCGCATCGCCTGGTGTACATCCAAAACGGGACCCAACCTCACAAGGACGACTGCCCGTTCTGTCTCGCACCGGAGAAATCCGATTCAGATGGATTGATAGTCCACCGAGGAAAAACCTCGTACGCGCTGTTGAACCTCTTTCCATACAACAGTGGACACCTCTTGGTCTGCCCTTACCGTCACATCAGCACCTACGACGAGGCGACCGCGGAAGAGGTGGCAGAGATTGGCGCCATTACTCAAAAGGCGATGCGAGTACTCACGCGGATATCGAACGCACATGGTTTCAACATTGGCATGAATCAGGGTGTTGTGGCCGGTGCCGGTATCGCCGAGCACCTGCATCAGCACGTTGTGCCGCGCTGGTCCAATGACTCTAATTTCTTCCCCATCATTGCCCAGACCAAGGCGCTGCCAAGACTCCTCGAAGAAGTAAGAGTCGATGTCGCCCGAGCCTGGCTAGAAATCGACTGAAGCACCACTGTTTAGAAAGTTAGACTAGAAGAATGACCGAAACAAAAGCATTCACCGGATCTTCCCTCGTAAAGCGCGGCCTTGCCGAGATGCTCAAGGGTGGCGTGATCATGGACGTTGTAACCCCAGAGCAGGCCAAGATCGCCGAGGACGCAGGCGCCGTCGCTGTCATGGCCCTGGAGCGAGTTCCCGCAGATATTCGCGCCGAGGGTGGCGTATCTCGCATGAGCGACCCTGACATGATTCAGGGCATCATCGATGCCGTATCGATTCCAGTTATGGCCAAGGCTCGTATCGGACACTTCGTTGAGGCGCAGGTTCTGCAGAGCCTCAAGGTGGACTACATCGACGAGTCCGAGGTTCTCAGCCCAGCTGACTACGTAAACCACATCAACAAGTGGAACTTCGATGTTCCATTTGTCTGTGGAGCGACCAATCTCGGCGAGGCCCTTCGCCGCATCACCGAAGGTGCCGCAATGATTCGCTCGAAGGGCGAAGCCGGCACCGGCGACGTTTCGGAGGCAACCAAGCACATTCGGACCATTTCTGGTGAGATCCGGGCACTTGCTGGCAAGACCGAAGACGAGCTTTTCGTTGCCGCCAAGGAGCTTCAGGCCCCGTTCGAACTGGTCCGTGAAGTCGCTCACACTGGCAAGTTGCCGGTGGTTATGTTTGTTGCCGGTGGTGTCGCAACTCCAGCTGACGCCGCGATGATGATGCAACTGGGTGCCGATGGAGTCTTCGTCGGCTCCGGAATCTTCAAGAGTGGCGACCCAGCCGCTCGTGCAGCAGCGATCGTTAAGGCGACCACCTTCTTCGACAAGCCGGATGTGATTGCCGAAGTAAGTCGAGGACTAGGCGAGGCCATGGTCGGCATCAACGTTTCCGACCTGCCTGCCCCACACCGTCTGGCAGAGCGCGGCTGGTAAGCACATGTCACGCCCAATCGGTGTCTTAGCACTGCAGGGCGACTTCAGAGAACACGCCGAGGCGCTTAACCGCATCGGCGTTTCCTCTTTGAAGGTTCGCACTCTAGAGGAGCTGGATCAGGTAGCTGGTCTGATAATCCCCGGCGGAGAATCCACGGTCATGCAGAAATTGTCGGTGGCTTATGGCCTTTTCGATCCCATCAGGGACCGAATCCGTGCCGGGCTTCCCGTCTTTGGAACCTGCGCAGGATTGATCATGCTGGCCGACCAGATTACCGACGGAATTGTTGGGCAGGAAACATTCGGTGGACTTGACGTCACCGTTCAACGAAACGCCTTTGGTCACCAGGTCGACTCGTTTGAGGTTGATCTGAATTTTGGTGGAGTAGCCGATGGCCCGGTTCACGCGGCGTTTATTCGAGCGCCACTAATCACGCGGGTCGGCCCAGATGTTGAGGTGTTAGCCAGCATCCCAGCAGATGGACTTCATCCAGCGGGGGGAGTGGTGGCTGTTCGGCAGGGAAACCTCTTGGGAATTTCTTTCCACCCTGAAGTCACCGGTGAGGACCGCATCCACCGACTCTTCGCAGACATGGTGTCGCAAGCCTGAGCGCGCCTAACCATTACCCAAAGTAAACTTAGAAAATCCGTAAACCTCTACTGGGAGAACTATGTCCGGCCACTCTAAATGGGCGACTACCAAGCACAAGAAGGCATTGATTGATGGCCGCCGCGCCAAGCTCTTTGCAAAGCTAATCAAGAATATCGAGGTGGCAGCTCGCCTCGGTGGTCCAGATCTAGACGGAAACCCAACTCTTTATGATGCTGTCCAAAAGGGCCGCAAGTCTTCGCTTCCGAACGACAACATCGATCGTGCCATTAAGCGCGGTGCGGGTATCGGCGGCGAAGCGGTGGAGTACATGACCATCATGTACGAGGGAAGAGGCCCGGCCGGGACTGCCCTGCTCATCGAGTGTCTGACCGACAACAAGAACCGTGCCGCAGCCGAGGTGCGTCTTGCCGTCACCAAAAACGGTGGCACCATGGCAGACCCAGGTTCGGTGTCCTACCTCTTTGCGCGCAAGGGTGTTATCACCGTCAGTAAGACCGCGGGTATGACCGAGGACTCATTGCTGGAACTGATCCTGGACCACGGTGTTGAGAACATTGAGGACCGCGGGGAGGCTTTCGTCATCACCACTGAGCCTTCATCGATGGTCGATGCCCGCGCCGCTTTGCAGGCTGCTGGTATCGACTACGAAAGCGCCGACAGTGAGTTTGTGTCTTCCATGATGGTTCCTGTGGACTCGGTTGAGAACGCAAACAAGGTAATCAAGCTGATCGACGCGCTCGAGGACAGCGACGACGTTCAGAATGTCTACACCAACGTAGATTTCACTCCAGAGGTTCTGGCAGCCCTGGAAGCCGAATAAAGTGTCCACCCGCACGACTCGAATCCTGGGAATAGACCCGGGTTTGACTCGGTGTGGTGTTGGAGTGATTGACCTGGCGCCTGGGCGTCGGGTCAATCTGGTTTCGGTCGATGTTTACCGGAGCGAACCAACCGAAGAGTTGTCGAATCGAATTGGTTCGCTTGCACTCCGGATCGAAAGTTTGATTCAGGATTCCAAACCCGACGTGATCGCACTGGAACGGGTTTACGCGGATGTCAACGTTCGCTCGGTCATGGGCACGGCGCAGATCTCTGGTGTCGTTTTGATGTTGGCGCATAAATACGGTCTCCCAATCGCACTTCACACTCCCACCGAGGTCAAGGCCGCGGTTACGGGAAGCGGACGTGCTGACAAGAAACAGGTCGGAACGATGGTTGCCAAAATATTGGGGCTGGCCGAGGTCCCGAAGCCCGCAGATGCAGCCGACTCTTTAGCCATCGCCATTTGCCACGCTTGGCGAGGGGCTGCCGCCTCCACCGGGTCCTCAGGCTCACTAACCGCCGCACAGGAAGCGTGGCAGCAGGCTGAGCGAGCCGCCGCTAAAAGTCGTGAGCGTTAGTTAGTCTTCTGTTGTGATTGCATCCCTGACTGGCCTTGTCCAACGCGTAGGCGCGGGCCACCTCGTGGTCGATGTCTCGGGAGTCGGTTATCAGGTGTTCGTCCCAGCAAGCACTGTGCAACAAGTGCACCTGGGAGACACGGTTTTGCTTCATACCGCTCTCGTAGTCCGAGAAGATGCATTCACTCTGTTTGGTTTCCTTGACTCCGAGGAACTTGAGCTTTTCGATCTGCTGCGTTCGGTTACCGGCGTCGGCCCAAAGTCGGCACTCGCGATTCTTTCGCAGCTCTCGATCGACGCAATCCGAAATGCGGTTGTCACTGAGAACGACGCAACTTTCAAGGCAGTGAGCGGCATCGGGCCTAAGACCGCCAAGCTGATAACGGTGACTCTCGCCGGCAAGCTACCTGGCTTAGCCGCAACCGCAAAGACCCAAACGGTTAACGTCCAGACTGGCCGAGTTGATCTTGGCACCGTAATCCAAGCGCTTCAGGGGCTTGGCTGGAACGAACGCCAAGCTACGGATGCGGTGCGGGACGCGGCGGAGGCGTTAGGCGCTTCGGCAACCGCAGATCTTCTCCTCAAGACCTCGCTGAGTCGGCTTGGCGCATCACGCAGCATTTCGGGAGGGGATCAGTGAGCGAACTAACCGATCCAGACCTGAACTCTGGAGAATTGGCCTTTGAGTCTGCTCTGCGTCCGAAATCACTCGCCGAGTTCGTCGGCCAGGCGAAAATCCGAGAGCAGCTAAGCCTGATGCTTCAGGCTGCGAAACTTCAGGGTCGAACCTCGGATCACATTTTGCTCGCCGGGCCACCCGGTCTGGGTAAGACCACCCTGGCGATGATTGTCGCCCACGAGTCCGGCTTCCCCCTGCGCTTGACCAGCGGTCCGACGATTCAGCATGCCGGAGACCTGGCCGCTGTGCTTTCTTCGCTTCAACCCGGCGAGGTTCTCTTTATTGATGAGATCCACCGCATGGCCCGTCCGGCCGAGGAGATGCTCTACCTGGCTATGGAGGACTTCCGCATAGATGTGATGGTTGGTAAGGGCCCTGGCGCGACCAGTATTCCGCTCGAACTCGCACCGTTCACACTCGTTGGCGCGACCACGCGCAGCGGCATGCTGCCTAATCCGCTTAGAGATCGTTTTGGGTTCACAGCGCACTTGGAGTTCTACAGCGACGAAGAACTTGCTCAGGTACTGGCTAGGGCCGCCAATCGCCTCGATGTTGACATCACAAATGAGGCTTTGGGGGAGATTGCGTCCCGCAGTCGAGGAACTCCGAGAATTGCCAATCGACTCTTGAGACGAGTTCGGGACTTCGCACTAGTGGCTAACGTCAAGAATGTAACCGTTGCGGAGACCAGGGCGGCTCTGGTGCTTTACGAGGTAGATGCGCTCGGTTTAGATCGCTTGGACCGCCAGATTCTTTCCCTCCTCGCGGAGCGGTTTGCTGGCAGGCCAGTTGGATTGTCTACCCTCGCTGTAGCAGTGGGCGAAGAGCAAGACACCATCGAATCCGTCGTTGAGCCGTTCTTGGTGCGACAGGGTTTGATTTCCCGCACGCCGAGAGGTCGCCAGGCGACCGAACTCGCGTTCCGACACCTTGGCTTGCCGACCCCTGAACTAGCCGAATAACGCCAACCTAAGCGTCTATAATCAAATGAATGGGCCTCGAGCCCTTTGTTTTTGCTGACCAGACATCTCGGTGTCTGACCCAATAGATTGGCCAAGAAATGCAGCCCACTGACCTGCTCATGTATGCACTGATTGCAGTAATGGTGTTCATGATGTTCCGCGGCAGCCGCAAGCGTAAGAAGCAGGCTGAAGAGATGCAGGCACAGTTGGTGCCAGGCGCCAAAGTCATGCTCCACAGCGGCATCGTAGGCAAAGTTATCTCGGTGACCGATGACCACATCGTGCTGGAGAGCGCGGGAAGCAAACTAGAGGTTGTGAAGATGGCCGTCCGCACCGTTTCGGTCTGGGATGCCAAGGAAGACGACGCAGAGCCAGTCGCTGAAAAGGCCGCGCCAAAGACAGTAGCCACCAAAACTGCTGCAGCGAAGCCGGCCGTAAAGAAGCCAGCAGCTAAGACCACGGCAGCGAAGCCGGCCGTAAAGAAGCCAGCAACTAAGACCACCGCCACCAAGCCAGCAACCAAGCTGGAAAAGAACTAAGGAACGACTTAATCGTGGCCGTTAACGGAATCGTGAAGAGCGCTCAGAAGCGCCTAACCTGGCTCGGTGTCATTGCTGGCTTGCTTGCTGGCATCATCGGATTGGGAATGCTATTTGGCGCCGCCGGGGCGTCCTTTGCCCCTCAGCTGTCGCTGGACCTCCAGGGTGGAACCCAGATCATCCTGACTCCGCAGCTTGCGTCCGGCAAGACGGTGAGCAAGGATCAACTCGACCAGGCCGTAGCAATCATTCGACAGCGTGTCGACGCCACCGGTGTGGGTGAAGCATCCATCACCACCCAGGGCGATAACAACATCGTTGTTTCCATCCCTGGAAAGCCAGACGACAACACCCTGAAGTTGATTGAAGCCAGCGCGAAGCTGCAGTTCCGAGCAGTTCTGGCTACCTCGGCCGGAGTTGCCACCGCCGCAGTTGGCGGATCGACTGACAGCCGCAGCGCAAGCCCTTCGGCCAGCCCACTTTCCACCAGCTCGGCGACGCCAACTGACGGAAGCGACCTGAACTGGATTGACAAGGATCTTCAGGCAAAGTACGACGCCTTGGATTGCTCCAAGCAGTTCCGTGCCGCTGGTCAGGTCGACAACGACAATGCGCCATTGATCACCTGTGACACCGGGCTAACCACCAAGTACATCCTTGGTCCGGTCGAGATCCAGGGTAAGGACATCGCCAACGCCGCAGCTGGAACTGTTAACACTTCCACTGGTGCATCAACAGGTAACTACGCCATTAACCTTGACTTCAACGACAAGGGCACAGCGGAGTTCGGAGCCGTAACCAAGCGCCTTTACCCGCTAACCACGCCGCGCAACCAGTTCGCTGTGACTCTGGACGGCTATGTCATCACCGCCCCTCAGACGAATGCTGTCATCACCAACGGTTCGGCGCAGATCACCGGATCTTTCACTGCAGAGACCGCCAAGAGCCTGGCAGATCAGCTGAAGTATGGTTCGCTGCCACTGGCCTTCACCGTACAGAGCGCTGAAAACATCTCCGCAACCCTGGGAAGCCAGCAGCTCTCGAGTGGTCTACTGGCCGGTGCAATCGGTCTTTTGATCGTCATCATTTACTCGCTGCTCCAATACCGAGGACTTGCGGTTATCACGATTGGTTCGCTCGTAGTTGCGGCAATACTCACTTACCTGATGGTTGCGTTGCTCTCCTGGCGACAGGGTTACCGCCTTTCCCTCGCAGGTGTGACTGGTTTGATCGTTTCTATCGGTATCACCGCTGACTCGTTCATTGTCTACTTCGAGCGAGTTCGAGACGAACTACGTGAAGGCCGCAGTCTGTCAGCAGCAGTTGACTCCGGTTGGAAGCGCGCGATTCGTACCATTCTGGTGTCGGACGGTATCTCGTTCCTGGCTGCGACAGTCCTGTACCTTTTGACCGTCGGAAACGTTCGAGGTTTCGCCTACACCCTAGGTCTTACCACCATCATCGACGTGCTGGTTGTGATCTTGTTCACCCACCCGATGCTTCAGATTCTAGCCACCCAGCCGTTCTTCGCGAGCGGGCACAAGTGGAGCGGCTTCGACGTAAAGACCATGTCCGACATTGCCTACGCAGGCCGTGGACAGTTCAAGGTCTCCGAGAAGCTTGCCTCTGGTAAGGCCGCGAAGGCTTCTAAGGAAGCCACCAAGCGTCAAACTATTGCCGAGCGCAAGACTGCAGAAACCAAGGGAGATGCAAAATAATGTCTCGTTTTACTGATTTCGGTAACGCCCTATATTCGGGCGAGCGTTCGTTCGACTTCCTTGGCCGCCGCAAGTATGGCTTCATCGCCTCAATCGTGGTAGCGCTGCTGGCAGTAGGTATCACCTTTGTAGGAAACAACGGATTCAACTTCGGTATTGAGTTCAAAGGTGGCTCTCAGTTCACCCTGAGCACCACGGCTGCGAACAGTGAAACAGTGGCTCAGGACGCGGTAAAGACCGTCCTTGGTGCAGCAGCCCAGGTGAATGTCGCCCACGTTGGCACCGACAACTTGCGCATCCAGACCGAGAAGTTGGACGCCAACACCGCCGAGCAGGTTCGCCAGGCGATTGCTGCGGGATTCAAGGTAGAGGGCAACCAGGTTGCATCCTCTTTTGTTGGAGCTAACTGGGGTTCGGACGTAACTGGCAAGGCACTCAGCGGTCTGCTCTGGTTCATCGCCCTGGCTGCGATAGCAATGGCGGCCTACTTCCGAACTTTCAAGATGTCTGCTGCAGCTCTAATCGCACTGGTGCACGACTTAGTCATCACAGCTGCTATCTACGGCTCATTCGGGTTTGAAGTTACCCCAGCTGCGGTCATTGGTTTCTTGACGATTCTCGGTTACTCGCTTTATGACACCGTCGTAGTGTTCGACAAGATCCGTGAGAACACTCACGAGGTCGAGTTCAGTGACGGCGCAACCTTTGCCGAGCGCGTCAACCTGGCTATCAATCAGACCCTGGTTCGTTCCATCAACACCTCGGTTGTAGCAGTTCTACCGGTCGCATCCATTCTGTTTATCGGAACCCTGCTGCTCGGTGCAGGTACCTTGCGCGACATTTCGCTGGCATTGTTCATCGGAATCATCGTTGGAACCTACTCGACTATTTTTGTGGCAGCACCGCTCTACTCGCTGTTCCGTGAGAAGGAACCAAAGTATGCAAAGGCAGCCGCGAAGGTCCTGGCAAACCGCTAGTTAGCGAAGCTAGGGTAGCCGTACCGTGAGCGATGTAACTCCAACCGGAAGCATCAGTGCTCTGCGGTCGCGCCTCCAAGGCATCTTTGGGGCAAAAGGCGGCCCTTACGCCGATGAGCTAGGTGAAATCCTTCGAATCGCCAAAGCGAACCATCCGAAGGCCGATCTTGCGATTCTTGAACGCGCTTTCGAAATAGCCGAAGAGGCTCATCGTGGGCAACTCCGCAAGTCGGGGGAGCCTTACATTACGCACCCACTGGCGGTCACCAAGATTTTGGCGGACTTGGGAATTGGGGTCACCAGTCTTGCGGCTTCGCTGCTGCATGACACCGTAGAGGACACTCCCTACACGCTGGAACAACTCACCAAAGACTTTGGCAGTGAGATCGCCATGCTGGTCGATGGCGTTACCAAGCTCGACAAGGTCAAGTACGGGGAAAACGCACAGGCGGAAACCGTTCGCAAGATGGTTGTCGCGATGTCCAAGGACATCCGGGTGCTTGTTATCAAGCTAGCTGACCGTCTGCACAACGCCCGAACCTGGAAGTACGTCCCAGAGGACAAGGCGCGCAAGAAGGCCCAGGAAACCCTGGAGATCTATGCGCCACTGGCACACCGCCTAGGCATCAGCGCAATCAAGAGTGAGCTCGAAGACATTTCCTTCAGCGTGCTGTATCCGAAGGTTTACGAGGAAATCGTCAACCTGGTTCGCCAGCGCAGCCCGAAGCGCGAAGAGTTCATCGATCAAGTGATTGGCTCTATCGAGGAAGACCTGCGCGAGAATCGAATTCGCGGTCGGGTAGCTGGACGCCCAAAGCAGTACTACAGCATTTACCAAAAGATGGTGCTTCGCGGTCGCGAATTTGATGACATCTATGACCTCGTGGGTATCCGTGTAATTGTCCAAGAGGTCAAGGACTGCTACGCAATTCTCGGTGCCATTCACGCGCGTTGGTCCCCGGTTTCCGGTCGGTTCAAGGACTACATCGCGATGCCTAAGTTCAACCTCTACCAATCACTACACACGACCGTGATTGGGCCGAATGGACGCTCCATCGAGATTCAGATTCGTACCCAGGAGATGCATCAGCGCGCTGAGTTTGGTGTCGCTGCCCACTGGAAGTACAAAGAGATCATTCGCGGCGGCTCCAGCAGCGAAGAAGACCTTGCCTGGCTGAAACACCTCAGCGACTGGCAAGCGGAGACCCAAGACCCATCCGAGTTCCTAGACGCTTTGCGTTTCGAAATCGGCGCCAAGGACGTTTACGTTTTCACGCCGAAGGGCAGGGTTGTAGGCCTGCCGACCGGCGCCACTCCGGTGGACTTTGCCTATGCAGTTCACACCGAGGTCGGTCACCGCACCATGGGTGCAAAGGTGAATGGTCGCCTGGTCCCGCTGGAGAGCACCTTGCAGTCCGGCGATGTTGTGGAGATTTTTACTTCCAAGAGTCCAGAGGCCGGGCCGTCGCAGGACTGGCTCAACTTCGTCAAGAGCGCCCGTGCCAAGTCAAAGATCAAACAGTGGGTGGCCGCAGGACGACGCGAGGATGCCATCGAGCAGGGTCGCGAAGCGTTGGCTAAGGCGCTTCGTAAGGCCAACCTCCCACTCAAGACTCTGCTCGGGGGAGACCTGCTGGTGCAGCTGGCCTCGGAGATGCACTACAACGACCTTGATGGTCTTTATGCCGCGGTTGGCGAGGGTCATGTTTCTGCCCAGTCGGTAGTTGAGAAGCTCGCCTCTGCGGTAAACGTCGAACAAGAGTCCGAAGACGCGATCTTTGAGGTCCCAACTCGTGCCTCGACAGTAAACCCAACTCGAAACAACTCCGGCGTACTGGTCCGCGGTGATGCCGATGTGATGGTCAAGCTGGCGCGCTGCTGCACACCTGTTCCCGGTGACGATATCGTTGGATGGATCACTCGAGGAAGCGGCGTCTCGGTGCACCGAACCGACTGCAAGAATGTCTCAGACCTTCAGACACAGCCGGAGCGAATGATTGAGGTGAGTTGGGCCAAGTCTGGTCGCGGTCAGTTCCTGGTCCAAATCCAGATTGAAGCACTTGACCGCAATGGTCTGCTTTCGGACGTGACCCGCGTGCTATCAGAACACCATGCCAACATTTTGAGTGCTGCGGTGTCGACCCGCACTGACCGCGTTGCGCTGAGCCGATTCATGTTTGAAATTGGCGACCCGGCCACACTCGATCACCTGTTGAATGCCGTACGCAGGATCGATGCGGTTTACGACGTCTACCGCGTCAACTCGTAGAAGTTGGTAAAACACCGAGTCGTCCAAAGCCTTAAAGCGAAATGGGAACCCTCGTGGGTTCCCATTTCAAATTCCCTGGCCGCTACTGCGACTTCTTGACAACCTCTAGCCATGCTTTGCGGGCAGCGAGTGCCTCCTCGGCAGCCTTGGTGGCCTTTGCATCCTTCTTAGCCTTCGCAGCCTTGAGCTCATCTTCCAGCTTGGTGATGGAATCCTCGAGCTGGCTGAGTACAGAGTTGGTTCGCTCCTGAGCGGCTGGGTCGGTCTTCCGCCAGTGGTCCTGCTCAGCCTGGCGCACCTTGGCCTCAACAGCCTTCATGCGGTCCTCAACCTCGCGAACCTTCTCCTTGGCTACACGGCCAACCTGTTCCCAGCGCTGCTGAACAGACTGCAATGCCTTCTTGGCGGCAGCCAGATCCTTTTCAGGGTTGACCGACTTTTCGGCCTCCTTGATCAGCTCCAGCTTTGCAGCGTAGTTCGCTGCGTAGTCGGCGCTTTCTGCTGCGATGACCTCGCCCTTTGCGGCGTAAATGACATCGCCGGCAGCCTTAAAGCGCGCCCAGAGCTCGTCGTCGAACTTCGACTTAGTGTGACCCGAGGCCTTCCACTGATCCAGCAGCTTGCGATACTCGGCAACTGCATCCGCACCCTTGGAAACCAGGGCCTCCGCAGCGGTGACGATTTCGGTCTTCTTGGCCTTGATTGCCTTGGTGGTGGCATCGAGTGATGCGAAGTACTGACGCTTGTTGGCATCGAACTTGGTGCGTGCCACGCTGAATCGACGCCAGATGACGTCCGCCTCGGCCTTAGGGAGCTTAGGGCCGTTCTTCTGCGATTCCTGCCACTGCTCGAACAGTTTGGTTAGTTCGGCGGTGCCGTTCTTCCACTGCGTCTTCGCTGGGTCCTGGTTCGCAATCGCCTCGGCAGCGTCCGCAATCTTGGCGCGTTCGGCCAGTGCCGCACCAATCTGCTCCTTGCTGGCTTCGTGCTTTGCGGCAACGGCAAGACCGATCTTCTCGGAGACCTGCGATACCCGGGTGCGAAGGTCGGCGAGGTCGCCAACCACTGCAGGCTCCACCAGCTCGGTGGTGATGGTCTGCAGGTTCTTCTTCAGGGCCTGTGCGTCCGCTCCGGCCGCAACTCGCTGCTCCAAAAGGCGCACCTGAGCTGCCAGGTCGGCATACTTGCGCTCGAAGAATGCCAAGGCCTCGGCCGCGGTGACATTCGGATACTGTCCGACCTTCCGCTCAACGCCAGCCTCGGTTACGAAAACATTGTTTTCGTCATCGACACGGCCAAAGCTTGCACTTGGCTTAGCGGCTGCTGCCGCCGGCTTTGCCGCTGCAGGAGTAGGGACTGCTACCGGTGCTGGAACTGCGGCAGGTGTTGGGACCACTGCTGGAGTGGCAGCAACTGCCTCAGACTTGATCGACTCGGCTGGTTTCTCGGTGGCTGCCACGATAGTGCTCCTGTGCTTGATGGCGTGTTAAACGCCCGTGTAAAGACCTAAATAGTCTACTTCGGCTACTTGACGGTAATTGCACCGAGGGTGGTCGGCGTCTTCGGCTTTCCATCGCCAGAACCGTCGCCAGTGCCTGCGGCTGCAATTTCGTCGATGACACTCATTCCATTCAGGATGCGACCGAAGACGGTATAACCACCCGCGCTGTCGCTTGGGATGGTGCTGTCCTTGTAAACGATGAAGAATTGTGAACCCATCGAGGAACCGTTTCCGCCCTGTCGAGCCATGGCTAGGTAGCCGGTCTTGTAGAGGTCTCCCGCTGGAGCATTCTCAATCGGACCGAAACTGTATCCCGGACCACCGGTGCCGTCACCTTTTGGATCGCCACACTGGAGAACGTAGATTCCCTCGGTGGTGAGTCGGTGACAGCTAACGCCCGAGAAGTAGTTCTTCTTGGCCAGCGCGATGAAGTTTGCGGTTGCCTGTGGTGCGTGGACACCGTCAAGGGAGAGCTTGAGGTTGTGACCGTTTACGTTGATGTGGCCAACCCAGCTGCGGTTCTCGGCGATGCTGGCGCTTGGCACGGCTGCAGAGTTAGTTGGGGCTGCAGATGGAGATGCGCTCGGGGTCGCCGATGCACTCGGGACAGCGGTTGGCTGGGCAGTTACGAAGGCCTGGTGGCCATAGGAAGCACCGAGTGCTAACAGGACCGCGGCGACCGCGACAACTAGCGCGAAGCGGTTATCGTTCCTGCGGCGCTGTCCCTTGACCTCAACCTGAGCCAGCTTCGCCTCGTAGGCACGCTTACGAGCAGCCGCCTGAGCCTTGATTTCCTTGTTGGTTGCCACAGTTACTCCCGATTAAAGAATCGCGTCTGGATGGAGACGCTCTCATGCGATTTTATGGCATTCTGAGCAGGTGACCTTGGACTCCAGCCTGTTTAGCCAAAGCGTGCCGCTCGCGGCCCGAATGCGGCCGCGTGGGCTGGATGAAGTCGTTGGTCAGACCCACCTCCTGAAACCCGGCTCGCCGTTGCGCAGATTGGCAACCCCGGTCACCGAGGCTGCGGCCGCGGCAACCACCTCGGTGCTGCTATGGGGCCCGCCCGGCACCGGCAAAACCACACTCGCTCAGGCAATTGCCCGCGACTCCGGTAGAAGATTCGTCGAGCTAAGCGCCATTACGGCCGGCGTCAAGGATGTTCGCGAGGTGATGATTCAGGCCCAGAAAGAGAGGGATGGTTACGGAACCGCGACCCTGCTTTTTCTAGACGAGATTCATCGATTCAGCAAGGCTCAGCAGGATGCCTTGCTGCCTGGAGTAGAAGCCGGTTGGGTAACGCTGATTGCAGCGACCACGGAGAACCCATCCTTCAGTGTGATCGCACCGCTGCTCAGTCGGTCGCTGCTGCTGACTCTCGAGCCACTGGATGAGCCAGAGATCGCGGCCCTGGTCAGGCGGGCGGTCTTGGATCCAAGAGGACTTGCTGGAGAACTCACGCTGGGAGACAGCGAGTGTGATCAGATCGTCCTCCTTGCCCAGGGTGATGCTCGCAGAGCACTCACCGTTTTGGAGGCAGCTGCCGGCCATGCGGTGTCGCTGGGGTCAACGGCAATCTCTAGCACCGACATTGAAGAATCGCTAGACCACGCTCTTGTTCGCTATGACCGTGATGGCGACCAACACTACGACATCATCAGCGCCTTCATCAAAAGCGTCAGAGGCTCGGATGCCGACGCGGCGGTTCACTGGTTGGCCCGCATGATCGAAGGGGGAGAGGACCCCCGGTTCATTGCCCGGCGCCTAATGATTCTGGCGGCCGAGGACATTGGATTGGCGGATCCGCAGGCACTGCCGCTCGCTGTTGCTGCGTTCGAGACTGTGCAGCAGATCGGAATGCCTGAGGGACGCATCCCGCTCGCGGAGGCCACGATTTACCTAGCTCTGGCACCCAAGAGTAACGCGGCCTATAACGCAATAAACAGCGCCTTGGACGATGTCAGGGCGGGATTACAGCCACCAGTTCCCAAGGCCATGCGATCCTCGAACTACTCTGGCGCGAAGGCCCGCGGAAATGGTGTCGGGTATGTCTACCCGCACGATGATCCCAAAGCCGTCACCGAGCAACAGTACGTCGGCGGAAAGATTGCGAAGCGGCGCTATTACTTACCGAAAGAGATTGGCTTTGAACGCGAACTTTCCGAGCGCTGGGAGAGGTTGCGAGCCATCATCCGGGGGATAGTCAAGTAGCGTTTCTCGCCCGACATTCTTGGCATCGAGAGGCTTCACTGATAGGCTTGACAGGTTGCCGACTGGAGTGATTGCGCACGGCTGCTGCGATCCTCAACGGTGCGACCGCCGAAATAGCCCGGTGGTCCGTGGCGATTAGAACAAGACCTAGCTCTACGGCCTTGCTCTTTTTTGTGAACAACCGCTATTCGATTTCAGCAATGAAATCCCTATGAAAGGAATGTACGTGTCGAAGACTACGCGTACCCGCAGTACCACCCGTAAGTCGCGCGCTCTCGGTCTGGCCCTTACCCCTAAGGCTGCCAAGTACCTGGAGAAGCGCCCATATGCACCTGGCCAGCACGGCCGTACCCGCAAGAAGGCTGACAGCGACTTCGCCGTCCGTCTGCGCGAGAAGCAGCGCCTTCGCGCTCAGTACGGTATCCGCGAGGCTCAGCTGCGCAAGACCTTTGCTGAGGCAAAGCGCGCCGAGGGCCTGACCGGTGAAAACCTGGTTGAGCTTCTGGAAATGCGCCTAGACGCCCTAGTGCTGCGTGCCGGCTTTGCCCGCACCATCGCACAGGCTCGTCAGATGGTCGTACACCGCCACATCCTGGTAAATGGAGAGCGCGTAGACCGCCCTTCGTTCCGCGTAAAGCCTGGACAGCAGATTCACGTCCACGCTAAGTCGGAAGGCACCGAGCCTTTCCAGGTTGCCGCTGCCGGTGGACACGCAAGCGTCTTGCCTCCAGTACCTGCTTACCTAGACGTTCAGCTGGACAAGCTCACCGCTGTTCTGGTTCGTCGTCCAAAGCGCGCCGAAGTACCAATCACCTGTGAAGTACAGCTGGTTGTTGAGTACTACGCAGCTCGCTAGTAGTTTCTAACTACAACAGTTAGGGGTTCGGATGAGCGGCGGAGACATCGCAGGAATCATTGCGGCCAGTGGATTCGTTCTATTGGTGCTGTTCATCGGTGTGCCGCTGGTCAAGTTGGGTCGTGTACTCGACGAGACCCGGGAATCGCTTCGAAACATTAGTGAAGAAGTGACTCCGCTGCTCTCCGAACTTACTGACACCGTTCAGGCCACCAACAAGCAACTGGCCAAGGTAGACGTCATTACCGAAAACGTTTCTGAGGTGACCGGCAACGTGAGTGCGCTGGTTTCCCTGTTCTCTTCGGCTGTTGGATCGCCTCTCATGAAGATTGCTGGCATTGCAAACGGTGTCAGATCCATTCTGAAGTCAAAGAAGTAAGGGGTTCTCATGAAGAAGTTGCTTTGGTTCATCACTGGTGTGAGCATTGGCGTACTCGCCGCCAACCAGCTGAAAGAAAACCCAAAGGCCCAGGAACTGGCCGCAGACCTTAGTCGTCGCGCCAAGGACTTCGGTGCCGCTGTAGCAGACGGCTACCGCGAGCGTGAAGCCGAAATCGCTGCCGAGCAGACCACCGCTACCAACTAGGAATCACTTAGTGCTTACCGCCGAAATTCGCCGGCGCTGGCTCGACTATTTCGAGCGCAACGGCCACACCGTAGTCCCTTCCGCATCGCTGATCAGTGAAGATCCATCGTTGCTCTTTGTAGTTGCGGGAATGGTCCCATTCATTCCTTACATGAGCGGAGTCGTACCAGCCCCGTTCCCTCGCGCCACCAGCGTCCAGAAATGTATCCGCACCCTGGACATCGACGAGGTCGGCAAGACCACTCGCCACGGCACTTTCTTCCAGATGAATGGAAACTTCTCGTTCGGTGACTACTTCAAGCGCGAGGCGATCACTTTTGCCTGGGAGTTCCTGACCGGCAGCCGCGAGGATGGTTGCCTCGGGATCGACCCGCAGTTGCTTTGGGTAACCGTGTACCAGGATGACGACGAAGCAATTGAGATTTGGCGCGATGTTGCCGACGTTCCAATGGAACGCATTCAGCGTCGTGGCATGAAGGACAACTTCTGGTCAACCGGCCAGCCTGGACCTTCCGGGCCATGTTCCGAGATTTACTACGACCGCGGCCCAGCTTATGGCCGCGAGGGCGGCCCCGAGGCGGACGAAGACCGCTACATCGAGATCTGGAACCTCGTGTTCATGCAGTACGAGCGCGGCCAGGGCACCGGCAAGGACAGCTTCGAGATTCTCGGAGAACTGCCGAAGAAGAACATCGACACCGGAATGGGTCTGGAGCGCGTCGCGTTCCTCCTGCAGGGTGTCGAGAACATGTACGAGATTGACCAGGTTCGCCCAGTCCTTGACCTCGCTGCCACCCTCAGTGGTAAGACTTACGGGGCAAAAACCGAGGACGATGTCCGCATGCGTGTGGTCGCCGACCACGTGCGCTCGGCTCTGATGTTGATTGCCGATGGCGTGACTCCGGGTAACGACGGTCGCGGCTACGTACTTCGTCGCCTACTTCGTCGTACCGTTCGTGCCATGCGCTTGCTTGGGGTTGACAAGCCGGTATTCACCGAGCTGTTCACCGCTTCGCGGGATGCCATGAAGGCCGCTTATCCAGAGGTTGACACCGACTTCACTCGAATTCTCACCACCGCCGTCAACGAAGAGGAAACCTTCCTTCGGACCTTGGTGGCAGGAACCGTTTACCTCGAAGAGGCGATCGGAGCTGTGAAGGGCAAGGGCGGTAACCAACTCGAAGGTGACGCTGCCTTCTTGCTACACGATACCTACGGGTTCCCAATTGACTTGACCCTGGAAATCGCCGAAGAGCAGGGTTTGAGCGTGGACCGCGATGGCTTCAAGGCTCTCATGGCAGAGCAAAAAGAGCGCGCCAAGGCAGATGCTCGCTCCAAGAAGGGCGGTGCCGATCTCAGCGTTTACGGCGAGTTCCGCGCTCAAGGAGTCACTAAGTTCACTGGTTACGAAGAGCTCGAGAGCGAAGGCAAGGTGATCGGTCTGATCACCGAGGGCTCTTCCGCGAACCGAGTTTCAGAGGGTGAAATCGCCGAGATTATTCTCGACACCACGTCCCTTTATGCCGAGTCCGGAGGGCAGGAGGCGGACGCCGGTTTGATTATCGGTGACGGCTTTGAGCTGGAAGTACTGGACGTTCAGAAGCCGGTTAAGGGACTGGTTTCGCACAAGGTCTTGGTACGCCGCGGCGAGGTTGCCGTTGGCTCCAAGGCGGTCACTCAGGTTGACCCAGAGTGGCGTCTCGGTGCGGCACAAGCGCACTCTGGTACTCACGTGGTTCACGCCGCGCTTCGTCAGGTGCTTGGTCCAACCGCCCTTCAAAGCGGTTCCTACAACAAGCCTGGTTACCTACGGTTGGACTTCTCCTGGCAGCAGGCGCTCTCTGCCGAGACACGCAGCGAGATTGAAGAAGTAACCAACCTGGCAATCCGACAGGACCTTGCAGTTTCTGCTCAGTACATGTCGCTACCCGATGCCAAGGAGTGGGGAGCCGTTGCTCTCTTCGGCGAAACCTACGACGAAGAGGTTCGCGTAATTCAGGTGGGCGGCCCTTGGAGTCGCGAGCTCTGTGGTGGAACCCACGTGTCCCGTTCAGCTCAGATCGGACTGGTTTCGCTCATCAACGAATCCTCGGTTGGTAGCGGTAGCCGTCGCCTAGAGGCGCTGGTTGGCATTGACGCATTCCGTGCCTTCGCAACCGAACGTGCTCTGGTCAACCGTTTGTACGACCTCACTAAGGCGCCAAAGGGTGCGCTCGAGGACCGCCTGACCCAGACCTTGGAAGATCTCAAGCTGGCGCAGCGCAAACTCGCTCAATACCAGGCGGCGGAACTTGCCTCGAAGGTACCAGCGATGGTGGCGGCTGCTACCCAAACTGGTGTTCACAAGCTGGTTGCCGAGAACATCGGCAGTGTTGAAAGCGTGGACGAACTGCGCTCGTTGGCCGTACAGGTGCGCGATCGCTTCGGCGACAACGCGGGTGTGGCAGCAATCTTCGGTGTCGTCGCTGACAAGCCGATGATCGTCGTAGCCACCAGCAAGGCTGCACAGGCAGCTGGCGCGAAGGCCGGATCCTTGGTTCGTGCTGCATCCACCATCCTCGGCGGTGGCGGTGGCGGCAAGGACGATATCGCCCAAGGTGGTGGTGCTGACGCATCCAAGATTGCGGCGGCAATCGCTGCGGTGAAGGCCGCCCTTTAGAGCCATGCGCAAGGGACGCCGACTGGCGGTCGATGTGGGTAAAGCCCGCATTGGCCTAGCTATCAGCGACCAAGACGGCATTCTCGCGACACCGTTTGAGACGGTCGCGCGGGCCGAGACAATTGCAGACTCAGCCGCTGCTGTTGCCCGAGCAGTTGATGACTACAGTTTCCTAGAGGTGTACGTGGGTTTGCCACTCTCACTAGGCGGCGGCCATACTCAATCCACCGAGGACGCTATCGACCTGGCACACGCGATTGGTGACGTTCTTCAGGTGCCGGTTCGCCTCATCGATGAACGCCTGACCACAGTGACGGCTAGTGCCAACCTTCGACTTTCAGGTCGAAACGCCAAAAACTCGCGATCGATCATCGACCAAGAGGCCGCGGCCATAATTCTTGAACAGGCCTTATCGGGGGAGCGGGCTACTGGAGCTGCACCGGGGAGTGAATTACCATCGCTCGGTGGGTCGCACCGAGAGAGCGGGAACTTCTGATGGCTAGCAGCAAATACCTGAGGCGTCGCATCGTTGTAGCCGCACTTCTTGTTCTTGCGATTGCCCTAGCGGTTGCCTTTGCTAACCGCGGGCAACTCAGAGGTGTCTACGATCAACTTCTCGGTCGTGACTTCACTGGACCCGGAACTGGGAGCGTCACGCTCACCATTGTCCCCGGGGAAAGCGGTGTCGGTGTTGCGGCCGATCTCGAAAAACTTGGCGTAGTCAAGAATTCCGATGTTGTCTATCGGCTCATAATCGCGGAAGATTCGATTTTCTACCCTGGCAGTTACCGCCTACTAAAGGGGATGAGTTCGCAGCAGGCGCTGGATGCCATCAAGAATCCTCAATCGCTGCTTGTCGATCGCGTGACCATCAAAGAAGGCTTGAGGCTGCAAACCACGCTCAAACAGCTGGCCACGGCAACGGGCAAGCCGCTTTCAGATTTCATTGCTGCCGCTGGAAACTTATCCGACCTCGGCATACCAACTTCGGCACCCAACGCTGACGGTTACCTTTTCCCAGCAACCTACGCGTTCGATCCAAATCTCTCCGCCAAGGCAATTCTGAAGCAGATGGTTGCCCGGACCTACCAAGAACTCGATCACTATGGAGTCGCGGTCGCAGACCGTCATCGAGTGTTGACGCTCGCTTCAATAATTCAGAAGGAAGCCCGGCAAACTCAGGATTTCTACAAGGTTTCCAGGGTCTTTACCAACCGCCTAAAAATCGGCATGAAGCTGCAATCAGATGCCACAGTAAGTTACGGCAGTGGTGGCACCACCGTGACCACTACCGCGGCTGAGCGGGCTGACGGCAACGGCTACAACACCTATGTCCACCCTGGTTTGCCAATTGGGCCAATAGGCGGACCAGGATCGTTGGCAATAGATGCGGCCCTGCATCCGGTGCCAGGAAGTTGGATCTACTTTTGCGCAATCAACCTCGAGACCGGCGAGACAGTTTTCAGCACTACTTCGGCAGAGCACTCTGCGGCCGTTGCCAAATGGCGGGCTTGGATGCAGGCGAACCCGGGTTGGAACGGTAACTAATGGAACGCAAACTAGCGGTTCTCGGTTCGCCCATCAATCATTCCAAGAGCCCGATTATCCACAACGCGGCTTACCGAGTGCTTGGCCTTAACTGGAATTACGAAAAGGTCGAAGTCCGAAAAGGAGGCCTCCGTCCATTCGTCGAGGCTCTAGAACCGGAATGGCTTGGCCTGAGCGTGACAATGCCTCTCAAGGAAGAAGCCGCGAAATTCGCCGAAAGCCTCGACAAATCAGCCGAAGCGACTAGGGCTGTAAACACCCTGGTACGTACCGAGACTGGCTGGGCTGGCTACAACACCGACGTGTTCGGCATCATCCAGGCGATTTCGCAAGCGAACCTGGGAACTGTCAACTCGGTGCTGGTTATTGGATCAGGCTCCACAGCGACCAGTGCTGTAGCTGCATTGAGCCAGCTTGCGCCAAACGCATCAGTCAGAGTTTTCGCCCGCAATGCCAGGACTCAAAAGCAACTGGTCGAGTTCGCTAAAGCTCTTGGCTTATCGGCAAAACGGGTGGGAAATCTTGCCCGAAACGCCCGAAACGTCGACCTAACAATTGCCACGCTGCCCGGCGGAGCACTAGACGAAGTCGCCGCCCGCCTCGCCAAGAAGCGCAGCTTTTCGCCAACTGGCGCACTGCTCGATGTCGCATATCAGCCGTGGCCTAGCCAGTTTGCATCGATTTGGGCAACCAAGGGGCAGACCATCATCAGTGGCTTAGAAATGCTGCTTTGGCAGGCCGTTGCCCAAATCAGGGTGTTCCAAAACGGCGACACCAACGAACCGCTAGCCAATGAGGTTGCCGTAGTCGAGTCCATGCGCCACGCACTGGACTAAAATTGACCCCATGCTACGTTGGATCACCGCCGGAGAATCGCACGGCCCAGAACTTGTTGCCGTTCTAGAGGGGCTGCCTGCTGGCGTTCCAATCACGACTTCCGAAGTGCAGGATGCCCTAGCGCGCCGCCGTCTGGGATACGGTCGCGGCGCTCGAATGAAGTTCGAACAGGACGAGGTGACCCTTTCCGGTGGCGTCCGCCACGGACTATCTCAGGGCGGACCAGTTGCTATCTGCGTTGCGAACACCGAGTGGCCAAAGTGGCAAGAGGTTATGAGCGCAGACCCGGTAGATGCATCGGCACTTGAAGGTGCGCGCGCAGCGGCACTAACTCGTCCCCGTCCAGGGCACGCAGACTTCACCGGAATGCAGAAGTATGGCTTCCTGGATTCCCGCCCGGTTCTAGAGCGCGCAAGCGCACGCGAGACCGCGGCACGCGTCGCACTCGGTGCAGTCGCCGCCAAGTTCCTGAACTCGCTTGGCATCCAGCTGGTAACACACACCGTTGGAATCGGTCCCGTCGAGGCTTCTCGCGATGGCGCTATTCCAACCCCAGAAGATCTGGCATACCTAGATAGCGATCCAATGCGTTGCTTCGATCCGGCTGTTTCGGCTGCAATGGTCGCAGAGGTGGACTCTGCACACGCTGATGGCGACACCCTCGGTGGCGTTGTTGAGACTCTCGTTTACAACTTGCCACCCGGCCTCGGTACCTACGTTCACTGGGACCGCCGCCTCGACTCGCAGTTGGCAGCTGCCCTTATGGGAATTCAGGCAATCAAGGGCGTTGAGGTCGGTGACGGTTTTGAGACCGCACGACGCAGAGGTTCGGTTGCCCACGACGAGATCGAGCGTGACTCCAACGGCATAGTTCGTCGCCTCACCGACCGCGCTGGCGGTATCGAAGGCGGTATGAGCAACGGCGAAGTTCTCCGAGTCCGTGCCGCAATGAAGCCGATTTCAACTGTCCCACGCGCCCTATCTACCATCGATGTGGCTACTGGCGATGCAGCCAAGGCGCATCACCAGCGAAGCGATGTTTGCGCAGTCCCTGCTGCTGGCGTGGTGGCTGAAGCCATGGTCGCACTGGTGGTTGCGAACTCGGTGCTGGAGAAGTTTGGTGGCGATTCGAGATCGGAAGAGCACACGTCTGAACTCC
>ERZ650311.338-NODE-338-length-30935-cov-16.692908_pt1 | contig 30935 bp, 29 predicted proteins | sample MGYA00376247_ERZ650311 | MGnify/ENA primary metagenome ERZ650311 (study PRJEB26733, sample SAMN07839324) | wastewater metagenome | biome: small river; feature: stream; material: water | place: USA: North Carolina | collected 2016-07-28 ...
AGACCTGAAAACGACCGGTTCCGCACATCAACACAATACAAGGTCGGGTTAGCCCGTAGGGCGTAACCCGACAACCGGTGATCGAATCACGTCACGTCAGTCGTGGAAATGCATGTCGGGTTACGCTGCGCTAACCCGACCTACAGGTGGGCGAGGGCCTCAGCGCTCGAAGGCGGTGGTGACGATGGCGGTGTAGGCGTCGGTGGTGAGGTAGGCCGGGGTGTAGGTCACGCCCTGCTGGGCCAGCGCCTGCACGAAGGCGCGCAGGTGGTTGCGCGAGCCCTTGAGGAGGTTGGCGTACACCTGCCGGATGTCCTGGTTGTCGATGGTGGGCAGGGCGTTTTCCAGGTCGAGGATGTCGATCTCCTCGATCGCGGCGCCTACCCGCAGGGCGTTGATCAGCGACGTGCTGCCCTGGGCGGTGAGGTCGTAGTAGAGCTGTTACAGCACCGGTGCGACGAACAGCCCTTCGCCCAGGTTGGCGGCGGGGTCCGGCAGGCTGTAGCGCACCAGCAGCAGCCGGACGGCTTCGGTGTGGGTGGCCTCGCTCTGGGCGATGTTGTTGAAGATCGGTGTCTGGCTGCCCCACAGGGTGTTGAGCCGGGCATACACGTCGTGGGCTAGCTTTTCTTCCTCGCGCATGTAAGTGAGCGAGGCGCTCTCGGCGGTGCTGAGGCTTTCGAGGGGCAGTGCCGCCAGCGTGGTGCCGAGGGCGCTGCTGACGAAGCTGGAGGTGCCGTCGGCATTGACGACGAAGGGGGCGCCCCCTTGCTGGGTGCTGCCACCGCTCCCGCCACAGGCGGCGAGGAGACAGGCGGCGAAGAGGGTCGAGGCGATCCTGAGGCGATGGGTTTTCATGGCGGTGGGCGGTGGGCGGTGGGCGGTGGGAAAAGGGAGCGGATCAGCGTCCGCCGCGCGGGCCCATGCCCTGCCCGCCGGCTCGGCGATTGGCGCCGCCACCCTGGGCAGGTGGGGTGTCGGGCAGCTGGACGCCGCGTTCGCGGGCGCGGGCCTGCATGGCGTCGTGGTGCTGCTGTCGGTAGGCGTTGCGCTCGGCCTCGGTGGCCTGGTTGCGCAGGGTGGCGCGGTGTTCGGCGCGCTCCTGCGGGGTCATGAGCTGGCTGCCGTAGGTGGTGTCGGCGGCGCCGACGGGGCCGGTCAGCACGAGGCAGCACAGGGCGGCAAGCGACAGGATGTGGCGCGATGTCATGGCGGTCTCCGGATTTGCGGGGAGGGACCGCCCGGAGACAGGCCGAGGGAGAGACGGTCATGCGACCGGGCGGCGGTGGACCGGCAGGCTGGCCGGTCACTTTCAATATAGCCTTGGTTTATTAGTGTTTTCTAATGTGCGTCGTTATGCCGCATGGCGGACGGCCCGACCCGCACGCCGGTGCGCCCGTAAGTCGGCCTTCAGTCCGACATGCGTCGGCTTGTGCGGCAGCGATGTCGGACTGAAGTCCGACCTACAGAAGACCTACGGGGGGCCGAGGAAGGCGGGGCGATGTTCGGCGAACTGGGCTGCCAGCCACTCGGCCACCGCTGCTACCCGTGGTTGCTGCTTTGCGTCCGGGTGGATCAGCAGCCACAACTCCCGGGTCACCACGGGGGCCGGGCCGCTCTGGCGGGTGAGGCCGGGGTGGGTGTCGGCGATGAAGCAGGGCAGCACGGCTTGCGCGATGCCGGCGGCCACCGCGCGGGTGAGGGCTTCCACGCCGTTGCTGCGCAGGCGTACCCGGCTGTCGGCCAGCCGGGGGGCGAGCCAGCGCATCTCGGGGGTGTGGGCGAGGTCTTCGTCGTAGCACACCCAGGAGTCGGGGGGCTCGCCCGCGGCGGAGGCATAGACCGCAAAGCCCACGTCGGCGAGCTTGCGGATCACGAAGTCGCCGGTCTCTGGCCTGGCCAGGCGGATGGCGATGTCGGCCTCGCGGCGGGCCACGTTGAGGTTGTCGTTGCTGCCCACCAGCGCCACGTCGAGCCCCGGGTGGCGGGCGTACAGATCGGGCAGGCGCGGCACCAGCCATTCGGCGATGATCGCCCCCACCGAGGTAATGCGCACGCTGCCGTGGATGCCGGGCCGGCCGGCGTCGGCGATGCGGGTGAGCCCGGCCACGTCTTCCTCGATGCGGGTGGCCCGCTCCAGCACCCGGGCGCCGGTGGCGGTGGGCTGCCAGCGGCCGTCGCTGCGCTCGAAGAGCGGCGTGCCGAGGGCGTCTTCGAGTGCCCGCAGGCGGCGGGCGACGGTGGTCTGGTCCACCTTCAGGCGGCGGGCGGCGCCGGCCAGGGTGCCTTCGCGGCCGATCACCACGAGAAAGCGCAGGTCGTCCCAGTTCATGGGCGGGGCTCCGGGTTGGGTGTTGCAATTTTGCAGGAGCGGCCGGCAATCGTGTGCATTTACGCAGGATGTCGCCCGGCCTAATCTGCATCCATCCCAACCCACACAAGGAGACACGTCATGACCGAAGCCTTCACCCTGCGCCAGCTGACCGGCAAACCCGCCACGCCGGCGCCCCTGTCCCAATCGGTGCTCATCATCGTCGATGCCCAGAACACCTATCTGGGTGGCCTGATGAAGCTCGACGGCATCGAGGCGGCGCTGGATGAATGCGCGACGCTGCTGGCTCGGGCGCGGGCCGTGGGTGCACCGGTGATCCACATCCAGCACGATGCCGGCCCGGGTTCGCCCTTCGACGTGAATGGCGAGAGCGGCGCCATCGCCAGCCAGGTGGCGCCGGTGGCGGGCGAGGGGCGCGTGGTGAAGCGCCACGCCAATGGCTTCATCGGCACCGATCTGGAGGCGCAGCTCACGGCGCTGGGCGACAAGCGTCAGCTGGTGATCTGCGGCTTCATGACCCACAACTGCGTCAATTCCACCGCCCGCGGCGCGGTGAATCTGGGCTGGCCGGTGTGCGTGCCGGCTGCGGCCACCGCGACCCGCGCGCTGCCGTCGCCGGACGGTGGCGTGGTGCCGGCGGCCGAGATCCAGCGCGGCAACCTGGCCGGGCTGTCGGATGCGTTCGCGCTGGTGGTGGCGAACGGCGCGGCGATTGCCGATGCCTGAGCAGGCTGACCGACTGCATCGGCAAGCCGAAGCGGGTGTTGATCGTTAAGACGCACTCGCGGCAAAGGGCGTTTCCCCGCGTACCGGGAAACGCCCTTTTGCCTATGAGCTAGCTGCTAATCGTCGTTCCACCTCCCTTTGGCCTTGATGGTGGCCCGCACGATCTTTCCGAACGCCCGATCCTTCTTGCGCTTCTCAGGGTGGGACATGCCGTGAAACTCGGATTCTCGCCTGAGCTTCTGGTAGCTCTGAAGGTGCGCAGGGTCCAGCGCCCCCTGGGCGATGGCAGCCTGAATGGCGCAGCCCGGCTCGCTGGTGTGGGTGCAGTTGGCGAAGCGACAGCCCGATGCATAGGCCTCGACATCGGCAAAACTGGCGTCGAGGCCTTCGCTGACATCGAGCATTCCCAGTTCGCGCATGCCCGGCATGTCGATCAACAGCCCGCCGTTTTCAAGCGCGATGAGCTGGCGCCGGGTGGTCGTATGCCGGCCTTCGCCGGAGTGACTCACCACGCCGGTCGCCAGATCGGATTTGCCGATCAGGCCATTGACGAGGGTCGTCTTGCCAACGCCGGACGAGCCGAGCAGGCAGTAGGTCTTTCCGGGCTGGATCAACTCGCGCACCGTTTCAACGCCCTGACCGCTGACGTTGCTGATGGGGATGACGCGGGCGACGATGCCGGCACGGCGAATGCTCGCCAGCAGGTCCTCCAGCGCCTCGGGGCTGATCAGGTCGGTCTTGGTGAGCAGGATGACCGGCTCGATATGCCCGTCGCGCGTCATGACGAGATAGCGTTCGAGTCGTCGCACGTTGAAATCAAAGTGGCACGACTGGACGATGAAGGCCACATCGATGTTCGCGGCGATCATCTGGAACTCAGCGTTGCCACCGGGGCGGCGGCGTTTCAGAAACGACGTGCGCGGCTGGATGTCGAGGATGCTCGCATGGGCGCCGGCGTCGTGATATGTCACGCGGACCCAGTCACCGACGCAGGGAAGCTCCACCGGGGAATCGGCGGAATGGACGACCCGGCCGGTGAGCCTTGCGGGCACCTCGCGCTCGTCACTCCTGACGATGTACTGGTCGCGATCGACGGCCGTGATCCTGGCGATGGCTTCGCCTGAATGAGACGTGGGGAATGAACTGGCGGGCGCGTGAGAATGCGCCTGCTTCGGTCTGGAAGTGGTCATGTTGGAAAACCATGGGTAGTAATCTGAACGAACAGAAACGGCAGGCCACCAGCGGGCGGCACGCCAAACGTTTTTGATCGCGATAACCTGAATGCGCCTGCCGGAGCAGGGATCGGGTTATCGGATTACTGCAAGCTCCAACATCCAAACCTCTAAAAGTGACGCGAGCCGGATCTGGCTGCGCAAAACGATGTTAGCCACGGGGGCTGGGTAAATCAAGAAACCTGAAATCCGGCTGGCCCCGGCCGATCAGGCCGTCGCTGCCGCCGTCCGGCGGCGGGCGAGATAGGTGGGGCCGAGCTGGGTGGCGAGGGATTCGGCGCGCATCCAGATTTCGGGGTGCGGGCGGAAGCTGTCGCGCAGCTGCTTCCACAGGGGCGAGGCCTTGTGGAGAAGTTCGTGGAGCAGGGTGTCGAGCAGATCCAGCGCGTCGTCGTCCGACAGGCGGGCGAGGTAGCGCGGGTTGAGGCGCAGGGTGTCGGAGTGCCAGCGGTACTGGCCGAGCACCCGGCCCGCCGGTGACAGGCGGCGGGTGCACAGGCGCCGGGGGATTCCCAGGTCAGGCAGGTGCTCGCGCACGAGTTCGAGGGCCAGGTCGATGTCGCGTTGGGTCATGACGGCGTGGCTCCGGCCCGATCAGACGCCCCAGGTGACCGGCACCTTGTCTTTCAGGGAGCGTTCGAGCAGTTCGAGGAGCGGCACCGCGCGCTGGAAGAAGCTCACTGCGCCGCCGGGCGTCTTGGGCTCGTCGTCCTTGTCGGCGTCGTCGGGCTGTTCGGCCTTCTTCGCCTTGTCGGCTTCGATGGCGGCCTTGAGGGTGGTGATGGCGGCGGGGAGCTGTTCGACGGTGAAGATGCCCTTCGGGTCGGCCGGGTCTTTTTCGAGCACGGAGAGCATTTCCTTGCCGTTCTTCTCGAACATGATCACGTCGCCGCTGGCGGGGGATTTGAAGATGATCAACATGACGGGCCTTCCTTGCAGTGGAATGGCGCCATTGTAGCGCCTGGGAAAACCCGGACGCGCATTGGTCGTGCCCGGTGCTATCGTTCTGCTCCGAAATTCCTCCAGACCACGATCGTGGAAAAAGGCAGAACCCTCGCCGGCATCGGCTTTGGCCTCGGTGCTTACGGCATCTGGGGTTTCTTTCCGCTGTTCTTCCGCCAGCTGGGCCACGTGAGCCCGGCCGACGTGCTGTGCAACCGCGCCCTGTGGGCGTGCCTGTTCGTGAGCCTGATCATCACCGCCAACCGGGGCTGGAGCCGGCTCGGCGCGGCGGCCCGGCATCCCGGCGCGGTGCCGCGGCTGGCGCTGGCGGCGCTGCTGGTGGGCTCCAACTGGCTGGGCTTTCTGTGGGCGGTGGACCAGCGCCTAGTGATCGCTGCGAGCCTGGGATATTTCCTCACGCCGCTGGTCAATGTGATGCTGGGCATGCTGGTGCTCAAGGAGCGCCTCAACCCCAAGGAGTGGCTGGCGGTGGGGTTGGCGGTGGCGGCGGTGGGCAACGAGTTTGCCGCGCTGGGCAGCCTGCCGTGGGTGTCGCTGTTCCTGGGCGGCACCTTCGGGCTGTACGGGCTGGTGCGAAAGCAGGTGCCGGTGGATGCGATCTCCGGCCTGTGGCTCGAGACCCTCACCATGCTGCCGCTGGTGGGGCTGTACGCCCTGTGGCAGGGCGCCCACGGGCATGGGGTGGTCACCGGCCACGACGGCACCACGCTGTTCCTGCTGGCGATGTCGGGGGTGCTGACGGCGCTGCCGCTGATGCTGTTTGCCGCGGCCACCCAGCGCCTCAACCTCGCCACCGTGGGCATGCTCATGTACATCAACCCGACGATGCAGCTGGTCACCGCCGTGTGGCTGTTCGGCGAGGATCTGCCGCCGGCGCGCCTCGCCACCTTTGCTCTGATCTGGATCGGGCTGGTGTTCTACAGCTGGAGCGGCTGGCAGAAGTATCGGGCGGCGGGTCAGGCGGCTTCGGACGCGGACGGCGGCAGCAGTCGGTAGTCGGGGTCGCCCCAGGCCTGGTAGGCGGCCCAGGTGGTGGCTTGCGGCGCGGTCCGGAAGGTCGCCTGCCGGGCGGCGGCCACAGCATCCTCGAAGCGCTGGCCTTCGGACAGGGCGGCGAAGAAGGTTTCGGAGAACTCGGCCGCGCCATCGTCATCCACCACCCAGCCGGGGGCCACCACCGCCTGCACCCCGGCCTTCAGGAGCGCCAGCACCATGTTTTCCGATGGGCTGTCGTCGCCCCCAGGTGCCGCGCGGCCCACGTGGCAGCCGTTGAGGAAGACCAGCTCCGGCATCGTGCGCATCTGCTTCAGTTCCAGCGCGGTGAGGAACACCCCGTCGCTGAGCACGAAGCCGCTTACCCGACGCCCGTCGGGCAGGAGGTGCCGATAGACCGCGTTGCCGCTGATGAGCAGGACGCGGTAATCCCGGCCAAACAGTCGGCTCATCACCGTTGAGGCACTCTCTTCGGTGCCCACGCTCACCTCCAGGCCGGCTGCGGTCAGCGATCGGGCCACCCCGGCCAGTTCCTGCTCCACACCCAGCAGGGTGGGCTGGCCGTCTTCGTGGATGGGGAAGGTGCCGACGATGAGCGGATTGCCGATCAGCAGCGCCCGGGCGCTGAGCGTGCGGCGTGGCTGCGGCATGCGCAGGCCATCCAGGCGACGCAGCACGTTGCGCGGGCCCAGGTGGGCAAAGGGGTCGTCCGGGTGATGGAAAATCAGCTCCCACGGCAGCGCGGCGGAGCCGGGGCCGAGGGTGAGGCGGTAGCGGGCGGGCGCGGTCAGGGCGATGAACTCCCGGGGTAGCAGCAGCTGGCGGAGCGCCTGCGCGGCGTCGGGGCGCAGATGGATGTCGACGAGGAGTTCGTCTACCAGCTTGTCCACCAACGTCTGCTGGAAGTGCACGGTGGCCTCGGTGCGCTTGCCGTCGATCAGCAGGATGAACTGTAGCCCGCCCTCGCCCCGTTGGCGGATGGTGAGCTCCCAGGTGGCGGTGGGGGCTGCCGCCGCTTCTTCCGATTCAGCCACCTCCTCCGCTTCAGCCCCTTCGGCAGGCGCGGCGCTCAGCGAGATGGCTTCGGCGATGCGCCGGGCGGTCTCGGTGATGGCGGCCGGGCGCTCGGCCTCGGACACGGTGGCCAGCCACCGGACGTAGCCACTGTCATCGGTGTTCGCCGCCCAGCTTTCGAGAAGTGTGGCGGGCTCCTTGATCGGATCGACGAGTACCGGGAACAGGCGCTTGCCCTGCTGCCTCGCCCGCTCGATCTCGGCGAGCGGATTGGGCCGGCCGGCGGTGAGGGTACCGGCCACGGCCACCAGCGCGTCGGCCTCGTCGAGCATGGCGGTGAGCCTCTCCTGCCAGTTGTCGCCAGCCTTGAGGTCCATGTCCCAGGCCACGTCGATGCCCTCGGCCTGCAGGGCCCGGGCGAGGGGGGCGGCGTACTGGCGGTACTCGTGGACGTAGGAGATGAACACCCGGGGCCTGGGTTGCGGTGGCACGGGATCTTCGGCGAGGGTTTCCGGCTCGGGCGCGGGCGGGCGACGCACGGGCGAGCGCAGGTTGGGGAGGGCGGCGTAGACGGGGCTGTCCACGGCAGGGTTGGCCATGGCTTCCTTGAGCCAGCGGGTGATTTCATTGATTAGTCTGTCCACCTCGTAGCTGTCCAGGTGGTTGCCTCCATGCTTGTAACGCAGGATGCGCAGCGAGGCGAGTTCCGGCGGGATGCGGTAGCCCTCTTCGGCGAGGAGCAGGGTGCGGCCCGGCCGCAGGCCGTGGCGCAGGCCGAGCTGGAGCAGCACGTCGGGCAGGCCGAGGGAGAGGTCGACGATGGCGAGAGGGGCGCGCAGGATAAGGTCGAGCGCGTCGCTGGGCAGGCCGGCGGAGGTGATGTCCGGTCGGGTACATTCGAAGCCGACGGCCGTCACCGCGGCGGCAATCACCGTGTAAGACTGGTCCAGATCAAGGCTGCGGCCGGTGACGGGGTCGGTCTTGAGGCCGAAGCCCTGGATCACCGGGCAGATGGAGGTGAGGTCGCCCGGCGCCGTAGCGTAGGGTGGCGTCTGGTCGGGCATCTCCCCGTCGGCTGCAAGTGACGGCGGGGCCGCCATGCTTGTCGGAGGCTCAGCTAACGCCCCGTGAATCGGATTGTGGCCGACAGGGGGCTGCGACGCCTCGGTGGCGTTGAGCTGCGTGCCCAGGGCGGCTTTGCCCCAGCTTTCCGGATTCTCCGAGGCTGAATACCGGATCACGCTGCCGAACAACGCTGGCGGCTGCCATGTGGACGCCTGCGCTTCTGCGATGAGCGACACCTTGTGCGCCCCCAGCGCGAAGCTGACGCCCGTCAGATAGCGCACCGCGACATCTCCGGTGCTCAGGTCGCAGATCACCACATCGGCGCTCAGGATGTGACGGAGCAGGTCGGGCCATTGTTCGTTGGCGTTGAAGACGAGGGCGAGGATGTCTGCGCGGAGGCAGTCAAGGCCGGCCTCGGCGGCCGTCTCGCGGATCACCCGATAGGCGGCATCCAGGTCCACAACGTGGCCGTTGTCGGGGTCGGTCCAGGTGCCCACGGGCTGGATCACCAGACACGTCCGCCGTGGTTTGCCGCTGGAGGCCAGATCGCCCGCCCTTGCCCCGGCGACCCGGTAATCCGCCAGCAGCGCCTCCGGTGCCTTCAGCACGATGTCGCCCACCCGGATCTCGTCGCTGCCCAGGGCGCCCAGCAGGCGTTCGGCTTCGGCGTCGTTGCCGCTGGCCAGAGCGTCGAGGCCGCGGGCGTAGGCGAGGAGCTCGGGCTGGCCGGCGAGGGGGAGTTCGATGGCGGCGGCGAGGCCGCCCAGGCGCAGGGCCACGGTGCTGCCGTCGGCGTGGGTCTGGCGCAGGGCGTCGGCGAAGGCGTGGGCGGCGCTGGCGGGTTCGAGGAAGGCCAGGGCGACCCAGCGCTGGATGTCGAGGAACTCGGCCAGCTGCGGGTCGGCGGCGCGGCTGGCCTGGTGCTCGCGGGCTTCCACGTAGCGCCACAGCAGCTCGGCGATGCGCCGGATGCGTGGGCGCGGGTCGTGGCGGTAGAGGGAGCGCAGCATCACCAGGCAGTGCCAGCGCACCGGGGCGTCGATGCGGTAATAGCCGCCGCCCAGGGCGGTGGCGAGGGGCGAGAACAGCACGTCGGCCTCGAGGCTGGGGTCGGGCCCGTGGGCGGCGAGGAAGTTCACCCGGATCAGGTTGAGGAGATCCGGCCGCAGGGTTTCGGGCACCGCGGCGTGCATCAGCAGCAGCAGCGGGTCGCGGCCGTAGTCGGCGGCGTATTGCTCCAGCGCCGCGTAGGCTTCGTGGACTTCCAGCGGGCGTTGGCCGAGGGCGGCGGGATAGGGCATGGCGGTCTATTTGTTGCCGCGCAGGATGTCGATGGCGCGCAGCAGGTGCGGCGCGTCCACCGGCAGCATGGGCACCGGGCCGGCGGCGATGAGGCCGGCGGTGGTGCCGGCCCAGCGCCGCCGGGGCATGGGGTTGAGCCACACGGCGGCGGGGAAGAGGCGCCGGGCTTCGTCGAGGAAATCGGCCGTCTGCAGGGCGCGGCGGCGGTTGAGGGCGCCCCGGGCGCTGCCGGCGTCGCTCACCACCAGCAGCGCGGCGCCGGCGTGGCGGCGCAGCACGGCGTCGCGGGCTTCGGGCTCGGTGAGGCCGGGCGTGGCGTAAAGCTGCCGGCGCGGCTGGTTGCTGAAGTAGCGCACCTCGGCCCGGGCCAGCCGGCCCAGGGGCAGGGATTCGGCAAGGGTGGCGAGGAAGGGGCGCCACGGGTCCATGCTGGGGCTGGCATCGGCGAGGATCAGTAGCCGGGCGCTGTTGCTGCGCCGGGGGCGGCACACCGGGCGGCACAGCAGGCCGCGGCGGCAGCGCTCGCGCAGGGTGGCGGCCAGGTCCATCTCGGTGCGCGGGCCGTGGCGGGTGCTGCGCCGGAAGCGGCGCCACAGCACGGCCATGTCCCGTGGGCTGATGAGGGGCTGGGGGGTGAGGACGTAGTCTTCGTCGATGGCGGGGGCGCTGGCGAGGCGCGGGATGGGCAGGCCGCTGCCTTCCCGGGCGGCCGCGAAGGAGACCCGGGCGCGCTCGGCCTGGGTGGCGGTGGCTTCGGGGGAGAGGCCGGTTGCAGGGGCGGGCGTGGTGCCGGCGCCAGGCTGGGCCGATGGCCGGGTGGCCGGGGCGGTGGGCGTTCCGGTGGGTTCGGGGGTGGTGGTGTCGAGGCGGTCGAGCTGGTCGTCGATGGTGGCGGCGAGGGCGTCGTCGGGTGCGGGCAGCACGTCGAACCAGCGGTTGATGAGGCGGCGCTCCTCGTCGCTGCGGCCCCACAGGGCGATGGCCAGATCGCGCAGGGCGGCGCGGCCATCCTGGCCGAAGCCCAGGCGCAGGGCCTCGATGCCGTCCAGGTAGTCGCGCACGCCCACCGGCACGCCGTTAGCCTTGAGCTCACGGAACAGCCCCAGCAGCAGGGGCGGCAGGGTGTGGGTCACCGCCCGGCCTCGTCGTCGGTGCGGGCGCGGTAGCGTTCGATGTCCTGGCGGATCTTGAACAGCACGGCCTGATCCACCGCGTCGAGGGCGTCCACCGACACGGCCTCGGCCTTGCGGCCCTGCCAGTGGAGCACGCGCACCCAGTCGACGAGCTCGGAGGTGGCGGGGAGCTTCTGCATGCCCAGCTCGCGGCCGCGCTCGCGGATGCGGCACAGGCGCTCGACGGCGCCGGTGATGAGTTCGTCGCTGATGGCCTCGGCCCGGGCGTCGAGGTTCTTGCGGACGATCTCGGCGAGCATGGCCGGATCATTGGCGGGGAAATCCAGCTGTACGTACAGGCAGCGGCGCAGGAAGGGCTCGGGGAGCTGCTTTTCGCGGTTGCTGGTGATGAGCACGATGGGCCGCACGCCGCCCTCGGGGCCGGCCACGTGGCGGCCGTGGCCGCGGGCCGCGCGGCAGGCGTCGTCCTCGGTGCGAGGCAGGTCTTCGATGTCGAACACGAAGCGGTCGAGCACGTCGAGGAGATCGTTGGGGAAATCGATGTCGGCCTTGTCCACCTCGTCGATGAGCACCACCTGGGGCTTGCCTTCGCGGATGGCGTGGCCGAGGGGCTCCAGCTCGATGTAGGGGAAGACCTGGCGGGCGCTGGTGTTGGCCGGGTCCTGGGCGTCCTGCAGGCGGCGCAGGGCGTCGAAGCGGTAGAGCAGATCCTTGGCCTGGCTGGTGCTCTTGACGGTCATCACCGTGAGCCCGACGCCCAGCTCTTCGGCGATGGCGCTGGCGAGGCAGGTCTTGCCGCAGCCGGCTTCGCCTTCGACCAGCAGCGGCCGGCCCAGGCGGATGGCCAGGTTGACGATGGTGGCGGTGTGGGGCGCGGCCACGTAGTGGGCGGAACGCTTGCCGGTGAAGTCGGCGTAGGCGGGGGGTTCGGGCACGGTGATGGTCCTCAGCGGGCGCGGCTCCAGAAGCCGTGCAGGTTCAGGCGGTTATAGACGTCGGGCGGGTTGCCGTCGGGGGTGGTGGCGTAGGTGGCGATTGCGTCGCGCTCGTCTTCGTCCAGGCGGACCCCGGCGCTCTTGCGGATGTCGCTGAGCCAGTTGCGCACCTGGCCGGCCGTCAGGCGGGTGAGGGGCGGAAGGGCGAGGATCTGGCGGTAGTCCACGTCGTCGGCGTCCAGATCGAGGGTGCGGAAGCCGGCGGGCGGCGGGTCGGCGAGGGGGGCGTGGTCGGCCATGAAGCAGTACAGCCGGCCCCGTCCGCCGGGCTGGCGGGTGGCCAGGGCGGTGTGCAGGGGCTGCCAGAAGCGCTGCTGGAACAGGGCCAGGCGGTTGGCCTCGCGTCCGGCGGTGCGCAGGATGAGCACCACCGAGCGGCTGGCCAGCCGGGTCGCCAGCAGGCCGGCCAGGGCGTCGATGGTCGGCACGCCCAGCAGGGGTTCGCCCAGCTGGCTGCAGGTCCAGCAGATGAGGGATTCGGCGCTGTCGGGTTCGTCGGCCTGGCCGCAGCGGATGTCCATGCCTTCCCACTCGTCGTGCCATTCGCGCAGAAACTCGATGAACTCCAGCTGGCCGTGGTTCTCGGGGCCGTGGATGAGGAAGGCGGCGGCCCGCTCGCCGCGGCGGTCGCGCAGGGCGTTGAGCGCGTCCTGGAGGGCGGCGATCTGAGGCTTGCGGCCGATCCGCCCGAGTTCTCCTCGGTCGATGTCGCCCGAAGCCTGGTAGCGCCCGTGACGGGCCTTGCGCAGAACCTTGAGATCCCAGTTGGTGATGCAGAAGGCGGCGCGGGCCTCCAGTTGCCGCTGGTCGTCGTAGAAAACCTGGATGCGCCCGTTGGAGGCCCATTGGTCAACGCTGGCGAGAAAGGCGCGCTGAGCCGCCCGGTCGGCCTCGGCATCGGCGGGGGGCTGCTTGTCGTGGAAGCGGGCGGCCTGCTCGCGCAGGTGCTGCTCGGCCTCGGTGCCGGGCCGCGGGCGGAGCACGAAGATCGGCGCCTCGCCCTCGCGCCAGCGGTCCACCGCCCAGCGGAACTCCAGCTCGGTGATGGAGCTGCGCTGCAGCGGCGGCGTCCAGCCGTAGCGGAAGCCGAACAGCCCCATGTAGGCGTCGCACTTGTCCACCTTTTGCTTGCACACCGGCTCGACGAAGTTGCCGCCTTCGGCCCAGTTCTCCTGAAGGAAGACCTTGGCGTGCTCGATGTTGTCGTGGATGAAATCCCGCACGGCTTCCCGGTACGTCCGGCAGTCCTGGGCGGTGGCGCTCAGGAAGATCTGCCGGATTTCCGGGATGTCGGCTTCGTGGGGCATGGCGCGATGGGCGGTGGAGGTGGTTTGTCGTCGCCCTCAAGAATATGCCAGCCCGCGCGCCAGCGCACGGGGCTATATCATCCACCCATCCCTACTCCCGGACAGCGGCACCATGCGCATCGGCATCGACCTCGGCGGCACCAAGATCGAAATCATCGCCCTCGGCGACGGCGGCGAGGTGCTCGCCCGGCGGCGGGTGGCGACGCCCCAGGGCGACTATCCGGCGACCCTCGCGGCGGTGGCCGGGCTGGTGGCGGCGGTCGAGGGCGAACTGGGCCAGCGCGGCAGCGTGGGCGTGGGCATGCCGGGGGCGCTGTCGCGGCGCACCGGGCTGGTCAAGAACGCCAACTCCACCTGCCTGATCGGCAAGCCGCTGCAGGGCGACCTGGAAAACCTGCTGGACCGGCCGGTGCGACTCGCCAACGACGCCAACTGCTTTGCTCTCTCCGAGGCGGCGGACGGTGCGGCGGCGGGGGCGGACGTGGTGTTCGGAGTCATCATCGGCACCGGCGTGGGCGGCGGCATCGTGGTGGGCGGGCGGGTGCTGGAAGGCCCCAACGCCATCGCCGGCGAGTGGGGCCACAACCCGCTGCCCCTGCCGGCGGGGGCCGATCTGCCGCTGCCGGCCTGTTACTGCGGCCGCGCGGGTTGTGTGGAAACCTACCTTTCCGGCCCCGGTCTGGCGGCGGATCATCTGCGCATGGCGGGGGCGGCGCTGTCGCCCGCCGAGATCGTCGCCGCTGCGGTGGCGGGTGACGCGGTGTGTTCGGCGACCCTGGCGCGCTACGCCGACCGCCTTGCTCGGGCGTTGGCGGGGGTCATCAACCTGCTCGACCCCGACGTGATCGTGCTCGGCGGCGGGCTTTCGAACATTGATGCACTTTATGACGAAGTGCCCAGTCGCTGGCTGCCCCACGTGTTTTCGGATGCGGTGTCGACCCGTCTGGTGCGGGCGGCGCATGGCGATTCTTCCGGCGTGAGAGGCGCGGCCTGGCTCTGGCCGGCTTGACAGGCGGGCGATCGGGCGCACAATGGGGGACGTTTGATTTTGTGGCCAAATATTTCAGCGAGATGAATGCGCCGATAAGAGCAGTTTATGTCGGAACCCTCCGCGCCCTGCCCCCCGAAGGGCAGCAGACCGGCATCTTCAAGTCGCCGGTGGACGGCCCGGTTGCGGTTGGCACGAGCGGCCTCGCCGGTGACATGCAGGGCGACCGCCGCGTCCATGGCGGCCCCGAGAAGGCGGTGCATTACTACCCGGCCGAGCACTACCCCCTGCTGGCGGCGCGGGTGCCGGCCATCACGGCGAGCCTCGTGCCCGGCATGCTGGGCGAGAATCTCTCGGGGATTGGCCTTACCGAGGCGACGGTGTGCATCGGTGACATCTACGCCGCCGGCACCTGCCGCCTGCAGGTGAGCCAGCCGCGCCAGCCATGCTGGAAGATCAGCCACCGCCTCGAACACGACCCGATGTCGCGGCTGATCGCCGACCTGGGCTGCACCGGCTGGTATTTCCGGGTGGTGCAGGAAGGCACGATCCGCGCCGGCGATGTGCTCGAACTGGTCGAGCGTCCGGCCCCCGGCCTGACCCTCGCCCGCCTGTGGGCGGCCCACACCGCCCATCGCCCCGACGCCGCCGAGCTCACCCGCCTGTCCGAGGCGGCGGGGCTCAATGCCGACTGGGCCCGCCGGCTGCGCGAGCGCGCGGCTTGGCTGCTTGACTCTCCCGGCCGCTAGGCTACAACAGGAATTCGGCCCGCCCGACTGCTCACGAGATCCCGATCATGCTGCCAATGCCCACTTTGCCGATTTCCCCCGCCGCCTGTTCGCTACCCGTCGCCGAGCTGTTCGGGCGCGTGTGGCTGGCCCAGGTCGATCTGGCCCAGCGCATGCAGTTCCTGGCGTTCCGCCTGTCCATCGGGCTGCTCGAGAGCCACGCACGCAAGCATATCCAGCAGGTGGACGAGACCTTCTACGCGGCTGATCTGGCGGAGGTCGAGGAGCGTACCGCGTTGCTGATGGAAGCCGGCACCGAGGGCGTGGTGACGATCATGCGCACCTACATCGAGGAGCTCACCCAGGCGCAGGTCTGCTGTGTGGCGGCGAGCTTCCGCCCGGTCATGCAGGAGGAGGCGGCGGCGCAGCTGCTGGCCTTCACGCCGCCCACGCACGTGCCGGCGGCTGGCCGTGTGCGGCGCCGGGCGCGCGTCAGCGCAGGGGGATGACCACCGGCGGCAGGCCGATGGTAATGGCGGGCGCGCTCGGGTAGGCATAGACGGGCGCGGGCCGATAGACGACCGGCCGTTCGATGACCATCGGCGGCGGCGCCATATAGACCGGCGCCGGCGCATAGGCGTAGCCGCCCCGGTAATCGTGGTGATGACGCGGGTGATGGTGGTGGCGTTCGCCCCAACCCCGGCCCCGGTCGCCATGGGCGCTGGCGGGTAGCGCCATGCCGAAGGCCAGGCTACCGAGCACGGCGGCGGCGATCATCTGACGGGTGTTGCGCATCTGGCTTCTCCTCGGGTCCCGGGCGAGTTACCCGGCTGAGCCAAGAATAGCCGGCGCGGGGCGGCGCCCCGGCGGGGATTTGTAAGTGAATCTGTGGCTTGGCCGCGGCTATTCCCCGTCGCCACCGGGCGCGGGGCGGGCGAGCGCTTACATTTTGTCGCCGTCGCGGCGCTGTTCCAGCTGACGCATCGCTACCATCCGCTGGCGCCAGCCTTCGATGGCCGCGGCCAGGGCGACCTGGCTGATCGGCTTGGGCAGGTAGTCGTCCATGCCGGCAGCGAGGGCGGCGTCCCTCTCCTCGGTCATCGCGTCGGCGCTCACCCCGATGATGTAGGTGGTGGTGCCTTTTTCCCGCAGCGCCTGGGTGGCGGTAAGGCCGTCCATCCGCGGCATGCGGGCATCCATGAAGATGAGGTCGAAGCTGCGCTCGGCACAGCGGGTGAGGGCGTCCTCGCCGTTGGCGGCGAAGGTGATGTCCTGGGCGCCGAAGTGTTCGAGCATCCGGGCGATCACGGTGCAGTTGATGGGGTTGTCTTCGGCTACCAGGATGCGCGTGCCCTGGCGCAGGATCGGCCGCGGTGCGCTGGCACTGCCGGCGATGGTCTCGTCGGCGCCCGCCTCGAGCCGGATGGTGAACCAGAAGCGCGAGCCGACGCCTTCCTCGGAGTCCACGCCGATCTCGCCGTCCATCAGGTCGCACAGCATGCGGCAGATGGACAGGCCGAGGCCGGTGCCGCCGTAGCGGCGGGTGGTGGACATGTCGGCCTGCTCGAACGGGGTGAAGATGTTGCGGCACTTGTCCGGGGCGATGCCGATGCCGGTGTCGGTGACGCTGACCTGCAGCTGGATGCGCCCGCCTTCGCGCTCGCCCACCGCCACCATCACGTCGATGCGCCCGCTGGCGGTGAACTTGAAGGCGTTGCTGACCAGATTGACGAGGATCTGGCGGACGCGGATCGGGTCGCCCAGCAGCACGTGGGGTACGTCGCTGGTGACCGCGGTGGCGAAGGTCAGGCTCTGTTCGACGGCCTTCGGGCGGAACAGCTTGTCCACGTCGCTGACCACCTGGCGCAGGTCGAAGCTGATCTTTTCGAGGTTGAGCTTGCGGGCCTCGATCTTCGAGTAGTCGAGGATGTCGTTGATGATCGACAGCAGGGCTTCGCTGCTCGACAGGATGGTGGTGATGTAGTCCCGCTGCTCGTCGCTCTGGGGCGTCATGCGCAGGAGCTGGGCCATCCCGATGATGCCGTTCATCGGGGTGCGGATCTCGTGGGACATCATCGCCAGGAAGTCGCTCTTGGCCTTGCTGGCGGAGGTAGCGGCGTCGCGGGCGGCGATCAGGGCCTGCTCGGCCTTGTGGCGTTCGGTGACGTCGGTGATGCAGAACACCCGGCCGATCACCTCGTCGTCGTGGCGGGCGGGGCGGGAGCTGGCCTCGAAGATCCGCCCGTCGCGCAGGGGCAGGGTGTCGAAGGTTTCGCTGAGATCCTGGCTGTGGGTGGTGAGCAGGGTGCGCAGGGCGGCCGGGTCTTCGACCGCGTGGATCAGGTGTTCGAGGATGGCCTGGTCGTCGTGGCGGGCCAGCAGCGCCTCGGGCAGCCCCCACAGGCCGGCGAGGCGGCGGTTCATGTTGGCGATGCGGCCGTTGCCGTCGAGCACCAGGATGCCGTCGGCGGTGGCTTCGAGGGTGGCCCGCAGCCGGGAGGTCATCTCGGCCAGTTCGTCCTCGGCGCGGCGCTGGGCGCCCACGTCGGTGGCGCACACCAGGATGCCCTCGGGCAGGCGGCGGACGGTCTTGCGGGCTTCGAGCAGGTTGCCGTCGGCGCGCCGGTACAGGCCCTCCATGGTCTGCTCTTCGGTGATGCCGCCGGTGCGCACCTCTTCCCAGAAGAACACGTCGGAGAGCGCGCATTCGATCTCGGTGATGGGCAGGCCGGCCAGCGCCTCCACGGGCTGGCCGAGCAGGCGCGCGGTGGCCGGGCTGGCGGCGAGGATGGTGAGACTGGCCGGGTCGACCAGCAGCAGGATCTCCCCTGCGGCGCCGAGCAGGATGTCCTGGTAGCGGCTGTTCATGGGTTGCGTCCCTGCCGGGAGTCGGCGTCGAAGTAGTAGGTCACGCGCTTGCGGGGGCTGAGGTATTCGTACACGTCGGGCGGCAGGTGGACCGGGCGCAGGGCCTTGGCGATGTTGATGTCGGGCTCCTGCTCAAGATCGAGCATGATCGCCTCGTCGCGGGGGATGTCCGGGTCGAACACGGTGACCCACGGGCGCAGGGGCTTGGCCGGATTGACCGACGAGACCAGCGCCAGCGCGTCGTTGGACAGGCGCACCACCGAACCCGGCGGATACACGCCGAGGCTGCGGATCATCACCTGCAGGGCCTGACCGTCGAACTTGTTGCGGCGCTGGGCGAACATCATCGACAGGGCCTCGTGGGGCGTCAGGGCCTTGGCGAGGTCGCCCGGGTTGCACAGGTTGTCGTAGTAATTGACCAGCGCCACGAGGCGGGCCAGCGGGTCGATCTGGTCGCCCTTCAGGTGGCGCGGGTAGCCGCTGCCGTCGGCGAGTTCGTGGTGCTGGGCGATGATGCGCAGCACCGGCTCGGGCAGGCCGATCTGCTTGCCGAGGCGCACGCCGTATTCGCAGTGCAGCTCGCGCAGGTTGCGTTCGGGGGTGGTGAGCTCGTGCCGGGCCCGGGCGATCCGTTCGGGGACGTCGGCGAGGCCCACGTCGTGGAGCAGCGCCCCGACGCCCAGCAGCTGGCTCTGGCTGCGGGAGAAGCCGAGATCCTTGGCCAGCATCATCGACAGGATCGACACGTTGAGGCCGTGGAAATAGGCCTCCTCGCCGGCGGCGTGCTCGCCCATCACATGCAGCGCGGCCTCGGGCTGGTCGAGGAAGGCGACGACCATCTGGTTGACCAGCTCGTCCACCTCTTCGAGGCACTCCTTGGGGCGGGAGAAGAGATTCTTGTTGATGTTGCGCATCACCCCGGCGGCCTTGACGAAGGCTTTTTCGACTTCGATGACCTGACGCTTGCGCTGGGCCAGGCGGGCGATCCGCTCGCGCTTGGCGGCGAGGGCCGCGCAGGTGGCGGGGTCTTCCTCGACCGGCGGCGGGGGCGGCGCGGCGGGGGCGGCCGGCGCCGTGCCGCGGGGCTGCACGTCGGAGCGTTCGGGGTCGTAGCGGAAACGGGTGACGCCCAGCTCGCGCAGGGTCTTCAGCTGGTCCGCCGAGCGGATCTTGAAGCTGTTGAAGCTGAACGGGTGGCTGAACCACGGCAGGTCGAGGTGGACGAACAGGCCGACGCACAACTGTTCGGGCGTGACGAGATGGTCCTGGGGAGGCTCGGGCGGCATGGTGCGGGCGGCGAGGGGCAATGCCCAATTTTCGGCGGTGGCGTCAGGAAGTTTAGTGCATCGGAAAAGCGTTGCGCAGTTTGTGGCATCGTTCACGCCCGTTCTCCGAAATGCGCCCATGCACCTCGATGCTACCGGCTGGATCGTCACCGCGATCGCCATCCTGCTTACCGGCATCTCCAAGTCCGGCCTCGGTGGCGCCCTGGGCGGGCTGGCAGTGCCTTTCATGTCCATGTGGATGTCGCCGCGGGACGCGGTGGCGGTGATGCTGCCGGTGCTGATCGCGATGGACCTCTTCGGCATCCGCGCCTGGCGGGGCAAGGCCGACTGGGCCGAGCTGCGCCTGCTGCTGCCGGCGTCGCTGGCGGGCATCGCGCTGGGCACGCTGGCCTTCGGGGTGATGTCGGACCGGATGGTGAAGGGCGCGGTGGGGCTGATTGCGGTGGTGTTTGCCGCGGACCGGCTGCTGCGCAAGCCGAAGGCCGAAGCCCACACGGCGCCGCTGCCGCGTCTGGCCCGGCTGTGTGGGGTGGGGGCGGGCTTCACCAGCACCCTGGCCCACGCGGGTGGGCCGCCGCTGATGATCTACCTGCTGACCCGCGGCCTGCCGCGGCAGGCCTTTGCGGCGACGTCGGTGTTCTTCTTTGCGGCGCTCAACCTGGCCAAGCTGCCGTTCTATCTGGGGCTGGACCTGTTCACCCGCGACACGCTGGTGATGTCCGCGATGCTGTTGCCGCTGGTGCCGGTGGGGGTGTGGACGGGGATGCGCCTGCTCCAGCGCATCCCGGAGCGGCCCTTCTATCTGCTGGCCACCGCAGCGCTGGGGCTGTCGGGACTCAAGCTGCTGTGGGACGCCGTGGCCGGATAGGCGGCGGGGGCGGGGCCTTCGAGCCAGCGCAGCAGGGTGATGAAGAGCTGGTCCGGGTCGGCCGGCTTGGGGATGAAGTCGTTCATGCCGGCATCAAAGCAGGCCTTGCGATCTTCGTCGAAGGTGTTGGCGGTCATCGCGACGATCGGCGCCCGGGCGCAGGGGCCGGGGCGGGCGCGGATGCTGCGGGTGGCGGTGAGCCCGTCCATGATCGGCATCTGGACGTCCATCAGGATCAGGTCGTAGGCGGTGTCGGCGGTCATCCGCACGGCTTCGGCGCCGTCGGGGGCGAGGTCGACCTGCAGGCCGAGCTCGTTGCGGAGCAGCTCGAGGCTGACTTCCTGATTCACCCAGTCGTCTTCCACCAGCAGCAGGCGGCGGTGGCCGTGCTCGGCGCGCAGCCGGCGTTCGGCTTCGGCGGCGGTCAGTTCGACCGGCGCTGCGCCGCTGGCGTCGCCGGGCAGCACGCCGACCCGCAGGGTGATCCAGAAGGTGCTCCCGTGGCCCGGTTCGCTCGTCACGCCGATGTCGCCGCCCATCAGCCGGGTGAGGCGGCGGCAGATGGCGAGGCCCAGCCCGGTGCCGCCGAAGCGCCGGGTGACGGAGCCGTCGGCCTGCTCGAAGGGGTTGAAGATGCGTTCCTGGTCGGCCGCGGTGATGCCGATCCCGCTGTCCTGCACCTCGATGTGGAGCAGGGCGCCGCTGGCGTGTGCGTCGGTGAGGCGGGCGCGGATGACGATCATCCCGGTGCTGGTGAACTTCACCGCGTTGCCGACGACGTGGGCGAGCACCTGCTGGATGCGCAGCGGATCGCCGATCAGCGGGCGGCCGGCGAGGTCGGGGTCGATGTCCAGCTGCAGGCCGAGGCCCTTGCCTTCCAGGCTGGCGCCGAGCAGGTCGATGGCCCGGTGGATGAGCTCGTCGATGGCGAAGCGGGTCTGCTCGATGGCGATCCGTTCGGCGTCGATGCGGGCGAGTTCGAGCACGTCGCCCAGCTGCTGGAGCAGGTGGGTGGCGGCGCTGGATATCTTGTCAAGGCGGTCGTGCTGGGCGGGATCGGTGTTGTTGCGGTGGAGCAGGTGGGTGAGGCCGATGATCGCGTGCATCGGGGTGCGCAGCTCGTGGCTCATGTTGGCGAGGAAGCTGCTCTTGGCCCGGTTGGCGGCTTCGGCGGCCTCCTTGGCCACCGAGAGGTCGGCGGTGCGGGCGGCGACGAGCTCCTCGAGGTGGTCGCGATGGCGGGTGAGCTCGGCCTCGGCGGCCTTGCGCTCGGAGATGTCACGCACGCTGGCGTAGAGGTAGTCGGTGCCGTCGGCGCTGACCAGGCTGGCGACCACCGCCACCGTGATCTCGCTGCCGTCCTTGCAGCGGTGGATGGATTCGAAGACATCCGAGCCGTTGGCCCACACCCGATTCCACAGGGCGCTCCAGCTGGCTTCGCTGATGTCCGGCGCGATCTCGGGCACGCGCAGGGTGAGCAGCGCCTCGGCCGGATAGCCGAGCAGCCGGCAGGCGGCGGGATTGACCCGCACGATGCGGGCGTCCGGCAGCACCCAGAAGGCGGCATCCGGCGATTTGTTGATGGAGATGGTGGCGAGGGCGAGCTCGCGGTTCTTGGCGGCGAGGTCGGCGGTCTGGCGATCCACCTGGCGCTGGATGATCCAGTTGCGCCCGGTTAGGCTCATGAAGAGGGCCTGCAGCAGGGTGGTGAACAGCAGGCCGGCGACGCCCACGGCCCAGGCGTTGAGGGAGCGCTGGGATTCGAGGTAGCGCTCGTCGGCGCTCACCTTGAGCAGCCATTCCCGGTCGCCGAAGGCGAGCTTGTGCTCCCACTGTTGCCCCGGCTTGCCGCTGCTCACGGGGGATTCGCCGTTGTCGAGGCGGCGCACGCTGCCCAGGGCGTAGGGATCGACGAGGGATATGTTGAGGCCGGTGGGCAGGGTGTCGCGCAGGGCGCGCTCGACCAGCTGCCCGACCTGGATGATGGCCACCGCAAAGCCCCGGAGCTGGGTGCTGCCAGGCTGCAGCACCGGCGCCAGGGTGAGCACCGCCACCTGGTTCTCCTGGACCAGCAGGATGGGGGCGGTGACGTAGATGCCGCTGCGCTGGCCGAGGGCCCGGTTGGCCGCATCCCAGCGGATCGCCTCGGAGGCGATGTCGAAGCCGATGGCGCGCTGGTTGCTTGCCGCCGGGGCGATGAGGGTGACCGGCACGTAGGTGTCGCGCTTGCCGGCGCGCTGCAGGATGCCGTCGATGCTCCGCTCGGTGATCTGGAAATCGGCGCGGCCGAGCTGACGGCCCATGGCGGCCTCGAAAGCAGCCCGGTCGGCATCGCGCACGAAGGTGTTGAAGCTGAGGGCGTGGAGATCGGGGTTGTTATGCAGGGGCGACCGGGTGAAGGCGTTGAAGCGGCTGTCGGAGAGGTCGGGCGTGACCTCGATGAAGCTGCGCAGGGACTGCAGGACTTCCCGGTGGCTCAGCAGGCGGTCGCTGATGCGCTGGTGGATGCGCAGGCCGTCGCTCTGCAGGTGGTGTTCGACCTCGCTGCGCTCCCAGTTCGCGGCGGCGTGGAAGGCCGCGGCGGCCATCGCCAGGGTGGCCGCGACGGGGATCACCATGCGCCGCCGCCGGGCCTGCCAGAGGGGATCGTTGGTGAGCAGGAAGCACAGGGTGAGCGGGGTGAAGGTGAGCACCCCGAAGGCGTCGCCGGCAAACCAGTTCCACCACGCGAAGGGCAGCGCCGGCCGGCTGAGCACGCCGGTGAGGAACAGGCTGAGGATGCCGATGGTGGCCGACACCAGACACGCCAGCGGGCCGCCCAGTAGCAGGAAGCGGAACACCGCGGTGGCGTTGTCGAGGGTGCGCCATTCGTCGCCCTGCCAGCGCTGGATCAGCGCCCGGCCCAGCCAGGCCTGGGCCGTTGCGCCGCTGGCGATGGCCATCGCGGCGATGGTGTCGGCGGTGCTCAGGGACGAATTGACATAAGCCAGCAGCAGGTGCAGCGCCATCGAACCGATCCACACCCCCGGCAGCGCCGGCACGCCCAGATAGAGCACCGCCGCCAGCGCCAGGCCGGCAGCGGGGAAGACGGGGCTGGCGTAGCCCCCCGCCACGGCCAGCCCAGTCGCCAGCCAGCCGAGGGCGATATACGCCAGGCTGATCAACAGGTTGTGCGTCACGGCGGTGGGAAAGGGCGAAGACGGAGGCATGGTCCGGATATGACGGGTTCGAACTGTCGACGGCGCGCCAGCATGAAGGCTTTATACGTGATTACAAAAAACCCGCTGTGCATTACTACCCACGGCGGAGCATGTTTCGCCACGGTGCGGCCGTGGTGATCAGCGGGTCAGCCGGCCGCCTCGCTTGCGGGTGCCGACGCCGGCCAGCGCGGCCAGCCCGGAGCTGCCGTGGGCATGACAGATGGCGCAGGCCAGCGCGTCGGCGGCGTCCGGAGAGGGGCTCGCCTCGAGGGCCAGCAGACGCTCGACCATGTGGCACACCTGCTCCTTGGCAGCCTTGCCGTGGCCGACCACCGCCTGCTTGACCTGCAGTGCGGTGTATTCGGCCACCGGCAGGTCGTGGGACACCGCGCCGCAGATCGCCGCGCCCCGGGCCTGACCCAGCAGCAGGGTGGATTGCGGATTGACGTTCACGAAGACGATCTCCACCGCCACCTGGTCGGGCTGGTAGGTGGTGATGACCTGGCGCACCCCGTCGAGGATCACCTTGAGGCGCTCGGGCAGGCTGCCTTCGCCGCTCTTGATGACGCCGCTGGCCACGTAGCGCAGCTGGCTGCCGAGGGTGTCGATGACGCCGAAGCCGGTGTGGCGCAGGCCCGGGTCGATGCCAAGGATGCGCGTGGCGACGCTGGTGGAGGCGGCGGGGGCGCTCATTTGCGGGCCAGCCAGACGCCGAACACGGTGATGCCCATGCCCACCAGCGCGAGGCCGGTGAGGGTCTCGCCAAAGGCCGCCCAGGCGATGAGGGCGGTGGTGGGCGGGGTGAGGTAGAAAAGGCTCGCCACATTGACCGCGCTGCCGCTGCGGATCAGCAGGTTGAGCAGGCTGATGGCGCCCACCGACAGCACCAGCACCAGCCACAGCAGCGCAAAGACGAACTGGCCGGACCAGTCGATCACCATGGTTTCGGTGCTGGCGGCAAACAGGCTGCTCACCACAAGGCAGGGCACGAACTGGATCACCGCGCCGGTGCGCAGGTCGAAGCTGGGGCAGAAGCGCTTCTGGTAGAGGGTGCCGGCGGTGATGCCGGCCAGCGCCAGCAGGGCCGGGACGAGCATGGCCTGAAGGCCGTTGCCACCGGCGACCGCCACCACCTTGCTCGACACCACCAGCCCGACGCCGCCAAAGCCCAGCACCAGCCCGGCCCACTGGCGTGGCAGCACGCGCTCGCCCAGTAGCAGCCCGGCGCCGAGCGCGGTGAGCAGCGGCTGCAGCCCGACCACCAGCGAGGTGATCCCCGCCGGCAGGCCCTGGTGGATGGCCGAGAACACGCCGCCCAGGTAGAGCGCATGCACCAGCAGCCCGGTGATGCCGATGTGCAGCCACTGGCGGGGCGCCGCCGGCCACGGGGCGCGGGTGGCGAGGGCGACGAGGCCCATCAGCCCGATCACCAGCCCGTAGCGCACGCACAGGAAGGTGATGGGCTCGGCGTAGGGCAGGCCGTACTTGGCGCCGATGAAGCCGGTGCTCCACAGCAGGACGAACAGGAGGGGATAGAAGCGGGTCACGACGGATGGCGATGGGGGCGTGGGGCGGGCGGTGGGGCCCGCCGGGCGGCGGCGGTCAGGCGCCCGGGTGCTTGGCGCGGTAGATGCGGGTGGAGGCGGAGACGATGATCTGGACGTCTTCGGGCGGAATGTCGGGGAGCTGGTCACGCACCACCCGGTAGGCCAGGTGCTCGAGGGTCTGGCCGTTCCAGGCGTTGGTCGGGTCGAAGAAGGGCTCGATGATGAGGTAGGCCTTGTCGACCAGTTCGCGCAGGGAGAGGTTCTTGCGACGTTCGGGGGTGATGCTCATGGCGTGGCTCCGGGGCAGACGACGATGGATGATAACCCGCGGCTCAGGCCGGGTCGGGCCTGCGCGCGGGCGGTGCATACCAGTTATCGGGCGCAACGCGTTTTTCTGTTGCCGGATCGGCGATGTAGTGGGGCGACATGATCTGCACGCCGTATTCGTTGAAGACATCCTGGACGTTGGCGTGGAGGCGCGACAGCAGCTGCGCCCGCGGCTCGGCGCCGACCGGGGTGGCGTGCACCACCAGGCAGTATTCGGGGTAGAAATCCGACAGGGCTGTCTGGAAGATGCGCGGGGCCGGGTCGGCGGAAATGCCGGGGGTGCGTCGGGCGGCTTCGACGAGCATCGCCTCGACCTGCCGCCACGGGGTGTCGTAGCCGATGGTGACGGTGGTGTCGAGCATGAAGCCGCGCCCGCCCTGGGTGCGCGAGTAGTTGCGGGTGGCGTTGCCGACGATCAGCGAGTTGGGCAGGGTGATCTCGGCGCCGCGGCCGGTGCGCAGGCGGGTGTTGAACAGGCTGATGGCGACGACGGTGCCTTCGTGGTCGCCGATGCGCACGTATTCGCCAGTGCGCAGGGTGCGCGAGTACATCAGAATGAGCCCGGCGGCGCCCTGGCCCACGATGCTCGACGCGCCCAGCGACACCATCAGGCCGATCAGCACCGACATGCCCTTGAAGGCCTCGGTCTGGGCGCCGGGCAGGTAGGGGTAGGCCATCACCAGCGCGAAGATCCAGATCAGGATGTTGGTGATCTTGCGGGTCGGCTCCACCGTGTCCTTGTCGAGCCAGCCCAGGCCCGTGTTGTTGCCGGCCGCGTGGTCGAACACCGGCTTGAGCAGCCCCACCACGGCCCGGGCGACCAGGAACATCAGCAGCGCGATGAGCAGGTTGGGCAGGGTCTGCAGGATGCCGACGCCGAGCCTTCCCAGCACGCCCAGCAGGTAGTCGTCGAGGTTCTCGCCCCACGCCCGGGTGTACGGAAAGCGTGCCAGGATGCGGGCCAGCCAGGTGTAGGCGAGCAGGGCCGCAAGCAGCCAGAACAGCGCCCGCGAGAGCCAGCCCACGGCGGCGAGGATGCGGTCGCGGCGGATCAGCTCGGTGCCGCCCAGCTTGAGCCGCTCGGCCCGGGCGTCAATGGCGGCGGCGAGGCGTCGGGTGATCCACGCCTGCAGCCGGCCGAGCAGGTAGAGCAGGGTGATGAACACCAGCGTCGCTCCGGCCGATACCGCCAGCCCCTCGGCCAGACTGCGGCTGTCGCGGCTCTCGCGGGATTCGGCGACCACGGTGCGCAGCACAGCGACGGTCTTGTCGGTGAGGGTGGCGAGGGTCTCGCCGGCGAGCTTGTCGGTGTCGTCGGGGGTGAGCACGAAGGCCAGTTGGCCGTCGATCAGGAGGATGTTGCCCACCGCGTTGGGCTGCACGACCACGTCGTCGCTGGTGGCCCGTTCGAGGATCGCGCTGATCGTCGCCTGCCCCCGCTCGGCCCGCTGATGGGGGGTGGCGCCCAGGAGCCGGGCGCGAAAGCGCACGATCGTGCGGTTCATCAGGATCAGGTCGGCCTCTTCGACCGCCGGGGCGTCGGCGACCGGTGCCGGTGCTGGAGCTGGCGCGGGTGCGGCCGGCGGCGGCGCAGCCTGTCGGGCGGCCTGGGCGCCGGGGGCGAGGATCAGCACCAGCGCCGCGCAGATCGCCAGCACAAGGCGGATCAGGCTGCAGGAAAGCGGGTTGGGGCGCAGGGGGGCGGATGGCATGGCGGAGGCCTCGCGCTTGGGTCGGGTGGGCAGGCTAGCCGGGATTGATCGGGAATGCCCCGACATCATAGCCGTGCGGAGGGGGTTCGGCGGCGGGCGCCGACATCCCGCTTGTGTCGCGGGGCGAATTCGGCGAAAACGTCGCAGGTTGCCCCCGTCGATCGCGCCGGGGGCGCCCATGTCCAACAAGGAGCCCCCGATGCGCTACTGGCTGATGAAATCCGAACCCGACGACGTCTCCATCGACGACCTGGCCCAGCGCCCCGAGCAGACGGTGCCCTGGTACGGCGTGCGCAACTACCAGGCGCGCAACTTCATGCGCGACGGCATGCAGGTGGGCGACGGGGTGCTGTTCTACCACTCCGGCTGCGCCGAGCCGGGCATCGCCGGCATCGCCAAGGTGGCGAGCAGCGCCTACCCGGACGCCACCCAGTTCGATCCGGCCAGCAAGTATTTCGATCCTAAATCCACGCCCGAAAACCCCCGCTGGGTGCACGTGGACGTGGCTTTCGTGCGCAAGACCCGGCTCGTGGGTTTGCCCGAATTGCGCAGCCACCCGGAACTCGAGAACATGCGCGTCCTCGCCCGCGGCAACCGGCTGTCGATCACGCCGGTCGAGCCGGCCGAATGGCGCTTCATCGTCGGGCAACTGCTCGGCGTAACGGATCTTCAGGACTGGAAATGAACATCGGAATCGAATGGCTGGCCGCCTATCTCGCGCTGGGCGCCTTCGTCGGCTTTTTTGCGGGCCTGCTCGGCGTGGGCGGTGGCGCAATCATGGTGCCGATGCTCACCACGCTGTTCGCAGCCCAGGGTTTTCCGAAGGAGCACATGGTGCATCTGGCGCTGGGCACCTCGATGGCCGGCATCGTGGTCACCTCGATCTCCAGCCTGCGCGCCCACCACGCCCACGGCGCGGTGCGCTGGGACATCGTCAAGGGCATCGCCCCGGGCGTGCTGGCGGGCACCTTTGCCGGCACCTTCGTGGCGTCCCGCGCGCCCACCCAGCCGCTGGCGATCTTTTTTGCGTGCTTCACCGCCTATGTGGCGGTGCAGATGATCCTCAACGTGAAACCCAAGCCGACCCGCGAACTGCCGGGTACCGCCGGCCTGATCGGCGTGGGCGGCGTGATCGGCGCGATCTCGTCGTTGGTGGCGATCGGTGGCGGCTCGCTGTCGGTGCCCTTCATGACGTGGTGCAACGTCAAGGTGCACAACGCCATCGGCACCTCGGCCGCCATCGGCCTGCCCATCGCCCTGGCCGGCGCGCTGGGTTATCTGATCAATGGCTGGTCGGTGCAGGGCCTGCCCGAGTGGTCGGTGGGTTTTGTCTACCTGCCGGCGCTGGTGCTGCTGAGCCTGCTCTCGAGCCTCACCGCGCCCATCGGCGCCCGGCTGGCCCACCGGCTGCCAGTGGCGACGCTGAAGAAGATCTTTGCCGGCGTGCTGGTGCTGCTGTCGGCCAAGATGCTGCACACGGTGCTGGGGAGCTGAACGCCTAAAGTGGGCGGGTTTCTGTCCGTGAACCCTCCGACCTATACCGTTCGGGTGGTTCCATGTCCGCAGCCAATGTCCGCCTCCAGCTCCAGTTCGATCTCGAACTGGCCGTCCCCGCATCCGTGGCCGCCCTCGACCACGCGCGGCTTTGCCAGAAGCTGGCTGAACTGCTGGGCCCGACGGTGATCCAGGGCCTGCCGGTAATCGCTGGCAAGCAGCTGGCCAAGGCCGAGGTGCGGGTCGTCAAGCACCACCACCGGCTCGACGCCGTGGCGAGGGCGGTCGCCCGCATCGAGCCGGCGCGCATCGTCGAGGCCGCGCCCCATCTCACCGACGCCGAGGTGGCAACCCTGGCCGCCCGCGCCGCCGCCCGGCTGCCCGCTGCCGAGGCGGACCAGGCGGGCTACCTGCGCAGCCAGGCCCTGGCCCTCGTCAATGAATACCGGCTGGTGGGTTGCCGGGTGGATGCGCTGCTATCGAACGGCAAGCCGACCCAGATCGAGGGCAAGCTCAACCTCACCAACGGGCATATCTTTCTGGATGCGTCCCATCGCCAGACGCGCCTGCAACAGGCCCAGGGCCCGCTGCGGGTGGCGGTGGGCGAAACCGACGTGGTGCTGGCTGCGGAATGCTCCGGCCACACCCTCACCGGCCCGGTGCTCGACGTGGCGGTGAAGCAGCTGGTGCCCCACCGGGCCGCGCTGCTCGCCCGCTGGCAGGCGGGCTGACGAGGGGCTTCAGCGCCCCTTGAACACCGGCGAACGTTTGCCCAGGAAGGCGTCCAGGCCTTCCTTGTAGTCGTCGGTGGCGAGGAAGTCGAAGGCGGCGCGCTTTTCTTCGGCCGTGAGGGGCGTGCCCTTCATCAGGCGATGCACCCACTGCTTGTGCCAGCGGGCCACCAGCGGCGCGCCCTTCACGATGCGGCCGGCGGTGGCGAGGGCTTCCTTCTCGACCTCTTCGTCGTCCACCACCCGGGTCAGCAGGCCCTTGGCGAGCGCCTCGCGGGCGTTGAGGATGCGGCCTTCGAGCAGGATCTCGAGCAGCACCGCGGGGCCGACGAGTTCCAGCAGGCCGGCCATCTCGCCCGGATACATCGAAAAGCCCAGCTTGTTGATCGGCGCGCCGAAGCGGCTCGATTCGCCGGCGATGCGGATGTCGCAGCAGCCGGCGATCTCCACGCCGCCGCCGATGCAGGCGCCCTGGATCATCGCGACCGTGGGCACCGGGCAGGCGCGGATGGCGTCGAGGGCAGCGGCGACGAGTTCCTCGTGATAGTGCAGGGCGTCGTCCACGGTGGCGCGCACGACCAGGAATTCCTCGATGTCGCCGCCGGCCGCGAAGGCCTTGTCGCCGGCGCCGCGCAGCACCACGCAGCGCAGGTCGGGGTCGGCGTTGAGTTCGCTCATGCGGCGCTGCAGGCCGCGCCACATGCCGGCATCGACGGCATTGAGCTTGTCCGGGTTGGAGAGGGTCAGGGTGGCGATGCCAGCATCCTGGCAGAAGAGGATTTCTCCGGGCATGGGTGGGCGGTTCCGTCGGCTGGGGTCGATAAAATTATTTGATGCGGTGCAAAAATATTTCCATACGGCGTGGTATGGAGTCTTCTGTATGTTATATCATCCGGTTGGGCGTTGTATTGGCGCGGCTTCGCCCTGCGAGAAGCATCCATAAAAAATATTCGCTCTGATCGCCATTTGGGTCCAACAGGCAGATCGCGCCGCATTCAATGCATTTCCATAGGGAGGGAAATCATGTCGAGCACCTCGTCTCAGAGTGCGGTTTACGCACGTATCAGACGCAACCCGCGCTTTGCCGAACTGGTGTCCAAGCGCCAGGGCTTTGCCACCATCCTGTCCGTGATCGTCCTGACGATCTTCTACGGCTTCTTCATGGTCGTGGCCTTCCAGCCGCAAGTGATCGGCAAGCGTCTGTCCGAAGGTTCCTACCTCACCGTCGGGATCGCCTTCGAGCTGTTCATGTTCATCTTCTTCTGGGTGCTGACCGCGGTCTACGTGAAGCGCGCCAATGGCGAGTTCGACGAGATCACCGCCGAAGTCATCCGTGATGCATCCAAGGAGGTGAAGTAATGCTGGCCCGTCTGAATCTCGCGCTGCTGGCGCTCCTCGCCCCGGCCCTGTCGTTTGCCGGTGACGCGATCTCCGCCACCGAAAAGCAGCCGCTCAACCTGCACGCCATCGGGATGTTCGTGCTGTTCGTCTCGATGACCCTCGGCATCACCTACTGGGCGGCTGGCCGCACCAAGTCGGCGTCCGACTTCTACACCGCTGGTGGCGGCATCACCGGTTTCCAGAACGGCCTTGCGATCGCCGGCGACTACATGTCCGCCGCGACCCTGCTGGGCCTCACCGCGCTGGTCTACACCAAGGGCGTCGATGGCTACATCTATATGATCGCCTTCTTCGCCGGCTGGCCCATCATCCTGTTCCTGATGGCCGAGCGCCTGCGTAACCTCGGCAAGTTCACCTTTGCCGACATCACCTCCTACCGCCTCAACCAGGGCAAGGTGCGCACGATGGCCGCGGTGTCCTCGCTGACCGTGGTGTGTTTCTACCTGGTGGCGCAGATGGTCGGTGCCGGTCAGCTGATCAAGCTGCTGTTCGGTCTGGACTACAACATCGCCCTGTTCGTCGTTGGCGCGCTGATGATGGTCTACGTCACCTTCGGCGGCATGGTTGCCACCACCTGGGTGCAGATCATCAAGGCCTGCATGCTGCTTGCCGGCGGCACGCTGGTGATGGTGCTGGCCATGTCCCAGTTCGGCTTCAGCTTCGAGAACATGATGAGCCAGGCGATCTCGGTTCATAGCCTCGGGGAGAAGCTGCTGTTTCCCG